>ERZ1106983.94-NODE-94-length-124298-cov-6.586729_pt1 | contig 124298 bp, 107 predicted proteins | sample MGYA00403693_ERZ1106983 | MGnify/ENA primary metagenome ERZ1106983 (study PRJEB35170, sample SAMEA104062420) | human gut metagenome | biome: human gut; feature: human-associated habitat; material: faeces | place: Denmark | collected 2012-07-13 ...
TTTTTCTGTTTACACAAAACTTGAAACAGTCTCAATTACCGCTCTGTAGATTACAGCACAATTAAAAACTTTGTTTTCAATGTTACTAAGGATATCCGCATGACAGACATACCTACATGGAAACAGAAATTAGAACAGCAGTATATCAATCTTGCATTTGACCCTGCAGCAGCATTGAGTGATTTATCGAAGAAGGAGGCCTTCTATTTGAAAAAGAAAAAAGATGAAGTAACTATCCGTTCCAGTGCAGCAGAATACCTGACCTATGTTGCCTCTGTTGGTGGTCAGCAGGATAGTATTGAGATGCGCTATGAGGATGGGAATATATGGCTGACACAGAGGATGATGGCCACATTGTATGACGTTGGTTTGCCAACGATAAATGAACATAGCAATATAATCTTCAAATGATTATTGCGGTTGGATTCAAGGTTAATAATGAGCGAGCAGTACAGTTTCGTAAGTGGGCCAATGGCATCGTGAAGGACTACGCCATCAAAGGTTGAGTCATGGATGATGAACGCCTGAAAAATGGTGGCTCTGTGCTCACAGTAGAATATTTCGACCATTTGCTTGAGCAGATTCGAGAAATCCGTCTCTCTGAGCGTAGATTTTATCAGAAGATAACAGATATCTATGCTACAGCTCTTGATTATGACCGAACAGCGAAAACAACAAAGCAATTTTTTGCAAAAGTGCAGAACAAGATGCACTATGCAGTTCACGGACATACAGCAGCGGAGTTGATTTACGAGCGAGCCGATGCAGATAAGCCACACATGGGATTAACTACATGGGCTGCAGCTCCGGAGGGCAAGATTGTAAAAAGTGATGTCAGCATTGCGAAGAATTATCTAACAGATAAGGAAATGCGTTCATTGGAGCGTATTGTATCTGCTTATTTGGATTTGGCAATGGAACGCTGCAGACATCAACCCTGACGGGTGCAAAGATCAAAGAAATGGCAAAAGAAGGCTGTGATCTCAATGGAAACGGATATCCTTATCCATATGTGCTTCTGACCAAAGATGGAACCGATCTGGAGGACGAAAAAGAGTACACCGTTGTGATCTGTGGTTTCTTAAAAGGAATGGAAGACGAGCTGAATCAGCAGGATACCGGAATCGTCGGTCTTGATGCAGCAAAAGAATATCTGAAGAACGTAAAAGAAGTTTCATCCGGTACGCTGGATGACAGTCTGGTCAAAGAACAGAAAAAAAGACCATTATGTGTACGGATGTTGTGATCGAAGAAAATACGTATTACATGGTTTTAAAGAAGCTGGACGGATACGACTGGTCGATGCTGATGCTGGTGCCGACATCGGATCATTATGCGCAGATGTGCCTGCGGGTAGCGGATAATGGAATCGGTATGAGCAAAGAATTCCGGAACAGCAGCCACCCGCTGGCAAAGAAAATCCCGATTCTTGCGATGACAGCCAACGCATTTTCAGAAGATGTGCAGAATGCCTTCAAAGCGGGCATGAACGCACACATAGTAAAACCGGTGGATATGAAGGTACTGATAAAAACAGTGCGGAATCTTCAGACGGGCGCCGGAGCGGCAGGAACTTTAAATTGAAAAAATCCGGCATGCGGCAATTCCTTTTGTTCACAGCGGTCCGGCAGTGCGCCGCCACCTTTTTATTTTGCGTCTTCACATGCAACCGTATCTAAAATGGTACGGATTCTTTCTATATAAGAGTGCTTCTCCCGCACCTTGCGGTACCCGTTCCATGCAATCCGCTTACGCTCCTCCTCGTGCTCCAGATAGTATCCCACCTTTTCACACAGGTCTTCCAGACTGTCGAAGCAGACGAGATCTTCCCCCTCCTTAAAATAGTACGGAATCTCTGCCTGGTAGTTCGTCAGAAGGAAGCCCCCACAGCCAAGCACATCCCAGATACGCAGCGGGATACCGCTCTTGATGTTCGGTATCGTAAAGTTCAGGTTGATCTTCGACATGCGGAAAACCTTCGGCATCTCGCTCCAGTAGTCCACCGACCCACAATACTGAATCCGCAGCAGATCACTGACATCACTGTTGCTGTAGACATTGACTTTGTAGTGCTTTGAAAGTTCAATCAGCGCCCTTCTCCGCTCGATCTCCGCAATCTTGAATCCAAGCACGGTTGTCTGGAAAATCAGCCCCAGATCCGAAAAAGATCCCTCGGATTTTTCCAGCTGAAAATATTCCTGCAGCTGTTCGAGAATGTTCGTGGTCAGCATCGGCTCCACGATATTCGCTCCGCTGATGTTAAGCTGCGCCTCCATAACAGCGTCAAAATATCCCCTTAAATACTCCGGCAGCCTGTTTTTGATCTTGTCATAGGAATTGCGTTCATAAAGGCTTCCCACAAACGCCACATCTCCGCGGTATTTCCGCATCTCCGAATCCTGTGTGGCATTCCGTCTTTCCGGTTTTTCCGGCGCCCCGAGCAGCGCATCCATCCGCTCCGTATCTACCGCCAGCGGGAGATACCAGATATGTTTTACGCCCATCCCGCGGAACTCCAGGTAATTCGTCTTATCAAACGTAAAAATGTAATTGCAGGCGTGGAACACCGATTCATGGTACATACTGATCAGCGGATTGTCGCATGTCCAGGAAACATATTTCACGCCTGTGCGCTCACATACATTCGAGATCAATGGGAAATAGTTCACCGTAAATACCATATCATAATGCGTCCCCCGGATCTTCTCCTCGATCACCCGCTCAAATTCAGGACTTACGTCATAGCTTCCGAGTTCCTGTTCGATATTGTCCACCGTATGTCCAAGCAGCAAAAAAGTCTGCTCAATGTCTCTGTAATTATATGCTTTCCATCGGTACATCAATATGTGCATAGCTGTCCATTCCTCTATCCTATATATTGCCTTCTTTGCAGTACTGCGCGCAGAGACTTACCGCCTTTGTTCGCCTTACCGCGCGCAGAAGCTTACATTTACCGCTCCCATCTTCGCCCATGTGCATTCGTCAGGTCAGAAAGCACTCCTTCAGATACTCCGCACGGCTTTTCCACGTATGACCGTCTCTCGCCGCAGCATATCCACAATCTGCAATCTCCTGTGCCCGCTCCAGATGTCCAAACAGATCAAACACCCTCTCCGGCAGTGTTCCAAGCTCCTGCCGCCGGAACATCACAAGTTCCCTGCCATCGGTAAATTCGCGGCGCAGATAGGTAGAATCGTCGGTTACCACCACCGCTTTCGCCAGCATTCCATTAAAAATCCGATCGTGCGCTCCTGCCTTAAACCAGGTCATCGTGTTCAACACAATTTTGGCATCGTTCATAGACGGAAGGATCTCCGGCGCAAGAACTTTTCCACGGTAATCAAGATACGGGCTGCCGCTCCACTCGCACTGATCCCATCCCGTACCGTACGCCGTGACCCGGATTCCGTTTTCCACCAGAATACGCACCGCCTGCTCCCTGAAAAACGAAGTGGCGTAGGAGTCGATAAAACGCATCTGCACAATGATCTCCTGCACGCGCTTGTCCGGGATATCGCTTCGCCGGTCTTTAAGATACTCTTCAATGACTTCCTCCGTCGTCCGGTCCGGATGGTGCACCAATTCCGCCAGCACATCCCCCGCCATCAGCTGTCCATCCACTTCCGGGATGGAAGACAGATCCGGTATCATTTTTGCCACCGTATAAATCGGAAGCGCTCCGGCATACAGAACGTCAATCCCTCTCTCCGCAAGCGGCTTGTGCCGGCTTCCCAGCTCCACTCCCGCATGCGGAAGAAAATCCACCTGATGGATATTTTTAAAATATCTGCGGATATATTTTACGTGATTCCGGTCTGTGCAGAGCACAACCGACGTCTCCGGCGCCAGGCGCAGCGGCTTCTCATAGTGAAACGGATGATCCATCAGAATGTTGAGATACGGGATGCCGTAATATTCCCAGACATTTCTGGTCCCACCCTTTTGTATACACGCATCGTTCTCCCGTACGCTCTGTGCCGGCGCAGGCACCTCCATATCCAGATTGTATCCCAGATTATTAAATGTCACACATGAAAATTCACGCTCCGGCGAACTGCTCTCCGCAAGCACAGAAAGCAGTGCATCCTTGCTCTGCGGCAGCCGCGCGTCATACACAAAGGACGCATAGCCCATCGTCTCAAAAGCTTCCCGCAATTTTCCGGTAAATAAATCAAGTGTGTCGTATACACCGATAAAATAAATAATGGTATGCTTCAAGATACTCTCCTTCTATGAACCGATCAGAACCTTTTTTCCGTCAAATGCAAATCCATATTTTCTGATCCGCTCCCTCGCAATTCCGTCTGCCACAAGCTCTGTCTCATATTGTTTCTCTTCTATCTGCTGCAACGCCCTTGCAACGCACGCTTTCATATTCTCGTCTCTCTCCCGGTCAAAAACCTTAAATTCCATAATGTAAGAATTGCCGTTTTCTTCCCGCGCGCGGAGAATAATGTCATATCTTCCCAGACCACTCTCCCTGTTTGACCGTATTGAAAACTGATCTGATAAATCTGCCAGCAATCCAAGCACAAAGCCATGGTAAAAGCGCTCTGTCTCATCAATATTACCACGCCCTGTGCCTGTGTCAAAGTAACTGAAGGTGGATAGCGTGACCATATTCATATAGTAGTTCATCTCTTCTATATTATCATGCAGCAACGCTCTTCTGAAATCTCCATAGCCAGTATCCATATCGTTAAACCATTCCCGTATAATGCGTCGAAACATAATCTCCACTTCTTTGTTCGTCAGCATCAGCACATATTCCTGATCGTTCTTTTGGTTTACGCGTAGATACCCCGTCGCATATAGAAGGCTGAAAATAGCCGATTCCCGATACTCCAATTGTGCAAAGTCCAGTTGCTCGTCCATCTCCACATGTAACATCTCTCCTTCAAGAAGCTGTTCCATCGCCATCTTCATATTCTTTGAAGACTTTCGGATTAACGAGCTCACCAGTTTATTATTACTTGTATTCGCCCAATAAGTATCAAAGATCCCCTCTGCATCGATAAACTTTGTGATCGACCACGGATTATACATATCCCTGCGCTGTCCAAATGTAAATCCGTCATACCATTCTTTTACTTTTTCCCTGTAATCGAGCAGACCTACTCTGGCAAGTCCCACCTTTACCTCTTCTTCCGTAAAGCCAAATGCCGTCTCATATTTCGTACTCGTTTGTGTGACCACATCTATATTATTGAGGTCGGAGAAGATAGATTCCTTGCATATTCTGGTAATGCCCGTCAGCAATGCTCTCCCCAGCGATGGATTCGTTTTAAAGGAATTATTAAAAAAAGCCCCCACAAAAGAAACCATCTCATCCCAAAAGCTATTAAAGTAAGCTTCCTGAAGCGGAGTATCATATTCATCCAGTAAAATAATGGGCTTATGCCCATAATACACATAGAGCAAATCCGTCAGAAGCCGTACGGACTGCGCAGCCGTGGACGCATCCATGTCCCATGATATTCTGCCAAAATCCTGTCGTTCCCTTTCCGTGAACCGCGACATGTCAAGTATCCGCTCAAAGCGGCGATATACCTCTATAATACCATAATTTATCTGCCGAAGCACCGCCTCAAACGTTGTCCCCTTAACACCTGCAAATGACAGAAATATAACGGGGAAACGCCCTTGCAGCTTGTGATAGCTTTTCTCTTCCCAAACCTTCAACCCCTCAAATAAATCCGCACGATTTTCATAGAACACGGAAAAAAAGCAGTTCAGCATGCTCAGATTCAACGTCTTGCCAAAACGTCTGGGGCGTGTAATCAGCGTAGTCGTCTCGCCAGATTCCCACCACTGCCGAATAAAATCCGTCTTGTCTACATAAAACATCTGATCACGTCTTAACGCCTCAAAATCCTGAATGCCAACCGCAACGCTCTTCTTGCCTGTAATCCGAACGGTGTACGCTCTCATGCGCCGCAAACACTCCTCTTCTCCAGGACGTTCTACATCCACTGGAATCCACCAGCGGCTGCCTTCTTTGTATGCACCTTCAATCTGCCCGTTTGCGCACCAGTAATTTACCATACGCTTCGTGACAGACCATTCTGTAGCTTTCTGTCTGGATGTCATATATTGCATTGCATGCCCTCCCCTAACTGCCCCAATTATAAGCCCGTGGGTGGGAAATTGCAACGTCATTTCCCAGTTACTTCCCAGTTATTTCCTTGTATGTTCTTATCCTTATATCACATGCAAGGATTTAATGTAGGCTTCCACCCCGGATCTGTTATGTAAATTATAAACCCGATCTATCTGTCCAAAATATTCACGAATAAAATGGCAGGGTTCCCGTTGTCCCTGCCATCTTCTTTTAAGCATTTTCGATATCGCTATCATCCTTTCCGCAGCACCAGAGTCAATAACTCTTTCACAACCTCCGATGTACCTGCTCCCAGAATAGCCTGAAGTGCTGCTTTTCCTACGCTCTGCATATAAGCCTTTAAACCGGATAAAATCCCCACTGCCAGTAATGCCAGTCCCATTACACTTAACGCCTCGATCCCTGTCAAACATAGTAGAAATCCAACTGTAGCCTCAAATACAACTCTATTTGCATCCCCTCATATATCCAGGCACGAGCACGACACTACCCTTACCTAACCAGATCGTAGCTTTCCGCTATCATCCGCTTTACATCTCCATCCGGCACACTGCCGTCAAGGATGACCGTATTCCAGTGCTTTTTGTTCTGATGATAACCCGGAATGACTGCTTCGTACGCTTTCCGCCAGAAATCAATCCACTCCGGATCTGCCTTGACATTAATCCGCATCTGTCCCTGATATTCATAAGTCCAGAGAAATGCCCGCTTATTTTTCCGGGAACGCACCAGCACCCAGTTTGGATCGTGAAACGGTGTATCCACATAGACATCCGGAAATGACATTCCGTATTCCAATGCTTCTTCTCTCGTTGTCATAGCTTTTTCTTCTACCTCCGCCCCAGCTCGCGTATCCGCTCCTCTGCCGGCGCATAGCCGCCGCACTTCCGGTAATAGGCAAGCGCCTCTTCCTTTTTCCCGAGGCACTCGTAGATGACGCCGATGTTATAGTCTGCCCGATAGGAATTCACTCCCTGTGCCCGGCACTCTGCATGCCCGGCCGCTTTCTCAAATTCGCGCACCGCCTCTGTGAACCGTGCGTTTTTCATGTAAATCAATCCCATCAGGAACTGAAAATCCGCACTTTTTCCAAATTCGTCATAGATATTCTCAAAAAACAGTGCCGTCTGCTCCTGCCCGCTGTTGATTAACGCATATCCGTACGTCTCCACCATGTCAATCACGTATTCCAGTGCAGGATTTAGGTCAAACGAAAGCCCCTGCGCGAACCAGCCGCACGCCGCGCCGTATTCTCCCATCATGTAATAGCTCTTGCCAAGCTGATACAGAAGATACGGAATCTGCCCGCTCCAACGAGCATTCGCATCTGTTCCGGCTGTCTCTGCCTTTGCGACGCCGTCTTTTGCCCCGGCATTTTCATCCCAGCCCAGCTGCTTTAATTCCTGCTCCAACAAGCGGATGTTGCGCTTTGCCTTTTCTTTTTTCTGCTGCTCGGGCAGATCGTATCCGGTGTGCAAGATCACAACCGGCGTCTCATACGTCTGGTAACCGCTCTCTGCGCCGTGCAGGGGCATCACCTGCTCATGAATCCTTCCTTCGTAATGAAAATATTCTTTTGCGAATATGCGGTTGATCCACTCCCGGTTCTCCTGTTCCTCCCCGTTTCTGTGAAACACATTCCGCCTGCGGATCCGGCCGACCGCCCCCGGATGCGCGGCAATCTGTTTTTCCAGTACGGACAGATCCAGCTGCTCTGCAAACTCGTCGCTGTCCAAAACCAGTACATAGGAATGTGAGGCCTTTTCTATCGCAAAATTCTTTGCCGCCGAAAAATCGTCGCACCACGGGAAATCATATAGCCTGTCCGTATAACGCGCCGCAATCTGTTTCGTGCGGTCCGTCGATCCGGTATCCACCACAATCGTCTCCAGGCCGTACGGAGCAAGCGCCTTTAAGCATCGGTCGATATTCTGTTCTTCGTTTTTTGTAATGATACAGATGGATAGGTTCATTGCAGCCTTCTCCTGTCTTTATAGCAAAAAGGCATCCTTTCACAGAATGCCTTTTCCTGTCTTTGCCGTTCCGGCTATTTTAAAATCTCAAGTACTGCCTTTGCATCATCATTATACTGTGCCAGAATACTCTGGGATGCATGCACCAGAATCCGGTTGGTCGAATACAATACCATCTCCATATTCATGTTAGTGTCTCTCTTACTCGACTCTGCGCTCTGTGTATTCTCAGATGTATTATCTGTGTTACGCACCGCATGCTCCAGACGCTCCTGCTGCGCACCGAATTTATCTCTCCAGTGAGATGCCGTCTCAATCGCATCCTGCACCATCGTGATCGACTCCGACGCCTTTTGATGAGAAGATACATCCACCTTATCTACACCAAGGCTCTCCTTGCTTGCGTTCACAAACTGAATATCAATGCTTTGACCGTTTAACGCTCCCGACTGTATCCGATAGTATCCCGGTGCCGCCTGCGGCGTTCCCTCCGCCAGTATGTACTGCTGATTAAAGTTCGTCGTGTATGCGATACGATCCACTTCCTGATTCAGCTGATCAATCTCATCCTGAATCGATCTGCGGTCTGCATCCGTATGTGTATCATTCGCCGCCTGGGTAGTCAGTTCCACCATGCGTCCAAGCACATCCTGTGTCTCCTGCAGCGCCGCATCAGCCGTCTGCAGCATACTGATGCCATCCTGGGAATTTCTGGATGCCTTATTCAGTCCTCTCGTCTGATGACGCATCGTCTCAGAAATCTGCAATCCTGCCGCATCATCATTTGCCCCGATAATCTTATATCCTGTCGCCAGCTTTTTAGAAGATACCTCCATCTTCTTAACATTATAACGCAGCTGTCTGCTCTCACAGATCGATGCCATATTGTGATTAACTACCATGTTATTCTACCTCTTCCCTGAGATGTTTTTCGATATATTTCTGATATTTATATCGAATCGTTTTGCATATTTCTTTAGAAGAATTATTCTACTTGTCCAAAAAAATACAACCTATTTCAAATTTTTACACCAGCAGATACTCATATTATTAAAATCCAAAAAATTCTCTAAAATATCTTCTTCATTTAAATATAATTCGTCACACTCCAGCACCTAACAGACACCCATTTTCTTACTTACACTCTGTTTTTCTTTATTACCCAGTAATAGCTTGTTGTTTCCTTACGGTTTTCCTGTTGCTGTTGCCACGTCGTTCCACTAAACTGTACTTCATATTTTTCTGTTGGAAAATAGACTTTAAACAGTTCTTCATACTCTTGTAACGCTCTGTAAATTGCATTGTAGCAACTTCCTAATTCAGAGGAATAAAAATCTTTTAAAGTAAATCGTTTTGATACACCCACAGATTCCTTAATATAAATTTTCCCATGCTGTGCCAATAATGCATCTACACTTTTTAAACACTCACCTATCTCTTCATCATTTATATACATTAACACACCGTTGATAAAAATTCTGTCATAAGCACGCTTCCATCCATGTTCATCCAGCACCTGCTCAACATTTTGAAATGTTCCCTGCGCAAAAAAACACTTTCCTGAATCTGCAAGATTCTGCTCCGCGATTTGCAAAAACTCCTTACTATAATCAATCCCTATATATTTTCCTGTCTTTAATATCTTTACTATCTCATCTCCCCATCGCCCTACACCGCAGCCAATATCTAATACGCTATTTTCTGATTGAATATCAAGCATTTCCTTCATATGTTGCTTCTCATACTTATCCCGTTCTAATGCCAGTTCAGGATTATTGTCTTGATAAATTACATAATTATATCGATGTGGTAGTTTTTTATCCGTTCTACTCTCGAAAAACTCCTTCGTACGCTCATTGTCTATATGTACACTTGTTCCTGCCACACGTTCACCCGCAAAAATTTCCTTCAATGCAGCTACCAGCATTTCATTTTCTTCTTCGCGCCTAATTGCCAGTTTTATGTATTGTTTCTTACTCTCTACCCGATCCGTTAAGTCTTTTATCAAAATATCGTACTTTATTAAAAGCACCTTCGTTAATTCATGCGCCCTCCAGCCTCCACATACTTCACACATGATATAATTTGCCTGTGAAGGAATCACTCGAAGTCCTTCTATTTCTGCTAACTGTGCCTGAAATTTTCGCCTTGCTATTTTTACCTTTTCAAGCGCCTCCGTATAGTTTTTTCTATATTTTTCTTCTATTTGAAGATAAAATTCTGCAACAGAATTTATATTCCAAATGGTCATATCCTTTTTTAATTCATCTATTTTTTCTATATTCCCAGAAATTGCACACCCCAGTCTTAGACCAGATACCCCTTGCGCCACAGAAAGATTTCTCAGTATCAATAATCTCTGATATCTTTCATACTCGTTGTCAAAAAGCATACTGGCATCCCGTTCATCCGAAAAGTCACAGTAGCTTTCATCCAATAATAAGTCAATATTTTTATTCTCACACCATTGAATAATGCATCTCATATCTGCTTTCGGAATATAATTGCCAGAATGATAATCTGGATTAACCAATATTAACATCGATATATTCTGTTCTCCAAAATATAACATTATATCCTTTGCCGAATACGATAAATCATCATTCTCAGGAACATATATTTCCATATTGTCAGCTTTGTATCGATTGATATATTCTTCGTTTGTCGGTTTAACAACACCAATTTTTCCTTCAGCCTTCGTCATGACTATGTTTATAATTTCTTCCACTCCATTTGCAACACTTACATTTTTCTGTCCAACGCCAAGGTTTTTTGCTACCAACAATGCATTGATGTCCATTCCCGACGGATACGCAGTTACCAAATTATCCAAATTGGCTTTCAGCTCATCCAGTAAACGCTTCGGTGGAAAATAAGGATTTGTCGGGCAGCAAAAATCCTTTAATTTAGGATATCTCCAATATCCTCCCCATCTCTGTTGCACTCTGAAAAGTCTTTCATCATCATCATTGACAAATATAGATGATGCAATATCTAAGTCCTGAATATCATCTATCTCATACCATTTTTTTCCGTTGATACGCTTTGCACGAATTACAGGTGTGTCCAGCAGCGTAATTACACGTAATACCTGTTCATAATATTCATTATTTCCTAATGCCTTTGTATATGCTTCCAGAAAAGGGACATAATATAAGTTAGAAAAATCTTTTGCAAACTTATAAATATTTACTGTTTTATAATAATATGGAATATCTTCAAAAATAAATTTTTTCCCAGGAATAAATTCCTGTATATGATCTTGATCATCAATTTTTATAACTGTCCCATCCATCCAGCTCTCATATTTATCAACAAGAGCAAGTGTATCTCTTTCGTCCTCAACAAGTTCTTTCAACACATCATCTTCAAATATCAAATCGGACTCTAATAAAATTGTATCTTCCATACACAAATATTCTTTTGCAAGCGAAAGCGAATATATATTATTCGTCTTATAATATACAGGATTATCAATAAACGTAATAGGAGTATCTATCTTCAATCCACCGATATAATTTATCAATTTCTTTCCTTCATAGCCAACTACAATTACTACTTTAGATAAATTCAGCTTATCTAACTGCTTCAGCATTCTCTCAATAAGCGTAACACCATTTACCTTTACCATACATTTTGTATTATCCCTTGTTAGTTCCTTTAATCTTTTCCCCATACCCGCTGCCAGAATAATTGCCTGCATACTCTCATCTCCCTTTCTTCTCTTGAATTAAATGATATTTCCACATTAGAAACATTTTTTTATTTGCTCGAATATGTTTTCCGCAGCACTTTTTTCATAAATATTCCTGTAATCAAAATTTTTCACAAAAAATTCTTCTCGCAGCTCTCTCTTATTATCTTTCCCCCCAAGAACTACTTCCTGCAAAAATCTTTCAATCGCCTCCTCATCCTTTCCATCTGCTACATAATGAACTTTTATTAACCTGTCACCAACATCATTGTACCTTTGTTCTTTTCTCATTAGCTGTAATAGGGGCTTGTGTACATACAGGTATTCTGCCAAAAACGAAACGCTATCTAAAATCATAGCATCCGAATTCACAAACAATTCGTCATACATTCCCTCGTCAATTACATCCGCATTCTGTAAATTTCGCCATTGGTTTTCATATTCCTTCCACTCATTCATATCTTTAAATATTCCTGCTTGTATTGCCTTATATTTTAAATGTGGATGCGGTTTAAAAACCCAAACCGTATCATTACCATATTTCTTCGCCAGACTTAGCATTATCTGATAATTGTCTGCAAATGTTGAAAACACAATTATGTCATCTTCTGATACCGTATGATGTGGTGCATATATAATTTTCTTCGCCGTCGGGTTTCCAGCTTTCCTTCTAAGTGCATCCCAGATTATATCCGCATGTGTTTGATATAGTCCATCCATTTTGGGACTTCCCGTATAAACAGCATTACTACTTCCCACAAACGTATATTTTTCTGCCATTTCTACTGCACACTGGCTATCCTCAAAAATCTTCCATGCAACATTATGAATTAACTTATTATACTGATCAAATACATATCTGCCCGTTTTATCCTGTGCCAGCATAAATCCATAAGGTACATACATATGAAGAACATCTAACGGGTAATTCAATAAATGATACTGCTCACGAAATAATTCTGTCCACGAAGTCAACCATATACACAAATCCGGTTTTACTCCTACTTCCTCCCAGGTATACTGTCTCCCGGTGTCCAAATCCAATGTCTGTACTACCTGCAAATTTTTCTTCTGTTGAAAATACTCTAAATTCTCTTTATATTCAGAAATCATCTCGTCCTTTTGCACATTATGATTTGATATCAAGTATACATAAGGTACAAATCTATTTGACTGCTTGAACAGTTCAAACAGTTCGTCTCCAATCCACGAAGACGAATAGTTCGCAATAAATCCTACTATAATCTTTTCCTTCTTTTTTAGTCTATGAATATTTATATTCTCCAAATAGTTTTTTATATGCAAATACAAATTTTTACCATCTGACATACAACGCGTCACTTCAAACAGCGCATTTAAATACCAGCAGTTAAACATTCCTATTGTATTTTCGTTTAACATGCCTGTGTCTATTGCATCAAGTAACAAATTCGCCATTTGCATATTTTGTTCTTCATTCATGATACTCTTCTCCTAGTTTTTTTGTATATGTTCTATTTATCCCAAATTGTGTTCCAAATCCTTCTTTAAACTGAGCAAGGCTCTTATTTAAAATTCTCCCCTGTTCTTCAGTGCTGATTCCAAATGAAAAAAAACGATAGCCAGATCTCATTGCAAGGCTTATCAATTCCCCATCCAGATAATTCATAGTATAAAATTTTAGATAAATCGGATCTGCTGCAAGATATTGTGTATGAAAAACTCTGTTTTCAAACTTAAAAACCATACTACCCGCCACCATTTTTTCCCCCATATAAACAGCATAGAATTCTACAATATCCCTAAGCCGCTGATTTTTAAAGTCCACAAGTTCTGAGCAGGAATGAACTGGTTGTGTTTCATACTTTTCTAGGTTAAGGCATAATAACTGATAAAATTCCATTATTTCTTCGTCTTTTTCAATTTTTCTGAATGTCAAATCATTTTTTAATGCATATTTATAATCTCTTCTTCTGCCGGCCGAAAAATTGCTAATAACGTCTTCCCTATATTCCTCAAAATCCACATAACTGCTCAATTCATCATACGGTATATATCCATACTTATATAAAAAATAATCCAGCAATTCTATATTTCTTTTTGCAAATATTGTGCTTGTCTGTCGCAGTTTTACCTCATCATACCCCTGTTCTCTCCAATACACTTCCAATACCTGCATGATAGCATCTACATGTTCAATATTATAAAACGCCTTACCAATAACAATACCACCAAATGTACTTCCTGCATGCGAATAAAATACCTTTTTATCCCTTATCTCAATCAAGCATGCCGGCACAACAGCGACTATTGTTCCTTGCCCCTTATATATCGCAAAAGAAGTATCTTTAAACTTATTTCCATGATAATTCAAAAAATTTCTTGTTTGTAAAAAAGTTCCATTGCACGACTGATATTGCACGAACTCATCCCATTTTTCCTGCATATCATCTGTATACTTCTTTATTTCTAAATTAAGCATATATTTGCCCTCTTATCCTCTATTTCGTATACCTATAGTTTACATATATTTCTGATCCATACTCAGGCAAATATGCTGTCAGTTTATATAGTGCTTCCAGAATGTTCTCATCAATAATTCCCTGCTCTACGCATTTTAGCATCTGCGCATGCGAGAATGGCTTTACAAAATAACTTCCCTTTTCGCATATTTCAACTCTTCCAGTTTTCCCTATCAACTGCTCCAAAGACTCCATGTCAAATACTCTATTTTGCTGAAGTATCCTATTACGCTCTGTCAGTTTCTTTAACTCTGGTATTATCCCCGCTTCATACGCTAAAATTCTATGAATTGAACATGCATTGGGAACATTTATGTGTACCACAGTTTGTGTTGTACTGACCGCTCTGACTGCATTTAATAACCGCTCTGGATCGTCCACCTCATGTAACAAACCACTAACTATAATCAAGTCATATGCCGATTGAGATATCTCATCAATTTTATCCTCAAAATAGCCATAAACATATGTAATTTTCTTTCTCCCGTGCAATACTTTCTTTGCATTTTCAAGGAACTCTTTCCCTGGTTCAACAATAGTATACTCATCAAACTCTTCAACATAAGCGGCAAGTGGATCCATACCGCATCCAATTTCTAGAATCTTTCTATACCCTCCCCGCTGTATTATGTCCAAAAGTTTTTTCGCCGAAATGGTACCTGATATTTTGACTCAAAATCATTTTTTATATATTCTTTTTGATATTGCTCTATGTCTCTCATCCCTTGTTCATCCTTTCCCCGGATACTGATTCACACATTTGCAAACCCACTGAATCTCATCTTCGGTCATCCCCGGATATAACGGCAGGCTGACTTCCTCTGTGCAGATTCGCTTTGTCACTGGATACCGCTGCATCTGTCCGCGAAATTCCTGATATGCCTGCTGCTCCATAATCGGTGTTGGATAGTGAATGTTCGTTGCTATTCCACGTCTCTTTAAATGTTCCACAAACGCTTCCCGCTCTTTTACAAGAACCGGATAGATATGAAATACGTGTTCCTTCTCATTCTCCGGTATTTGCGGCAACACAACTTTCTCATTTGTAATCTGCCCGCTGTAAATTTTAGCAATTTTACGCCGCTCCTCATTCCACGCATCCAGATGCGGCAATTTTACCGAAAGGAATGCTGCCTGCAGTTCATCCAGTCTGGAATTGCAGCCCTTGTATACATGGCAATATTTCTGGTAGGAGCCATAGTTTCCATAAGCTCGCACCTTTTTCGCAAGTTCCTCATCATCCGTCACAACTGCACCCGCATCTCCAAGAGCCCCCAGATTTTTACCCGGATAGAAGCTGAATGCCGCCGCATCCCCTATCTTTCCGGCTTTCACACCGCTCACTGCTGCTCCATGTGCCTGAGCCGCATCCTCAATGATTTTCATATCATACTGCTTTGCAAGATCACGGATCGGCGTTACATCCACCGCCCGCCCATACAGATGTACCACAATAATAGCTTTGGTTCTGGCAGTTATTTTCTCCTCAACTTTCGCCAGGTCAATCGTGTAAGTCTGTACATCGGCATCTACGAACACCGGCTTTGCTCCAACATATGTAATGGCCAGCACCGTCGCAATAAAAGTATTGGCAGGAACGATCACCTCATCCCCTTCCCCAATTCCATATGCCAGCAAGATCAGACGGATCGCATCCAGTCCGTTTCCGGTTCCCACACATGCCCTTGCCCCGCAATACGCTGCAAATTCCTGCTCAAATCTGTGATCCGCTTCTCCGCCTATAAACCACTGCCGATCCAGCACTTCCCGGTAAGCTTGATCCAGTTCTTCCTTTATATTCTCATGAATCCGTCCAAGATTCAGATATGGTATCTCATGCATGTTCTAATCCCTCTTTTACCATTTTTAAAAATGTGTCATAATCGCGAATATAATCCTCTTCCCGGTATACCTCCGATGCAAGCACCATCAATACGGCATCCGGCGAAAAATCGTACATCTCTCTCCACATATTATTCGGAACGTACAGTCCCTCATATGGTTTTTCCAGAGACACAATCTTCTTCTCTCTCCCGTTATCCAGACGAATCTTACAGGAACCATGGATGCAGATCAATATCTGTTTCAGGGATTTATGCGCATGGTACCCGCGGGTAACTCCCTCCTTGGTATCATACATATAATAAACACGCTTGATCTCGAACGGAATATCATTATACTCTTCCAATGCCACCAGCATTCCACGATCATCACCATGCTGTTGAAATGCGTATTTTACGATTTGCATAGTTTTTCCTCCAAATGTTCTATTCGCTTCTCATATTCAGTAAGTTTCGTGTTTTTGTTTTTTATCACATCCATAGCCGAATCATCAAAGAGCATCGGTCTGGTATTCATTTCGTAAAAATCTTTTAATCCAACTCCATATTCTTCCTCAAGAATATTTCTACATTCTTCATCCTCCAGCAGTCTGGCAAACATGTCCTCCGCGAAACAATTTCCACCCTCCCACAGCCAGAGAGCTTTTTCGCACAGGACTTCTTTCTCCTGTGCAGCCGTTGGATTTTTTAGCTTCCCATTGAAAATCGTCAGGAACTCCTGTGCCGACATATCATTTACATAGCTATAATGAATCCACTGCCGCTCATGAGCATCTCTTATCCGGGTTCTGGCATTATCCTCGCTGACATTTTTCCCTTTCTCAAAGAACCGTCTGTAACGTGTAAGCTTTTCCTGAAAAATATGTACTTCACCTGTCTTTAAAAGTCGCAGCCACAAATCATAATCCTGCAGCTGAACCAGCGCATATCGGTAGTAACCGCTCTCCCGCAGTGCCTCTCTCCGGATACATACACTTGGCGCACAGAAAAAATTGTTGCTCTCAAGAAGGTTCCTGATCCATATTTTTGCCGGATAATTACCAGAACAGAACCTTTGATAGATATCCCTATTCTCGCTATTTCTGTTGCATCCGTCTTCATCGATGATATCCGCCCATGAAAAACACAGATTGTACGCTGGATGTTCTTCCAGAAATGTGACCTGTTTTTCTATCTTATCCTTTCCCCAGATATCATCATGCCCTATAAGTGCCACATACTTCCCCTGAGCCAACTCAAACCCTTCGTTTCCAGCATAACAGACATGACGGTTTTTTTCCAGAAAAACAGGTCTGATTCTCTCATCCTTGTATGCCAGAATTTTCTCCCTGCTGCCATCCACAGAGGCGTCATCTATCACAATAATTTCCATATTGTGGTACGTCTGATTTAAAACACTTTCCAATGCCTGACCAACAATATTTTCGCTATTATACACACACATAACAACGCTTACCAGTGGCTCTTCTTTCCTTTTATCGAACAGACAGTCCTGTGCATCATTAGATCTCCCCATACATACGGTTTCCACCTTGCGGATCGCATCACGGGAAATACGTCCTTCTTTTACGCGGCTCTTTAACTCCTCAATTCGGTCATCCTGCCTTTTATACCCAATACGAAGGATTACAAAACGCAGCCATCTGTAATACTCCTCCAGCTTCTCCCTGTCGTCGCATACAAACCATTCACTGTGCGCCTGTGCAATACTGGCATTTTCCAGTCTGTAAATTTCCGCCAGATCCATGATCTCCTGTATCGCAATATTTTCTACCTTTTTATCCTGCAGATTCTCCGCAATATCATTTAATTCCAAAAATTTTTGCTTCTGTAATAAGCCTCTTAATTCTGCTGCTATATCCCGATATGCTTCCTCTTTTGCGAAAGATTTTTCGCTGCTTTTCCAACCTCCGTCATGATAGCACCACGGTATTTTCTGATACGGAACTACGATCTCATATCCGGCTTTTCTCATATTCAAGCTTTGCATTATATTATAATTGTTCCAACCGTCATCCATCTCCTGCCACGGAATATCATATTGCGTGGCCAGCAGATATTTTCCAGCCACTTTTACCGGCATCCACTTTTGCATTGCGTCCTGCTTTAATCTCTCCATATCCTGTGCAAGCTGCGGGTTATAAAATGCCATATTGCCGATATCCCAGTGGATGGGATCTGACAGCTCCGTTGCCCCCACTACTCCGATCATACCGATCCGACTGTTCTCAAAAATATCCAGAATATCATAGATATAATTACGGTTTGTAATAAACGTGTCCTGATGGAGATATACTTTATATTTTGCGTCTGAAGCCTCACATCCTCCATTATAGCCTTCTGCCATGGAATCGGCTTCCTGAATGCACATAATATCTACAGTATAGGTATCTGGCACACATAATTCTTGAATATATCTCACACACTCTTCATAATACCAAAGGTCATTTACACATATGATAAAAGCAATTTTTTTTTCATCCATTTTCTATACTTCCCTGCCCTTACGTTATGCCTGGCGATTCAATGCATAAAAATCATTTAGCGTAAACTGATACTTCTGCTCCAGAATCTCTCTGCACTCTGCATTTTCAAGCATATCTATAAAATATGGTGCAGCCAGTGAGCCTCCCACGTTCCACAGTAAAAATGCCTTTTCACACAGTACCGCCTCATGTGACATCGCTTCTTTCCAACGCAGTTCCTCAGAGAAAACCTCCAGAAATTTTGAATCTGACATCTGCTCAATTGCATTTGAAATAATCCACCAGCATTCATGCTGCAGGCGATTTTCTTTTCCTTTATCACCTGTAAGATCCGATAAATTCATTCCTTTTCTGCTGAACTGCCGATACCATGTCAGTTTCTCCTGCAGTACATAAACCGATGTATAATTCAATATTCTAAGCCAAAGGTCAAAATCCTGCAGCTGAACCAACCCGTACCGGTAATATCCCGTCTTATCTAACACTGACCGCCTGATACATGCGCTAGGTGCACATGCCCAATTCGATTTATTTAATATCATACAGCGCAGCCAGTTTTCTGCGGTATAGTTATCCGCATTCATCATATGATAAAGCTGTTCATATTCCTTGCTGATCGTCACTCCATTCTCCCCAAGCACTTCTATCCAAGTAAAACATATACCTACATCTGGATGTTCTTCCAAGAATGTGATCTGCTTCTCGATCTTATCCTCTCTCCAAATATCATCATGCCCAATCACCGCCACATACTTCCCATTTGCATTTGCAAACGCCTGGTTACCTGCCACACATACATTGGAATTTTGATCCATCAGAATCGTTCGGACACGTCTGTCTTTTTTCTGATACTTTTCTATGATTTGTCTGCTGCCATCCTTAGAGCAGTCATCTACAATGATAACCTCTATATTGGAATAGGTTTGATTTAAAACACTCTCTATTGTTTCGGCAACAAATTTTTCGCCGTTATAAACTGACATTACAACACTTACCAACGGCATCTCTTTCTTCTCTTTCCAAAAACAACCAAAAACATCTGATGTGTCATTCGAGGATATGTTAGCTGTTTTCCGAATAGCGTCCTTGCTGATCTCACCTGCGGCAACCGCTTTCTCCAACTCCGAAATGCGACTGTCCGCTCTTCCGTATGCCATCCTCAGCAACGTCCACCGCATATTCCGATAGCTTTGATACATTTCTTTCCATTGATTCATTTCAAACCATTTGCAATGTACCTTCTCTGTACTCATCTTTTCTAAGGAATATATTTCTATTAAATTCATAACTTCCTGTACCTGCATATCCGGCAGCCAATTATATCTCTGCCGCTCCAGCAGCTTACCGAGATCATGATACAAATGTATTTCCACATACCGGGTCAGAAGTTCCCTCATCTGTTCCGCCATCCTGCCGTTTTCCCGGTATTTTTCCACTTCTCCGCCCATTCTCCTCGTCGGGAAATATTCCGGATACAATTTTTGCATCTGACTATGGTCTTTTTCATAATCTTCTGCATTTATAATTGCATTATCACGGTAGCACCACGCGTTTTCCTGATATGGAACAACAACTTCATACCCTTGCTTTTTCATCTCAACGGATTGACTCACACTGTAAAAGCTCCATCCCGTCAGCTCCTCCCGCCATGAGACGTCATACTGTGTAGCGATCAGCGTACCTTCTAGCGCCTCTACTTTTTCATATGTCGCCGATGTTTGTCGTAACTCAAAATGATCTTTTATACATCTTCCATCATAAGCCATTATGCTGCCGATGTTCCACTTCAAAAAGTCCCCATTATCTAAAAGTACATCCGTTCCTGCCACTCCAAGCATTCCAATCCGGTCATTTTTCTGAAAAATATCCAAAATATCCGCTATAAAGTTTCTGTTTAACAGAAATGTGTCTTCACGCAAATAAACCTTATACTTTGCGTCACTTTCCTGCATTGCCTCATTGTATCCCTTAGTCATTCCCTCTGCTTCAAAAACTGTCAAAACATCTATACGGTATCCATCCGGTATGATGAGATCTGAAATATACCTCATACATTCTTCACAGCAAATACTTTCACTTACACATACGATAAAATCTATTTTTCTCTCATCCATCCCGGCTTCTCTCTTTCCTAATCTATCTTGCAAAATACCGTTTATTCTTCTTTATTCATAACATAAAAATCATTAGGGGTAAAATGATACTCTTTTTCAAGGACATCACGACACTTTGCATTTTCCAGAAGATTGATAAAATAACTCTCCGCCCGCGAACCTCCCAAATTCCACAGCAGAAATGCCTTCTCGCAAAGAACCTCCTCGTGGGAAGAAGCTTCTTTCCACCTCAGTTCATCAGCAAATGTCTGTAAAAATTTTTCATCCGTCATTTTTTCAACCGTATGAAAAACGCTCCACCACATCTCATGCATCAGACGGTTTACCGTTCCCTCTGTTGCCGGCAAATTCGACAAATTTTTACCCTGCTCTGTAAAACGTCGATACCACGTCAGCTTTTCCTGCAAAATATAGATAGAGGAATCGCATAAAACACGAAGCCACAATTCATAATCCTGCAACTGTACCAGTCCGTAACGATAATAACCCACGCGTTCCAACACCGTTTTTCGTATGCACACACTGGGCGCACAAGCCCAATTCGCTTTGTCCAGAATCATCTGGCACAGCCAGTTCTCCGCGCTGTTATTGTCAGCATTCATGGCATGATATATCAGACGATTTTTTTTGCTTACGATTGTCTGATTTTCATCAATTACCTCTCCCCAGGTAAAACATGCCCCGGTATCCGGATGTTCCTCCAGAAAAGCCACCTGTTTTTCCAATTTGTCCGGACGCCACACATCATCATGGCCAATGATCGCTACATACGTTCCCTTCGCTCTCTCAAATCCGGCATTGCCTGCTGCACACACGTTTGAGTTTCTTTCCATAAAAACCGGTTTCACTCTGTTGTCTTTTTTCTGCCAGGATGTGATAACGTCCCTGCTGTTATCCGTCGAACAGTCATCTACCACCAAAAACTCTATATTGGTATAGGTTTGATTTAAAACACTTTCCAATGTCTCTTGTAAAAAATCGCCCGCATTATAGACCGGCACACACACGCTTACAAGCGGCTGCTCTTTCTTTTCCGTCCAAAAATACCGAAAAATTCCCGTCGTATCAGGCAAAGATACGTTTGCTATTTTCCGGATCGCATCTTTGCTGATTTCACCGGCATCCACCATACGTTTCAGTTCCGGAATCCGTTCATCCGATCTTCCGTAGCCCAGACGCAACACCGTCCATCGGACTGTCTGATAAGAAACATATATCTTTGACCAGTTTTGCAGTGCAAACCAGTTACTGTGTTTCTTTGAAACACTCGCCTCCTCCAGAAAATAGATTTCCATCATATTCGCTATTTCCTGTGCCTGCATATCTGGCATCCAGTTAAATCTCTGTTTTCCTAATGCAGCCCGTGCCTCATCGTATAAATGCATCTCCATCAGCCACACCAGCGCCTGCCTCATCTCAATAGCCATTTCCTGTTCTTTTTGGTGTTGTTCACGCTCTTGTCTGATTTCTTTTACAGAGAATATCTCCGGATAAATCCGCATCAATCCTTCACGGCAAATATCATAATCCCTGCTGTTCAAAATGCTGTTATCACAATAGCACCATGGCTGTTCCTGCCTCGGAACCACAACCTCATATCCCTGCCGTCTCATTTCTATCGACTGGCTTACGCCATATAAATTCCAACCCTCAGTCAGATCCCCCCGCCACGGTATATCATACTGCGTGACCATCAGCACACCATCCACAGCTGCAACACTCTCATACTTTGCCGCGGGCTGTCGAAGTTCAAATGTGTCTTTCAAGCATCTTCCATCGTATTCCCGGATATTCCCGACATTCCATGCTGCATTACAGTCTGCGTTTTCCGGAAGCTTATCTGTTCCGCGTACGCCAAGCATTCCGATCTGCCGGTTATTCTCTAAAATATCCAATACATCTGCGATAAAATATTTATTTAACAGGAAGACATCTTCACGCAGATATACTTTGTACTTTGCATCACTCGCCTGCATCGCCTCATTATATCCCTCTGCTGTTGATGCCACATCAACAACGGATAATACGTCCGTGCAATAGCCTTCCGGCACGGTAAGATCTTCCAGATATTTTACACACTCCTCGTAATACCGCTTGTCTGTTCTACATATAATAAACGCTATTTTTCTATCATCCATAATCTTTCGCTTTCATACTTTAAGTCCGCTATTCGTTTCACAGCAATTTCTTTATATTCGGAATATAATCCGCTCTGCCATTTACTCGAAATGCATTTTCCATGATTATCTGGGCATCGTCCAAAGCTAACTGTTCAAACAACTTTTGAAATTTCTGAAATGCATCAATCGAATCCTGCATTCCATAACGATCAGTCACTTCTTCAAACGAGCAAAACCGTCCTAGCTGTGGATATGAAAAATACAATACAATTAGTGCATGATATAAAATAAATTTCGCCGGCACAGCTTCTAGCACCCATTCCTGATCAAACCATAACAATTCCCCATCACAATAAAACGCATTTCTGAAATTCATATCCAAAAAACCTAATTTTAATATTGGACCATATAAATTTTCGTTTTCCTCTATACCTATATCCAGTGTATATAATATATTATCCTTCCATGCAATTTGTTCAGAAGAATGCAGTATCTCCTCATATAATAAATCCATCAGTCTATAAATTTCACTGACATTCCTCTCTTCTGATGCTTTGAGAATAACATCCTCCAAAAGGGGCTTATGGACATAATCACAGGTTAATATTCCATTTTCAGCAGTGTATTCCACTATATTCATTCCGTTTTTGCTGAAAATGCTCTGACTCTTCAGCATCTGCCGCATGTGGTTCTGCTCACACACTTTTGATAATGGTTTTTTCTCGACAGTATGCTCCCTTGTAAAGCGTGTCAGTATGCGATACTGCTCCTTTCGCTCATCAGGCAGTTTCGCATATGTCACTTTCCCCAAATCACCGCAGTCTGAGCACTCTACCAAAAATGAATTTGCAAAAAATTCAAATACTCCATTCTCCACAATATCCGCATAAAGACTCTTCTCATCTGCAACCACTGTACTCTTTCCTGCAGAATAATTCACTCTCATGTTCTCTACATTCTCTGCATCCTGCCGGCTGGGCAAAACATCCTGCGAATATATAATCACAGGCAATTTATAATCCGGTAACGGATAGTAAAAATATGTGTGTGCAAATCCACTTTCTTTTATCAACGTCTCCAGTGACTTCTTTGAAAACGTTCTTACTCCTTTATCCACATCTCTATATTGATTAATGCTCTCAAACGGTATTCCAACATGATCCTCTGGCGTCCCACACCAGTATTTTAAACCATACTGATTCTCTATTGCGATCAGCAATTTGCCATCCGGCTTCAACAACCTCTTAATATTTATCAGAAAATCCCTGTAGGGATTCGGTGTCTCCGTATAAGAGTCCTGATACTCCAGGACGCCTATCAGCGTAATATAGTCAAATTTCTTGTCAAAGACGATATCATTCAAATTTCCAACTATAATCTCAAGATTCTCTTTTTCGCGGCAGCGTAAAAGTGTCGCGGTCGCACGTTTTCTTGAAAGTTCTACTGCTGTGACATCTCTGCATTCATCGCAGAGCACACCTGTAATCGCCCCCATTCCACAGCCAATTTCGAGTACACTGCTGTCTGGTTTAAATTTATACCAGTTCACAATATTTTTTCTTACAGGCGACAAGTGGTAATATGTAGACCAGTTAAAATTCTGAAAAACAGCCTCCCCATAGTCCTCCGGTTTGTTTTCGGCAATGATCTTAATAATAAGATCCTCAATCTCTCCCTCCGAATAGAAATCTTCATTCTTGTACGATTTTAAATTAAATTGAGGCTTCGGATTTAAATTTGCAATTAAGTCCTCGTACATTTCTCTTCCTCCCCAACATATTGTTTTTCCACTCATCCGAATACATTATACACAACCATTCACCAATACTTTTAAACAAAAATTCTACGCATGTGTATCACTCATTTTCTGCATAAGCTGCTGCACTCCGTAACGTATTTCCTCTTGATTTCTCCGATTATTCTCCACCCGGTACAATTCCATCTGTCTAGGAATCATCGCTGCATAGGGGGATTCCTGATAGTCTGCCACCTCTGCCCTCACGGTATCCCGCAGCGTCTCATACATGGAATACGGCACTTCAAATCCGCGCTGCACCGCAAACAGCAGCGTCTCATAGAAATACGTATGCAGAAAATATAGCTTGATCTCCTCATAATACTCCCGGAAAAACGGCGTCTGCTTCATAAAATGCCACACGGCAAGCTGCACATCTGCATGCATCTGCAGCGTTGTCATCTGACGCATATCCCGGCGCATGGTTCCCACCTCATTCTGGCGGTAGCAGTAAAAAGCTTCCGCCATGATTTCAAAGCGGCTTCCGTAGAACAACAGCGGATACACAAACAGCGGTTCTTCATAAATGACATGCTCTGCATAACGGACGCCCGCCCGCTCCACAAGCGATCTCCGGTACAGCTTGTTCCAACATCCGTAAGTGATCTTCTCGCTGACAAGGAACCGCTTCCGCTCCTCCTTTGTCTGAATCCGGATACTCTCCTCCACAGTCTTTCTGCCTGATGCCACTTTCCCGAGCCTTTCCGTATAATACACATAATCAAACTGTACAATATCCGCATCACGCTCTATGGCGCGCCGATATACTTTCTCAAAAAAATCCCCCTCCACAAAATCATCCGCATCGACAAACGCCAGATACTCTCCCGTTGCATAGCCGAGCGCCACATTCCGGGCACCCCCTTGGCGTAGATTATCTTCCAGATGAATAATCATGATACTTTCGGGATACGCACGTTCAAATTCTTCCAGTAGAGCCCATGTCTCGCCTGCATCATCCGATGCGTCATCCACAAAGATCAGTTCCAGTGCGTCCATTCCAATCGACTGCTGCACCAGTGACAAAAAACACTGCGGAAGCCATTTTGCCGCATTATGACAGGGGACAATTACACTTACTATCTTCATGTGTTTTCTAAATATCCTTCCTGCTTGTAAATTTTCCTATTTTGTCAGCCGCTTCACCGTTTCAATGACCGTATCCTGCTGCTCGTCGGTAAGCCCCGGATAAACCGGAAGGCTGATGATGTGCGAGTAGACTTCCTCCGCCACCGGACAATGCACTTCTTTGAAACCGTGCTCCTGGTAGTACGGATGATAGTACACCGGAATATAATGGACATTCACTGCGATGCCGTTCTCCCGAAGCTGCTCAAACACGGTCTTTCTGTCGTGGTTCTTCACCTGTATGATATAGAGATGCCATCCGCTGTTCGTCTCCGGCAGCTGATACGGCGTCACAATATTCGCGCAGTCCGCAAACGCCTCATCGTAGCGCTTTGTGATCTCCCTTCTGCGCGCAAGGAAGCGGTCCAGCTTCCGCATCTGGCTGCAGCCGAGCGCACACTGGATATCCGTCATGCGGTAATTATAGCCGAGATCGAGCTGCTGATAGAACCACGGTCCCTCATTTCTCGTCATCAGGTCTGGATCTCTGGTAATTCCGTGGCTGCGGAACAGCACTAATTTCCGGTACAATTCCTCACTGTCCGTCACAATCATACCGCCCTCGCCTGTCGTGATCGGCTTCACCGGATGAAAGCTGAATGTCGTCATATCCGACATGGAGCCGATGCGCCGTCCCTTATATTCCGAGCCGAGCGCATGCGCCGCATCCTCGATCACGATCAGATGATGCTCCTTTGCGATCGCATGAATGGCATCCATATCGCAGGGCTGTCCTGCCAAATGCACCGGAATAATCGCTTTGGTCTTATCCGTGATCTTGCGCCGGATGTCCTCCGGATCAATGTTGTACGTCTGCGGATCGATGTCTGCAAAAACCGGCGTTCCGCCGCAGTACAGCACACAGTTGGCGGATGCCGCAAACGTGATCGGCGTGGTGATTACCTCATCCCCCGGTCCGATTCCCGCCGCATGACATGCCGCATGCAGTGCCGCAGTATCGTTTGAAATGGCGACCGCATATTTCGCGCCCACATACTCTGCCACTGCCCGCTCGAACTCTGCCACCTTCGGTCCTGTCGTCAGGAAATCCGATTTCAGCACCTTTACTACTTCCTCAATATCATCTTCCTCTATCGTCTGTCTTCCGTATGGTATCATCACTGTTCCTCCTTGCTGTACTTTTCCAGTTCCATCTTTGCCCTCTTACTATAGGAATACGGAATGCCCCTGTTTTCCTTCTGCATCCGCCTGTGAAAGGATCTAAGCCGCTCTGCGCTCTTTTGATCCGGCATATGCCATGTCTCCAGCTGTCCGAGAACCTTCTCCTTATCCAGTACGCCATGTAAGATCAGGATGAGAATGGCGTCTACTGATATGTTACCGCTTTCTACCGCGTGAATCAATTCCTGATAATCCTGTGCCGGTCTGTCAAACTCCATGCGATGCAGCAAAAAGCGTACCGAGAGATAGGTCCGGCATATCGCTTCACAGCTGCCCGCCTGTGCCAGAAACGACGATCTTTTGCTTACCCTGCGATCCGTCTGCTCAATCTCACAGATAATCGCAAGCATCTCCAGCTCGGAGCTCTTCATCTGGCTCTGATGATAGATCCCGATGGCCTGACTGGCCTCGTCCCATTGCCCCTGGTCTATCATCCTGCGGATCGCCGCTGCCAGCTGACCGCTCAGCTGATCCCACTCTCCGCTCGAGAACAGCTCCTCCCCCTCCGGAACGTTGAAAAATTCCGGATACTCTTCCATACAGATTTTCCGGTTCTTGTCATAATTGGTGAGCTTTGCGAATCCGCAGTCGTGCACCACCCAGGGTTCTTCCTGATAAGGCACCACAATCTCATAGCCTGCCCTGCGGAATTCAAACGCCTGCGACACATCATAGAAATCAAAATCCGAAAACAGATCCTCTCTCCACGGCAAATCATACTGCGTCATCATCAGCAGCCCGTCCACCGCATCGACGGTCTGATCCTTGGTCTGGTTCGGCCCGCACAGCAGGACATAGGAAAGATCCGGCTCCCTGCAGTCCACTTTTCCCACATTCCAGGAAGAATAGACGACGCCGTTCTCCGGAATGCCGATTCCTCCAGCCATCCCGATCATCCCCGTCTTTGGGTGCTCCTTAAAAATACGCAGCGTCTTCTCCAGGAAACGGCTGTCGCGGATAAAAACATCCTGATGCATATAGACTTTATATTTTGCATCGCTACTTCGCATCCCCAGATTGTACGCCGCGCACATGGAATCCGCCTCCCAGATGCCGATCACATCTATGTCATATCCCGCCGAAACTTCCAGATGCTCTATGTAATACCTGCACTCTTCAAAATACAGCTCATTATTCACGCATATAATGAATGCGATTGTGTCTTTTCTGTCCTCTACCGGCATGATTTTCTACCTCATACATCTCTTTTATACTGCTGCAAAAATGCCGCAATCCGCTCTGCGCCTTTTCCGTCCACCAGCCTTCTCATCCGCTCAAAGCTCAGCGCCCTCTTCCCGGCGTCTTTCGTATAGCAGACCAGCTTTTCGCAGATTGCATGCGGCGCATCGTCCTTTTCTCTCACATCCCCCGCATAGATTAACAGGTTGTGTTCTGCCATCTCTTCCGCAAATTCCAGCTGATTATCCGCAAATGCAAAGCAGACCGTCGGAATCCCGCAGGCGCACAGTTCCAGAAGTGTTGTGCCGCCCGCCGAGACCGCCGCCTCGCACTGCTGCATGTAGCGCCACATATCGGGAATATTCTTGTGAAGTATGATCTTCGGGTTCTCTGCCGCCAGTTCACGCAGCATATCCTCATTCCGATTCATACTGCCGACAATCACATGCCACAGATACTCCTGCAATTCCTGCATCTGTGTGCCGTACGCAAGAATTCTGCCCGCCATATTGTAAGGATCTGTCCCGCCGGTCGAGAGCAGAATACTCTTCTCCCGCGGCTTATCAAAGGAAAGATGTGAAAACTCCTCCCGGAGCGGCGCATATAAAAGTCCGGTAAGGTACTGTACCCCGTCCTTTTCATGCAGCCCCTCCGGCGTCTTCTGTCTCTCCCTGCACGGTATGTATTGAAGCAGCGCCGACACCTCGTAGTGTTCCTTTCTGAAATCATCAACATAGAATACCGGCACTATCCGGTTTAATTCTGCCAGATAGCGCACCGTCGCACAGTAGGAATCCACTACCAGCCAGTCCACCTGCTGTGCCTGTAACCGCTGCTTCATGACCGGAAGCTCATCCTCCAGCGCATCCCAGCGCGTCTCTAGAATCCGATAGGGAAATCCCGCCTTTGCGATCCGCTCCGTCTCTTTTTCCTCTGCCAGCCAGAACTCACACGTCAGCCCGCACTTCCTGCACGCCGACGCGATCGAAAGCGTTCGCATCAGATGTCCGGTTGCCACCTGCTCGTTCGCATCCACCCGAAATACAATCATCTGTCTACTCCACCTCACCCGGAAGAATCGGCTCTCCGAAGCGGTACGCCTTTTTCGCCTTGCGCCCCAGCAGCGTGCGGTAATACTTCGGCTTGATACCGATGGCAGGCCGGATGCTGCGCACATTCTCCCCGGTGAAAGCTTCCCCCTCCGCAATCGGTTTTACCGCAACCAGCGATCTGCGGTATTTTAAACTGCTCTTCTCATGTTCGGTCAGTTCATAGGTCGCCTTTCCCTTAATCACGCAGGCATTCCGCACATCCTGCACCATCTGCGCAAATTCGCCGATCTCCATGGAAAATGCTGCATCCGGGTTGTCAATCGTCCGATCCAGGCAGACATGCTTTTCGATGACCTGCGCTCCCAGTGACACTGCCACAACATCCGCAAGCGATCCCATTGAGTGATCCGACAATCCCACCGGCACGCCGAACCGCTCCTTCATATCCGCGATCGTTGCCACATTCATATCCTCATACTGCGCCGGATACTGGCTGCAGCATTTCAGCAGCACCACCTGCTCGTTTCCCTGCCTCCGGCACGCCTCAAGCGCCTCCCTGATCTCTTCCTCCGACGCCATTCCGCAGGACATAATCATCGGCTTACCTTTACTCGCCGTGTACTCGATCAATGGAATATCCACCAGTTCAAAGGACGCGATTTTGTAGAACTCCACATCCAGATCCTCCAGGAAATCCACCGCCGTCCGGTCAAACGGCGTAGACAAAAAATCCACACCGGCCTCCCTGCACTTATCCCGCAGCGCCCGCTGCCATTCCCACGGGGTATAGGCCGCCTGGTAGAGCTGATAATAATTATAGCCGTCCCACAGACCGCCCTTGATCTGATACGGTTCCTCCCTGCAGTCGATCGTGAGCGTATCCGCCGTGTAGGTCTGTATCTTCACACAATCCGCGCCGGCTTTTGCCGCCTCCTCAATGATTTTGAATGCATTCTCAATTTTTCCCGCATGATTTGCAGACATCTCTGCAATCACATAGACCCCGCTGTTCATTTTCTCATATAGTTTCATCTGTGACAGCCGCCTCCCTTTTCTATACAGACTTTCAACATCTCGTAAATATCCTGCCGCTGCTTCGATTCCTCGTACTCCACATTATTTCTCAATAATAATTCTGCACCAATCAGGTGACGGTTTTCTTTCCTCTCGAACAGTGTCTTTAACTGCTCCCCGTCCGCTCTTGAAATCCATGTTTTCCATACGATCTCACCGTTTTCATCCTGCCGCATCGCCAGATGAACAAATCTGCTCATCCACCGGCTGTTTTCGTCTATCGTTTTTATAACGACCTGTTGTTTTCTCAAGCTCCAGTAGACAACTCCGGCAGCCCCCAGCAGACATTCCGCATAGCTTTCCCTGCCAGCCCAGTACATCATCTCTGCCATGGCATTATTTGAGATCATCTTCTCAACTCTGAGAAAGCGCTCTGCGAATCCGCGTTCTATCGGATTCATATAACGGTCTGTAAGGGGGTCACCCAGCACAATACTCTGACAGATCGCCACCAGATTATCCAGCACTCTGCCCGCCACATATGAAAGTATCTCCCGCTTTCCTTCGGTATTCTCCGGCAGCACCTGTCTTATGCTTTTCCATTGCCGTTCGGTATCATAGTCGAAGCACACCCTTGTCGCCGTCTGCGATGTATTGGTGGTAAGAACATATTCCATACGATCCATAACGACCATTTTCCCGGCTCTTGCAATCGCCTCTGTCATTCCCTCACAATCACCATAATATGGTTCATAAAAGTCAATGCCATACTGCTTCAAAAAATCGATTCGCACATAATGCATTACCGAATTATAGTACACCTTCTGCATCAGTTCTGCAAAAATCTGCAACTTATCTTCTTGCTCATAAATGCGGTATGGCGGAATTTTCTGCTCCGCAATCCTGTATGCCCCATCCTCCCAGACTGCAAACCCACAGCCTGTCCATACAATATCCGGATGATTCTTTCGAATCTCGTCTGTTACTTCCTGCAGCGTTTCGTCTGATGCCAGATAATCGTCCGCTCCCAGAAACATCATATATTGCCCTGATGCTTTCTCAAGGCACAGGCTGATTCCCTTGCGCCATCCTACATTAGAATCTCGATAGATCACGTGAATCCGCTCATCTATTCTCTCATATTCCTGCAAAACAGTAATGGTTTCGTCCTTACTGCCATTATCAAGAATTACCAGTTCCCAGTTCTGACATGTCTGATGTCTTGCAGAGTCCAATGCATTTCCCAATGTCATTGACGAATGATAGGTGCACATCAAAATACTGAATAAGGGGATGTGCTTTGTGTAAGAAAATCCATACTCCTCTATTTTTTCACGGTATCCCAGAGATTGAAATATTTTCTGCGAAGCAATATTTTCGCTTTTTACCTCCGCATACAGTTCACTGCAGAACCCGTCTTCTCTGAGTCTGTTCTCCAATTCCGAGAGCATCCAGCGCGAAAGTCCCCTGCCTCTTGCCTCCCTGCACAGAGCATAAGAAATCTCTGCAGTCCGCTCCTGCCTGTCAGCCCGGACCTGTCCGACTGCCTGTCCGTTTCTCTCTAAAATATAGATAACTGTATTGAAATCCTGCAATTTTTGTGCAAACCAGTTCTCATGACTGCTGTATGGAATTTCCGACGTCTGAAAAGAATTTTTGCGAACTTCATCTTCATTTCTTAATCGAAACAAGAATCGGCAATCAGACCAGAAAGCCTTTCTCAAATTTAATTCCTGTGCTTCTTCCATTCCCGCTTTCCAAAACCTTTCAGTCACACATTTTTCCATCTGCGCATCTTGCCTGCAGCAGATATTGATACGCGTAAAACATGCTCTCATCGGACACTTCCGAAAGTTCCATCAACTTACTTACGAATTCTCTGTCTTCCTGGCTGACGCCATTGGTCGTCATCCGAATCTCCACCGCCTCCAGTCCTGTCCGCATTAACATACGCAGAATTTCTTTATAGGTAAAAAAGTGAACGTGTGTCCTGTCGAGCAGTCCCTGATCTGCATAAGTAAAATTACCATTGAGCAGATCTCTTACTACCGATACATGCATAATATTCGGAATCGATGCCAGGATACTTCCCCCTTTTTTCAAAAATTCTTTACAATAGTTCAAGGTTCCTTCCGGATCTCTCAAATGCTCGAGAACATCCCCGAATATGATATAGTCGAACGTAACTCCGCCAAAATCCATCTGGCGCTCCTCAATGTTTCCTACCGTTACATTTGCAATACACTTTGCCACTCCAGCCGCCGATGCATTGATCTCCACTCCATAAAGCGCAGCGTTCGGATAATGATTTCTGACCCAGAGCAGATTAACCCCGCAATCACATCCAATCTCAAGAACACGGAGCGGCGTCTCCCGGGATTCTGTGATATAGGAAAGCAATCCTGTATTTGGAATTGCATTAAAATAATTCATATCCCACTTTTCTTTCAATAACCGCCGATCGGACAATGCATGCTGTTTGTTTTCCTTCCCTTTTTGTTTTTCTGCAATCTGGTAAAAGAATGCCGAACCACATTCAAACAGCTTATACCCAAGCTCTATTCCCCTGACACAGTAATCCCACATCACATTTTCTGCCAGAAAAAGCTTCTCCTCAAATATCCCCACTTTCTCCAGCATGGATCGTTTCAGCATCACACAGCCATCTGTCAATTTCAGCTGTTGCAAATTCACTTCCGACGCAATTTTCCCTTCCTGTATGTATGAAACTGCCTCCGTATAGTTGCCGGCAGTCTCGGAGCCATTGTGTATCAGCTTCGGCATAACTGCACCGATCTCCCTGTCGGCATACAGCAGTCTCTGCATCTCCTCAATGGAATCTGGCAGTATCATATAACACGGATTAAGCAGCAATATGTCCTCCGCTATCTGAAATTCTGCCTTTGCATAGTTTACAATCGCACTGTAACTTTCACCGCCTTCATCACAGATAAGATAATTCATTCCCGGCCGCTCTTCCAGCCACTGGCGCAGCCCATCCTCTGATCCATTGTCTACTATAATAAGATCCCGTTCCTCTATCCCGGCAAGCAGCCGAAGTGCTTCTATCTCCATCTGTAATAATTCAAACTGATTATATGCAACAATAATGACTTTCATTGCTTCTCCTTTTTCATTCGTTCTGTTTCTTTTGTTTTAACCCAGAATCCGTCTCAGCGCGTTATCAAATGTAAAGTCTCTCCTTACCTTTTCGAACCCGCTTATCGCAATCCTTTGCCGCTCCTCTTCATGCTCCAGATAAAATTTTGCTTTTGCATACATATCTTCCAGATTTTCATAGATTACACATTCCTCCCCATTGACGAAATGCTCAGCAATCTCTTCCCGGTAGCTGGTGAGAACAAACCCACCGCACCCCATGATATCCAGCACCCGGAGCGGAATTCCTGTCTGGATTGCCCGCAGTGCAATGTTAAGGTTTATTTTCGCATTGTGGAAAATGTACGGCATCTGCTTATAATAATCTGCATATCCGTTATGTGTCACGTGTGTCAGCCTTTCATCCTTTTCATTCGACCACAGCGCGGTTTTAAAATGCTGTGACAATAATCCAAGTATCACAAAACGCTCTCTGCCTGTTGTCTCACATGCCAGCATATACTCCAGTTCCCTTCTGGTAACCTGAACCTTATCACCACTTGCCTTTGCATAGGAGCGGTTCAGATCCAACAAAAGCTCCTCCGTCACCAGTTCCGGTATCAGGTAGCCTCCATATACTTTCAACTGCGCGGCAATAATGCCCTCCAGATAGCCTCTCTGATATTCCGTCAGCGGCTGCAGATAATACTGGTATTCGGTCTGATAAAGCTTCCCGACAAGGGCAATCTCTGTGTTATATTTTCTCTGTTCTTCCACGCTTACCGGTGTCATATATACTGTACGGAACACCTCACTGTCAACAGCAAGCGGCAAATGTCTCGCATTGATCCCCTGTTTCTGATAAGTCTCTGCCTGCATACGGTCAAAAAAATAGATCGTGTTACATGAATTATACAGCGTCTCATGCTCCCGGATATGAATAGGGCAATCATAGACCCATGAAATATAGGGCACCTGATGATCCTCACATACTCTGGAAATCAGTGGGGAATAATTCACAGAAAGTACTTTCTCATATTTTTCGGAAATCAGCTTTTTCTCAAACCGGCAGCAGAACTCCTCATCCTTCTCCCAATCCGTGAATGTATAAAAAAATGTATCATACGCTATTTCAAGCTTTTGCAATGCACGTTCCATTCCGGCATTCATAAAAGAATGCCACTGAAAATATAAGATTCTGCCCATCCTGGCGTTATGCTCCTTTGTTCCTTTTCTCTGGTATACAAAAGCCAGCTTCTGACTCTCCAAAAGCTGGCTTTACGGCAAATATTATTTAATTACTTCATTGACAGATTCGCCCAGCTGTTTAAACACAGGAATTACTCTTTGAAATTCTTCTGCCATCTTCGCGTCATCTTTCGCACTGATCGCTTCGCTTAATGCCACAATATCCGCATTAAAGCTCTCCTTGTCCACGCGCACCTTTCCATCATTCAATACCTGCATCGTGCTGTTTACAACCTGTATCTCCCAGTTGATCGCATCTATGATCCCCTTTAAAAACTGGTCTGTATCATCCAGGCGCTCTCCTGATAACTCTTTTACAATGATCTCCATGTTCTTTACCAGACGACCATTGAACTCCTCTAACACCTGTAATGCTTCTATCTGCTCTGCTCTGTTATCTTCCATGATCTCATCCGACACCGTTTCCCGGTGCAGCCATCCCGGCTTCCTTTCTAAAATTATGCTAATATATATATCGACTGATTTTCTGTATTACATTAGCACTATTTCTATTTTTCATCTTCCTGCTACATACTACGAAAGAAATCATTTATCTGTTCTGTAACCTTTTTTGCCCCACATGCATTCAAGTGCGACCAGTCATAAAAATCCTCATCCGTAAACAGTTCCGGTTTTGCTCCAAGATCCAATAGTGTCAGATCATATTCCCTGCAAAATTGCTGCATAACGGCTTTCGTCAGCTGTTTCATTTCCTTATTAACATTTTCTCTAAAAACAGACGGAAACGGCATCTGCAAAAGCACTGTTTTTATCCGATTCTGCTGTAAAAATTTAAACCATCGATTCAGAATCCCCATATTTTCCTCATAAGTCGCTGGATACGGCTTATTAAAAATATGGTTTATTTCCTCTTTATCCTTTATTTTCTGCTCCTCTGTGGGGCAGTAACAACGCGTGTCCTTTTTCTCACAAATCTCATAAATATGCGGATAGCGCATCAGAAAATCCTTTTCCAAAAAATCTGTTTGAAAAAAAGTACGACACAGTTGTATCTCTTCTTCCATCCGCATTACATCTTTATGGCGATCCAAATAATGTATTTTTTTTATCTGAGGATAAAATCCCAACATTCTCAGGCTTTGTGTTCCGAGTGACAAGTCCCACCAAAGCCTGTAATCATTCATGCCGATCACGCAATACTCTATTTTCCTGTTTTGAATATTCACAATTTCGTTATAAGCCCACATAAAACGATAATAATCCGTATAAATGTCCTGAGACGGTCCTGCCAAGCACATCAACCTATGTTCCAGACTTTCATATTCAATTCCCTTCTGCTCATAACTCATCCCACACACTACGCCAATTGCACTTTTTACTTCCACCCGTGTTTTTCTGCAGAGCGTAGCCGTCTCCGGACTGATTTCATTTAAAAGACGCATAAAATCAAACCGAATCAATCTGGCTTTTCCAAAGCACTCCTGCTCGGTAAAGTTTTTATATGCGGAGCAGACAATCACAAAATCACTATTCCCGCATTCTTCCTTTAATGCTTCTAGCCTTCCAAGAACCTGCACCTTTTCATAGTTCAGAAGTTGTTCTACCGTACTGCAATCCCTCTCCGATCCCAGCAGCCAAATTTGGAATTTCGATATTATATTTTCATTTGATGCATATTTGTTCTCACACCTGTATTCCTGTACAAATTTTTCCCTCTGATGCCAGTAGTTGCGCAGGTTGGTATTTCCGCAATCATGAAGGCACCACGGACGCTCCATCGCAGGAACCACCACCTGGTATCCATGCCTTATAAATTCCTGGCTTTGTGACGCATCATAAAAATCCCAGCCATCGAACAGATCCTCCCGCCAGGGCAGATCATACTGCGTTGCCATAAGCATTCCGTCGATCATCTCAACCGGACACCACTCCCCCCGTACTTCTTCCAATGTATTGCGCCGTGTGGTTCTTACATCCGTCATATATACTTTCCCTACGCAGGGAGCATACCACATCACACCGTTCTCAGGAAGTTTTCTCGAACCAACCATCCCAAACATCCCGATCGAGGGATCCTGGAAAATATGCAGCATCCTTTCTATAAAATCCGGTTCCAGAATCATCACATCCTGATGTAAATATACTTTATACCGGGCATCTGAATTTTTCATTGCCTCGTTGTATCCTGCGGTCATACTTACAGCGCCCTTTACACACTGCCACTCGACACAATAACCGTCAGGTATTTTCAACCGCCTGATGTACCAGACCGCCTCTGCTGCATATGCATCATCATTGACACACATAACAAAACATATCTTATGCTCGTCCATACTCCCTCTATAAATATCTCTCTAATTCTGTTATCAGTTCCCTTATGTCCGCCACGTCCGGCATTTGTTTCTGCAGTTCTTTTAAAAGCTCATACGCATATACCAGCATCTGATGATCAAGGAAAAGATCCGCCAGCGGCGCCAAAACATCACTGGTTTCCTCAAATGCGGAACGAATCACAAAAAGCAGCGCAACAGATGATATATTCTCTTCCTGAATCCTGCGGCAAAGTTCTTCCCCCATTTCGGGAATACCTGCCGCCTTTACCCGCCAGAGCGAAAAACGCAGATTCCGGATGGGCTCCCACAATTCTTCTATATTCTGTGCCTCTGTGTCCAGTACGGTATGCCGGACACCTGCCTGTACTTCCGCCTCATAAATCTCCAAAAGGAACTTCATCTCCAAAAAGGAGTCATTTTTCTCAAATGTCTGTATAAATGCCGCATCAGAGAACATGATTTTTAATTCTTCCCAGCCTTCTCCTGTATGCAGACAGATATTTCTGTTCATCAGCTGCAGATACTTTTCTTCTAACACCCCATAGCACTTCTGCCACTCCTCTTCAAGTGTTTCCCGCTTCTGTGCATATGCTTCACTTCCGATATTTTCCGCTTCCCTTGTCAATCCTTCTGCCGTTTCCACATTTCCTCCTGAATCCGATCCCATACTGCCTGCGGTCTCTCCGTATACGCACAAAGCACCGTTTTAATCGCAGGTGTGCTGTAAGCTTCCAGCTTCCTGTAGATCTCGCCGTCTGCTGCATCTTTCCGGTATTCGATTCGCTTTAATATCCGATGCAGCTCAAGCAGCTTCCCGCGAAGCTGTTCCCCCGATGCTCCTTCCAGCCAGAACCGCTCCATTCCCGCTTCCCGCTCTGCCGCCGCAATATCCGCCAACACCTCCAGATCTTTCAGATGAAGCCAGCCCCGGTTCTCCTGCTCCTGAAACAATTCCAGAAACTGCGCCTTTTCTCCTTTGTCCACAAGCTCGTACAGTTCCTTTCTGGCAATCTCCTTGATCTGCTCCAGTTCTTTTCTGCTCTCGGAGTAATCCATCGCCTGGAAGGACTGAATGTCCTGGTATTCCGTGATCATTTTGTTACAATATTTCTGATAGTTTAACATTCTGCTGTAAAAATTATCATGGTAACACCAGGGCGTCTCTTGGCAAGGCACTACAACCCGCCAGCCCATCCGCCTCATCTCCAGACACTGCGACACATCATAGAAATCCCAACCATCAAACAGATCTTCCCGCCAACGAACATCCCTGGATGTCGCAAGCAGCAATCCATCCAACGCTTCCACTTCCACTGGCTGCTCTTTATCCTGCTCCAGTGTGAGCGTTCCCGGAATACAGTTGTGGTACACCATACCGACATCCCAATGTCCTACCGCCTGACCATTTGCCGGCAGTTTTCTACAGCCCACGCAGCCAAGCATGCCAATCGCCGCATCTTCCTCAAACACCTTTATCATATCTCTGATAAAGGTCTGTGAAATGATCCGTGTATCCTGATGCAGATATACTTTATATCTGGCCTCTGAACTTTGCATCGCCGCATTATATCCGGCCGCCATGCTCACCGCTTCCCGCACCCGGATCACATCTACCTCGTAATGCTCCGGAACATCCAGACAACGTATATAAAACTCGGATTCATCCGCCTGCCTGTCATCATTTACACACATAATAAACGCAATCTGCCTGTCGTTCATTCTACCTGCCCCTGTATTCCTTCTGAAACTTTTTCCGTTCCTCAAAATAATTCTGAAAATCAGATGCTCCACAATCATGGATACACCATGGCTTTTTCATTGCCGGCACCACAATCTGGTAGCCTCTCTTCCGGAACTCAAATGCCTGCGATATATCATAAAAATCCCACTTCCGAAACAGATCTTCCCTCCATGGAACATCATATTGTGTTGCTATTAAAAGCCCATCTACCGCTTCCACCTGCTGGTACGGTTCCATTACCTCACCTGCCGTATACAGTTCCATGTGATACGCACTGCTGCTGTAAATGCAACCAATCCGCTCCCCATACCACATAATGCTGTTCTCCGGCATTTCAGGCGAACCGATCATGCCGATCATTCCGACTTCCTTATCTGCAAAAATATCTAACAGATGCTGGAGAAAATTTTCTTCAATAATCATGACATCCTGATGCAGATATATTTTATACTTTGCCTGGGACGACATCATTGCCCGCTGGTATCCCTCTGTCATGCATGCTGCATCCTCGATCACGCACATTTCCACGATATATCCATCCGGTACCGTCAATTTTTCTATATAGTGCAGTGCCTCCCGACAATACTGCTTATTGTTTGTACACATGATAAATGCAAATTTTTTTTCGTCCACCTTCACCTTCACCCCGTCACATATGCTTTCAGTCCCTCTATCATCTGCCTGATACTTTCCTCTCCCGGTGCCAGCCTCTGCATCTTCAAAAGCAGCCAGTAGGTGTGTCGAAACATCTTCGCTTCCAATGTTAATTCCATAATCTCACACAGCATCGAGAATTCATCAGATGCCATTGTGTTTACCGCTTTACAGAGGAACACTGGCGACACCTGATTCTCTTTCAGAAACTGAATCAGCTTCTCCCCTGCATCTGCCTCTTTGGTAAATTCCAGTCTCCACATCAGGAACCGGAATGCCCGCATATATGCGGTCAGCTCTGTTTCTCCCATCCGTCTGCCTTCTATCTTCCTGTCAAAGATGGTATGGGCTTCCCCCATTTCCACTTCCGCCTTATAAATGTCCATAATAACGATCATCTCGATCATGGCATTGCTTCTGTTCCCGTATGGCGCAATCTCTTTCTCATCTGCAAAAAAAGCAAGCAGCTTCTCATGCGCCTCGTCTGTTCCCTCCATCAGCATCTGATCGATCCATTTCAGGCGTGCCTTAAGCGCTGCGCCATAGCATGTTTCCCAGCCTTTATTGGCGTTTTCCTGTTCCCTTGCAAATTCCTCGTTTGTTTCTCTGCTCTGCATATTGTCCTCTGTAAAATTTATTGAAAAATAACCGTTCTTATCTTATAATCTCTTTAATCTATTATACTGTATGCTCTGTCTGCAGGCAACCTAAGTCAGCTTTCATCATACATTTTCCGAAAGGCTTCCATTATCTATGAATATACTTTATTTAAGCTGGACAGAAAACTCTGCCTCAGACATGATTGAAACACTTCAACAACTCGGACACAATGTCTGTGCCCAGCTGCATGAATTATCCTTCTACTTTTCAGATGCACTGATTCCCAGTCTGCAGCAGGTGTTTGCCAGCCAATCCTTTGACTGTATTTTTACCTTTAATTTTATACCGCCGGTTTCCAATGTTGCAGAGGCAATACAGATTCCTTATCTCTGCTGGGTATATGACTGCCCGCATGTGACGCTGTATTCCAACAGTCTGCGCAACCGTTGCAACTACATTTTTCTGTTTGACCGGAAGATGCAGCAGGATGCATTACTGCACGGCGCGCTTCACGCTTATCACCTGCCACTCGCCATAAACGCAGACCGTCTGGCAAGCCACCTTTCCCTATCAGGTTCCCGCGATACGTTCTTTCCGACAACTTATCGCCATGAGGTCTCCTTTGTTGGTTCTCTGTATGAGAAAACGACTTTTGAGCACCTGAAGAATGTTCCGCCACACCTGAAAGGATATCTTGACGGCATCATTGCCGCTCAGAAACAGGTCTGGGGGGCAGATGTGATCTCGGCAGCACTTTCACCCGACCACGTAAACGAAATTTATCAAGCACTTCCCTTTACCCGCTCTGCTGGGGAATTTATCACTCCCAAAGATGTGTATACCGGCGTTATCCAGAAGCAGGTTACCTCGGAAGAGCGGATCTCTCTGCTCAACGCCATCACCAATGTCGCTCCGGTAGCACTGTACTCGGCTTCAGATACATCGTTATGCCCCAAGGCCGCGCCCATGGGAATTGTATCTTACACAGCAGAAATGCCGGATATCTTTCATACCACCAAGATCAATCTCAATATTACTCTCCGGTCGATCACGTCCGGTATTCCGCTTCGCGCCATCGATATTCTCGGCTGTGGCGGCTTTCTGTTAAGCAACTATCAGCCGGAGCTCTGTGAATATTTTACACCCGATGTGGACTTCGTATATTTTGAGGATCCGGATGATCTGGCAGAAAAAGTCACCTACTATCTCTCGCACGAAAAAGAACGGGAAGATATCGCATACCATGGCTACCAGACGGTCACGCAGAATTTTTCCTATCCCGTTCAGGTATCCCGCATGTTTGAACTTTTTACCTCCGCTCTCTGAGAATCTGCAAAAACTGCACAGCTCGCCCGTCCCAGGTATGCTCCCGTGCCGTTTTTTCTCTTCCATGTTCCGCCATCTGCAGCCGGCGCTCCTCATCTGCGAGCAGCGCCGCAATCTGCTCCGGCAGCTGATCCATATTATCCAGATGATAAATCAACATATCACCATAATCATAACGTCCGCGCAGATATGTGGTGTCATCCGTGACCAGTACCGCTCCCGCCAGCATAATATCTGCCATTCTCTCTGTAAATCCGCCCTTATGCCATGACATTACATTCAAGGACATCCGGGACTGTTTGTAGATTGTCAGGCTCTCCTCCACCGTGACATCCGGATGACAGATCAGATTCGGGTATCTGCAAAGCGGTGACAGCTTCCAGCTGTTTCCGAATACATCCAGCCGGATCCCGCTCTTTAAGATCGTCTCCACAACTCTGGCACGATAATAATGCATCACACAATATCCCGTGACACAAAGTTCTCTAAGATGGTTCAAAAATTCCTGATCGGTCAGCTTCAGTCCCTGATGTTCCACTGCCCTGGCAAATGCCTGCTCTAACGTCAGATCCGGCTGCTGCCTCATAATCAGCAGAAAACGGTTTGCCAGAAAACGCTTCGGACGCTCCAGTCCATGAATCCACAGCACCTGTGAAAAATAATCTCCCATTGTTCCCACGAACGTAAGCCCATATTGGCGTTCCGGCACCTCAGCAGTTTCTGCTTCCATTCCTGCGGGCGGAAACAGAAGCGCTTCTTTTCCGAAATATCTTCTCGCAAAATCAGCATAATTCTGATCCAGTGTAAGAATATAAAAATCCGGATAATGGTGCTGTAAATGCTTTTGCAGCCATACCGGATGGTCAAATATAAAATTATACTTTGGACCATAAATATATTCATGTACATAATGCACTTCATCTGCCATTTTCACAGAAAACAGGTAAGACTGCACGCCGATAACCGCCTTAAAATGCCTTCCAGTGAACTTCAGAATCCCCTCGACATCCTCATCATTTAAATCATAATAAATGACATGTTCTCCTGCACGTTCCAGTGCTGCACCAAACTGCTCCGCAAACACGGTCAGCACATTATGGCACACCGCATCTCCTTTATAAATCAATATCGGCTCCGTTTCCTCATCCAGCACATAGTAGTCTTCTCCGTGTGCTACCATATTTTCCAGATAAGGCACGATCCGCTCCTTACATCCCTGCTTCTGCGCCTGCGCCAGTACACCCATAATCGCCATATCAAAGCAGCCCGCCTCCTTCAGTTCGCCGCTGTATTTTCCGATCACATAGCAGTCTGTCCGGCATCCCTGCTCCGTAAAATCATCCGCTTCTTCCGCACCGAGTGTTACATATCCATCCGAAGATGTCCCAGCAGGAATCTCCTCCAGAATAATTGGCGATTGCTGTGCAATTCTAAGAAGCAGTTCATATTTTTGCTTCGCCCGCAGTCTCTCATTGATTCCCCCCGCCGCGCGAACCAGTTCTTCCGGTGCCAGAATTTCCCCCTCACAGATCGTTTCATCCAGCAAAATATCCAGAAAGGGAATCCCCTCCTGTGCACTTTTTAATCTCCGTACCATTCCGTTTCTCCCATGTCCATTCTTCCGTCTAATAATGAATATATCGGCATTTCAGATTGTAATATTAACTTTCCTCCATGCATTCCCGATATATTAAAATATAGACTTCCAACAGAAAGGATCTCCTCATGCATTCCGAACCGATTCATCTTGTCATAGCTATCAATCAGAAATACATTCGATATGCTTACGTTATGCTGACTTCACTTTTGCTTCATACCTCCTGTGACGTTCACGTATACGTGCTGCACCGTGAACTTAACGCCGCAGATCAGCAGACGTTTGATACGCTTACACATTCTTATCCTGTGACGTTTCACTTTATCCATGTACCGGACGCACTGCTTCCTCCCCAAAAAGTTCTTGCAACAAGTGCCTGGGGCGCAGAGGCTTATTTCCGGCTCGCAATCACGGATCTTATGCCATCCTGCGTTGACCGTGCGTTATATCTCGATACCGATATGATCGTCAATCAATCCATCGATGATTTTTATTTCTGCGACCTTAAAGGGAAAAAGATTGCTGCATGCGCGGAAATCATTCACGAACCTCCCTTCGGAAATTACCGGGACGAACTATTTGCACCGCTCTTTTCGGCCGGATTTTCCTACTTCAATTCCGGAACCATCCTTTATGACCTGCGCGCGCTCCGCACTGACTGTTCTTTTCAGACTTATATGGACCTAGCAGAAAAGCTTGACTACCGGATACAATTTCCGGATCAGGATTTGTTAAATTACCGGCACAGCACCGAAACCCTGTTTGTCGATCCGCTGCGCTACAATTTAAATGCCCGCTATGCCTACGATATATATTCCATGCGTTATGATGACATGAAACAGAACGCATGCATCATTCACTATGCAACCTCCAAACCGTGGCGCGGTAATTTTGTTCATTACAATGTGGAACAGATCTGGTGGGATTACGCAAAACAGACGCCGTTTTATACGGAGCTGCTTCAGGAAGCCCTGGAGGAAACGCTCACAAACACAGCTGTCAATTCCTACATTACGAATCTTTTAGAACAAAACGAAGCCCTCTACGCGTGCATCGAAAAATATGATCAGCTTTTAAGCGATGCCGGTATTACATTATAATCTTTTGTCAGAATGGAGATACCTATGAACACTTTTTCCATGAATATTGCCATCACCATCAGTCACGCCTATGTTCCCTATGCATATACCCTTCTGCTATCTCTTCCGGCACATGATTCCGCAAAGTTCCAGGTATATGTCCTTCACCGAGATTTGACAGATGAGGATTGCAATGTTCTCTCGTCTCTTTCAAAGCTTTATGATATTCATGTTCACTTTATCTGCGTTCCGGTCTCCTTTTCCGAAGCATTTACAGACACTTCCGCTCCAGCGGAAACCTGTTTCCGTCTATGTCTGCCGGCACTTCTGCCGGATACGCTTGACCGCATCCTCTATCTGGAAGCCGACATGATCGCAACTGCCTCTCTGATGCCTTTGTATACGCTGGATTTTGCCGGCAAAAAAGCGGCATGCACCACAGATGCGTCCGGAAATATTTCCGCCAGTGTTCTGCTCTTAAATCTCCCTCTTCTGCATGATACCCCGGACTATCCTTCCGTTTTCCGGCATGCTTTGGCAGACAGCTTTGATGTCCACAACATCTTCCGTACATCCATTTGCCGGGAAGATCTTTTGCTGCTGGATTCGCTGGAGTATAATCTGTCTGCGACTGCTGCCTTTTCCCAATACGGTCTGCATGCCGCCACTCTGCCGGACAATGTCCGGCTTCTCCACTATACGGGTGAAAAGCCCTGGCACGGCGATCATCTGCACAATGACCTGGAATCTCTCTGGTGGAACTATGCAAAAAAATCCCCGTATTATCCGGCTCTTCTGGAACAGACAATAAAGGGGATGATTCTGGGTACCAATGTTATCACCTACATCTCCAATATTCAAAAAGAGCATCGGCAGCTGACCGCTATCGTCGATCAGTACCAGACGCTCCTCGAAAAACTATCTTGATGCCATCAGCTGATATTTTAATTCCGCAATCTTCCAGTCATCTTCGTTATCAATATCCTGTACTTCAAGTTCGGAGACAATGATTGGCATCACACCTTCGTTCACCTGTCCGTGAAGTGCAAGGTATTTTTCCGCATTATAAACATAAAACTGTCCGGCATCATGATACTGTTTTTCCAGATCCTGCGACCGGGTTCTGCTATACTGCGGATATTTATAGCCCATAAACCCATCATCATTCATGACATAACATCTCTGTGGCGGATAGGAAAACGCCGTCATCGGCATTACCATTACAGGATGTTTTTCTTCCATAATCGTCTGTGCCGCAATGAGCTTTTGTGCCGTCACAAAGGGCGCAGTCGGATAAATACAGCAGATATATTCAAACGTTCTCCCCAGTTTTTTATAATTGTCCATGACTTCCATAATGACATCCGATGTTGTTGCGTAGTCATCCGCTGTCTTCGCGCTGCGCATAAACGGTACACTTGCCCCATACTCCTGCGCAATCTGTGCAATTTTCTGACTGTCCGTGGACACCATTACTTCCGAAAAAAGTCCGCTCTTTAACGCCGCCTCTATCGAGTATGCGATAATCGGTTTGCCGCAAAAATTCTTGATGTTTTTTCCCGGAATTCTTTTGCTGCCTCCTCTGGCAGTTATAATTGCAATCGCCTTTTCCATATTTCTTCCCTCCTGGTCAAACTATGATTCCAGCTGTTGTTCTATCTCCATGAGTGCCTGTCCGAATCCGGCTTTGCTGTCCAGCAGCAGTTCTGCCCGCGCTCTGGCTTTCTGTGTCATCTCCGCATACAACCTGTGGTCTGCGGCATAGCGCAGAATCTGTCTCTGCATGGCAGGATAATCTTCCACCTCGAATATCTCTCCCGCCGCGACCGCCACATCCCCTACAGGAAGTGTCACCACCGGCAAGCCCTTTGAGAGTGCTTCTGCCGCCGAACTTCCACCACCCGATCTGGCTGGGTTTACATACAGATCCATACATTCCAGTACCGCAAGCACATCCTGCTGTTCTCCAAGATTCGTCGCATGTGCCTGTAGAACAGGATATCCGGCAAGCGCCTCCCCAAAACGGTGAAACCTGCCTACGAACACTACGTGTATCGCCGGTTCTTCTCCGACTGCCTCCTCCAGCATTTTCAGATACGCCCCGGTAACTTCATCATCCAGTCGCCATCCCACAGTCGCAACAAGAAATTTTTCTTCCGGCAAGGTAAGATCTGCTCTGGTGTAATGATCCTGCTGCGGCTTAAACGAAAAAGTAAACGGAACACATTTGACGCATTCCTTTTGAACACCTAATTCCTGCAGCCGCATCTCATCCGTCCCGGAAAGCGTCCTCTTGCCTACCATCTGCCACTCACCGCATGAAGTCGCTATTCCCGAAAACACGGTGCTGACTGTAATTTGTGGTACAATTCTTCCACAAATATCTGCACAGATATCATTCCCGCCGATTCCAATGATGTAATCCGGACGTCTGTCACGAATCAGCTGCACAAGTGACGCTATCACCTGCAGATCCGGCATATCCTCTGGACACTGCATATAGGAAAATGTTTCTCCCTTAAATTCCAGTGACGAAAGCTCTGACAATTCCGCTGCGTATTCTGCCTCCTGCATATGATAAAATGGTGCGCGTCCTTTTTTTGTCATATACATTGCCGTATTTACAATCATTACTTCTTTATGAAGAAATGTTTTCAGCACGTAGCTTCGATCCAGCAGCGTTTTCGTGGGCGCATGTCCAAGGCCCAGTACCTGCGGTGAAAACACTATTACCAGATTCTGATTTCGCTCTTTCCTCGGAATATAGCACCGCTCTGTCACTCCCACCGCGGTCGAAAATGCCTCAAACAGTGTATGGTATAATCCGGTAAGCTTTCTTTCCACCTCAGAACTTTTTAAGGTTCCGTCTGTAAATACCGCTCTTGTGATCTGCCAGTAATGACTGAGTTTATTGTACTCCCCGACTTCACTGTAATCTGCCGCAAGCACCGTATCCAACAATTTTTCCGTGATATATGGATCCCGCTTTTGCGCCATACAAAAAGAGAGAAAATGAATCTTCATCCAGTCCGGCACATTTTCAACCGCTACTTCCAGAGAATCCAGCATATGCGCCCGCACCGCCGGCTCCATCTGGTCAAATTGCCGTCCCAAATGTTCAAGGGTTGTATCAATCTCTGGATACTTTTCAAAATATGTCGCGCAATCATATGCAGCAATCTGTGTCCTGTATTCTTCAAATGTCATCCGTCAGTTCCTCTCCGCCCACACCAGCGCATGCCGCAGCTCGTTCTCCCATACCGGCTTTTCGTAATCCATATGTAGAAAATACCCGTCTGCCCTGTCCGTCTGAAAGCCGTTCTCTCTTAAAATATGCTCAATCTGTGCTTCACTCTCGTGTGTATGATAGGCAGCAACCACACACCGCATCGCCGCGGCATTCCCCAGAACCTTCTGTGATCCCAGCAGAACTTCCTGCTCCGCACCTCCGACATCCACCTTCAAAAAATCCAGTCTGCCGGTTCCGATGATATCATCAATCGTCATGACATCACATTCGGCTTCTGATCCGCCAAGCACACCGTGTAAAAACACCACCTTATCCCGATATGGTGCAAATGTCTTTTGCCATGCAGCATTCCAACGTTCATCCCGGTCTGTCAAATATACCCTGCTTGCATGTTCTATCACGGTAAGCGCAAAATATCCCTCAGCTGCTCCGGCATCCATAATTACCGCTCCGTCCGGAATTTGCAGATTCCCGTTCCTGTAGCAGTGCGCCGACTCTCTGTCCTGTTCCTCGCAAAGTTTCCGATATCTCTCCAGAACCTGCTCGTCGGAAAATTCCTGCGGATAGTATAACGGCTTTCCATCAATCATCACATAAAACATATCGCAGGAAGCATCATACAGCAGCCCGGAGACCGCCTGCTCATATCTGGCGCAGACCGCTCCCGGACAAGACTGCAGAATTGTCCCCGCTTCCAGATCTTGTTTCCACAGTTTTATCCACGGGTCTTCCTTCTCCTTGTATCTCTCCTTAAAAAGCCGGGTCACCGCCTTTTGATATAATAGTCGGTTCTCACCTGCACCAAGCCCGGATGCAAACTCCTCCAGCGCAGCCGCGTCATATTTTTCCCGGATACCGCACAACATACCATCTGCCATTAACAGGAGCTGCCGCACCGAGCCACAGTCCGCCAGAAATACTTCCAGATTATTTCCCGAAAAAAAGCGGTACCCGCACCGTTCTCTCAGCTGTTTCTCCCACTCCCGCAGATACCCTGTCAGTCTGTCAACATCCTCCTGCACCGCACAGCCGCAATGTTCCAAATCGTTGAGCCGGCTTATCTCTTCGCTCAGTCGTACACCGATCTCCTCCACCACGTAAGACTCACGTAGCTCGCACAGTGGAACCGTCAGTTCGCCTCCTGCATTTGCTTCAAAGTCCGCTGTTTTTCCGTGATATACCTCGATCTGTTCTGCCATCTGTATCACGCGCTGCATCCAGGTATGCTGTTTCTGTGCCACGCGCTTTCCATTTTCCGCAATTTTTTCACTGCGTACGGGATTCTCCTGAAGACTCTGTATAATACTAGGAAGTTCTTCCAGATGATCCAGTTCATAAAATACCATTTCTTTGCCGTTGGAAAAATTCTCTTTCAGATAATCGCTTATATCCGTCACGACGACCGCTCCGCTTAACATGGCAGCCGCAATGCGCTCCTGGAATCCCGCCTTAAATCCAGGCATAATGTTTAGAACAATCTTTGCCTCTCCTAGTGCTCTGCGTGCCACCTCGGCACCGCCATCCATCACATGCAGATGCTCTCTGCCTGGACACAATAGCTTCTCCCATCCGTTGCCGTAGACCCAGACATCCACACCGGCTTTCAGCAGGGTGCGAATCATCCTGTCCCGGTAATATTCCCTTGCATAAAACTCTACCCCGGAAAGTTCACTTAAAATAGCAGCAAATTCTTCCCTGCCCACCGTAACCTGACAGCTTTCCAGCACTTTCTCCAAAGCGTCCTCTACAGAAAGGTACGGATTACCGGTCAGCATGGTCTGCACCGACCACTTTACCGAATCCGCAAATCCCATCTCCGCGGTCTTGTGCACAGGCATCTGCGGCACCCAGTAGGAACCGGTAAAAAGCAGCCCTATTTCCCGGTTCTGATATGGTTTTTGTATGTCTGCCCCTGTTCCGCTCAGCGGAACATAAGCAACACGTTCCAGACGCGGATAATACTTTTTCAGATAAGCCGTATGCCTCGCATCCACATTCAGAATAATATCACTTTCATTCAGACGTTCAAGCCGTTCGTACAGGTACAGCGGATGATCGCACAGATAATGCACCCGTGGAACTGAAGAATCCTCTAAGCATTCCGGAAGTACATCTGCAACCATCGCCTGACAGTCTACCAGCGCGTAGATTGAAATGTGTTCTTTCAGATACCGGTATTTGTCACGAAATGATTTGAGATTTCCGTCCAGAATCACGGTATGATACCCAAGCTCACGAAATGCTGCCGCAAATTCTGTAATGTATTTGCTGACCGCTCCATACACACCGCTTCCACTGACCAGTACAATATTTCTCTGTTCCATCCCTGTCTCCATTCCGGAGTGTTTCTACCCACTAATGTTCTTTGACTGTTTCCAACCGCTCCTGAATCTGCTCTACGCTCAGCCACTCTGTATTGGTACCCGAGCTGTACTCAAATCCCGGTTCTACAAGTTTGCCGCCCGCCTGAATCTTGGTATTGCTCCACCAGTCGAAATGCGGATACACAATAAAGTGCTTCTCGTATTCATATGTCATCATGGAATCCTCACGTGTTACCATGATCTCATGCAGCTTTTCTCCTTCGCGGATTCCCACCTCCGGCATCTCGCATCCCGGAAGAATCGCCTGTGCCAGATCGGTAATCTTGAAGGACGGAATCTTGGAGATAAAGGTTTCTCCTCCCTTCGCCTCGGACAATGCCTTAATAACCAGCTGTACACCCTCGTCCAGGCTGATCCAGAAACGCGTCATGCGATAATCGGTAATCGGCAGAGAAGTACCGCCCTCATTTACAATATTGCGGAAAAACGGAATGACAGATCCCCTGCTTCCGGCAACATTTCCGTATCTTACAATAGAAAAGCAGACATCCTTTGCTCCCGCATATGCATTTGCCGCAATAAACAGTTTATCCGACACAAGCTTTGTACCGCCGTACAGGTTGATCGGATTGACCGCCTTGTCTGTCGAGAGTGCAACCACGCGCTTTACACCGCAGTCGAGCGCTGCATCCACAATGTTCATGGCACCGTCGATATTCGTTTTCACAGCCTCCATCGGATTATATTCACACGCCGGAACCTGCTTTAATGCTGCTGCGTGTACCACATAATCCACTCCATCAAACGCCCGGTACAGTCTTTCTTTATCACGGACATCTCCGATAAAAAACCGCAGTGTGTCTTTATATTTTCTGAACTTGTTCGCCATAATAAACTGCTTATACTCATCGCGGGAATAAATGATAATCTTCTTCGGTGTATAGTGATCCAACACATACTGTGTAAATGCATTGCCAAAAGATCCCGTACCACCTGTCACTAATATTGTCTTACCGTTTAACATTTCTACAACCTCCTGTTTCTCCTGCAGCCTCCTGCCGCCTTATAATATATATCGAACCATTCAGCTTCTGCATAACCTTCGCTGTCTAAAATTGTCCCATATACTTGTCACTCTTCCGTTTTTTAGTATATAATAAATGTCATAAAACCGCAATTATGAAAAGATTTTGCGCTTTGTCCGAAAGGAAATATTCATGAACATATTATTCTGTAAACACAACAGCATCTGTGAACCCGGCATTATCCGTGCTCTGGACCTTCTCGGGCACAAGCTTATCCTCCCGTCCTGTTCCTTTTCCCATCCGGATACAGACGACGCATACGACGCCGTGCTGTGTGAGGAAATTCGCAAAAATTCTTTTGATCTCGTATTTTCCGTTAATTTTATTCCTGTGATTGCAACTGTCTGTCACCGTCTGCAGGTTCCTTATTTCTGCTGGATCGTGGACAGTCCGGTCATTCAGCTTTATTCACATACGTTACAATACGACAGCAATTATGTCTTTCTTTTTGACTATACACTCTATACGGAGTTTTGTAGAAAAAATCCGGGGCATATTTTTTATCTGCCGCTCGGCTGCGACCTTCCGCATTATGATTCTATTATACCGACTCCGCAGGATCACGCAAATTATGACTGCGATGTCTCCTTTGTCGGTTCTCTTTATACAGAAAAGTCGCCTTATCGCGCTATCCGCACGCAGCTTCCTTCTTATATACAGGGATATTTCGACGGCATCCTGCATGCGCAGCAGCTCGTCTACGGATACAACTTTCTGTGTGACATCATCCCGCCAGATCTCATGGAGACATTGGATCAGCTGATCGATGTATCCCCTTCTCCCGGCTATGATCTGGATAAACGCACACTGCTCGGAAATCTGCTTTTAAACCCTATGTGTACGGAGATGGAGCGTATTCATCTGCTGAATTCCATCGGAGAACACTTTTCTCTGGATCTCTATACGCAGAGTGATACGTCCCCACTCAAAAATATCCGTCTGCGGGGAATTGCCTCCTCTCTTGACGGAATGCCAAAAGTTTTCAAATGCAGCAAAATCAATTTGAATCTTACCGCAAAAGGGATCCAGTCGGGCGCTTCTCTGCGCATTTTTGATGTTCTCGGTTGCGGCGGTTTTCTGCTCAGCAACTATCAGTCGGAATTACCGCAATTATTTGAAGTCGGCAGAGAGCTTGTCCTCTTTGACAGCGAAGCTGATCTTCTTGATAAGATTTCTTATTATCTGCATCACGAAGATGAACGCAGGGAAATTGCTGCAAACGGTTATCAGCGAATCCGCCAGGAATACAGTTACCAGGCGCGGCTTGCGTTGATGCTGGATGTACGTCATTCCTTATCCATTTAATATAAGTGAGGTACCTATGAATCTGTTATTTTACCGCTATGGAAGTATTTGCGAACCTGATATTATCGAGGGGTTTCGGGAACTCGGGAATCAGGTAACAGAAATCACATTGGAAATTTACAATAAGAATCTCGGTCCCCTGGAGGGTCTTACCGCTCTGAAGAATGAATTGTTTGCACACAGCTACGATTTTGTGTTCAGCATCAATTACTATCCCTTTATCTCGGAAATCTGCAATATCTTCCAGATCCGCTATCTCTGCTGGACGGTCGACTGCCCGGTTATGGAACTATATTCTGACACCGTGAGCAATCCGTGGAACCGTATTTTTCTATTTGACCGTGCCCAGTATGAAGAGATTGCTCCCCAAAATCCCGGCTGCATTTTCCATCTGCCACTTGCCAGCAATCCATCCCGCTGGCACAGCGTCCTTCAAAAGGCGTCTCCTACGGAGCATGCAAAATATGCCGGTGATGTCACGTTTGTCGGCTCTCTGTACACCGAGAAATGCCCTTATGATCGTCTGCAGACCGATTCTGCCTACCTGCGCGGATATCTCGAGGGTATCATGGATGCGCAGCGCAGCATTTACGGCTGCTACTTTCTGGAAGACCTGCTGCCGGATTCTATCGTTGCCGAATTTCGCGAGGCATTGCCCGGATTCTACATTCCGCCGGAAAAATCCATCCGCGACGACCGCGTTGCGATGGCTCAGATTTATCTCTGTGCCAAAATTTCTGCGCAGGAACGTGTTCGCACCATGCAGCTTCTGGGAAATCATTATCCGGTCACGCTATATACCGGAAGTGATTCCACCGGTCTGCCCGTCCAAAATAAAGGCCTTGTAAAGACGCTGACCGAGATGCCCCTGGTTTTCTCCAACAGTAAGATCAATCTGAACATTACCGCAAAATCCATCCGGTCGGCATTGCCGCTTCGCATTTTTGATATACTTGCCTGCGGCGGTTTCTGCCTCACCAATTACCAGCCGGAACTTGAGGATCTTTTTACCGTTGGGGAAGATCTTGACTGCTACGTCAGTGAGGATGATCTGCTTGCCAAGACGGAATATTATCTGTCGCATGAGAAAGAACGTGCAGAGATTGCACAGAATGGTCTTCTCACCGTCCAGAAGAAGCACAACTATCCGGAGCGTTTGTTAACAATGATTTCTCTCGCCTATGGACTATCCTAAGAGGTATATCATGAAAATACTTTTTTTTGACTCGCCTGCATTTGCCAAGCAGGATATGATTGATGCGTTTGAAGATATGAATATTGCCTGCGACCTTTTTTTTCACGAGGAGTACAACGACAGACAGAGCACTGCTTTTTCTGCCGCATTTGATGTTGCGCTCCAGGAGGCATCGTATGACTTTGTCTTTTCCTTTAATTATTACCCTATCCTCTCCTCCTGCTGTCAGCGTCATGGAATCCGTTATGTTTCCTACGTCTATGACAGCCCACTGGTAGCTTTATATTCCTGCACGCTGATCAATCCCTGCAATTATGTCTTTCTTTTTGATAAGGCGACGTATCTGACCTTTAAAAATGCCGGGATTTCCACCGTCTATTATCTTCCTTTGGCTGCAAATGTATCACGGCTGTCGCAAATGACCTGCCCGGCATCTGCACGTTCTGCGGTATCGGCGGAGGTATCATTTGTCGGCTCCCTTTACAACGAAGATCACAATCTGTTCGATCGTTTAAACGGCATCTCCGATTATACGCGCGGTTATCTGGAATCCATCATGAATGCCCAGCGCCAGGTATACGGCGATTTCTTCCTGGAAGATCTGCTGACGCAGGATATATTGGATGAACTTTCACGTGTATGCCCTTACCGGCCCATGTCCGACGGCACAGAGACCCTTTCTTATGTATACGCCAACTATTTTCTGTGTCGCAAGATTACTTCCACGGAACGTCTTGCATTACTAAAAAAAGCTTCCGAGCAGTTTGCCCTGAAGCTTTATACACACCATCCGTCACCTCTGCTTCCCAAAGCAGAATTTGTCGGACCGATCGATTATTATCAAGTTATGCCGCTTGTATTCCGGCACAGTTCCATCAATTTAAATATCACGCTGCGTAGCATTCACTCCGGCATACCGCTTCGCTGTATGGATATCATGGGAAGCGGCGGTTTTCTTCTGAGCAATTACCAGGAAGATTTTCTTAATGATTTTGTTCCCGGTGAAGACTTTGTCTTTTATGAGAGCGAAGATGATTTTGTACACAAAATTGACTATTACCTTGCGCACGACAATGAGCGCCGTCAGATTATCGCAAACTGTTCCGGGAAAATGCAGGCGGCACATACCTGGCAGCATCGCATCGCCCGCATACTAGAGATTCTGTCGTAATCTCCCGCTTAATATGTAAAATTCAGCCCGTCATCCATCCATTTTGCAATCTGTTCTCCGCGCCGCTTCCATGTATGTTTTTGTAGCGCCTTCTTCCTTCCTGCCGCGGCAATTTTGGCAGCACGTCCGGGATTCGAGAGCAACTCATCAATCACAACCGGCAGCTGCTCCGGCGCATCTGCCGGATACGTGACAATCTCTTTTCCGTCTTCAAAAAATTTTTTCAGTAATTGATACTTACTGGTAACACAGACAGCTCCCGCCAGCATCGCGGTAAAAATGCGTTCGTGCATGCCCGTCTCAAAATTGATATTGTGCAGCACAATTCGTGAATTCTGCATATAGCGGATAACTTCCGTGATGTCAACGCCCTCCTCCGACAAAATATCCAGATTTTCAGAGCCTCCTCCCTGATAGGTATTCCACCCTCTGCCAACAACACTCACACGTCTCCCGGCCTTTAGCAGCTCCTCCAGCATCCGCTCCCGGATGCAGACCCGCTGAAACTCATCTAACGGATAGAACGCTCTCAGAAGTGTCTGAAATTCATCCTCGCTCATCTCGAACTGTATTTCCTCCAGATAACAGCGAAGCTCCTCATCCCATGTTCTGATGTGTCCATTCTGAATCAGGCGCGCCGCCACTTTCTGTGCAATACTTCCCATAATCCCGTCGATCTTTTTTAATTTTTCCCACACAGCTTCGCGCGACGTATAACTCCCCGGGAAAAATACATCAATCTCCCGGTCTTCCCACCGGGGAACCTGTTCGCTTGCAAAACCGCCATGGTAAAGCGTCTCTATCATTTCAAACTTGGGATACATCTCTCTGATCCGCTGTGTAAACGCATCCTGTACCGTCAGGACATACGCTCCCGTTCCAACGCTGCCAATCAGCCTCGCCTCATGAAAAAAGGGATCATCCACCAGCCATCCCACTCTCCGCATATCACGCAGCTGCGGCAAAGCCGTACATTCCTGTTCCCATCCGATTGCCTGCAGAGAAAAACAAAATGCATATTGCTCTCTCTGTTCCAGGCAGCCGCTCAACCGCACAAGGAAATCCTCTGCCTGCGTATCAAGCACTTCCGTCTCGCAGCCATATGCACGGAATCCCTCCGCGATTTCATCGGCTGCCTTTCTTAGTACATTATATGCCGAGCGCCCCTTTATCACTAATACTTTCTTCACTCAAATTATCCTCTATATCCTCCAACAGCATCTGCACTGCCTTCTGGTATCCCAAAAACAAATTTAAATTCAGCTCTGCCAGATCTCTGATTCCCATGTTTTCTTTCGTGTAAATCGTATCACCGAGTTCATATTCTGCCTTTTGCGCATATACGGTCATCATACCAAACAAGGGCATATGTTCCAGGATATCATTCTCCTCGAGCATATCCCGCAACACTCTGACATCATTATCCGTTACCCCTGTATCGCCGCCAGATTTTCGGCATAGACTGTCTAACGCTTGAATCTGTTTTTCGATAAATTTCTGCAAATCCCCTGCCTGAAGTTTCAATTTTCTGTAAGCTTTTTCCAGTTTTTGCTGTTCCTCCACAGAAAATGCCGGCGGTATCGCCTGTTCAATCTTCCGGAAGTCGAACTCTGCCGGGCACTCTCCCGCCACAACCTCCGACATTTTCATATTCTCTGCGCCTTCAATCTTAGCTCCGCCCTCTGTTGCATCAATGACACGCATTCGATCTCCACCGTCACGAATTGCCTTTTCAAACCACTGCTTGTAATACCACATCTGGAAATCCGTCTGAAGCATTGTTCCGTCGATTCCTTCCACTTCCATCAGGCAACGGCTCTTAATGTATTTATCATTATCGCCAAGTGCTCCCTCAATTCCGGAAGTATGTGATTTTCCACCGGTAAAAGCCAAATCCTGTCCCATAAATACAATTTTGCGAAATCCGAAATAAAGTGCCATTGCAAATGCAATCGAACTCACCGATCCGCCAGTCGGCAGAACCGGAAAACCATACCCCAGCATCTCAGAAATCGTCTGATTCCAGCCTTTTTCAAAATAACCGAAATAGTATACCCGCTCTCCGTACTTCTGGATAATTTCGGGTTTGGAGGCGTTTTCACAACACCATGTCAGCCCACGCAAATCCAGGTCTGTGAAGAAACGCTCCGGTGGGTTAGGATCTACCGTACACACCAGATCCGGGTGGATTCCAGCACGCAGAACAGCGCGAAGTGCCGCATCTACAACGATAATCAGCGCCCTGCCCTGAATCTTTTTCAGTTCCTGAATATTCTTGTCCAGAGACGGTCCGGCACACACAACAACTGCCGGAATGTCCTCTAAGGGATATCCTTCCAGTGCCTCTCTGATCTGTCCAATGTTTCTCGTCCGAATCGTATGCTTCATATTATAAAGCGTATTACGCGGTATCACGCGTTGGAAACTTAAACTCGTCCCCTTCTTTACTGCCTCATCCCGCATCCGCTCAATGATCAAATTCTGAAACTCTTCACATTCCTCGTGAAATAATATATCGTATCCTGGCAAAATACAGAATTCTGTAAATGTGAAATCTGAATATTGCAGGTTTTTTTTCATAATATCTTCAATACTGTCTGTTGCATCCGGAATATAAAATTGCACTCTCTTATCTTCCAGAATATCCGATACATCAAATTGCTCACAGCATTCCTCAAAAATCTCCACACTAGGCTCACATATCACAATATGATTTGTATCATCACATTTTTTTAAAAATTCTCTCACATGTCTTCCGTCGGAAAATCCAAATACAAAATAGGTTCCATATGTGCGAATCTGATACCGTCCGGCATAAACCGCTGCTGCGAATGCAGTATCATATCGACTGTTCAAATACCATTTCCGGTTTTCTCTTTCTATTCCAAAAATCCGTTCGCCATCCGCCGCCATCTCCAAAAACACATTCTTCACTCCGGCAGCAGCCAACCTCTGCTCAAGGAATTTCGGCATAACATGTTTCAATGCCCTTTTATTATTTTCCAAAATCTCCATGTACACTTCTCCACTTTTGTCTCTTATCTGCTTTCACCGTCTAACGCCGGCAGGATTCCTCCGTATAATATATCTGCTATACCAAGCAGATCCTGCATCTGATAATTTTCAACTAAAATCTTTACAACAGGAAGCAGCGCAAGAAGTTTCTCTGTCTGCGCCTGATCCGCCAGATTCTGTAATAACATCTGATATTCCTGCAATAATTCTGCCACGTGCTGCAGTGCTTCGTGTTCACGATTTTGGTATGCTTCCTCCATCGCCTGCTTTGTCTTATTCACAATTTCTATGGACATTTTTTTCTCCCTACTACGTCAAAAGACCGACAGAAAACTGTCGGTCTTTTGAATTGTACTGAATCGTACTTGTAATACTATCTGAGTTCCAATTACTGTAACAGAGAAAGTACACCCTGAGTAGACTGGTTAGCCTGAGCAAGCATAGACTGTCCTGCCTGAGCAAGGATGTTGTTCTTGCTGTACTCAACCATCTCTTCAGCCATATCTGTATCACGGATACGAGACTCAGCAGACTGTGTATTCTCAGAGATGTTGTCAAGGTTAGCGATTGTGTGCTCAAGTCTGTTCTGTAATGCACCTAACTTAGAACGCATAGCAGATACAGAGCTGATTGCCTTCTGAACAGAGCTCATTGCCTTACCTGCTGAAGAGAAAGTAGATACTAACAGTGCGTTAACACCGATACCAGATGCAGACATGTTGGAAATGCTGATCTTGATAACCTGTCCGTTTAATGCACCAACCTGAAGGCTCTTAGATGTGAAGTGACCATCGATGAGGTTCATGGTGTTGAACTGGGTTGTAGAAGAAATTCTGGTGATCTCAGATGCTAACTGGTTGATCTCCTGCTGGATAGCTGTACGATCTGCAGTCGTATTCGTATCGTTTGCTGCCTGAGTAGCTAACTCATTCATACGCTGTAAGATAGAGTGTGTCTCGTTTAATGCACCCTCAGCTACCTGGATAAGAGAGATACCATCCTGTGCGTTGTCAGAAGCTTTGTTTAAGCCTCTAACCTGGCTTCTCATCTTCTCGGAAATTGTAAGACCTGCAGCGTCATCGCCTGCACGGTTGATCTTATAACCAGAAGATAACTTCTCAGAAGACTTTGCCTGTGCGCCTGTTGTGATACCTAACTGTCTGTTAGCGTTCATTGCTGTAAGATTGTGCTGTACTACCATAATTGTTTCCTCCTTGAATATGATGCAGCATCCATGCTGCATGTGCTTTGTAATGTGGTTTCTGCCTCTCCCGGCCGTACGCTCCGCTTAAGCTTCCACCTCAAGTAACAATTGTTATCTTGTTTACTTGTAATATATATCGGACGAAAGTCACGATACTTTATAGAAAAAAGAAAAATCTTTTTACTATCCGCAATTATTTTTTGTTGTCCGTAAACTGCGGCTCCATATAGCCGGACTTCATCATACTCTTGTAATACTGATTGACGACTTTCTGGCTCTTACGCACTTCCTTGACCTGTTTGCGCACAGAAGCAAACTTCTGCGTCATCAGATCTTTGTTGCGCGCCTCCTGCGCCTGAATCGTTGCGCTCTTATCAGTCAGCCTGCGGATGTATTCCTGCATTTCCGCAATCTCTTCGCGGTATTCCTGCTGATTGGTCTGCAGATCTGCTTTTATCTTATCGTAAACCTCCTGGAATCCGGCGTCAAGAAGCTCCAACTGTTCGATCTGCTTTGCTTTTTCCTCCACGCAGGCGTCAAAGTCATCCGGATCAAGACCCGGATTCTCCAGTTCTTCCTTCTGTCGTATATTCAGTTCAATAATCGCATCCAGAACCGCACTTTTTTTCTTCAGGCTCTGGATCATGATTGTAAGATATGGATTCTTCTCCATTCGCTGCTCCTGTCAATCTGCTGTAACCGACACACCGTTGCTTCTATCTTGATGCATGTGCCGTTCTCATAACTTCCTTCCATGTATCACGCATGGTACGAAGATGCTTTAGCACCTCTTCCATGATGTCTTTATCTTTTTTGATATTTGCCTCGCGAAGGCGCATCAACAGATAGTTGTAGACCTCATCAAAATCCTTTGCCACCGGATATTTATGGTCAAGTGTACTTTGAAACTCCTCAATAATGCGCTGCACCTTCATAATATTATTGTGTGCTTTCTGAATATCATTCGCATCAATCGCCTCGATCGCAAGATTCGCAAATTTGATCGCCCCCTCATAAAGCATCAAAGTAAGTTCTGCCGGGGAAGCGGTCATAATCTTGTTATTGGCATACGCTGCATATCCCTGATTCGCCAACATAATACTATCCTCCATACATGTATTCGTCTCTGCCGATGTTTTTACACATTCGGCAGAGACGCTGTCACGGCATTATGCCGTTTAATTTCCAAACAGGTTTGACAACGATGATGTCTGACTGTTCAGCTTCGATAATGCTGTTTCCATCGCGGAAAACTTATTGTAGTAGTAGTCTTCTTTGTCCTGCAATTTTTCTTCCCATTTCTTGATGAGATCCGTATAATCGCTGTATTCCGACGCCATCTCCTTGTCATTGTATACCTTGTAGCTGCTACTTAAAGTAGACGACTTCATTTTATCACCGATTGCCGTATATAGGTCAGATGTCAATTGTTGCATAAAGGAAACCACCGTATCCGGATCTGAATTGATCATTGCCATCAGTTTATCGTCATTTCCAGACGTAGCAGTATCATCGGAATCGCCGTCAATATGGTATGCATATTCCTGATTCTCAGGTGCATTGAAATAACCAAGTGTCTTAATTCCGAAATTTGACAGATAATAAGTCTTTCCATTTACTTCATAACCCTTGCTCATAGAGTTTGTCATGGTACTCATGATCTTTTCAAGGCTCTCATCACGGCGCAGCAGGGAATCTTTGATCTTCTGCTCCCATTTTTCCACCTCTGTGTCTGAAAGCGCATCTTTTTCTTCATCTGTCAACGGTTCATAACCCTTTGCAGAATCTGCATTGTAAAGAGATGTCATCTCGTTGATCAGTGCATTGTACTGTGTCAGGAAATCCTTAATCTTATCGTAAACTCCCTGTGTATCTGTCGATGTGGTAATGCTGATCGCATTCGTATCTCCCACACCGGTTGCCTGCAGCGCCGTAATCGAAAGTCCATTGATCGAGTAAGTATTCATGGAACTTGTATATTTGATTCCATTTAAAGTAATCTCGGAATCTGTACCATCGATCTTCTTAGCATCTGAATTGTACGTTACGTTCGTGCCGTTCTGAATCTCATGGGCACTCTGCACCTGGCTCACAAAGTCTGCAAATGCGGTTGCATACTCTGCGGAAGTCTCATCCATCGCCACGAGCTTCGACAGTACCGCATGTTTATCAAGTACCTCCTGATCTGCCTCCATGGCGGTCTTATTGGTCGTAATCTGTGATGCGTAGGTATTAGTAAGCGTCGTCACCCCCGCCGAACCATTCGCCGCATAGGCATTCTTTACCGCTGCTGCAATGCTTGCTCTGGAAGCACTGTCAGAGCTGTCTAACGTATCCTCTGCATTTTCAAATGCATTGACTTTTTCAATATTTGAAGTGAGGCTGCTGATAAAATCATCTGTCAGCGTGTCCTTGTTCGCTTCTTTTAATGCCGTAAGTGCATCTGCAGAACGTCCGACACCCGTTGCCACTGCGCTCTGATGGTACACATTTTTCTCAATTTCCTTCTGTGTACAGTCAGAAACAGCCACCTTCTTGCCACCTGTAACCTCGTTGCCGTCACTGTCGATCTGCACCAGATTGCCATCGCTTAATTTGTATGTATTTCCGTCCGAACCCGCAAGCGTACTGTTATCATTCTGTGTATAGGTGGTACCGTCCGCATCCGTATACTTGTAATAACCGGTGCCGCGCGCTTCTGCAGTTACCTCATAATAGCTGGTATTCTCCTTGATCGTGGCGGTCTTCACCGTGCCATCGTCGGCTGTGTAAGAATATGTTGCGTTTCCATCGGCATCTTTCTCACCAGTCGCTTTCCACACATGCCCATCGCCGTCCGTATAGGTACCATCCTCATTCTTTGTGTAGACGTTGCTGCCATCTTCATAGGTAACCATTCTGCGGATATAACTGGTATCGCCATTCTCATCCTTATAGCTGTAAATCGTGTTTCCGAGACTGTCTGTATCCGACTTCGTATAAACATTTCCGTTTGCATCCATCAGGGAATCCACACGCTGGGATGCCGTCATTCCAAGCAGTGTCTGCAACTTCTTCTGATCTGCATCGGAAAGTCCGCTGCTCTTTAAGGCATCCATCATTGCCGAATAAGCGCTGGCATAACCATAGGATGCGGTCAGATTGGCATTCTGTGCCGTCTTCGTCTTGTAGTCCTCCTGTGCTGCCTTGTAAGCCGCAATCGCATCGGTGATATTCTGGTTAAGTTTATTGCCGTCTGCATCATAATACTGTGTATAGGATGTATAGGTTGCATCGGTTGCATCGGATTTTACATTCAATCCCAGTTTGGTAAGCGCACTGATACCGTCAGCATTGCCGCCCGTAAGTGTAAAATCGTTGTCTTTTCCTGTCTCTTTGGAGCTCACAAAAATACGATGATTTGTTGCATCGAAGTTCGCGCTGACACCCGCATCTTTTAAGGACGCAATGAAACTGCCGACTGTTGTTCCCTGTGTCACTTCAATGGAGGTCGTTGTTCCGTCGCCTTTTGTCAAATTTATCTTACCGTCCCCACCGGTATAGCCGAGTTCTGCCAGTGTGGTACTGGTTGACACGCTGCTATCCAGCTGACCGCCGGTCAGATATCCCGCCTGCGCCACGCTGATAATATTCAGCGACTGCGTGCCACTCGGTGCACTGTTGCTCGCCGTTACCGTTGCCTTGGTGGTGTCAGATACAGTGGTAGATTTCAGATTGTAGGCGCTGGAAAGCTTGAGATTACCCACGCTGGAATACAAGCTGTAAATCTTGGTATTGAGCGTCTTCCACGCATCCTGCTTCCAGGAAAGCTTGGTCTGTGCTTTCTTGTACTTATTGGTCTTATAGTTATAAGAAGATACCAGAGCCGAGATAATCGCCTCTGTGTCCAGTCCTGAATTTAATCCGGTAATACGAATTGGCATATGCTCACCGTTCCTTTCTATAACTTCTCATCCACAAGGATTCCCGCAATCTCCCATACCTTGGCGATCATGTCCAGTGTCTCCTCCGGCGGATACTCCTTGATGACTTCCTTTGTGGTCTTGTCGATGATCTTGATTGTAACACGGTTCGTCTTGTCGTGAATTCCGAAGATCGCCTCCGAGTTCTTCATCTGTTTGTTCAGATCATTGACCGCTTTTTTTAACTGTGTTCCCTGCTTTGCATCTTTTTCCTGGGACGGATCCTTATCCTCCTGATCCTTCTCTGTAAAAAAGTTCTGCACCGCGGGCTTCTTATCTGCTGTCTGCGACAGCCCTGCCTGTGTGGATGCTTCCGGCTGTACCGCAGTATCCGGCGTTTTTGTGGATGTCGCTGCCGCACTTCCCTGATACGACGCTGCTGCTCCGCTCTTCATACTCTCTATTTCCATCTCTTACCACCTCCGTGTGATACATGGCTCCTCTATGTTCCCGGTTTTCTATGTCTTATATCGGAGAAACTATGGCTTTTATTAACCGCATCAGAAAAGATTCTTCAACGCCTCCATTGCATCTGTTGCGTTCAATGCCGCCTTGTTCTCATTCTGAATCTGGAGGTAAACCTCCTTACGGTATACCGGCACTTCCTTCGGTGCACTGATTCCGATCTTGACCTGATCTCCGCGGATCTCTAACACCGTGATCTCAATATTATTGTTGATGACCAGTGACTCCCCTTTTTTGCGTGTCAATGCCAGCATGCCTTATTCCTCCGCTTTCTTCTTTCCTTTTACTACGTCATAGATCTTATATTTGACAGGATAGTCATCTTCCACAATGATCTGTGCTCCCCTGCGGGTGTCTGTGTTAATGACAATCGGCGCCTTGAGGTTCACCGAGGTATCCTTCGGATCCGGCGCTGCCGTAAGTGTGACGAGCACGTAAGTATTGTCCTCTGTCATCCCGCCGAGCGGACGAAGCATCTCATCGTTCACCATCGGATTGTAATCCGGGCGCACGAGGTTTGGCTGCATGACCGGAAACGCCGTGTGCGGATCGTCCATGGACTGGAACCACATCACGGAACTCTTGTCTTTTTCCTTTTCCTCATCAAATATCAATGCAAAATTCCGGTATTCCGGAAGTCCGATCATTCCATCCTCCAATGTAATGATCTTATCATCCGCAATATCGATTTCCCCAAAAAGTCTTGTGTTTGCTTTCATCGGTTCTCCTCCAGCTTCCCCGTTTGGTGTCTGTTAAATGTAATTCAGTAATGTTGTCTGATTGATCTTCGCCGCAGCCTGTAAGGATGCCTGATATGCGGTGTACGCCGACGTATAGTCAATGATGATCTCAGACAGGTCGCGGTCTTCGTTGGTGGACTTTAATTCCTCCATCGTGGTCTGCTGATTTGCCATACGGTTCTTGGTCAGATCCAGGCTCTGTCCCTTGCTTCCGAGGTCCGTGTTCGCCAGATTAACCTTCTGCAGATAATCGTCAAAATTCCCGATGTAGCTGTTATAAAGCTTCTGCAGATTATCGTCCGCATAATCGCGTTCTTTCTTCGCCGCTGCGATCCAGTCCTCAAGTGCCGCCTGGCAGTCATCGGAAGAATACTCCTGCATTTTCTGCATTTTCTCCAGTTCCTCGACTTTATTGTTTGCGTCCTGCGCGAACTTTACCGCCTCGATCATGGCGTCAACATCTCTTCCGATCGATGCATCAAATACGGCGGATGCCTGTGTATTGACCGTCAGGGTCTGGTTTGCCGCTACGACGTAATTGATATCCTGATAGATTTCCTTGCCGTTTTCAAACTTTATATATTCCACCGGTTTTGCCGCATCCGTGATGTTGGTGCAGTTATAGTAATACTCCGGACGTACCTCACCCTTGTTAAATCCGGTCTTGGTGTAGTTGACATCCAGGCTTGCCCTGCCGCTCTTGATCGTCGATGACGCATCAGAGCTTAAGATCAGCTCACCGCTCTCCTTAATAAATACCGCTTCACCGTCTGTGATATTGTAGGTGTTGTCCGCAGTCTGGGATGCTTTTGCCCAGTCCTCAAACGTATCGTATACGGTTACCTTCAGTTCGCCGTCCGTCTGTGTCACACCGGCTGCATCTGTGTAGGAATAGCTGAGCGTTCCGGTCGCACCGTTTGCCGACAGCGCATTGCCGTCCTTGTCCGTGATGCTGTCGATCTCGCCGTAGCTTAAACGGATACGGTCGAATGTCGCCTGCTTCGGATTCGAGATGGTGTTGCCTGTCACCTCCGCCGCTGTGGTCGGGAGTGTCACCTCATCGCTGTAGTAGCGGTGCTCTTCCAGATTCTTATAGGAAAGTCCCTGTGTGATATTGTAAGATGTCGTATTGTCGTCTGTCATAAAGGTCAGCTTCTGATTCGTGCGGTAACCGGTAAAGACGGTACGTCCCGCATAATCTGCATTTCCTTCCGCATAGACCTGATCCCGCAGCTTCTCTAACTGGGTCAAGATCGTCTTGCGGTCGTCTGCGGTAATCTGATCGGACGCTCCATAAGTACACTGTGTACGGATGTCCGTCAGAATCCTCTTCATATTGGCAAGCGCCGTCTCTGTCACTTTCATCCAGGATTCTGCATCCGGGATATTGTTCTCGTAATACTGATCGATCTCGCTGAGTGTTGTGCGCAGTCTTAAGGAGCGCACTGCAATGACCGGATTCTCGGAAGGTCTCTGAATCTTTTTCTGGGATGTCATCTGATTGTTCAGATTGTTGACATTCACCTTATTTCCATTGATATTGCCCGTCGTATTGTGAAGTATAATGTTATTCGTAATACGCATTTATGATTCCTCCTCATGTCCTTGTCTATACACCGGTCTCAAGGATCAGTCTGTCATAAATCTCTGCCATGACAGATACCATCTTTGAAGAAAGATTGTAGGCATTCTGGAATTTGATCAGATCCATTGCCTCCTCATCTTCATCAACGCCCGAAATCGACATACGCTGCGTGTCAATCGCGCTCGCCACATTCTGGTAATTCTTGCTGAAAATTTCTGACTGCTGGGTGTCCACGGAAATATCTGCAATCATGCATTTTAAGAATCCGTCCGCCGTACCTCCGCGGTAAAGCACCTTGCCGCTCTTTAACGTCGCAAGTTCCTCCACGAGATCGTACGCATCCACGCCACCCTTTCCGTTGATGTCAACGGTTGTCGCCAGCTTGGTCGGATCCTTGACGATCATGCTGTTCACGCAGATATTTGCTGCTGTCAGCTTGTAATACGTGTCTGAGCCAGATCCGTTGACTGCATTCCCGTTCGCATCTTTGCCGTCGAAGGAAAACTCTTCGCCGGTCACGGTGTCTGTACCGGTGAAAAATGCATATCCGCTGGTGGAATTGCCGTCCAGATCGACACCTTTTTTCAAAATATTGTTGAATTCCGTCGCAAAGCTGCGCAGGAACTGGTTCATCTGACTCATATAATACGGAATACCCATCGCGTCAATCGATGTTCCGACCGATGCCGTGCGTCCGTCTACACGTGCCTGCTCTTCCGCCGTGAGCGCTCTCTTCATATTAAAGGTATAGGAAGTGATGTTGCCGTCCGCATCCTGCTCAAAGGTAAATCCCTCATATGCGTACTCTCTACCGTTGATCGTCAATATGCCTTCCTCCGGCATGCTGACTCCCACAATACTCGTGATGGAAGGATTGGTAATCTGAACCTCGGTGCTGTTCAACACCTTTGCCAGTCCTGAGAAATTCTCGCCGTTATTTCCGTCACGGATGTCAAACAGCGCTTTTAACGTGCCGGACATCGAGCTTCCGCCCGCATTAAAGGTATTGCCTGTCTTCGACCATTTAATATCATAAAGTCCGGCTGCATCTGTCTGATTGACCTTATAATCTCTCGCCTTGCACTCGAGTGTCTCGTAATTGTAGGTATCTACAAGCACCTGACCGCCGATTTTTACAGTGTAGTAATTGGCGCCTGTCGGCTCGTCCGGATGGTTTGTATCCGTGATCGGCACCTCGGAAACCTCAGTCGGCACAATCTCGGACAGCTCATCAATCAACAGCGCACGCTGGTCGCGCAGCTCGTTTGCGTAGCCGCCCTGAATCTCAATGACGTTGATCTGCTTGTTCAATACCGCTATCTTCTCCGCGATCGCGTTGATATTCTGGACCGTGGATTTGATCTCATCGTTCGTCCCTTTCTGGATATCAGTCAGTCCCTCCGACACGCTGTTGAAGTAGGTTGCCAGATTCTGTGCGCTTCCAATAAACTGCTGACGGGTGTTGACATCCGATGCATTGTTCTTCAATGTATCCAGTGAATTGAACATCGTGTTCAGGATCGTCGTAAAGCCTTTGGAGGAGCTGTCATCGATAAAATAGTTCTCGATCTGCTGTAAGTAGCTCAATTTTGTCTCATACAGTCCGACCGATGACTGATTGTACCAGTATTTTGTATCGTAATACTGATTTCGGATCTGCTTGACGGACACGGTTGTAACACCGGTTCCCACAGCTCCGTACTGCTGGTGCACCAAAAGCGCATCCGATGCCACACGGTTCGACTGCTGTCTGGAGTAGCCGGTCGTCTGCACGTTTGCAATATTGTTAGCCGTTGTATTCAGTGCGACCTGATAGGCACTTAAGCCTGATGATGCAATATTTAAACCAAAAAATGTAGATGGCATGTAACACCCTCTCTTTCTTTTTACGCGCTCAATTATCCAAGCTGGGTCAGCAGATGTTCGATCATCTCATTGACCACATTGATGAAACGGCTGGCTGCATTGTAAGCATTCTGATACTTGATCATGTAGGTCAGCTCCTCATCGGAAGATACGCCGATGACCTGCTGTCTCTGATTGTCCACAGAAGCCACCGTTCCCGTGAGGCTGGTCGCTGTGGAATTGTAGACATTTCCGTAGGTTGCCATCTCACCGATCATATCTTTGTAGTAATCTTTAAAACTGCACGCCTTGGTGTCGTTCGGGTTCAGCGTAAGCCGCTCCTCATCCCACACACCGGCCAGCTTTGCTGCCAGTGCATAATCGACATCACCGTTCTGGCATAGATGCGGCAGCAGCGTTTCATCGATCACAAGCGCCTCGTTGACACTTAAGCTCTGCAGTGTGTACTGCTTTGTGGTATCGTTCGGGTCCTCTTCATTGTAAATGTAGATCTCCTTGGTCTCCGTCACCGGGTTGCCGTTGGCGTCCACTTTCGGGTTGCCGTTCTCATCTACCGGCTGATAGGTGTAAGTCGCCTTTGTGTACCGCTCTGTTCCGATTCTGGAGAACAGCTCCTGCGGCGGAAGCTGCTTGTCGGATCCGGTTGCACAGTTGTCTGCATCCAGAATTTTGGTGTTCGCATTTAACGTTACGGTCGAGCCGTCCGCCAGCGTCACATCCAGCGTTGTAGCAGCACCGTTCGTAAGATTCTTGATCGTATCTTCCGCAGTCACATTCGGACAAAGCACATCGTTTAACGCGGTCACAATGCCGTGGATCATCTGATCCAGCTGTGCCTCTGCCCGCAGCATGACGGACATTCCGGTCGAATCGTTGTAAGTATCCTGATCCAGCCCCACGATGTCTGTATAGTTCGCGATATGGTCGCCGCGCGCCAGTACCAGCGCTTTCAGCTCACCCATATCGTTCTTATTCTCTGTGGAGATATCCCGGCTGCCAAAGTCAAATACATTGACGTATTTTCCCTTATTCACATCCGAGAGGTAACCCCAGTACGGCGTGATAAAACCGGTCAGCTTGTCTGTTTTCTTCTCGATGTGGTAGCAGCGGCTCTCATCGATAAACTCCGTGCCCTCAATGCTGACTTTCACGATGCCATCGGCTGTCTCGTTGTAGGAAATATCCACGAGGGAGGACAGCTCATCCAGCGCCTGGTCTCTCGCATCGCGCAGGGTCATGGCTGTCTCGATGCCGCCCGCCTCTACTTTCATGATCTGAAGGTTGAGATCCTGAATGGTATCGCCGAGCTTGTTGACCTGATCGATATTGTCGCTGATCTGCGTATTGATGTTGTACTGGTAACTCTGTAATCCCGAATAAACCGCATTCGCGCGGCTCACGAACAGCTGTGCCTTCTGGACGACCAGATTCTGGCTCACGCTGTCATCCGGCGTCTTGTATAATTCCTGAAAAGAGGTCCAGAAATCTTCCAGTGCATCCTGGAAAGCCTGTCCCTCCATCTCCTGAAAATACGTCTCGACCTCGTTGGTCGCCTCATAAGTTGCCACATAGAATGCCTGCCGTCCCGACTCCGTGCGGTAAGAGCGATCCAGAAATACGTCTCTGGAATGAATCACATCCCCGATGTAAACGCCGAGTCCCGACTGCTGCTTGCTGACTGCCGTCGTCTCATTAAAGGTTACATAGTTGCGGTCGGTAAACAGCACCTGCTGACGTACATATCCCGTGGTATCTACGTTTGCAAGGTTGTTTGCCGTTGTATTTAATGCGTTCTGGCTGCTCTGCAAGCCGGACACGCCGATAAACAATGTTCCAAAACCATTTGCCATGGTATCTTCCTCCGTGCTGCTCTATCTACTGCTTCGCGTCAAATCCACTGCCGCCAAGCAGGTCTCCTGTATTATAGGCGTTTTTATTGTAATTAGCGGTCTCCGGCGCCTGCCGCATGCTCTTTAGCAGCGTAAGGTCAAATTCCACCATCTCCATCGCCTGCTTTAAAAGGGCCTCGTTCTGATGGTTCAATGTCTGCATCTTCGTTCCCACTTCTAAAAGTCTGTCCCGGCGCTCCGCAAGCATCTGCTGCTCTCTGGGCTGGTTCTCCAGATAACCGATCATACGGTTGATCGTCATCTGCTCCGGCTTTTTCCCGAGAACCGTCGCCATGTCATTAAGCACCTGCGTGCGCTTGTTCGACAGGTTTAACAGGGTGCTCGCCGCCTCCTGCTCCTTCTCCGTCACCTCGCCAAGCTTCGCAATGTCCGCTTTGATAATCGCCTGGCTCTTCACATCCGCGAGATCAATCAGCGTCAGATATTCCGTTTCTTCTTTTTCCAGAACTCCCAGAAGTTCTTCCATTAAACTAGCCACAATCTGCCCTCATTTCTCTTATCCTACAGCATAAAGGAACGATATTTCTCCAGAAGCTTCTCTGCAAAAGCCTCGTTGCTCACATCGTAAGTGCCGGATTTCACCTTTGCGGAGAGCGCCGCCACCTTGTCCTCTCTGATGTCAGAAGTCTCGGCTACTGCCTGCTTTGCGATCTGATAATCATATCCTATGGAAGAGATCTCAACCTGATCCCGGCTCTTCTCAGTCTTTGCTACTGCGGATGCCCCGGCTGCTCTGTTTGTCTTATAAATCTGTGCCACGCTGTTATACGCTTCTACTCGCATAATGGCATCTCCTTTCTATTCTGTAACGCAAAAATAACTTTTCTAGTCAATATATCGGATGATTTGGTTTTTTCCTTAGTGATAATTTTTATGAGATAAAAAGATTTCGTCTTATTTTCATCATTGACGGCACCAAAACAAGGGTATTGATCTGCCCTCAGAGCCATTCTTAAGGCGCAGATGCAATCCCCTGCAAAATAATGTATATGAATCCATTCATTTGAATACAAGCACCTGCTTACCCGCAGATACCATTACTGTGCAAAAACAATTTCACTGTGCATCAGCCAATTCGCTGTATAAAAACCGTTTCACTGTGTATCAGCCAATTCACTGTGCAATGGCAATCACTGCAATACGAGTGTCACGGTCAGTGTTCCGCCATTCGCTGATGCCTGAATCAGCAACGGCTGTGAAAATGTATTCGTAAACTTCAGATCCAGATAGCTGCCTGCAATCGTCGCGTCAAGTCCCGCCGGAAGATAGTCTACCGGAAGGGAATGTGCATGGCGCTCCGTTGCCGGAAGTCCCGCATATACCATCGCCGCATACAGTGTGGACGATACCTGGCACACACCGCCGCCGGTGCCGGTGCCCTTTTTGCCGCTCACATAGATCGGAGCCGTCACATATCCGTTCGCAGATGTGCGCGGTAAGATGGTATTGCTGAAAGAAAAGCTGCCGCCCGGCTGTACCACCGTGCCGTTAATGCGCTGTGCCGCAAGCGCCACGTTTGTTGCGCGCGGAATATTGTCAACATAAGAAGTCGTACAGGTACCGATCACCGTGCCGGATGCCTGCTGCGTGCTCTGTGCCGGTGCACTGCTCTGCGCTGTCCCATTGTTCTGTGTCCCAGTCTGGCTGTCCGTCTGCTGCGCCTGGCTGTCTGCCTGCTGTACTGCCGCCACCGGCTGTCCGTCCGCGCTGCCGTTTCTGCCCTCGGCTTTTCCATATGCCACATAATGTCTGCAGTAAGCCGCCATGTCGCTGCCGAACGCCGCCTGCAGATCCTCATAACGCTGTCTGTATGCCTGCGGATTAAATTCCGCGCTGGCATTGCGGCCTTCCTTCACGCCAAAGCTGATGAAATGGTTCAGAAGCGCATCTGCATTATTTCCATAGGCTGCCGCCACATCCGGATACGCCGCACTGTAATAGGATGCGTCAAACACCGCACGGTACGCCGCGCGATCCGCCTGCCCTGCCTGTGCCTGTACCGGATGCATCACCATAAGCATCACGCCAGACAGCACACACAACATTCCTAATAACCATTCCTTTTTCACAGCTCTCATAACTCTTCCTCCGAACGTAACCACAGTTTCCTCACAGACCGCCTTCCTTCTGTCTTTCTCCTGTGTGCATTCTTTCCGTTTCCTGCGGTTCTGTCTTTTTTTGCATTGTAACAGAGGGTTTATCAAAAAACAAGCAAAGTTTTCAGAAAGTGTCAGAAAAATTGCATTTGTATCTATTTTCCGCTTTTATCTTCATCAAGTGGTTCTTTTTCTTCCTCCATTTGTGCAAATCCAAGCACAACCTTAAAGAGATCGCCGTCCACATAGAGCATAAAGCTGCCGCCCATCAGTTCCATCAGGCTCTTTGCAATGGAGATACCGAGTCCGCTTCCCTCGGTATTGCGCGATTCGTCCCCGCGGACAAAACGCTCCATAAGTTCCTCACTGGATATGTTGAGCGGATACCGCGATGTATTCCGGAAAATGAGCTCCACCTGCCCGCCGTTCTCCCGCAGATCCACGTATACCCGCGTGCCCGGCTGCGCATATTTGCAGATATTGTTCATCAGGTTGTCAATCACGCGCCAGAAATGCCTGCCGTCCGCCATCACATACACCGGCGTCTCCGGCTTCTGGATCAGCAGTGTCAGATCTGCGGCGTTCAGTTTGTCCTCGAATTCTCCGACGATCTGCACCACAGAGACGCCCGCCTCGAGTTTTTCCAGATGCACGGCGAGATTGCCAGTGGAAGCTTTCGACGCCTCGATCAGATCCTCGATCAGCTTTTTCAGCCGGTTTGACTGGCGCTCTAACACTTCCAGATACCCCTCTGCCGTCTCATTGGAAAGCTCCTCTTTTTCCAGAAGATCCACATAATTGATAATGGAAGTAAGCGGCGTCTTAATATCGTGCGAGACGTTCGTGATGAGTTCCGTCTTAAACCGCTCACTCTTCACGCTCTCGGCAACCGCCTTTGCCATACCCGTCTGGATGCTGTTGAGGTGCTCGCCATGTTCCTTTAAGTCCCGGTACATGTGCGTCGTATCGACCGGGTGCTCCATATCGCCCCCCGCAAGGCGCTCGCCTCCCTCTGCGAGACGCTTCATCTGTAAAACTCCCCAGAAGATGCATGCGAACTCTACGACTTTTACAAACCGCCAGCCCGCTCCCATGCTGCTTCCTGTATGAAGCGTGCCGGCAAGCGCTTCCGCCATCATGGCAATGCCAAAAACAAGCACCGCCCTTAGGAAAAGAGGCAGATTCCGGGTCACCGCGCCGCAGAGCCTGCCGACCACGCTAAGCGCCATGTAGACGACGGTATTTTTCCACCATGCCCCGGCTTTCACGCGCGCAGCAAAGGTCAACAGCGACAGAAGCGCAATCCATCCTCCCGCTATGAGGCAAAACAGAACCCCCACAAGCATCGGCGCTGCAGCATTTCTGCCGTTGACAGCTTCCATCAGGATCAGAAACAGAAATCCCTCCGCCACCAGCGCAAATCCGAGATACACATCAAGCGGCATGCCATCCAGCCAGGTAAGCGTAATCCCGTCCTCTCCCGCGTGATGCCCCGCCGACCGCACCAGCCACACCAGGCAGAATACGGCAAGCACAAATGCCGCCGCCAGAATCGGGAAAATGGCATAGCGGACGCCATACATCAGCGCCGTAAGCGTCGTCACCTGCACAAACAAATCGTCACTCCAGCCAAGCGGCACATTCTCCGGAAGAATCGTGACTACCCAGTATTTCCGGTGCAGTGATTCCGCCGTGTAGTTCATCTGCAGCATGCCGTCAGTAAGCTGGTACGTTGTCCTGGCATCGCTTCCCTTTTGCTCCAGATCAGAGTTCCCGATTACAGTGACCGGTATTCCCACAAGCTCACCGCAGGTGACTCCGTCCAGAATCACACTGTTCGTCCAGTCGACCGTCTGAAATCCCGTGTTTTCGCTCAGACTGTCTGCATCGTCGAATGTCACATAGGTCCCGCTGTACGCATGGAGATCCAGATATTTTCCTACATCTGCGTCATACGTGTAATCATAGCCTGTCGCCAGATCCGGCGACAGCATCAGAATGCTCACATGTTTTACCGGGATGTATGCGTCCGGCGTTTCATAATAAAATATGCCGTCATCCGCATTGTAACACCGCTTCTCAATATCCACCTGCGCAGCGTAATCTCCGCCATCCGTGTAGAGGCTGTACCCGCCCCACAGCGTCATGCTGTAATCGTAGCGTGTCACCTCATTGATGTCATAGCTTTTGCAGTACAGCTTATCCCTTGTGACCTTCTCATCAAAATTGCGCTCCACATAAGTGTACGATTCGTTGAGATCTACGGAATCAATATTTTCCGCTTCAATGATTCCATAGCGGAAATACGTGTCATTCCACCGATTATTTTCCGGTTTTGCACCATTTTCCATGTTCACACTGTAATCCAGTGCCCGGATGGCATACTGATCTGCAACACTCTGATAACTCTTTGTAAGGAACTGTTCGCGCGACATCTCATATACGCCCGCCTGATCCATAAGCAGCACACCGGCAGACCCTGCGAAAAATACCACCGCACCGAGCGTGATGCCGACCCACGCTGCCGCTTTTGCTCCCACACTGTCTTTTCTGTTTCTCACACTGTTTCCTCCATTTTATAGCCCCGCCCCCACACGACTTTCAGGTAGCGCGGCTCCGCCGGGTTATACTCCACCTTTTCTCGCAAATGTCTTATATGTACCGCGACCGTATTCTCCGTGCCGTAGGGATTGTCCCGCCACACCTGCACATAGATCTGGTTCGGCGAAAATACTTCCCCCGGGTGTTCCATCAAAAGTTTTAAAATATCGTATTCCGTGCGCGTGAGCGATACCGGCTCCCCATCGAGCGTGACCTCCTTTGTGCGGTCGCACAGTTCAATCCCGCCGATCGCAAGCACATCCCGTTCCTGCTTCGTACTGCCGCCGAGCTGCATATAGCGCCGCAGCTGTGATTTTACCCGCGCCTGCAGTTCCACCGGGTTAAAAGGTTTCGTCACATAGTCGTCCGCTCCCACCGTCAGTCCCAGAATCTTATCGGTGTCCTCGCTCTTCGCCGTCAGAAGGATGACCGGCACGTTGCTTTTCTCACGGATTTTCACCATGGCAGAGATACCGTTCATCTCCGGCATCATGATGTCCATGAGCACGAGATGGATTTCTTCCTTATTTAATATATCTACGGCTTGCCTTCCGTTGTATGCCGTAAATATCTGATAGCCGTCCGCCGTCAGATAGATTTCCAGAGCCGACACGATGTCCTTTTCATCGTCACACACCAGTATGTTGTACATTTTCTCCCCTTTTCCGCGTAAACTCCCCGCAAGCCGCGCCGCACATGCCGCCTGCCGCTATTTGACGCTTTTTGATTCTGATTTTATTGTAGCGGAATGTTTATGAAGTTAAAAGAAGTGAATTCATTAAGATTTGATGAAGAAAGGAAAAAGACAGGAGGGCGTCTTTCCTCCTGTCTTTTTTATATCTACATTTAATTATAAGGTTCTATTCTGCATTTAAGCCATTTTCTGACCGTCCACTAATAGAACAGCAGATTTCCCCGCTTCTTTGCCTGCTTTAGCATCACATCAAAGAACACGCTTCCTATCACCAGCCACACCAGCGCCACGATACACAATCCCGGCAGCATGCCTGTATATTCACCGCCAACCGCGATCTGACGCAATATTTCGTTACATCTGGTCAGCGGAATGTAATGCGTAATCTTTAATATGGCATCACTGGTCGGCACGGTATCCGTCACAAAAAGAAGCGCGGTCTGTATCAAAAATACGATCGTTCCCGTCCGCTTAAAGTAAATTGCGATACCTGCCACAATCAGACCTATGCCGTACATTCCGAGGGATTCTAATAGAATCGGCACCAGAAACGCCGGATGAAAAGAAAATTCAATCCCCCACACGAACTTTGAAATGATTACAACAATCACAATCGTAATCGTCTCAAGCAGTACCGAGGAGACATATAATCCTCCAAACAGATACTGTAACGGATATTTTGAGGATACCTTCTTGTACAAGGTTCCGTGTGTCAGCTCACTCTGCAGCGATCCCGCGACATTGGAAATTGCTGAGATTGCATAGATCCAGGCAACATATCCCAAAAGCACCAGTTCCTTGTAATTTCCATAATGGTAGGTTTGTGCGTAAGAATTTCCGGAATCCGTCACCATAAATACCGTAAACAAAGCGAAATACACCAATAAGTCGGAAATCATCCCAAACCGGTAACGGATCGACCGCAGAAAATCCATTTTTATCTCATACCAGAACATTCTAAACATCTGCCCGCTCCTCCCCATGATACAGTTTCTTATAAATCTGCCCGATTTCTTCCTCTCTTCCATTCTCCACGACTTCTGCAAAGCGCCCGTCCTTTAGGAAAATAAGCGTATCTGCGACATCCGATGCAAATGAGAAATCATGCGCAATGACAATGATGCTTCTGCCATCACGGACACTGCGTATGGTATCCGCAACCAGCTTTCGGTTATCAATATCCAGTCCGTCCGTCGCCTCGTCAATAATCACGCATTTTGCGCCTGTCACAACCGCAGACATCAGCGATACGATGCGCTTCTGCCCGTACGAGAGCGTTTCGACCAGCTTATTTTTCACCATCTCATAGATTGGGAATTTCTCTTTTTCCCAGGCAATCGCGGCATCCGCCGTACTTTTGGACATTCCCTTCAGCATGCTAAAATAGATCAGATTCTCATACACCGTATTTTTCACATACAGATTTCTCTCCCCCGAAAGTATCACATCAAATCCCTGTTCATCCATTCCGTCCGAAAAAGAGATCGTACCCTCGTCCGGCAGCATAAAGCCGCACAAGGTATTGATGAACGTCGTCTTCCCCGTTCCGTTCGGTGCAATGATGACATAGACGCGATCCGGCAAAAACTCAAATGTGATGTCTTTTAAAACTTCTTTTTCCTTAAAGCTTTTCTTTACGTGTTCTACTTTTATCAAGTTATGCTCCTCCCTAACTGATTGGCCATATATCCGTTCGACGCATGCAAGCATGCCCGTCCGTCTTTGCTCCATGCTCACTTTTGCCTTCGCGTACATTGTATCAGATTCTTGCAAATGCAGAAAATAATTTTTTCTGATTGGATCAGGTTTACTTTCTCCCGTCTTGACTTTTCTTGTATTTGATTCTAATATCTTTCTGCACGCTATGATATATGATAGAAGGATCTCATTTTTTCAGGGATTTTCGTGTGAAATAGAGAATACAAAAGAGGTGCCAATGTGAAAATCAGGAGAAAACATCCGGTCAGAGTCAATCATCTCGGGAGCGATCCCATCCCACAGCTGGTGCGCCGGCTTGCCCTTCCGGCAATGCTCGCCCAGTTTGTCAATGTACTCTACAGCATTATCGACCGCATGTATATCGGAAATATTGCAGACGTCGGGGACATTGCGCTCGCGGGCGTGGGGATCTGTGGGCCGATCGTGACGATGATCTCCGCGTTTGCCGCCTGGATCGGAAACGGCGGGGCGCCGTTACTCTCCATCAAATCCGGCGAGCAGAATAAAGAAGGCGCGTCCGCCATCCTCGCCAACTGCTTTGTGCTTCTGATCGGCATGGCAGTCTGCCTGACCATTGGCGCGTATCTGTGCAAAGATGCCCTGCTGGTATGGTTCGGCGCAACGGAACGCATTTTTCCCTACGCCGAAACCTACATGCGCATTTACCTGATCGGAACCGTCTTCGCCGTGCTCTCGCTCGGGCTGAACCAGTTTATCATCTGTCAGGGATTTTCCAATCTGGGCATGGTCTCCGTCATCATCGGCGCCGTTTTAAATATTCTACTCGACCCGCTCTTTATCTTCGCCCTGCACATGGGTGTGCGCGGAGCGGCTGTCGCCACCGTGCTCTCACAGGCGGCTTCCTGCGCGTTTTCGCTGTACATTCTGTTCCGCGGTCCCGTGCCGGTGAAAATCACGTTCCGCGGTTACTCCCTCCCGGTATGCCGCGATGTCCTCACGCTGGGACTGACGCCGTTTTTGATTATCCTGTTCGACAATGTGCTGATCATCGTCCAGAATGTCATGTTGAAAAATTACGGCGGCGCCGACAGCGACATGCTCTTAACCTGCAACACGATTGTGCAGAGCTTCATGCTGATTATCACGATGCCGCTCAGTGGAATCTCCGGCGGGACACAGTCGGTGCTCGGCTACAACTACGGCGCCGGTGACACCGCCCGCATTCGCCTTGCCGAGAAGCATATTTTAAAGACTGCGCTGCTTTTCTGCACCATCATGTTCGTTTTTGCCCAGTGGGATGTCAGTGCAGGCATTTTCGTCGGATTATTTACGCAAAATGCCGCTTACAGATCTATGACGGTGCATTTTATACACATCTACACGCTCTCCGTCATACCGCTTGCCGTACAATATGCGCTCGTTGACGGACTGACCGGCATGAGTCTCGTTGGCGCATCGCTTCCACTCTCCTTCTTCCGCAAGGGGATCTACATCGCACTGGCAGTCTTTTTGCCGATTCGCTTTGGCGCACCGGCGATGTTCTATGCCGAGCCGCTCTCCGATGTCGTTGCTGCCGTCGTCACGACGATCGTCTTTGTGACCGTCGTCCCCGGACTCCTCCGCAAAAGAGAGGCGCTCCTCGGCAAACACATAGAAAAATAAAAAGGAACGCCTGTCAGAAAATGGAACTGTCGCAATAAGCATAGCGTACTTTGCTCTGATAAGTAATATTATAAGAAATAGATACTTAAAAGTTCCAGATAAACATGCGGCGGCAAATTCTGACCGCAAAATCCGGTATTTCTAACCATGCCGCAGCTGGCATCCGTGATGATCCGTGTCTTTCCAAGTTTGGAGCACTCCACGGACTGTGTCCGCAAGCCAGCAGACAATTTTAGGACTTTTGTGTGTGTCCCTTGCGGCACCAGACAACAGATGGCATAAATGCCATCTTTATGTCGAACAAAACATAACCGCGCGAAGCCGATGTCTGAGTTGCCATCTGCCATATTTTTAATAGCAGATGGCAACGAGTTTCGGTTCGCGCGGTTTTATATTGTCTGTGAAGAGGTGCCATTAGGGACACCAGAAAGTCCGCTCATTGTCTGCGGCTTGTCGGACACACTCCGTGAGTGTCCAAACGTGGCCAAGACACGGAATGGGATGCCAGCCACGGCATGGAAGAAATACGTGAATTTTGCTTCAAAGAATTTGCCGCCGTCTGTTTATTCTGGAACTTTTTTGTTCTCTGGTTTTCTGGTAATATTACTTATCAACGCAAAACACGGTATGCTTATTGCGGCAGTTCCTTTTTATCCATTTATCACCGGCGAAACGACCGGCTTTCCGTCGCGATCCAGAAGCGGCGTCATTCCTCCCGCATATCCGCTTGCGTGAAACACATAATTCACGCCAGTTTCCTTGTCCACCCAGATTTCCGTGGTCGTCATCGTTCCCTGTGAATAAACCTTTTCAAATCTCTGATCCTTTGCCATTTTTCTTCCTCCTTAAATTGGTTGTGTATGACTCTCTGATTTCTATCATACACATCTGTTACATTTTTACAACTTTTTCCTTGCGGGTGATGCGGAATGTTGTCTCCACCATCGTAATCATCAGAACAACAAACCCCAGCAGATAGACCGGCAGGATGGAAAAAGATACCGCATTGCCGATGAGTCCGAACAGCGGCGGAATAAACGTCGAACCGACATAAGCGCTTGCCATCTGGATTCCAATAATCGCTCCCGAATTTTCCGCCCCGAAATTATATGGTGTGGAATGGATAATGCACGGGTAAATAGGCGCACACCCCAGACCTATCACAAGAAAAGCTGCAAACGCGACCGTATAGGATTTCACCGGAAGACACAGGATAAAAATCCCGCAGACAAGAATCCCTGTTCCCAGCAAAATCATTTTACGGTCGCCAAGCCGATCGGTAATGATTCCGCTGATGAATCTTCCGGCAGTAATCCCTATATAGAACAGCGCGGCAAAACCGGCCGCACGGTCTGCAGCAATCCCTTTTACCTCAACAAAATAGGTACTTGCCCACTGCATAGTCGTAGCTTCTGCAGCACAGTAAGCGAAAAATCCAAGCAAAAGAAACGGAACCCCTTTGATCTTAAGCGCCCCGGTTAGACCTACACTTTTTCCGTCCTCCCGGGATGTACTCTGGTTCACATTCCATACCGGCAGAGTAACAAGCAGAAGCAGTGCAATGCCAAGCTGTATCAGCCCAACCATGCGATAACCGCTGTTCCATGTCCTGTTTGCCAATGCATAGCTCATAATGAACGGACTGACAATGGTACCGACGCCCCAGAAGCAATGCAGCCAGCTCATATGCTTCGCTTTATAATGAAGCGCGATATAGTTGTTAAGTGCTGCGTCAATGGCTCCCGCTCCCAGCCCGTAAGGAACAGCAAAAACAATCAGCATCCAGAACCGGTTGGAAAAGGAAAAGCCGAACAGCGCAATGACCGTAAGAAAAACACTGGCAACGGTTACGATTCTCGTGCCGAATTTTCTGGTCAGCTTATCAGAAAGAAGACTCGAGATAATTGTTCCGCCAGAGATAACCATAGATACGATGCCCATATAGGACACCGGCACGCCGAGTTCGGTATGCATCACCGGCCAGCCGGATCCCAGAAGTGAATCCGGTAAGCCAAGGCTGATAAAAGCGATATAAATTAAGCTTAGCAAAAATATGTACATATTCTAATTACCCTCTCATAATATTGACAAAATATGATCCGGCTGGGAAGCAATATACTCTTTCACAATTGTGTTACAATGTGTTTTCACAATCTCACTATCGTAATCATGCGCGAGTTCATTTCTTACTTTGAGCATGTCCATCCATGCATCATCCGAAATCAAGTTTGCCTTAAATGCTTCACGCAGAACATCCCTTGGAGAACCTGTAACGAACCCTGTTATTGCATAATATTGTACTAAGATGTCTTTCATTACTTTCCACGATAAATCAAAAGTAATACTAAATTTTGCACTGGTTCCGCTTAATACAAAGGAATCCGTAAGATCTCTTTCCCTGGCCTCCGCCAAAGCATCCAGCGAATTGCAAAATGATTGAAACCGTCTGTCAAATTTCGCGTCCATATTGTTTTATATCCTCCATCAATAAATCATTCCTACAGGTATCCATATTTAATAAATCAACACTGTACAAGGTCGGCAGTTCTTCGACTTTTTCAAGCAGCTCATCAAAATCAGCCCCGCCGGACACCGCAATATCTATGTCACTGCGTTCCCCGGCTGTCCCTTTTGCCCGCGATCCATATAAAATCACTTTTTTCGCACCATGCTCTCTGCAAAGATCCGCAACCCGGCTTATAACTTCATCTGCTTTCATATATCTCCCCCCTCTTTCAGCTGCGTCTCTTACTCTATCCGCGCCTGTTGCCATTTTCGTCAAACGTGCGCTTCAACGCTTTTTCCACAAGAATAACAGAACCAATCAGAACCAAAACCTGAACCACTTCGATGACAAGCGTTACTGTCCCTACTACATCTTCACCCGATTTTGCAAACGGGATTTGAGCGAGAACCGTCGGCACCAGCAATATGATGCCTGATTTGATCCATAACTTTCCGCAACAGTCATGCGCAAATGCCCAGGTATCCTTATTCTTTTCGGACATGGCAGTTCTATAGCCGATCAGCCCGTTTATCTCTTTTGGAGGATTTTTGTACATGCAGTAACCCGCTATCACCATAATAGAAGGCATCAATAGATTACATAAAAACATCGCTATAAAAAATCCCATATTTTCCTCCTGTCTCCCGGATTACAGTATCTTTTCCATCCCGATCTTCTGCGGCACGAGCCCGCACTTCTCGTAGAACTTCCGCGCATTTTCATTGCATGCCCAGACATTGAGGGTCACATTGTAACAGCCGGACGCCTTCGCATAATCCAGCACATACCGGTACAACTGCTGCCCGATATGCTGTCCTCTGCAGTTCTCATCCACACACAGATCGTCAATATAGAGGCTCTTGATGTCCGTTAAGATATTGTCATTGATGTGCTGCTGAAAAACGCAGAATGTATAGCCTAAGATATTGCCCGCTCCGTCATCCGCAACAAAAATCGGGCGCGTCGTATCCTCTAAAATTTCCTTTAATTCGTCATCGTTGTATTTTCTGGCATTCGCCCGGAATAAATCCGGCCGTCCGTTATGATGAACCGTTAATACCTGTGACAGGAGCCGGTCAATCCCCGGAATGTCCTGTGTGCCTGCATGTCTGATCTGCATAAAAGTGCTCCTTTTCTGTTTGTCGCTTGTATATCATTTATTGTGCTATTGCAAACATTATATCATCTTTTTGCGCTGCTTTCTGCGCATCCGAAGTTCCGTAGGAACTTCTAATATGAACTCGTCAGAGTTCATTATATCATATTTTTTTCATATCCACTCTTTACATTTCTGTTATCCTACCGCAACTATCCCATTTATATCTTCGCGCATAGATGTTGACTTATCAACATCTATGCGCTATAATCCGAGATATTGATTTATCAACATCTTGCAAAGGAGCGCCCATGGATCATCGTTTTGAAACCTTTTCACTCTCCATTCTGGAGTTGAACCGGTACTTACAGAAAATCAAAGAGCTGGAGATGAAACAGTTCGGGCTGAAGGCCAATCACACCATGTGTCTATATTATCTGGGACAGCACCCGGAGGGGCTGACCGCAACGCAGCTCACAGAACTCTGCAAGGAGGACAAAGCCGCCGTCTCCCGCTGTCTCTCACAGCTTAGCGACCGGCAGCTTGTCGTCTGCGAACAGCCGGAAGATCACAAGCGATCTTACCGGTCGCACTACATGCTTACCGGTCAGGGGCGCTCCGTTGTAAGCGGCATCCAGACACGCATCAAAGAAGCGCTCTCCTACGGTGGACGCGGGCTGACGGAGGAAAGGCGCCGCGATTTCTATGGCACTCTTGCAATCATCAGTGAAAACCTGTCTGACTATCTGACCGAACACAGTCAGCAAAAATAAAAATATATGGAGAATCTTATGGAAAAAATCAGAATTATCACAGACTCAGCATCCGATCTCTCTGCTTCTACCAGAGAAGACCTCACCATTCTGCCGCTTGCGATCCGCTTCGGCGATACGGAATACCTCGACGGCGTCACAATCAGCCATCACGAATTCTACGAAAAGCTGATTGAGAGCGACACTCTGCCCACAACCAGTCTGGTATCCCCCGCCGCTTTTGAAGAGGTATATGCCAGGGCGGTGGCGGACGGGGAGACCGTTATTGCAATCACGATCTCTGGCCGTCTCTCCGGCACTTACCAGAGTGCCACGATCGCGGCAGAAGATTTTGCAGGAAAAGTATTTGTCATCGACAGCTATAACGCCACCATCGGCGAGGGCATTCTGGTCAGATATGCACTTTTATTAAAAGATCAGGGATTATCCGCCAAAGAAATTGTCGGAATCTTAGAAGCCTCCAGGGAGCAGATCCACACTCTCGGTGTCCTGGATACACTGGAATATCTGAAAAAAGGCGGCCGCATTTCCGCCGCCACCGCATTTCTCGGCAGCGCCATGGCGATCAAACCGGTCGTCGCCGTATCGGAAGGCGAAATCGTCATGCTCGGCAAGGCGCGTGGCTCCAAAAACGGAAATAATTTTCTCATGAAGGAAATAGAAAAGGCAGACGGAATCGATTTTACCCGCCCCTTCTGCCTCGGTTACACCGGACTCAGCGATGAGATGCTGCAAAAATATATCAAAGACAGCGAAGCTCTCTGGAGCGGACACACAGACCAGCTTCCGGTCTGCTCCCTCGGTGCGACGATCGGAACCCATGTCGGTCCCGGCGCCATCGCCGTCGCATTTTTCTCACCGCAGTCTTAATTCTGTCCGTTCTGCCAACTCACCTGACCTTCCTCGATCATCGGATAGCAGGTGAGCGTTGTTCCGTCGAGATCTTCCGCGTGCATGTCCACGCCCATGATCCGGTGATTGTCATAGGTCGTGTAATAGTAGATTCCTCTGGTCGCATTACAGCAGGACGTATAAATCGTAATCTCGTATTTTCCTTCCGCCACTTCGCAGCATCCTCTCTGCTGATCCACCGATCCTAAAATATGGAAAAACTGACTGACACTCTCCGTCTCCGAATCGCCGGAAACCGCATTCATCCTCGTGAACGCCACGCGCGCAAAACGGGACGCGGAAGAGAGATCTCCCGGAAGTCCCAGCGCACCCATTCCGCGGCTGTAGGTGCTAAGCGGAACATCTTTTGCGAAAGAATTCTCCGGCTGCTTCGGGGACAGTCCGATATAGTTGTTGAGCATAAACATCTGCTGTGCAAACGGTGGATTGTTCGTAAGAACGCCCACCGGATTCTCGTAGACGTGCAGACCATCCGCCACCGACTCCACCGTGATTGCCTCATTTTCGTCTGCGATGATCCAGTGCAGCTGTGACGCCGGGAACTGCTCGGCGAACGGGGTTCCGACCAGATTTATTTTTGCAAGGAGCGCCCGCACCTCATCCATCGTCGCGCATTGGCGGAGCACCCACGGGATGAACTCAAATGAAGCCACATTCTCTTTTCCCTCAGTCACCTCTGCGTAGACGGCATTTCCAACGAAGTTCAGTCCTGCCATGCCAATTCCCTTCTCGTTGATAGCATCATAATACAGCGGATAGTCCCCCGCCACATGCGCCATGCCGATGATGGCATAATGCTCTTTTGCCTGTCCCATATGCCGGAAGTTAAATTCATAATTCCGCGGTGTGATGACGATCTCCTCACCGTAGGAAAATTCATAATCCAGTGTTCTTCCAAAATAGAAATCCTTCGTCCGATAGGTTGCTGCTGTACACATAATCGCTTCTCCCTCTCTAAAATAGAAATTGTGATATACCGCCTTTTTGTCATAAGAGACAGCATATCACAAAACAGATGTAACATCAATGCATAGTGTGCACCGAAACATTTCTTTTCAAACATACCGCCGACCGTTTTCGCATGTCAGCGGATATGATATTTTTCACCGGATATCTTTTACTGAATTCCCGTCGTTGATGCTGACCGGAAAACGGTAGGAATAATTCTTGTTCTGCCAGTCCGGATCATCCATCATGCGCAGCAGATTTTTCCCGGTAATCCTGCCTAGATTGTACTTCGGGTGAACCACCGACAGCACCTTGACCCTCGCATCCTGCTGCAGCTCCTCATCGTCAAAGGACACCAGCGATACATCTTCCGGCACGTGCAGTCCACGTTCCTCAAGAAACTCCATGTAATAGCCGGCGACCTCATCGTTGTATACAATCATCGCCGTGCAGTCTTTCGTGCGGCGGTACATCCGGAGAAGTCCCTTTTTGCTGAGTTTCTCCTCCATATCCTTCGTGGAGTACCAGCGGATCCAGTCGTCGTCAAACTTTACCCCGTAATCCGACAGACATTCCACAAACCCTTTATAGCGCTCGATTCCCTGCATATCATCATACTTGAAAATTCCCGCGATCCTGCGGTGTCCGTTCTGAATCAGAATTTCGGTCAGCTTGTAGGCGGCGCGGGCGTCCGACATCTCCACACTGTCAAAACGCTGATTGGAATAATGATTGTGAATAAACAGCGTCGGAATGTTCCGCTTCCGGATCTCCTCGTAGAGACGGATATTCGGATTCGGGAAAAAGGAGCGTGTTCCTTCAATAATAAATCCTGCCACATTGCCGTTGAGCAGACCTTCCAGATAAAGCGCCTCATCGTTCAGCCGGTTCTTTGTGACGGCTACATCGATGTCATATCCGGCTTCCTTCATAACAGAATCGATTCCATCATAAACGCGGGGGAACAGATAGTCAGAAAAATAGCTTAAAATCAAGCCGATGCGCGGTCTCTCTCCGTTTCTCAAGTTGCCTTCATACGATACATATGTGCCGCTCCCCTTGACTCTCTTGATCAGACCCTCTGCTTCAAGCTGATTTAGCGCAGTGCGCACCGTCTGTCTGGAATACCCGAACTTTTTCTGCAGAATGTTCTCCGACGGAAATTTGTCCTCATTCTGAATCACTCCGCTCGTGATTAAAGTTCTGCCCCAGTTGTACAATTTCTCATATTTTAACAGACTCTGCTCACCGATTTTTTCTGACATTTCTGTTCCCCCGCTTCCTGTTGCAACTCTGCTGTCCGATTGTCTCTCCACGCCCCTGCGGTGTTACTTGATTACCTGCAATGACTGGCGATCCGCAAATACTGCCACGAATATCAGGAATACGACACCCTGAATCAACTGCATCATCTGTGTCGTGAATCCCATCATGGTCAGTCCGCTGCTGAGCACGATGTAGAGCAGTGACCCTACGATGATATTCTCAAACCGGACTTTTGCTCCGCCGGAGATCGGCATACCGCCGAGTACCAGTGCAATGAGGATCTGTGTCTCCAACTGGTTACCGCCGGAAGATGTTACCGATCCGACTTTGATGACGTTGATAAATGCCGCAAATCCGGTGATCGCTCCTGCCAGAACGTAGATCAAAAACTTCATGCGGTCGGTGCGGATACCGGAAAACATTGCCGCTTTCTCTCCTGCACCGATCGCCTTTAAATAGGTTCCGAACTTCGTGAAGCGGAATACGATGAATCCGATTACCACAACAGCAATCGTGAGCGTCATTTTAAGCGCTGTGCTGTCGTAGTTAATGAGCTTTGCGGAACCTGCCACGGGTGCATTGGTGGTCAGATATTTGATAAATCCACGGAATAAGAACATGGTACAGATCGTAACGATAAACGATTTGATCTTGCGGTATACATAAAAGTAACCGTTCAATGCTCCGATCGCCGCGCCTGCCGCGATTCCTCCCACGATTGCTAACGGAATGCTGATCTTGGAAAGCATACACACAACGATGGATGCAATTCCCAAAATCGATCCCTGTGAGAAATCGAGACCGCCCATTGTCATAATAAAGAAAACGCCTGTTGCCGCTATCATCGTCACATATACCTGGGAAAGTACCAGTGACAGATTTCCAACCATTCTAAAATCTGTTAATACATTGAACAGAAGGAAGATCACGACCAGTCCCACCACCGGCAGAAGTGAACGAATCAACGACATCTTGGATAATTTTTTGAGCTGCTGCTCTTTTTGTTCTGTGTTCGTCTTTGCTTGATTCTCCATGACTGCCTCCTTATACCATCATCGTAATCAGACTGTTCTCATTAAGATCCTGATTACGCTCCAGTTCGCCGTTGATCTTGCCATCTTTCATAATAATGATACGGTCGCACATACCGATCAGCTCCATCAGCTCCTCCGAGATCATGATGATGGATTTGCCCTCTTTTCTCATCTGGTTCATGAGCTGGTAGATGTCCTGCTTTACCTTGATATCAATGCCTCGCGTCGGGCTGTCTAAGACGATGATGTCCGAATCCTTACCGATCCAGCGCGCCAGTACCACCTTCTGCTTGTTACCGCCGGAGAGATCCGACACGAACTGATCCGTATTGACCATCTTTACCGACATCTGCTTGGCATATTTGTTTGCAAATTTCTTTTTTTTCTTATCGCTGATGAAATGTGCCTTGTTCGACAGTTCATCCAGGGACGGCAGGCAGATATTGTCGCCGATGCTCTGGTTCATGACCACGGACTCGTTGTCACGATCCTTGGACGTGTAAGCAATGCTGTGCTTGATTGCTGTCGGAATATCGTTGATCTGTGTTCCGTCCGCCAGCGTCACCGTGCCCTCTCTGTCGTAGGATGCGCCGAAAATCGCTTTTCCGACCTCGTGCATTCCGGATTCGGACAATCCGCCGAAACCAAGCATCTCACCTTTGTGAAGATCAAAGCTGATATCGCTGATGATGCCCGGCACCGTCACGTTTTTCACGGAAAGCACAACCTCATCCGAGACTTTCTCTCCGTAATCAGCACGATAGTAATCACCGGTCACCTCACGTCCAACCATCAGACGCTTGAGATCATCCTCGGTCACATCCGCACTCTTTACGGTATCAATGTAGATGCCGTCGCGCAGGATCGTGATGGTATCGGATTTCTCCAGAACCTCCGGCAGGTCATGTGAAATGAAAATTACGGAGTTTCCGCTGTTGCGGATACGGTCCATGTGCTTGTAGAGTTCATCGCGTCCCTCCTGGGACAATGCGGTCGTCGTCTCGTCCACGACAACGATCTTCGGATCGAAGTATGTCGCTTTTACGATCTCTACCAGCTTGCGGTCCTCGAAATTATAATTATCGATGATGTCGGATGCCTTGATCCGGTCAAATCCGTATTTCTTAAGTAATTCCGTTGCCTTGCGGTTCATGGCTTTGGTATTTTTGATTCCGAAATGTACGAACTGTTCCTCGTGTCCCAGGAAAATATTTTCCGCGACCGTAAGTCCGGACAAGGTTCCCAGCTCCTGTACGATAATGGAAACGCCCTCATTGTTCGCTTCCACCTGATTCTTTGGATGAATCTCTTTTCCGTCGAGGATAAAGGTTCCGCTTCCGATGCTGTAAATACCGGTCAGCATGTTGGTCAGCGTTGATTTTCCGGAACCGTTCTCCCCGATCAGCGCGTGAACCTCTCCCTTGTTGACATTAAAGGAAACATTCTGTACTGCCTTCGTAATACCGAAGGACTTGCAAAGATTTTTTACCTGTAATCTGACTTCACTCATTGCATTCTCCTCCTCGATTACTTGACAATTTCACCTTTTGTGACTTTGGTGGTCACGGTGATGATGATAAGCAGTGCCAGACCTGTGATGACGTCCTGAATCGCGGTCGGGGCGCCAAGTGCGATGAATCCGAAGAAAATGATGTTGATGACGAACTCACCGATCACAATCGCCTGCAGCGGCATACCGTATTTCTTGAACGCCAGTCCGAAGAAGCATCCCATCGTCGGTACGAAGTTACGGCTCATGGACGCCATACCGGTTACCGCCACCATGGAGGAACCGTAGCTGATGGTTAAGATCGCCATAACTCCCAAGAACGCGCCGCTTAACACAAATGCAAGCACCTTGTATTTATTGACATTGATACCCATGTTCTTGGCAACGAACTCGTTGCTTCCGATTGCATAGGTGTAAGTTCCGATTTTCGTATAATTCAAAAAGATATATGCTACAATGCACGCAACAATCGCCAGGATAATATCCCACGGCATCTGACCGAATGCGCGCAGATTTGACGGAAGCGTCTGCTCCACGCCGCCTGCGATATAGTTTGCAAGTGACTCATAAATCAATGCGAGACCCGTTGTAACAATCATCGACGGAATTCTCAATTTTACATAAAACAGACCGTTTAACAGACCGACGATCGTGCCGGTGAGCACACAGCCCAAGATCAGTCCGAGGTACCCCATGTTAAACCGGGTGGCAAACACGCATCCCACGATTGCAGAAAGCATGATGTTGGCACCAATGGAGAAGTCGAACATTCCCATAACCATGACGAAATAGAATCCGACCGCACCCACAGTTGCAATCAGGCTGGCCTGAAAGTAGTTGAGCATATTGGCCGGCGAGCCAAAATTATGCGGTGTCAGTATTTTAAAGATTACCCAGGAAACCACAACCAGCGACAGAAGAATCAGATAGCCCTTTGCGCTTCCCGACAGCTTTTTTGAACCCATATTATCTACCTCTTTTTCTTACTCGAATCAACGGATGTCACGCTGTGTGAGCCATCCTTTCATACAAAAGGCCGGTATCGCCACGCGACACCGACCTTTTGAAGTAACGCTCAGTCTTTGGAACTAATTCCCTGCACGTGATGCTGCATCTTCAATAGAAATATTCTTTGCTGCTTCTTTCAGAGCGCTTAAGTCAAGATTGGACATCTCAACAAGCTCATCGGATGTGTACGGAAGCTGGTCTACGAAATACTTCTCATATGCCTGATAGTCTTCTGCAGAGGATACATACAGGTACGGGAAGGAAACGTCCTCGAAGTTGCCTGCAAATCCTGTGTAGTTGCCCTTTATTGCGTTGTAAACCATCATGAATGCAATTAACGGATCACAGTAATGTCCGCCAGACTCACCAGCCATGGAGCCGTTCTCCAGTCTGTCTCCAAGATCCGGAAGGAAATCTGTAGATACGATATCGATATCCTGGGTCTTGCCTGCACGCTCTACTGCTGCGATTGCACCCTGAAGAGGATCACCGCCGCCGCCTGCCGGGATGAGTGCATCCAGGTTCGGATCTGCTGCCATAAGAGCCTCTGCTGCCTTGGAACCACCTTCGGAAGTTGTACCTGCGTACTGCGGCTCAGAAAGCTGTGCCGGATCATCCGGATGTGCCTCGTTCCACTTGTCAACGCCTGCTTTGTAGCCTTCCCATCTTCCAAGCCAGGTTGCATCTCCCTGCTCCCAGCCGATCAGACCGATGTCACGGTCACCCTTATCAAGAAGGATGTTTACAAGAGCTTCACCGTTTGCCGGCTCATCCTCATGTACTGCTCCGATGTAATAAGCAGAATCTTTTGCTGCCTGATAAATGTCTGCGCTGTTCGTCTCGCTGATAATACGGAAGAACTGTGCCAGATATACGCCGTTGTCGTTACATGTCTTAATTGCGGATGTCATCTCTGTATCGGATGAGTTACAAATGATAATACCCTGGCATCCTGCTGCTACCAGCTGCTCCACAGATGCTGTAACCTTCTCGGATACGTGCCCCTGATCCACGTACTGAACCTCCACCCCAAGAGCATCAGCCGCTGCATCAAGAATCAACTTACACTGGGAACCGAGAACGTCGGTGGATGACCAGATGGAAACTCCGATCTTAATCTTGGAGTTGTCTGTCACTGCCGGTGTTGCCGCTGCCTCCGTACCGGATGAAGACGCTGCCGAGTCAGAACTGCTCGCCGTCTCGGAACCCGATCCACAGGCCGCCATACCCACAACCATGGTCGCTGCCAGCGCGGCAGCTGTCACCTTCTTGAAAATTGTTTTCAATTTCATGCTTTTTCCTCCCTATACATTTTATTTGGGTTGTGTAAAAACCTTTTGTGATTTTATTATAGATACTCCCTGCTTTTTTCTCAAGAAAATACAACCAAGTTTTTTCTAAAAGTTGTATTGTTTTGTGTGTATTTTGTCATACTTTTTTGCAGTTATTTTGTATCTATTGTGCGTTTTACCATATATCGCGCCATATTTCCACTGTTTTATCCGGCGGTTTTGTACCTTATTTCCACTTCCGCCACAATGTTTGTCTACTTTCTATCACAGTTGCAATACAACTTTCGCCTGTATGGCACTTGTACTTTTTAAGTACCAAAAAAGGACAACACCGGATTTATTGCTCCGATGATGTCCTTTTTCTTATGCCCTGACTGCCCAGCGCATTTTGGTGGAACGCGCCCTTCCGTTTGCAGCGCACTCCTGCGCCGACGGACGGATGACGTCCTTCGCATAGTCGCTGTAAATCCCACTCTTATATCCCTCTTTGAGCGCCTGCTTCACAAGCTTGTCCTCTCCCGAGTGGAAGGTGAGAATTGCCACGCGCCCGCCCGGTCTTAATGCTCCCGGAAGCTTTTCCATGAATTCATACAGCACCTCAAACTCCTGGTTCACATCGATGCGCAGTGCCTGGAATGTGCGTTGGCAGGTCTTTTTGATTGTGTCCTTTTTCTCCTTCTCCGGCAGAAAATCCAGCGTATCCTCGATCACCCTGCGCAGCTTTGTCGTCGTGTCGATGCGGCTGCCCCTGCGGATCTCGTCCGTGATCGCTTTTGCCAGCTCCTCACAGTACGGCTCGTCGGAGTTCTCATAGAGCATCCCGGCAAGTTCCTCCCGCGTGATCGTATCCAGCCGCTCCGCCGCGCTGATCCCCGTCTCCTGATTGAGCCTGAGATCCAGCGGTCCATCCACCTTAAACGAGAAGCCGCGCTTCGGATTGTCGATCTGCATGGACGACACGCCAAGATCCGCCAGAATAAAGTCGAAGCCGCCGACCTCTTTTGCGATCTCATCGATCGTGCAGAAATTCTGAAGGCGCACCGTCAAAAGATCCTCCCCGAATCCCAGATCCTCCAGACGCTTTTTCGTCTTGGCGGACTCCTCCGGGTCCACATCGGTCGCCCAGATATGTCCCTGTCCCCTCAGACATTCCAACATAGCGCGCGTGTGTCCGCCGTAGCCGAGCGTCGCATCGAATCCCTGCTCTCCAGGCACAATCTGCAAAAAGTCCAGAATTTCTTTTACCATAATCGAGATATGCATTCCCGCCGGCGTATTTCCCTTCCGGATCACATGCTCGATCGTGTCCTGATACTTCTCCGGCTGCAGTTCCTTATATTTTTCCTCAAACTTCTTCGGATATTTTCCCTTGTAACGCACCCGCCGCTTGTGCGGTGTCTGTGTCTCCTGTTCCATCCTTCTCTCCTACTCCCAGTCTTTTACCAGTTCTGTATTGTACTCCGACTGAATATTTTCGACGGCTTCTCCCGCCGCCCTCCGGTAAAAATAGATCCTGTCGTCATCGCTGTCATTTTTCCAGAATTGATATCCATAGATGTAGCTTTCAAAAATCTCCTCAAAGCTTCCATATTCCTTCTGCAGTCTCTGCGCAATCGGCAGACACTGGTCGAGGCACTCCTGGAGGCTGATGTAGCCGCACTGATAGCACAGTCCCGTGATGCGCATAATACGGACATAATCCCAGGCATCCACACCGCGTGTGTCCAGATGTCCATACGCATCATAGCATACCCATGTCCGGCACTGCTCATCCTCCGGGATCTCACTGATGCTTATAATATCGACATAACCATTCTCATCCATCGACAGATACCCTTTTTTCAGGTAAGTTTCAAACGCATGACGGTAAGACGCTCTGGTTCCTTTTTTCAGCATCTGGCTGATCGTGCGGGTCGCCGTTGCCCGGCTCGTAATGCCCCACCAGTCAGACAGATATTCCTTCACCTGCTCCTGATCCCAGTCATTTAGCGAGTGACCGCCCAGTTCTCCATATTCCCCGCTCTCAAACGGAACGTAGATCGCGTAGGCGTCTATGATCCATCGCACGGTCGGATTGTCCCGCACATCCTCAAACGTCAGCTCCGACTCTGCCTTTTGGGAATCATAAGAGATCAGCAGACTGTCGGCATCCTGGTTGTAAGCCACATAGTGGTTTCCTGCATACACAAACATGAGCGCGATCACGGCCGCGGCCACTGCCGTTCCTGCAATCATACTGCGCAGTTTCAGACGGATCTCCGGTGCGCCGTCTTTTTCTGAAAACGCATACGGAAAACGTTCTACGTCAAACCAGATATCCGCCTCTCCGCCAACCATATCCTGCACATTTCCCACATTTGCCTGCCGTACCGGATACATGGCACGCACCTCGCACTTTCGCCCCAGTTCATCCATGAACTCATACAGATAATATTTGGTCGCGCCGTTTTTCCCGGTTGTTATGACACGGGCAATTCTGGCGTGATAACGCTTTGCCTGCGCTTTTGCTTTCTTCAGATAGCGGTACTCCATCACCTTGCTCAAAAGGGCGAGCAATGTCATATAAAGCCCCGCCTCTCCCATCAGAAGCATCGTGCGTGCAGTGTCATGGGACGTGTTAAACCGGTACGCAATCGCGTACAAAAATATGATTCCCCCCAGTGCAAGTGCCGCAAGTGGGATTGCCTGCAGGCGGCTGTAACGCCGGTACGCCTCCGACAAGTGCCACTCCGCCACCCAGACCCGCTCTTCCGGTTCTTCCATCTCCACCGAACCGGCAATGTCTTCTCCTGCGTATGCTGCGTCCCCGGCATATGCCGCGTCTTCTGCATATGCCGTCCGTCCCCAGGTCTGGTCTGCTGTGCGCTGCGCGGCACCCGCATATGCCCCGTTCCTATTTCCCGGCACGTTGATGATCCGCGTCATGAGAAAATAGCGGAGCGTTTTATCCGCCTTCCGCTGTATCAGCCAGATTCTAAGCCCAAGTATCCCGGCGATCACGGTAAGTATCAGCACCAGCTGCAGATCGTCCTGCGGATTTAATGAGGTTAAGCTGTAGCGGAGTCCCGCGAAAATAATCCCCAGCAGTGGAAGCAACAGCAGCAGAAACACAATCTGCTCCACATTGGGCGCACTTTTCGCATTCACCGCATCTTCCTTCACTTCCACGCAGTACGTCTTGCGCGTTCTCCCTTCCTCCCTGCTTTTGAGCCGGATCAGATAACGGTCCGCCGCTTCCGTCTGTACCGTCTGCACCCATTTCCATCCGGGGCTGTCCGGCATATTTACATTCTCATTGTACTGCAGATTTCTGCAGACTGACTTTTTGTCGCTGTGACATAATCCAACCGCCATGTTTCTCTCCTTATCAAGTCATTCCCCGCTTTTCCGGAAATGCCCTGTTTCTTTCGTGTATGTCATCCTAAGATGACCCAGATAAAATTGTAATCGATTGCCGCACATTTTACAACCGTTGGTATTTGCAAAATATGCCTCCCGACGTTATAATACAGCTGTTGTATCCAGAAACATTTACAGAACAGGGCACACATCAGCCCTGGAACGGAGAATCCCATGATAAAACTGATTGCCACCGATGTCGACGGGACACTGGTAAAAGACGGAACGATGCAGATCGATCCCGAATACATGACTGTCATTAAGGAACTTGTCCAGAAAGGAATCATTTTTGCTGTCTGCTCCGGCAGACAGTTCATCAGTGAGCGGAAGCTGTTTGCACCGATCAAAGATCAGCTGCTCTACATCACGGACGGCGGCACGGTCGTGCGCACCCCACAGGAGATTCTGATGGTTCACACGATGCCGCGCGATGTCTGGAGTGGCATGTGCCGCATGGTGCAGGAACAGATGCCGCACTGTGACTGTTTTGTCGCCACACCGGACTACTGTCTCGCCGAGGATGCCGGAAGCCGCATGTTCCACTGGCTGCGCGATTCCTACGGCTACGATATCAGAGAGGCCGAGCGCCTAGCTGACATCCCGGAACAGGACATCATCAAGTTCACCGTCTACCACAAATCCGCCTGCGAGGAAATGTGTGCGCCGCTCTTTACCCCGGCATGGAAGGACAAGGCACAGCTTGCCGCCGCCGGCAAAGAGTGGATGGACTGCAATCCGCTTGGTGCAAATAAAGGCACTGCGATCGAGTTCGTGCAGAAGCATTTCGGCATTTCACCGGAAGAGACCTGCACGTTCGGGGATAACCTGAACGACATCGAGATGCTGCAGAACGCCGGCAGGAGCTATGCCGTCGCCAACGCCAGAGAGGAAGTCATCGCCGCGGCAAAAGATACCTGTGCGCCCTACTGGGAGAATGGAGTCCTTCAGATCTTAAAAACATTTTTATAACGAAAAAGAATCGTGTCCATCCAGCGGCAGTGCCCCGGCGTACACGGTTCTTTTTCTTTTGTCGTTATGACGGCTTGTGCATATTGCAGGAAATCGCGGCAGCGCATTCTGTCGCAAAATTCCGCAGTTCTATCGGACGCGTCAACGGCATCTGCGATGATTCCTGTCTTTTTGAGGTTCGACAGTGCACCACGGATGTTCGCGGGCAATCGGACATTTTCGACGGCTTTTGTGTCTCGCTTGGCAGACCGATGAGTAAAACCGGACCGCGCAAACGACTGTCTGAGGTGTCTGCCGCCGTGTTTTAAATGCGGGCAGACACCGAGTTTCGGATTGCGCGGTCTGATCGGGACTTTGTGAAGCGGTCTGCCTAGCGAGACTAGAAAGCCGACGCTTTGTCCGTTGCCTGCGGACACCCGCGGCGCGCAGTCGAACGCCAAAAGAGACAGCAAACCGGATGCCGCTGACGCATCCGAAGAACTTCTGAAATTTTGCTCCAAAGAATTGCACTGCCGCGATTTCCCGCAATACTGCCATGCCGTCCGCCCTTCCCAACACACAAAAAAAGAACTGTGTACGCCGCACATCTGCCGCGGGACGTGACACAGTTCTTTTTCGTTATATTAAATGTTTAACAGATCGCTGAATACCTTCAGGGCACCGTCGGTCTCATGTGCAAGCACGCGCTTTGCCAGAACCTTTCCGAGCTGTACGCCTTCCTGATCGAAGCTGTTCACATTCCACAGGAAGCCCTGGAACATAATCTTGTTCTCAAAGTGTGCCAGAAGTGCTCCGAGAGACTGTGGGTTTACCTGCTCACCGATGATGATGCTGGATGGACGTCCGCCCTCGAAATTCTTGTTGCGGTTCTCATCGGATTTGCCGCATGCGAATGCGACGATCTGAGCTGCGACATTTGCGCAGAGCTTCTGCTGGCTTGTGCTGTCCTGGATCACAACATCTGTGCCGATCTGGCTGTTCTTAAAGCCGACAAACTGAAGCGGTACGATGTCTGTGCCCTGATGCAGCAGCTGGTAGAACGAATGCTGTCCGTTCGTGCCAGGCTCGCCGAAGATCACCGGTCCTGTCGGGTAGTCTACCGGCTCACCGAAACGGTTCACCGACTTACCGTTGGACTCCATGTCAAGCTGCTGTAAATGTGCCGGGAAGCGGCTGAGTGCCTGGGAGTACGGAAGCACTGCCGTAGCCGGATAGCCCAGTACGTTGCGCTCGTAAACGCCGATCAGTGCATCGAGCATCTCCGGATTCTTCAATACGTCTTTGTTTGCGGAAAGCTGATCCTCTGCAGCAGCTCCCTCGAGGAACTGTGCGAACACATCCGGTCCGAATGCCAGGGATAATACGGCGCCGCCAACTGCGGAAGTGGAGGAGAAACGTCCTCCGATATAGTCATCCATAAAGAATGCTGCAAGGTAATCATCACTCTTCGCTAACGGGGATGTCTCGCTCGTTACAGCGATCATATGCTTGGACGGATCCAGTCCCGCTTTCTTTAATGCATCTTTTACGAAAGACTCGTTCGTCAGAGTCTCCAGTGTTGTACCGGACTTGGATACCAGTACGAAAATGGAATGTGCCACATCGGTGGAATTCAGCACTGCTGCAGCATCATCCGGGTCTACGTTGCTGATGAACTTTGCTTCCATCTTGAACTTGCCGTTTTTCTTCGCCCAGTTCTCAAGTGCCAGATACATCGCACGCGGACCGAGGTCACTACCACCGATACCGATCTGAACAACTGTTGTGAACTTTTCTCCTGCCGCATTGGTGATCTCGCCGGAATGTACCTTGTTGGCAAAATCAGCGATTCTCTCCTGCTGCTCTACATAGAAGCTACGCTTATCCACACCGTCTGCCGTCACAGCATCACCGAGCTGTCCTCGTGTCATGTGATGAAGCACCAGACGCTTCTCACCGGTGTTGATCACCTCACCATTGTAAAGTGCCTCAAACTTCTCCGCAAGCTGTGCTTCCTCAGCCAGCTTTACAAGTGCTGCGAGCACCTTGTCATCCACCTGCTTGGCTGCATAGTTGTAAGAAAATCCGCCAGCCATCGGCACACTGTAATTCTTCACACGGTCAGCACCGTTCTCTCCGGACATTGCCTCGACAAGATTCACACGTTCCATTTTGGAAAGCTCCTTGAAAGAAGCAAGGGTATCCAAGTTGTTCCAGGTAACCATAATAGATTCCTCCTATCTATTCTTGCACATATTCATATTTTATTGATCGTAGTGATTATACTATTAAATGATCTCAAGTTCAAGTAAAACGGCGGAGAGACAACCGCTCTCCGCCGTACAATGATTTATTTTGCTGCAGCCGGATTCAGCTTCTTCGTCCGGATATCCTCCTGTAACATGGCAAGGAAATCTTCCATAGATACCGTTGTCGACTGCTGCTCTCCGTGAAGTCTGTAGCTTACCGTGCGGTCTGCCACTTCGTTCTTACCGAGAACCAGAAGATACGGAACTTTTTCCATCTGTGCCTCTCTGATCCGGTAGCCCAGCTTCTCGTTTCTCTCATCGATCTCCACACGGATTCCGTTATCCTCAAGGTATTTGTATACCTCGTGAGAGTATGCATTTAACTCCTCATCCTCATTCTTGACCGGAAGGATCTTTGCCTGTACCGGTGCGAGCCAGAGCGGCAGGTTTCCTTTCGTCTCCTCCAGAATGTAAGCCATGAAACGATCCAGGGAACCAAGGATTGCTCTGTGAAGAACGACCGGTGTCTTCTTCGTTCCGTCACTGTCAATGTAGGTCAGGTTGAACTTCGCCGGCAGGCAGAAATCCAGCTGGCAGGTGGAAAGCGTGTATTCGTTGCCGATTGCCGGTTTTACGTTGACATCCAGCTTCGGGCCGTAGAATGCCGCCTCGCCGATCTCCTCTGTATACTCGATGCCGATATCGTTTAATACCTTTCGGAGTGCATTCTCCGCCATATCCCACATAGCGTCATCGTCGTGATATTTTACCTTGTCCGCCGGATCTCTCAGGGACAGTACACAGCGGTAATCGGTGATATTGAAGTCTTTGTAGGTGTCAAAAATCAGTGCCACCACGCTGGCAAACTCAGACTCGATCTGCTCTGGTGTTACGAACAGGTGCGCGTCGTTCTGGCAGAAATGTCTTCCTCTCTCAATACCCTTTAACGTACCGCTCGCCTCGAAACGGAAGTCGTGCGCGATCTCACCGATACGGATCGGCAGATCTTTGTAGGAGTGCATTCTGTTTGCATAGATCATCATGTGGTGCGGGCAGTTCATCGGACGCAGAACGAAGGACTCTCCCTCCACTTCCATTGCCGGGAACATGTTCTCCTTATAATGATCCCAGTGACCGGAAGTCTTGTACAGACCAACCGTGCCGACACACGGCGTCATAACGTGCAGATAACCGAGCTTTCTCTCTTTTGCCTTGATATAATTCTCAAGCTCCTGCCATACGGTATAGCCCTTCGGAAGGAACATCGGCAGTCCGCGTCCTACCAGATCGTCGGACATAAACAGCTGCATCTCCTTGCCGATCTTTCTGTGATCGCGCTCCTTTGCCTCCTCCAAAAGCTTCAGATGTGCCTCCAGCTCCTCAGCTGTCGGGAAACATACACCGTAAATACGCTGCATCACGTGGTTGTTCGCATCGCCCTTCCAGTACACGCCGGAATATTTTACCAGCTTGAAATTCTTGCAGAGCTTTGTATTGTCCACGTGCGGTCCGCGGCAGAGATCTGTAAAATCGCCCTGGTCGTAGACGGAGATCGTTCCGTCCTCCAGATCACTGATCAGATCCAGCTTGTACTCGTCGTTCTTAAAAAGCTCTAATGCCTCTGCCTTTGAGATCTCACGTCTGTAGATCTTCTTGCCCTCTTTGCAGATCTTCTTCATCTCTTTTTCGATCGCCGCGATCACGTCATCGTTGACTGCGTTCTCGCCAAGATCGATATCATAATAAAATCCTTCCTTTACGACCGGACCAACCCAGAACTTTGCTTCCGGGTATAAGTGCTTGACTGCCTGTGCCATTACATGCGCGCAGGAATGATTGAGTGTGTTCAGTCTCTCATCTGCTTTAAAATCTACCATTTTCTTCCTCCTTGTTCTGCGTCCGGGTGCTTTTTCCGGACGAAAAAAATCCCCCATACAGACCTGTGCCTGTATGAGGGACGAATATACTGTATCCGCGGTTCCACCCTGCTTATTCCCGTAAAACCATGCCGGACTGCCGGATCCTCTCGGATCACGCATCCCGCTGTCGGGAAATCACTCGTTTGATGATAACGGAATCACCGGACCGGATTAGGGTCGCTCAGAGATGGTCTTCCCAGAGCTTTCTTCCAAGATGCTTCCACCGTATGCATCTCTCTCTGTAGGGTGCCGCACTGGTACTCTTCTCTTCTTCGCGCTGCTTTAGATTCTATTTCAAAAAATCAGAACTGTCAAGGTGTTTGCAGCGAATTTCCGAAAACAATCTGCTTTTCCCACCCTGCATAGTGGCTTATCATCTGCTCATTGCAGCGCCACCGCCCAGATCAGCCCGGTCAGCTCATCCGCCGCAAACAACACTTTTTGCGTCTCGTGCACCGGCTCCACATCGATCGTCACTCCTCAGCCGACCGATGCTTCCACAATCTCGTACTGCATCAGTTCGTATTTCAGACGGCTTCCTTCCATAATCTCCGCCGGAAGCAGTGCCCGCGCCACAAGCTTCAAATCTTCTGACGGGATATCCGTTCTTCTTAAGTTCGCGTAGTCTCCATCGATCGAGACCACTTCATAATACCATGTCCCCATTGTTCTCTCCTTTGTAACCTCTTTCTATTCCGCATCCCGCGCCGCTGTTAAAACCGCAGACCGCATTTCGGGCAGAATTCATAATCCTCCGTGGTCGTAAAACCACAATTTCTGCACTGTTTTGTGGTATTCCAGCCGTTACCGCGATTCCCCGGATGCACTGGACGCAAATGTTGTGGCAGAATCTCGACATCCCCGCCGCGCGCAATCCGTTTTCCAATCTCCGCATCCAGCTCATAGAGCGCATTGCAACAGCTCGCCTGCACATAGTAGTGTCTGTTCCATTTTATGCAGGGGATAAAGAAAAGCGAAAGTACGGTGTATGTCATGAACACCTGATATCTGCCGTAAGCTCCGCAGGCGCCGCAGGTCATCATCTGGTGAAAATCAAAATCTTTTCTGCCGTCCGTAATTCCCATAATAAAAAACATGTGTCCTCACGCTCCGTTCTCTTACCGTTTGTTATCTGTTATTATAGACATATCTATCGATTGTTACAACGATAATCTTGCAAAACCGTCCGGATGATATACCGCGCTCATTGCGCCTGGATTTCATGTGGGTTCCGCCCGGGTTCCGCTTGGATTTCGTTCGGATTTCATGCAGATTCCGCCTGGCTTCCGCTTGGATTTCGTTTGGATTTCGACAAATAGCGACATTTTTATTGACATCTTTTTTGCCCCGTCCTAAAATAGCCTTAATAAAAGGGAGTAGTTTTCATCTTCGGATGCGCCAGACGCTGCGCGCAGAAGCTGAAATAATAATCGTCATCACGCCGCAAGGCCGGTTATTATTGTAAGTAACGAGACTTTTATCACTCATTTTTGATGCGATAAAGGTCTTTTTTTATACCCATTTCTTTGTCGCAGGAAAGGAACACGTATGGAATATGTATTGTTACTCGTCGGTTTTGTACTCTTAGTCAAGGGTGCGGATTTCTTTGTGGAGGGAAGTTCTTCGCTCGCCAAAATCTTAAAGGTGCCCAGCGTCATCATCGGTCTTACGATCGTTGCCATGGGAACCAGCGCTCCGGAGGCATCCGTCAGCATCAACGCTGCGCTTGGCGGCAGCAACGATATTGCCATCAGCAATGTCGTCGGATCGAATATATTCAACGGTCTGGTTGTGGTCGGAATCTGCGCCTTTTTGTCCGGCTTTCAGACGAACGCGGAGATCTTAAAGCGGGACATGCCCGTCAATATTCTGGTCACGCTGATTCTGTGCCTCATGTTTCTCGATGGAACGCTTGGCCGCGTCGAAGGTTTTCTTCTTCTGGCAGGAATGGTTCTCTACATCACATGCATGATCCGTTCCGCCCTGCGCAACCGTGAAGAAGGCGAGGTCTGTAAGGTATTGCCGCTTCCGAAAAGTATCCTCTTTATGGGTGGCGGACTTGCCGCTGTCATCTTCGGCGGCGATCTGGTCGTCGACAACGCCTGCATCATCGCCGCAAACTTCGGAGTCAGCCAGAATTTTATCGGATTGACCATCATCGCCATCGGCACTTCCCTGCCGGAACTTGTCACCTCGATTGTGGCAACCAGAAAAGGAGACAGCGGTCTGGCGCTCGGCAACGCGGTCGGATCGAATCTCTTCAATATCCTGTTTATCCTCGGCATGTCCGCTGCCATCTCGCCGCTTCATGTGCTCGGCGAATCAGTGATCGACTGCGTCCTGCTGCTCTGTAGCGGTATCCTGCTGTTTGTTTTCGCGAGAACCAAACGGTCCATGAGCCGTGCGGAGGGCGCCGTCTGCGTGCTATTGTATGTCGCCTACACGGCATATCTGTTTGTAAGATAAGAACACCGTTTCCTCTTACTCGAAGGAATTGTCGCAATAAGCATATCGCGCTTTGCTTTGATAAGTAATATTATTAGAAGATCACACCGTGGGATTTCAGCTGGAAATTCAGATGGATATTCGGTTCAAAAAATGTGGCATTTCTAACCAGCCGAATGTTTGCATCCTCGATGATCCGTGTCTTTCCAAGTTTGGAGCACTCCACGGACTGTGTCCGCAAATCATGAGACAATTTAAGAACTTTCGTGTGGCGCTTTTGCCGCTGCTGAATAAAACATAATCGCGCGAAGCCGATGTCTGAGCTGCCATCTGCCTTATTTTCAATAGCAGATGGCAGCGAGTTTCGGTTCGCGCGATTTTATAATGTCTATGAAGCAGCGGCATTAGCCGCCACTAGAAAGTTCGCCCATTGTCTCTGATTTGTCGGACACACTCCGGGAGTGTCCAAACGTGGAAGAGACACGGAATTCGATGCAAACATCGAGCAGGAAGAAATGCACACATTTTTCTCCAACGAATATTCCATCTGCATTTCCACATGAAATCCCCAAGCGTGTTTCTTATAATATTACTTATCAATCCAAAAGAGTTCTATGCTTATTGCGGCAATTCCACAGGTCTATCCTTAAACTAATCCCATGAGGCTCGGAACCCCGAGGGAGAGTCCCGGTACAAAGGTTACCAGAAGAAGCATCACAATCAGTACCAGGAAGTATGGAATAAGCTTCGGAGTTACTTCCTCAATCGATACATGTCCGATACCACATCCGACAAAAAGTACGGAGCCTACCGGCGGTGTGATATTTCCAAGGCACATATTGAAAATTAACATTACGCCAAACTGGATGTCGCTCATGCCAAAGCTCTGTGCAATCGGCAGGAAGATCGGTGTAAAAATCAGGATTGCCGGAGTGATGTCCATGAACATACCGATGATCATCAGAATGACGTTCATCAGGATGAAGATGACATATTTGTTTGTGGATACCGAGAGCAGCGCACTGCTGATTGCTGCCGGGATTCCGGAATAAGCCATCACGAATGACATCGCGGAAGAAGCAGAAATCAGGAACAGGATGATTCCGGAAGTCTTTGCGGAGTTCAAGAGAATCTCCATAAATCCCTTGAAATCGATACTCTTGTAAATGATGGACAGGATGAGGCAGTAAAGAACTGCAATACCTGCACCTTCCGTCGCCGTAAAGATACCGGATACGATGCCGCCGATAACGATAATGATCAGCAGCAGGGACGGGATGGCATCCCAGATGGTCTTCGCAACACTGATGGATTTGTCACGGCCGGTCGCCTTGATGCCCATTTTTTTCGCATAAATAAATGCAACCACCATACAGCCGAGTCCCATGAGGATACCCGGAACATATCCAGCCATGAACAGCGTGGAAATGGATACGCCGCCGGCTACGGTAGAGTAAACGATGAATGCAGAGGTCGGAGGAATCAGAAGTCCGGTCGGTGCGGAAGCAATGTTGGCTGCCGCCGAGTAAGCCGGATCATACTCCTGCTCTTTTTCAATCGGGCTGATACATCCGCCCATTGCAGATGCAGCCGCTACGGAAGAGCCGGAGAGCGCTCCAAAGAGCATGTTTCCAAGGATATTGGCCTGTGCCAGGTTTCCCGGAAGTTTTCCTACGAAAAGCTGTGCAAAATTGACAAGTCTCTTTGCGATACCGCCATTATTCATGATGTTACCGGCGAGGATGAACAGAGGAACCGCCAGCAGGGAAAAACTTTCGATACCGGAATTCATCTTCTGCATGGTAATAAACGTAATCTGATCCCAGGAAAGGGTAGACATTGCAGTTACGATGGAAGATACAATAATACTTACAGAAATCGGAACACCCATGAACAGCAGTACGCCGAAAACGACAAACAAAATGATAGTTGTTAGTACGATATTCATTTTTTCCCTCCTTATTCTTCTACTTTGTTTCCGGTAATGTCTTCGTAGAGATTAATAATCTGTGCGATGATGATAAAGATGCCAGAAATCGGTGCGATGGAATATACCAGCGTTCTCGGAACTCCCAGAAGTGCGGAGAATTCCGCCCTTGCAGACACTGCCAGCTTATAACCGCCAATCGTGATTACAAAGATTGCAAGGAGTAGAATCAGCGCATCAATGAAGATAACCAGAATCTGATGCGGTCTTCCAGTCAGTTTATCTCTTACCAGGGTCAGTGCCATATGCTCTCTGGTGGAAAATGCATAGGCCGCGCCGATAAAGCCGGTCCAGATCAGCGAGTACTTTACCAGTTCCTCGGTAAATGCCGCCGGGCTGTTGAGGACGTATCTGGTGAATACCTGCCACAATACCAGGAAGGTCATGAACGTCAGAAGGACTGCGCAGCAAGCCGCGAGAACTTTGTTCATATATTTCTTAATCGTGCCTAAGGTCTTAGCCATTTTTTACTCCTCCTCTTCCCTGATTCCATCAATTCTATCCAGCAAATCCGCAACTCCCGGATATTCTTCGCGGTATTCATCGATCATTCCCGCCGTCGCTTCACGGAAAGCTTCCTTATCTACATCGTAGACAAATTCCACACCCATATCTTCCGCTTCCGTAATTGCTTCATCCACAGCCTGATCCCATGCTTCCTTGTGCCATTCGGTCGCATCGTGCGCACACTGCAGGATGATTTCCTGATCCTCCGGAGCAATATTGTTCCATACTTTTGCTGACATGACCATCACGTCAGGAATCATCGCGTGCTGGTCAACAGAGTACACCTTGCAGACCTCGCCGTGCTTACCTGTGGTCAATGCCGTCTCGTTGTTCTCGGTACCATCGATAATGCCGGTGGAAAGAGCGGTATAAACATCACCATAGGACATTGCCACCGGAGTTCCGCCAAGCGCTGTCAGCATATCCGTCTGTGACTTCATATCCTGTACACGGATTTTTAATCCCTTTAAATCTTCCGGCACACGGATTGCCTTGTCTTTGGTGTAGAAGGAACGGGCGCCGGACGTAAAGTAGGTAATCGTCACAAATCCGTCTTCCTCGGAGGAAAGGAAGAAATCCTGCATGTCCTCAGAATCCATAATGTCGTAGAAGTCTTCGGTATCATTGAAAATGTACGGAAGGCCGAACGTATTGTAAGCTTCGTTATAGGTGGCAAGACCCGGTGCGGAAACCTTGGTCATTGCGATTACGCCTGCCTGCAGCTGCTCTAAGTTCTCTGTCTCAGAACCAAGCTGTCCGTTCGGGAAAATGTTGATAATGATGCGTCCGTCGGTCTTCTCTTTTACCTCATCCGCAAACTGCGTCATGGCATTATGTACGGTGTGCGTCTCGGAAAGACCGTGTGCCAGGGTCAATACCATCGGATTCTCCGCCGTTGCCTCTGCACTGTTGGAAACTCCGGAGTTTGCTCCACAGCCGCCTGCCGCAATTACGGTCGGCAGAACGAGCGCTGCCGCCAAAATGAGGGCGATGTTCTTTTTCATTGCTTTTGTTCTCCTTTTCCTTTTTTATTTTAATTTAAATTACATTCCAATCATATCGAATACCTCAAAGGAAATCATCACATGATGATCCTTTTTCGGATTCGGGTACTTCACCTGTACCGACTTTAAGCTCTGGCTGTAATACCAGCCGGTCTGCGCCTCTTCAAATTTGCGTCTGTGAAGAAAATGCGGAACTTCCACACCGTCAATCTGAACATAGAACGGCGCTTTTTCCCTGTGTACCACATCCAGGTACATCGTGTCCACGGTATTCTCATAATTTCCTTCATATGCGAAGTCCACACAGGTTCTGACTCCTGCCGTCACTTTAATATTGGTCTTAAGATATGCCCCGTTCTGGTACTCATTGGTCTTTCCGTCATCGTCATATACGGTAAATTCAGAATCTACGTCCGGCGCCATAAGAATATGAAGTCCGGTTACCGTTTCATGCATCAGATTGTAGATCTGATTCTCCGCCATCGGAATAATCGCACCGCTCTTGATGTAAAGCGGAATGGAACTGATATCGACCGGCACCTCGATCATCTGTCCCGGCGCATACTCTTCTCTGGTATAAAAATCATAGAAGCGAACGTTCTCATCCCCCGTCTGCGGCAGGTAAATGCTTCTGGTCTTTGCTCCTTTTTCCACAACATTAGCTACCAGGAGTGAATCGCCCCACATAAAATCTACGCCTTCATTGTAGGTCTTCGGGTCATTCTGAAATGCCATAAACATCGGCTCCATAATCGGAAGACCGGTCTCATGCGCTCTGCTCTCCAGAGAATACAGATACGGAATCATGCGGTAGCGGAACTTGATTGCGTCCCGGATATACTGCTTCTTGTCCGTGTACATCCACGGTTCCGTTACCGTATTGTCCGTGTTGGTCGAGTGGATGGAAAATCTCGGCATAAAGATACCGTTCTGCACCCAGCGGACGAAAAGCTCCGGTTCCGGAGAAACACCATAGAAACCTCCGACATCGCAGCCGTGGTTTGCGACTCCGGAGAGTCCCATTCCGAGAATGGTTGCGATATTGTATTTTAACGTATCCCAGCAGGTCAGGTTATCGCCTGCCCACACCTGTGCGTATCGCTGGATTCCGGCATGTCCGGACCGGCACACGGAAAACGGGCGAACCGATGGATTGTACTCCGTTACCGCTTCATTGGACAGCTGGCACATCAGGTTGCTCATAACCGGCTTCATCGTACCGATCGTGCTGCCTTTTCCCTCAAAATATACTCTGGCATCCTTGTCTACCATGGAATCGTATTCACAGTTATCGTTCCATACAGACTCGCAGCCATACTGGATCAGACCCTGCTTCAGATACTCTTTCCAGTTCTTGCGGTTCTCTTCTTTGGTAAAGTCGACGAAAATTCCGGTTCCACCCCACCATGTACCGATTCCCGGCTCATCCGTTGTGCTGTCGAGGACGAACATCTTCTTTTCCTTCATCTCCTCCAAAAGCGGATGAATGAGAAGCATTCCCGGCTTTACATTCGGTGAGACAACGATGCCCGCCTGCTTCATCTTTGCAAACCAGTCCGCCGGGTCCTTGAATCTTTTATAATTCCAGGTAAAGCTGCATCTCTTGATGCCCTGCTCTGTCTCAACGGCACAATATCCGGAAGAAAGCTGGAAACCATCCACCGGAATGCCCTCTTCCCTGGTGGTGTCAATGAATTCCAGAATTGCATCGTCACAGTTCTCCGGCAGTTCCGGATAGTACATCGACGATCCCAGGTATCCGAATGCAGACTTTGGAAGAAGTACGGACTTTCCTGTCAGATCGGTGTAGCGCTCAATAACCTCCCCGATCGACGGTCCCGCGATCAGGAATAAATCCACATCTCCTGCATCCGCACGGAAGGAAGAATAACGGTGCCAGTAATTCCGCTTCTCGCGTCCCATATTGAAGTCACATTCTGCCGTGCTGTGATAAAAATATCCAACGGCTTTTTTCGTGCCGCGCTGCAGCTTGATATAGAACGGAATATGCTTGTACAGGGAATCGGTCTCCTTCGCATTGTATCCCATCGCATCTCCGGGAGCCATGTTCATATATTTTTCTGCTTTATTGATCTCGCCGCCTTTTTCACCAAATCCGTAAAAATAATCGTCATCCTCGATCTGGCTGGTATGAATGCGGCGCCTGTTGGAATCCTCACGGTACGCAAGCTCCGGAATATCCGCATGAAGCATGGTTCCTTCTGCATCATAGACACAGATGCGGAATGGATCCTTCTCCACTTCCACACGGAGCTTTTTTCCGGTAATCACTGCCCTGGTCTCACCATCCACCAGTGTAGATTCCGCCACGGTAATCCGCTTCCGGTAATCCTTCATCAGTTCATCTGTGCGGGATTCCCACGCGGTTGTTACCAGACTGTAGGACGCTTCATCCCAGTCCCCGTCAAAGCCCGCCCGGATACGGATGATATCATCCGTAAGGAACCATACACGAATCTCCACTGCGTCTGCAGCAATCGAATAATAATGATTCTGTGCTGTGACAGCACCTGCTTTGTAACATACTTTCACGAGTTTTCCTCCTTTGGTTTTGTAACTCTTTTTCTTATTGTCTATATCCGGTTCATTCAGATCTGTTTTCCTTCTGTCATCATCTTACAGAACCTCAGGTTCAATAACTATACAGACTTTGTTCAAAATCGCACTTTTTTTTACATATCTTGCACTTGTTGCGTTTTTGCTTTATAATTTCTATAGAAACAGAGTTTTTTATTTTCTATGAGGTGCCTTATGATTGATGTTGCACAGACAAGTATGGCAGCCGGTGCAGCCTGCGCCATCGCCCAGGTAACCGGCGTCAATGACAATATGTCGCAGTCTCACTATCACGATTATTTTGAGCTGTATTTTCTCGACAGCGGGGAGCGCTATCATCTGATGGATGACAAGCTCTTCAAGCTTCAGGCCGGGGACTGTATTCTCTTCCCTCCACAGACGATGCACCGTTCCTACGGTGACCAGGATATAGCATTTTCGCGGGCGGTGCTGTATTTCCGCCCGGAGACGATCACCTCGGCGGATCTTCTTCATAAGCTTCTCCACTCGCAGGTGGTTTACCGTCCTGACAGTCAGGAGCTTCACCAGCTGCGGCGCATCATCTATGCCATGGAAGAGGAGCAGAATTCGCATCTGGACTGCCACGACGAATGTATGCAGTCTCTTTTGAACCTGATTATGGTGCAGCTTCTGCGCATGAATCAGGAGAGCACCGGCATCCTCCGCGAGACCCGGGTTACCAAAGTGATTCAGTATATCCATAACCATTACGCAGAAGATATCACACTCAAAGACCTCTCCGAGCGTTTTTATGTCAGCGAATATTACCTCTGCCGGGAATTCAAGAAAAGTACCAAGCGCACGATCGTGGAGTATATCAAGCAGACCCGCATCATGAACGCCAAGCGGCTCTTCATGGAAACGGACCGGAATGTCACCGAAGTCGCCAGAGAAACCGGGTTTTCCAATCTGACACATTTTAACCGGGTCTTCCGGGAAGTCGCGGATGTTACACCGTCCGAGTACCGGAAACGCTGTCAGGAGCTGCACCGCTGATGTGTCGTCAAGCCCGGGCTTTTTGTTTTTTATTATTTTTTCATGAATACACGAAAACGGGGCGGCAGAGAAACGTTTCCCTGCCGTTTTTATAATGTGATATCTTTGTTTGCCAACCTTCAGCTCTCGGAATATTGGCTTATCAGTTCCTAATATAGTGCACTCTGCTCTCATCATAACGGTCTTCCTGCGCTCTCTCCTCTGCCGGGTAACCGCAGGGAACCAGCGCGAACGCATGAAGATCCTCGGGAATATCCAGCACTTCCCGCACCGCTTTCATTCTGCCTTCATCCGGCGATATTCCCATCCAGACCGCGCCAAGTCCAAGCTCGTCCGCCTCCAGCAGCAGATTCTCCACCGCCGCGCTCATATCGATATTAAAATATTCCGGTGCAATCCCCTTAGACCGGAAGCACGGCACAAACACGACCGGCGCATCTTTCGCATATTTTGCATAAGGCGAAGCCTCTGACAGCCGCCCGATCACCGCCTTGTCCTTCACCACATAAAATTCCCACGGCTGCTGATTGCACGCGGACGGAGCCGCCATCGCCGCCTTTAGCATCAGCTCGATTTTCTCCTGCTCCACGTCCCTGTTCTGATATTTTCTAACGCTGATTCTGTGAAAAATGCTGTTCATCCCGTATCCCTGTCCTCTCTGCATGTTCCGCCGGCGGTCTTCCCTTACTTTCTGCCATGCACGGCTGTCCCTGCCGCGCTCTGTCTTATGTCCGGTACTCCATGTTCCGGCTGTCCATACTTTTCATCTGTAATCTTCCGACACTTCCATGTTCTCCCGGCTGCGATACTCCTCGTTTAGTTCCCGCAATTCCTTTTCGCCATATCAATACTCCTTTCCGATCTCATCCTCAATGCCATACATTTTCTTAAACCGTTCCAGATCCGCCGGTCCCTTAATCAGCATCACTTCCTCGATCTTTCCCGTATGAAGATCCTTGAAACCGGCAATCTGCTCGCCGTTGCAGATGCTCGCCTTAATCACCGGCTTTTGGCTGGCTTTATCATAAGTCTGTGCGGGAATTTTTTTCTTAAACAGTTTCGTTGTGGTCACCTTCTTTCACGTGGAATGATTATGTCTATTTCTTTTCCCTTAAGTACGATTACAAAAACATTCATAACTCATCCTTCGTATCCCGCATAAAAGTCATTGCGCATTTTGTAAATCATACTCGCAAATATATCCCATTTTCCCAGTGTATTGCGGTGATGTTTCCAAAAGATTATCTGGTGCCTCGAATACATAAATTTGATTTGTTTCTTTATTATACTTTACCAGACCACAATCCGTTTCATCTCGTTCTGGTTTCCATTCCTGTTCACTATATGCATAATCTGGCCAGTGATAATCCCAAAAATCATACCTTGACGGCATAACATTCTCGTAGCTTCCGTCAGAATTAATCCAACGAGATACATAAAATGTATCTCCAACCCATTCACTGCTTCTAAAGCCAACAAATAGCGCATAGCTTTCCATCCCTTGTTCCCGCATCTGAGCAGCTATCGTGTTTGCTTCTTCATTACAAGTAATGGTTGCAAGATATCCACCTTTTTGCTTACAGGCTTCCTGCGCTTCATCCCATGTAGTATCTGCTGCAATGAATTCATACCGGTGATCATAAGAAGTCCATTTACCTGTCTTAATCTGGTACACAAATTCGTTATATGTTTTGAAATTATCAGGATATCTGCTCTGCTCCAAATCATAAAACTCCGCAACCTTCGAATCAAATGTTTCTTCGCTTACCTGTTCACCTTCCCACTCATAGGTAAGTGTATCCGGAGAATTCTCATCCGTAAAACATGCTATACCAGATCCGATAACTGTAAATTCCCCGTTTTCGTATTTTGTAATATCTAGCGGATAAAAACCCATATGACCCGTGTTAGTATAAACCAATCCACTTTTTTCAATGTACTGTGATCCAATTCTCGCGAAATATCCCTCGACTATTTCACCATCATAGTACCCAATAATAGCTTGTCCTGAAGCCTCAATACCTGTATCAATGAACATTTCTGGGATATCATCATCATCTAAATAAATAAACGTAAAAGAAACTTCTCGCGCGCAAGGCGCTACTTCCGTATTAAGATAATCCAAATACGCTTTTCTCCAGGCATCTTCTGGGTCGGACTGCGCTAACCCTTCCAGCGTTTCTGTCCCTTCAGATAACTCGTTTGGTACTGAAGATTTCTGTTGTTCAGACGTTGTATCTCCCATTGACATTGAGCCGCATCCTACCAATGATAAAAAAACAAATATAAAAACAATCCATCTCATTTTTTCCATGTTATTCATCCCCTTAGATGATGATTTATATTTTTACGCATCAAATGCATTTTATGATAATTATTATACTAAAGTTCCAACTAAAAAGCACCCCATAATGATGCCTTTCGTTTTGATTGAAAATTTCATCCACCGCTTTCTGAATATCTCCTTTTCCACGAGCCGTTTCTATAATATTCAAAACTCTACTATGACTCTCGCTGATGAAGAGTGATAAGGCGATCGAGCTTGCAGAAATAGTCTCCAATCTGCTTTTGTTCATTAACCGATTTCGGATACACAATGTCCGTATTCTGCATAGAAGACTTTGAAATTGAGGTTACTTTTATTCCTTGCATAAGGGGTAAAAGTTGATTGTGATATGCAGCGGAGTTCATATAGTAACCAAGGTAACCTGATGCAAATTTGAATAGCGGTCTGTACGGAATAGTATGTAATCCTGAAACAACAGCTTTTTCTTGTAAATTCGCTATTTCTGTGCATTTTCCAACGGTTTCATCTTCTGCTGTATCTGCGATAATCACATCCCCATTTTGTAGAAACGATGACTTATATTTTTCAACTATTATATCATCCGCAATCATCGGTAATTGTTCTTCGGATACATTCAACACTTCACCAAACTTAACTAAAACATCCCCATAGTGGACATTCATAACACTACCTTGTTCGTTAGATAACTCTGCTCTTGAAAGTGTGTTGTTCTGCATACTTTCAAGCACTTCTCCCAACTTACGCTGTTCCCAAGCATTATTCGTACTAATAATTTTTGCCTCGGTTTTTCGCTGGTTAATGGATTCAAAGATATTATGTGATATATTCGCTATTGCTTGGGAACAGCGTAAGGTTACAGACTTAGGTGAAATATATATTGGTTTAGTCACGACAATGACGGAACACTATACAAATCATGGACACTTATTGATTAGAAATTCAGATATAAAAGATGGGTATTTTGAATTTGGAGAAAATCCAATTTATCTTGATGAGGAATTTTCTGAACAAAATAAATCAAGAATGCACCAGCTAGGGGATGTAATAACAGTACATACTGGTGATATAGGAACATCTGCTGTAATAGGCGATAATGAAGTGAATTCAATAGGTTTTGCAACAATTGTAACTCGACCAAATCAGGAAGTATTAGACTCAGATTATTTTGCAACGTATTTGAACACTGATACTCATAAACAATGGGCTATTTCAATGGCAACGGGTGATGGACGCTCGAATTATAACCTGAAAGACTATACAAAACTTGTGGTTCCGATACCTCAAATTAAGGAACAAAAGAAAATTGCAGCTTGTATTGGCAATTTGAATAACCTCATCACTCTTCATCAACGACAGCCTCCCATACACATCAGATTTGATCATCTCTCAATTATATTCAATAATAATTATACTACTTCATCGACGTGTAATACGATTTTCATGAAAGGAGTTCTTACATATGCAAACCACCATTATCAAAAGTGACATGTTATTTTGCGATTACTATAAGCAATGGATTTCTGTATATAAAGAAGGCGCCATCCGCCCAGTAACCATGAATAAATATAACATGGCTCATCAATGGTTAGTAAAATTAATACCTGAGCTTGTAATCAATGATCTTGATCGCATTACATACCAAAAACTGTTAAATGATTATGCTGCTGAACATGAGAGACAAACAACCATGGACTTTCATCATCATCTAAAATGTGCAATTTTAGATGCAGTAGATGAAGGGCTAATTCTTCATGACCCAACAAGAAAAGCCATTATCAAGGGCAAGACACCTCGTGAGAAGAAACCCAAATACCTAAATCAATATGAACTTCACAAATTGCTGGACGACCTTAATCTTTCAGATCAAATCAACATGGATTGGCTTATTCTGTTAGTAGCAAAAACCGGGATGCGATTTTCAGAGGCATTAGCTCTTACACCAAAAGATTTTGATTTGAGTCGCCAGCTGCTCTCTGTTTCAAAAACCTGGGATTATAAAGGTGATGGAGGTTTTCTTCCTACTAAGAACGAATCTTCTGTCCGAAAGATTCCTTTAGATTGGCAGACAGTAATTCAATTTGCAGATTTAATCAAACACCTTCCAGAAGATGAACCGATTTTTGTGGATAAAAAGGTTTATAATTCTACTGTAAATGATCTTCTCGCCAAACACTGCCGCAATGCAGAAGTGCCTGTAATATCAATTCACGGTTTACGACATACACATGCATCTCTTCTACTATTTGCCGGAGTATCGATTGCAAGTGTTGCCCGAAGATTAGGACATTCAAATATTACAACTACGCAGAAAACTTATCTTCATATCATTCAGGAACTTGAAAGCAAAGATATAGACATCATTATGAGGTCTCTATCTAATCTTAACTCATAAACACTGTTCACACGTCGATGATACGAGAAAAAGCTTGCAGTCTTTTTAGGTTCTGCAAGCTTTCTCTACAATATGATTACTTAAAATCCTTTAAATACCAAGCAGCTTAAACTGCTCTGCAATTTGAGCCTCTAACTCCTCAATTTCTTTTTTATCCTGAGCCAGTAAATCTCTGATCTTGTTAATATCAATTTCCTCTTCCTCCTCAGTAGTATCTACATAACGAGGAATGTTAAGGTTATACTCATTCTGCCGGACCTCCTCTATACTTGCTAAATGTGCATACTTAGGTATATCTTTTCTTTCTCGATATGCTGCAATAATTTTATTAATATTCTCTTCCGAAAGCTTATTTTGATTCTTTCCCTTTTCAAAATCGTTTGAAGCATCAATAAAAAATATATCCTTTGTAGTACGTTTCTTCTTCAATACCATAACTATGGTAGGAATACCCGTTCCATAGAAAAGATTTGAAGGCAATCCAATAATCGCATAAATTCGATTCCCACATGGATGCTCAATCAAATTCTGTCTTATAGCGCCTTCTGCCGCACCTCTAAAAAGCACTCCATGCGGAAGAACAATAGCCATTGTCCCCTCATCGTTGAGATGATATAACCCATGAAGCACAAATGAATAATCTGCCTTTGTTTTTGGTGCAAGCTTTCCATAATCCTTAAATCGAGGATCTTTGAGTTTAGATTCATTATTATCCCAATGTGCTGAATATGGTGGATTAGCCACAACCGCATCAAATGAGCGAGGATGATCAATCCCCTTCGCATCTGGACCATCTGGCCAGTCACTTTCAAGCGTATTAGCGTTAGACAAGCTCATATTCTGGAAAGACACCCCATGCATCATTAAATTCATTCTGGCAAGGTTGTATGTTGTTGTATTAAGTTCCTGTCCATAAAATTTAACCGCTCCCGCATTACTACCACCTGGCACCTCGTCTTGAACAGTTAAAAGCAACGACCCAGAACCACATGTTGGATCATATACACTAAATACACTATCTGATTCTTCAACCCCATCTGTAACCACTTTTGCCAAAATCTTAGATACCTCATGCGGTGTATAAAACTCTCCACCCTTTTTCCCCGCGGAGGCTGCAAACTGGCCAATTAAATATTCATAAATTTCTCCAAGAATATCTCTGCCATCATCTGACTTATACTCAACGCTATCGACTAGCTTTACTATACGATTTAATGATTTTGCACGCTCATTTGTAGAAGATCCAAGTCTAGAATCACCAAGATTTACATCATTAAAAACTCCCCTGAAATCTTTTTCTGCTTCTTTGTTAAGTTTTGCATGTTCATCAAAATTAACAAATATTGTCTGGTAATCGCTTGGAATCACTTCACTGTTATTAATTTTGTCCATAAGAGAAGCCCACGTGTCATCTGGTTCTATTGCATAACCAAGTGCAGATGATATGTCTTCAATATAATCATTTAAATCATCTCCACTTGCTTGAACCTTATAAGCCTCATTTATTGTCTGACCTTCTTCAACATCAATTACATTATTGGAAACCAAATACTGCTCCTGGTGTTCAGACAGATATCTATAAAACATAAACGCCAAAATATAATTCTTATACTCTGAGGCATCCATATTTCCTCTTAATTCATTAGCCATTGCCCATAACTGGGATGATATCGTATTTAAATCACTCATTTTTTCTATCCTTTCTTTTCTATACAAACATTTGCTGTAACATACCCTTTTTCAATAACTGTAAGTGATCCAACTCTCGCTGATGAAGAGTGATAAGGCTATCTAAACTTCTCAGATAGTCTGAAATTCTTTCTTGTTCCTTAATAGATGGTAGATTTATATTGATTCCCATAAACTCATCAAATCCGATATTGAGAAGTCCATCCATTCTCGCACCAGAGGAAATTAGCTTGGCAAGTTCTCTATCTGGAATCTTTGTAGCAAAGTAATATTCTATAAAACTGGCATCTCCTTCAGTCATTCTAAAACTATGATAAACCCTTGGAACAAGGGCTTCTTCATACGTTTTAAGAGAAAATACTGTTCCATATTTTGCTAGTTTTGAATTGCCATGGTTGTATGATAATTCTCCTTTATGCAGTAACGTATAATTCTTCTGTTCCTTGCCTGCTATATTTCCAGAAAAGCGAGCCTCTTGGCTCATCCATCCATTTGCGGCGGATATTGTGAGTGTCGGTAAACCCATTCGTCCATCATTTCCCTGGACACGTTCACTAACTTCACCCAACTTACGCTGTTCCCAAGCATCAGTAAATCCTGGAAATCTGACCTCTGGATATAGCTGACCATTTTTCGGAAACATTTTTTGAAGCATAGATTTTTTCAAATCTTTTACATGTTCCAACTTACGCTGATGAAGGGTGATGAGGCGGTCGAGGGTGTGGAAATAGTCTCCGATTTTAGTCTCTTCCTCGATTGTTCTGGGAAATTGAATCATATAATTTCCCAACTGTGGAACAGTTAATTGTGGAACACCTGTTGATTCAACTATTACACCATGTTTATTTATTGCATTCTCCAAAAAATAAACATCATGCTCTGAACGAATAGCAAGTAACCTTACAACTGGCGTAAAATCAGCAGTTCTAGCTTGTGCATGACCTATATCACCTCTACCAGTAACTGTTACAGCAGGAGCTTTTACACGATAATAGTCATTATAATATCCAACAATACCATCATTTGTTAATGCGTTTGCATATATAGGATATTTACCATTTTCAACGACTCTGCTCTTATCAATATCTCCACCTACTAACATTTCTATTGCTTCATCTTCCAACTTACGCTGTTCCCAAGGTTCCGTAAATCCGGGAAATCTTAGCTTTGGAACATTCTTCTCTTCACTCATCTATTCTCCCTCCCATTATTAAAGGCCAATGCATCATTTTCTTACCTTTCTGCCATTTTATCAGCCAGCTTATATATTGCGTCTCTTAAGCCGTTACGATACTTAATTTTAGAAAGAGTCTGTACGTCTTCATCAAGAGCCATCGTCTTATACTCTTCGCTTGCTCTTTTTATAATATCACTCAACCCTCCAGCATCATCTAAATCTTGTTTGCCATAATGGTGACTGCTAAATAAGCCTCGCATTCCAGCACTTGTAATCACGTCTGTAATCCCCCATTTTCCGCGAAAATTAAGGAATACTCTATCGACGCTTATAGTGTTTGCGGCACAAATTACATTTTCACAATCCTTAAGATCTGCTGGATAGGTAAAGTCAGACCCCTCTGGTGGATATTCTCCTTTCCGAATAGCATCTGCGGCATTCAAAATCTTTGTTGCATAAATACGATCATCGAGTCCATTTGCAAACTGATCAATTTTCTCCTTTGTCTCGTCAGCTTCCTTGTCATTACCTTCATGTACGGCATTTAACAGCTTATTAACCAACTCCGTGAGATAATCATAATCAATCTTGATATCTTTAATATGAGTCATTCGCAGTTCTATCTGGTATACGGGTATATCCTTGCTATTTGAAATATAAGCCTTAAGCTCATTTGTAAGAACAGTTGTCAACATTACTTCCTGCTCCGGTGTCATACCAATTTTTCTAATCAACTCTTCCGGATTATTATAATCAAATCCCTCATCTGTCTTGCTTTCAGGATCGCAGTCATACTGTTTAAGTTTTGCCATTCCTGCATTATAATCACGAATCAACTCAAGCATATTATCCTTCTGTTTCTCAGATGGCGGCAGCTGAACAAATCCGTTTGTTAAATCAGATAATTCTTCTACAATTTCTCGGACCTCGTTAAGAACATCATTAAATTCTGGTGCTGTGATTCCATCCTTAACATTCTGCTTACTTCTTTCTTCATCAGACAGATTAGCAGAATCTTTATTGGCATAAACCGCCAAGGCTTCATTCATAAGCTTCTCGTTTTGTGCCGGCCAGCGATAATTTACAATACGTCCCCATGGTTTTTCCTGCATGTCAGCCACTCTGTTCGTTCTTGAGTACGCCTGAATCAGTCCTGCACCTTTTAACGTCCTATCAACATATAATGTGTTTAATTCTGGCGCGTCAAATCCTGTAAGCAACTGATCTACCACAATTACCAAATCCAGAAAATTCCCATCGCTGGCTGTTTTATTTAATCTTGATATTACGTCCTGTGTATATCCAGAAATATCTTCCATGCCAAAGGCTGTATTAAAATTATGATTGTATACATCAATTGCCTTATACAACCCCGTATTTGTTGCAAGCATGCTATCATTGTTTGTATTGTTCACGCTAAATGTCACTGCCACTTTCAATGTTGGCAATCCCTTTTTTTCACGCTCCTGGTTCACTCTCTGAAATTCTTCAAAATACATCATTGCCATTGGTGTACTGGCTTTTCCTCCGCCCACATGTGTGGTGAAAAGAGCGTTATACTTTCCATTATTTGAGCGGTTTTTCCACTTATCAAATATGTCTTTTACAACCAACTTTATATGATCTGGATTCTCATCATAGAAACTAGGCTCAACGGCATCATCCATATCTTCTTGGGTTAAGTTGTCAATCTTAGCCTTAATTCTTTCTTCAGACCACTTAGGATACTTCTCCCGATAAAAAGCTGGAAGATATTCTTTTTTCATCACATCTTCTGGAATAGTAGTCTCAAAATCCACCTTAAATCCTAATACATTCCTGTCAGCAATAGCTTCCCGAATTGTATACGGATGGAGTAACGGACCAAAGATATCTTCGGTTCTCAATCCCTTTGTTGTCTCATCAAACATTGGGGTTCCTGTATATCCTACCCATGCAGCATGCTTAAACGCCTTTTGAATGTTCTCAAATGAATCTCCACCGGTAGAGCGGTGTGCTTCATCAACTATAAATACAATATTTTTTTCTGGATCCTTAAATGATTTTCTCTTAACAAGAGAATCCAACTTCTGCACAGATGTAACGATAATCCCATTAGCCTTCGATCTAAGTTTACGGTTTAAATCTGTAGTATTGGTTGTATCCTGCACAATACCCTCAAAATCATCTGTCGCATCAGGGTCATATGCTCTATAATTTTCATTTGTCTGCTTTGTCAACTGGATACGGTCAACCACAAAGACAACCTTATCAACCTTGGGCATACGGCTCGCTAACCAAGCCGTCTTAAATGATGTAATTGTTTTTCCCGATCCCGTGGTATGCCAAATATAGCCCACTTTATTATTTCCAAGATCAAAATCTACCTGTTTAAGACCCTCAATCACCTCTTGTGTCGCATAAACCTGATATGGGCGCATCACTTTCAATGTCTGCTTGTTTGGTGTACCATCAAGTATCATATAATTTGTTGCCATCTGATGAGCCATTGGAATAGACAACATAGAATCGGCAAACTCTTTCCAGTCTCTTACAATAGTATTATCCTCTTTGCGTTGCCAATTAAATGCAAAATCCTTGTTAAACTTCTCAGAAGTTGTATTTGCCATGTATTTTACATTATTTGGTGTCATCGCAATAAGAATCTGTAATACTGAAAAGATGTCACCATACTGACCTTCATCAATATATTGATGCATCTGATTTAAAGCTTCATTCACATCATGAGTATCTTTTTTTTCTTCGATTTGAATCATTGGCAACCCGTTAATCAACAGAGTTGTGTCAAAGCGTCGATTCTTTTTACCATTTATAACTGCTGGACGTTCAATCTGATTAACCACCTGATAAACAGTATCGCCCGCCCCAATCTGCTTTTGATCAAATACTGTCAAGAATACATGTCTACCATCATCAAGGTCTATCTCTATCTGAGATACACCATTCAATCCATATAGGAACTGACCAGCTTCATACGGTGTGTGTAAATCCGAAATAATTTTCTTTACCTGATTAAACTCTACCTCACTCATAGGATGTTCTAATACATTTTGATTATGCTGCTCAAGTATTTGCTTGAAATTATCCCAAAGCTGTGATGTTGTTTTTATATTAGGTTCGTGTTTCCAAAGTTTGGTTTTCACAAACTTATTCCCCAAACCTACAGCCGAAAATTCTGGAATACCCGCTAAACACTCAGGTTTGGTAATTGTTCCTGTCGTAATATACTGAATTAATTCTGTTTCAAATTGATTTTCATTCATAAGTCTACCTCCTTAAGCTTTTCTAATGTTAATGCTCTTTCTGCATCAGCTACTCTTATTTTTAATGCACGCAACCGTAATTGTTTAAAATATATATCCCCGATAATCTTCTGCTTCTCGTAAGAACTCAATTCTGGCAATTCAAGTTCCCTAAGTTGTTTTACAGTATGTTTTAAGACAGCTGAACCCTGAAGACCTTTTACCCATTGCTTTCTTATAAACATGCTCTCATTCAACAAGTACACCAGATATTTACTATCGACGCAATCTTCTGGAATCAGTTTTACATAATTCTGCGTGTACATATAGCCTTGATGTGTTTTCCCAACAATCGTTGTTCTACCAGAAATCAGGCTGAATAAAATATCTCCCTCTCTTACCAGGCTAAGCTCATCCATTGTAGATATTACCTTCGCACTTTCATTGCTTAATTCAAGTCCAACTAAGTCATTCTCCAACTCCTGCTGTCCGTATGAATAATAAGTTGGTGCCGTACCTGTCACAGACTCCTTTATTCTGAATTGAGGAGTTCCCGCCATAATTGTAACAACATTTTCTATCCTCATTCTTGTGCCTTTCTGTAATTACATTTTTATTGTTATGAGTTTATCGTACTCCTAGAAGTAAAAGTTGTCAATATTATTTTTTGTAATTTTCTGCAATTACCTTTTCATGCTTCGATTTTGTTATTGATACAGTGTAAGTCTTGAGAGCTACTTAGTGAGTTCAATGCCATAACGTCGTATCTTAATTCTGTTTTTTTGAAACGCCTTACAACTTCTCTACACATTCAAAAAAACAGATAGGACATTGAAAAATATCCTATCTGTTGTATCACTCCTCATTTTCAGTTGCTATTGCATCAGTCTCTTTTCTATCTTCTTATCAACATTCCACTGGAAATATTGAAACGTTATCCTTGAATTCTCCGCTATTGCCGTATGAATCCTGTCAACATTATAATAAATGCTCTCATTCATCGTCTTGACACGGCCAGCCACAAATACCTGCCGATGCAACTGAGAGGCTTCATATTTGCTCGCAAGACCCTCGATCTTTTTTATCAGCTCGTTGGACTTCTTAACTGTGATAAATTTTTCCGACTGCACAGAATCAACCAATAACTTTAATTCTGCAAGCTCAAACTGGCGGTTTCCAATATGGTAGGAATATGTTCTGTCCTCCTGGATTCCAATAATATCTAATCCGTATACCCTAAGATTTTCAATATCATTATACAAGCTTTTACGTTCCGCACTTATGCCATATGCCGCAAGGGCGTCAATCATTTCCGGCATCGTAATGCTGTGTGTTTCGTCCGTTCGCTCAAGCAAAATTTTCATAAGATATATCAGTTTCAATTTTTGATTTGACGACTTAGGCATGGCACACCTCCAAAACACACAAACTTCCCTTATATGATAGCATAAATAATCCTAGTATGTTGCAGTGACATACCCATTCCATGGGATTCTGACTCTTCATTTCCTCAGTAACTCTCTCTGTGCCTCTGCATCTGTCCAGCTATTTTCTTTCTACTCTTTCCAGATCAATCCCGCAGACAGGTTTCTGAACTAACCAGCTACTGATTTTTTACATTTTCTCCATCCGATAAAATGCGCCTTTTTTCTCTATCAATTCTTCGTAAGAGCCACATTCCAGAACATTTCCTTTTTCAATCACAGCAATCCGGTCAGCATTGCGAATGGTAGACAGACGGTGGGCTACGATCAGTGTGGTACGTCCTTTCACAAGTTTCTGGATTGAATCCTGAATCTTCTTTTCAGAGATGCTGTCAAGCGCAGAAGTTGCCTCATCCAGAATCAGGATCTTCGGATTCCGTAAAAATGCGCGGGCAATGGAGATGCGCTGCCGTTGTCCGCCGGAAAGATTTTCCCCATGTTCTGTGATCATCGTGTCCAGACCATCAGGCAGTTTCTGGACAACTTCTTCCAGGTTGGCTGCACGGATGACATTCCATAACTGTTCCTCGGAGATGGATTCAGATCCATAGGTGATATTCTCGCGGAGAGTTCCGGTGAAGAGAATGGACTGTTGTGGAACGACGGCAATCTGCTTTCGGTAGCTGTGCAGATCCAGTTCCATCAGGTCATTTCCATCAACCAATACCTGTCCGCTGTCAGCTTTCAGGAAACCGATGGCAAGATTGAGGATTGTTGTTTTTCCAGAGCCGGAACCACCGGCAAAGGCAACTGTTTCCCCCGGCTGAATCTTGAAGTTCAGATGACTTAATACCGGTTTTTCATCGCCTTTATAAGTAAAAGATACATCCTGAAATGTAATCTCACCTTTCAGATCAACTACTTTTTTCTTCCTACGGTTGTCCTCAATATCATTTGCACAAAGCACATCACCAATCGATTCAACGGATTCCAGGCCTTTCGCAATGATTGGCAGCAAAGTCACAATACTTGCAATCTGAGCGACGATGCTGGAAAAATAAGTCTGGTATAAGGTGATATCTCCGACACCGATGATTCCTTTCCATGCAATGTAGGCTGTAAATGCAAGACAGAATACCTGAAAGATCTGAAATGCAACCCAGCTGATTGAAGAAAAGTATGTCTGAATCATATCAAGCTGAAGCCCTTTTTCAGCAACTTTACGAAGCTGTTCACTCATTTTACGGGCTTCCTGATCTTCCAGAGCGTGAGCTTTCGTTACAGGAATCATTTCAACCATTTCCATTACTTTTGCAGAAGTTTCTTCCATTTCTTTACGGAAAGCACGGTTATGGGTTTTGATTTTTCCTTTAAAACCAACAATGATCAAAACAGAAACCGGTATCGTGCAGAGGAAGAAAAGAAATACGATCCGACTTTTGAAGATGACCACTCCGAAGGATACACCAATGTTCAGAATGATAGTCAAAAGAGAGATAAAGATCTGAGATGCAAGATTTTGTATCTGTTCTACATCTCGCATGATCTTCGACTGAAGCCTTCCGGACTGCATTTCTTTGTGATAGGTGATCGACAATTGCTGAAGCTTGCAGACTAGGGCTTCGCGCAATTCTTTCTCTACTGTTCGTACCGTTTTGGCATAGAGCCAGGTATGGATGTAGTTGGTTGGTATGTTCTGTACCAGAAATACAATCATAAGGATGGTATTCAGAATCAGAATTTTGGTAATATTCCCGTTGTGGTCTGTCACTGCATTGATAATATTAGCTGTGACGATTGGAAGAACCCAGGTTGGGGAATGCTTGATAATGAAAAAGAAAACGGAACCAGCCAGCGCGCCATAGTGTCCCTTGAAAAGAGAAAGAAGCGTGCGCAGGTTATTTTTTCTGTTCCGGCTGAAGATGTGCATCATGGCAGCTTCTTCCTGCCAGAGATCCTGTTCTGAAGTTTGTTGTATGTTATTTTCTTTTGTCTCTCCCATAGTAGTCTTTAATAACCTCCTGTACCGGTTTGTTGCAGATTTCGTAGCTGGTATCTCTTGCCGCAGTACTTCTGGAAGGAAGAACCGGTGCCCATTCCCACATGGCAAAACCATTGACCCATGAGCGTTTTGCGCAGGCCTCGAACATAGCTCGATACCAGTCTGGTTGTTCCTCCAGACGTAAAGCTCCCTGATTTGCCCAGTTGTTAGGCACCATTGAGGAACCTTTTCTGGACATGCATCCTGCTTCAGCGAAGAAAAATGGTTTCTTGAACTTCTGAACGACCCTTTCAATACGGTCAAGTTCCTGTTCCCACTGATCAATCGGATAATATCCGCTGGAGGAGATCATGTCGACACAATCCCACCAGGTTACATTTTCTTCCTGATATTTATCGGTATTATAGGAAACAGGTCCGTGGTAATAGTTTCGGATCGCAGCGATTACGTTTCTCCATTCTTCACTGCGGTGTTCCGTCATTACCATCTCACATCCTGCAATAAAAAGATCACATTGTTCGGCTTCTGCAATTTTGGCATAGTGTGTCTGGAATTCTGTGTAAGAGGCAAACCAGTTTTCCCATTTTGGTTCACATGGAACATCTTTTTCAAAGAAACTGATGTAAGCGCGCCAGACACCATTTTTACAATTGACGGTAGGTTTCAGGGCAACACGGATGCCCTTGCTTTTTGCATAACGTATCATATTGATTAATTCTTCATCTGAGAATGTGGCACTGGAAGTGTAACAAATCTCTTCTGAGTGTGCGTGCTCCTGTAGCCCTGCAGGAGCAAGGATTACGAAATCAGCAGCCGTGTGTTCTATCATATAATCAAAACTATCACGTGCAGTCTGTGTAGAAAGAGAACCACGTTTGTGAAATGGCGCAAATGTAATTCCTTTAATATATCCAAGCTGATTTTGAATTTTCATTTTGGTAAAAACCTCCTGTCTTTCGAATTATATAGTTTCTGGATGTTTTCTGCTGAAAGTATATCATGTAGAAAAAAGATATGATATAATGAATCTATTACAAAATTGTAAAAATCTATGATGGAGATAATCTGTGAAACCTTATTTTGAATGCTCAGACAAATTAAACAAACCATATGAAGCCTTTTTATTTGATGCACAGACATCTGAGATGTTTCCAATTCTTCCACATTGGCATTATTTTGTGGAGATTCTTTACATGGTGGAGGGAAAGGCGTATGTAGAGGCAGGAGAAGAGAATTATGTATTGGAACCGGGAGATCTGATCGTATTTTATCCGCAGATGGCTCATGCAATTTATTCAGCAGGACAACTTCCAATCCGCTACTATGTCCTGAAATTTGATCCGGTACATCTGAATATATCCGGTTCGGCGCTTCCACCGATTTCGAGTCTGATCACCATGGCAGCAGTGGAGCAGAAGCTATCGGTTTATTTTTCGAAAGAGAAATTTAATCAGGAAAAAATGAAGCAGCTGATTCAGGGATCAGTGAAGACGTTAGAAGAAAAGCAATTTGGTTATGACATTATTATGCATTCGAATTATTGTCTTCTTATGGCAGAAATTCTTCGTGTCTGGAAGCAGGAAGGCTTTCAGATAAAAAAAAGGAAAAAGGAAACTGTATTAAGCGAAAAATTTACAGAAGTATCTGAGTACATTTCACAGCACTACCAGGAAGATCTCTCGGTGGCGGAGCTGGCAGAAAAATTTCATATGAGTTATTCATATTTTGCCGCAATATTCAAGGAGTACTATGGGCAGACCTGCAAGGAGATGGTTCTCACGGTAAGACTGCAAAAAGCTGAGGACTTATTGCAATTCACAGATTTTGACCTAACTTATATCAGCCAGGAGACAGGATTTTGTGACTGCAGCCATTTTATCAAGGCGTTTAAACAGAAGTATGGAGTGACACCTAGGAAGTATAGGATGTGTCATATTTTATATTCAAAATAAAAAAGGCTGCTACTCTAAAAAATAACAGCCTTTCTTACTATATCAGCCTTTTGGAATTTGACCATCG
>ERZ1106983.98-NODE-98-length-122574-cov-25.142239_pt1 | contig 122574 bp, 107 predicted proteins | sample MGYA00403693_ERZ1106983 | MGnify/ENA primary metagenome ERZ1106983 (study PRJEB35170, sample SAMEA104062420) | human gut metagenome | biome: human gut; feature: human-associated habitat; material: faeces | place: Denmark | collected 2012-07-13 ...
CTCCCCTACCAGGGGAGCTGGCGAGCCGTAGGCGAGACTGAGAGGTTGTACCACATGCCGCGTTTTCGTTCCGTATCATGGTTTCCGGAAAGTTATCCTTCATACAACCTCTCCGTCACCTACGGTGACACCTCTCCTTGTAGGAGAGGCCTTGGCATCCCGCAAACTATACCTCTTCGACGGAGGGAGTCTTTCCTACCAGGGGAGCTATCGAGCCGCAAGCTCAACTGAGAGGTTGTACCCAAAAACGCTCTCCCGGCCGCTTTGCACTCCATTTGTACATTTGTTTTCTCCCATGGGCTGTTTTTTCATCAAAAACAGTTTCGTTCGATGGTCCGAATGTATCTTTCGTCTTTGTCGATGGTTGCATCCAAGTTTTCGCCGTTCTCCACAAAACAAAAGTCGTACTTCCGGGCAGAAAATCGTAGAAAAAGACGATTTTTCTCTTGACAAGGCCCATTTTGGCGCGGTACAACTATAGTGGAAAGTTTGGAATAAATGTTGTGGGTTGAATGTTTCAAATTTGAAATTGTACGCTCAGTGAATCCAATCCAAAAAAGTGTTCGTCCGCAACCAGACATTGAGACAAAGGAGAGTGTGAATTATGACCATCGCAATCCTCGCACATGATTCCCGCAAAGAGCTCGCGCTTCAGTTCTGCACCGCGTACAGCGGCATTCTTTCCCGCAACACGGTCATCGCCACTGGCACCACCGGTCGTATGCTGAACCAGGCCACCGGCCTGCCAGTCCATTGCTACCTCTCCGGGCGGCTGGGCGGCATCCAGCAGATCACGGCGCGCGTCGCCTGCGACGAAGTCGATCTGGTGCTGTTCTTCCGCGACCCGCTCAAGACGGACAGCGGTAACTTCATCGAGCAGAACCTGCTCCGCCTGTGTGACATGCACAGTGTACCCATCGCCACCAACATTGCAACCGCCGAAGTATTGCTGCGCGGTCTGGATCAGGGCGACCTGGACTACCGCGAGGGGATGCACCCCGCTCTTGTGGAGCCGGTCGTTCCGGTTTCCCGCGCCGTGTGCTGAGGCAGACCGGCTTTTTGATTTGTGTATAGAGGGAAAAAACAGCGCCGCAGAGGGCTTCGAACCTTCTGCGGCGCTGCTTTTTTGAATTTGATTTCCGGGGAGATCCGCCTTACTCCAGACCGGCCATCTGCTTGACGGCCTTCATGGCGAAGGTCAGGGTGCGGCCCATGGCCACGCCTGCCATCAGGCAGGGGTAGTTGTTGGCAAAGAAGCTGCCGGACATATCGCCGGTGATGTACAGGCCGGGCATGGGCTTATTGTCGTTGTCCAGAGCCTGACCCTTCTCGTTGATGGCAATGCCCTGCTCGGTGGTCAGCAGAGAGGCACCCAGCCAGCAGCCATAGAACGGAGCCTTGCGGATCGCGCTCAGGCGGTATGCGGGTTTGCCGAAATCGGTATCCTCCTGGGCATCGTACAGCGCATTGTAGCGCTCGACGGTGGCGAGGAAGGTCTCCTTGGCGTCGCCGGTGAAGCCCAGCTTGTCGGCCAGCTCCTCGATGGTGTCGGCCTTGAAGAAGCAGCCTTCTGTTTCTGCATTCTCCATCTGCTTCTTGATATAGTCCTCGCCTGCGTTGCGGGTCTGTGCGGAGCAGCCGATGGTGTGGAAGCGCTTGACGTCTTCCAGAATGTTGGCATCGCAGATCTGGGCATACACACGGCCCGGCTGGTGGGCAGCGGCATAGACGATGTCGTTGTAGGGGCAGCTTTCGTTGGCGAAGCGCTCACCGTTGCGGTTGACCTTCAGGAACGGCTGCGTGCCGGGGTTGTACTGCTTGATCTTGCCGGGGAACGCCTTGCCGCCAAACGCATTCTCACTGTCAACATAGCCTCCATCCACGCCGGGAGCCACGATGCCGCGGTCGAACAGCATGGGGGCAGCTTCCTTGTCCAGATTTGCACCGGCCCAGACGGCGGCACGGATGCCGTAGCCCTTATCGGACGGAGAGTAGGAGCAGGCGGTGGTGACGGAGGTGCCCAGCGGGTCGAGCTGCTCCATCATGTAGGGGTTGCCGGGGAAGCCGCCGCAGGCCAACAGAACGCCCTGATTGGCGTTGTAGCGGATGAAATGGTCATCCTCGGTGCTCTGGGCGATGATGCCGGTGATGCGGCCGGAGGAATCCTTTTCAATTTTGGCGAGGCTGGTCTTGAAGTCGATGCCGTAGCCCAGCTCCTCGATGTACTGCTGCAGGGCCTCGTTGCGCTGCAGGCCGGAAGCGGACTCGCTGGCACGGTAGTTGTGCTCCTGCACCGGGTAGAGGTAATCGGTGTTGTGCTCGGCGTTCTCGGCAGGCCATTCCGCCTCATCGCCGGAGGTGAACTCGCATTCCCAGCCGAACTTGTCTTCCAGAATGCTGCGCATAAAATCGTGCATCGCAGCAGACTCATCGATCCAGGTCCTGACGACCCGCTGGTCGCACTTGCCGGAAGCATAGCGGGAGATCTCGCTCAGCAGCTTGGCCTTGTCGGTCGCAGGGGCACCGGCAGCCTTGGCGGCAGCGGAATCAATGGCACCGTACCAGTGGCGGGTATCCTGCACGGCCGCATTCTGCTCGATGATGCGGAAGTTCAGGCCGTTGGCGGCTGCATAAGCAGCTGCGAACATGCCGCCGTTGCCGGCACCGACGATGAGGATGTCGGTGTCCACGGTCTCGGTGATGGCAGCCTCGTCGATGTCCGGCTCCTTGCCCAGCCAGTCGGTCTCGTCGCCGGTAGGCAGCTGAACGCTGGACACGGTGGCTTCGCCCTTGGCCTGTGCAAAGCAGCTCTTGGCTGCCTTCATGACGGCATCGGAGGTCACGGTAGAACCGGACACGCCGTCGATCTCGGCAGAACCGGCAGCAAGCAGCTGCTCCTTGAGCTGGTCGGCTGCGGCAGCACCATAGGAAGCGGTCTCGCCGGAGGTATCGACGACCACGTTGGTGACAGCGCTGTCGGAGAAGGTCATAGTGACCTTGACGGTCGAGGAGATGCCCTCTGCCGTGCCCTCATAGGTGCCGGGGATGTAGGTGCCGGATGCGGCAGAAGCGGCGGTGGAGGAGGAGCTTGCAGAGTTGCAGGCAGCCAGAGCACCGGCCGTGACGCCGGACATGGCAGCAGCGGCAGCGATCTTCAAAAAGCCTTTGCGCGAGATCTTGTTCATTGCGGGGTTCCTTTCTTCTTTTCTTCGTGTGTTCTTCATTTACCTTCCAATACTTCTTCGGTCTGTGCAGCGTGTGCCTGCGCAGACTTCGTTCGATAATAATTTAACACAAAGTTTTGCCCCTGTCTTTTAAGATTTGTTAAGCATCTCCGCCGTTTCTCTGCTTTGGAACGTCGATTTTGCACTTCGTTTGTCAAATAACGGTCAAATTTAGGCAAAAAAATGCGCCCACCGCTTAAGTTTTCTTAAACAATGGGCGCATTCCGCTTAACGATCCTTCAGGTTTTGGCGCAAATCAAAACTCCGGCTGGCCATCCGGCCGGAACACATACCCCTTCCCCCAGACATTTTTCAGGTAGATGGGCTTTGCCGGGTCCGGCTCGATCTTGCTGCGCAGATTATGGATGTGCACCTGCACCGTGCGCACATCGCCAAGGCTTTCTTTGCCCCAGATCTTCTGGTACAGCTCGTTGGCCGTGAAGAACGTGTTGGGGTAGCGGACGAAAAGGGAGAGGATGCGGAACTCCATGTCGGCCAGATGGATGCTCCGGCCGTCCTTCTCGACGCAGTGGCTGTTGGAGTCCAGCGTAAAGGCCGCGCAGTGGTAGCCGTTGACGCTTGGCTCGGCGGCGTCCATCTGCACCCGGCGGATGTTCGCCATGATGCGGGCCAACAGCACCTTGTGGTTGTAAGGCTTGGCCAGAAAGTCGTCGCCGCCCAGCTCCAGCGCCCGGACCACCGTGTCGGTATCGTCCAGACAGGACGTAAAGATGATGGGGCAGTGATGCCAGCTCCGCAGCCGCTGGCACAGGTCCATGCCGTTGGTGTCCGGCAGAAGGATGTCCATCAGGATGACATCGAAGTTCTCGCGGGCATGGCTCAGCGCCTCGCCGCCGGTCTCCGCACAGACCACTTCATAATTCTGCTGGCTGTTCAAAAAGTAACGGGTCGTGTCCCGGATCACAGGATCGTCCTCTACCAGAAGCACACGGATCATCCCTGTTTGCTCTCCCCTTTTTCGCAAAACTTTGCTATACTAGAGCTAGTATACCTTATTTTACGGGCTTTCTCAACTGTTTTTCCGGAAGTTCCGTTCGTTCGGGGGAGGTCAACTATGAAAACCAAACATCTTCTCACTGCACTGAGCGCAGTGGTGCTGGCGCTGGGCATCGCGCTGGCCGGTATCTGGTACAACGCCCAGCTTCCGCCGCTGGAACCGGGCACCGCCGCCAGCGGACAGGATGCCGAAGTCCTGTTTCAGGAATGGGCCGGGGCCTTCCCGGACGAAGGCTCCGATGTGCGCACCATCCGCACGACCTTGCAGTGGATGGCCATCACGGTCTTCTGCACGCTGGCGGCGACCGTGCTGGCACTGCACCGCTACAAGCCGCAGCGGGAGCTGGGGTATTTCCTGCTCTATCTCGTCATCCTCATTGCATGGTCGGCTGCGGTCATCCGCTCGCCGGAGCGGGGCAGCGGTATGGTGCTGTTTCTGCGGCAGGGGTATTTTTCCCTCACGGTGCTGGCCCCCATCTGGCTCAGTGCGGCGCTGACCGGCATGGCCCCCAGGACCAGACAGCAGAAGTCCCTCTCGCTGGCACTGACGGCCGGGTATGTTCTGCTCTCCCTCAGCACCTGCCCGCCGGTGCGGGCCATCGGGCTGCTGGGCGGCATGGCCTACTGCATCGGGCTGCTCATCACGGCCTACTGGCGGGGAGACCGCGCGGTGCTACTCCTCCTCTTCCCCTGCGCGGCAACAGTCGGCCTGCGGGTGCTGGTCATTCTGCCGGGGCTGGAGCTTCCCTTTTTCTCGGAGAGCATCCGCTTCTATGTGATGCGGTGTGCCCGCATCTACGATATCCCCTTCACCTTGGGCTGCATGACCTTCGTCTGCCGCCGGTTCGCCCTGCAATTCGACCGCACCGAGCAGCTGGCGCGGGAGTTGGACCAGCGCGTAGCCGACCGCACCCGCGCCCTGACCGAGGAGACCGAGGCCCGCAAGAGCATGATGCTGAACATCTTCCATGACCTGCGCAGCCCGCTGTTCGCGGTATCCAGCGGGCTGGACACGCTGGAAGCGGCCCCGGAGGCCCTGCCTGCCCTCCTGCCCGCTTTGCAGCAGCGGATGCGCTTTCTGCGGCGGCTGACCGAAGACCTCTTCCTTGCGGCCAAGCTGGAACAGAAACAGGTCCTGCTGAACGAGGACCGCGTTTCCCTGAGCGAGGCCGCGCAGGCGGTCTGCGAGAACTGCCGAAGCGAAGCGGAGAACAAGGGCGTTGCCCTTTGCGCACAATTCGACGCCGAATTGCCCGTCTGGGGCGATGCGGTGCGGCTGCAGCAGATCTTGCAGAATCTGGTGACCAATGCCATCCACTACACTCCTTCGGGCGGCACCATCACCGTCCACAGCTGGGAGGCGGAGAGCTCTGCTCTCGTCTGTGTGCAGGACACCGGCTGCGGCATTGCCCCGGAAGACCAGGCCGCCGTATTTGACCGCTACTTCCACACCACGGCCAACACCAAGCACGACTCCACCGGCCTCGGCCTGACCATTGCGCAGGAGCTGGCCCGCTTACATCATGGCGAAATCCTGCTGGAAAGCGAAGTGGGCAAAGGCAGCTGCTTCACGCTGAAGCTGCCCCTGCTCGCGGACTGAACAAAAAATGCTCTGCCGGAAAAGGCAGAGCATTTTTTTGCGGTTGAACGTCGTTTTATGCCAGCGGGTCCCACAGTTTCATGGGCAGAGGTTCCTGCGCCAGCAGGGCGCGCTGGGCATCGCTCAGCAGGCTCTTGCGGACGGTGACCTGATAGACGTTGGCCTGGAACCACTTCTCGCTGCCGATGTAGTAGCCCTTCTGGCCGGACTCCTCGCCCCAGCTGTTCTCGATCTTCCAGCGGTTGGCGGTGCCGTTCTCGTCCAGATTGACGCCGCAGAACATCATGCAGTGGTTCATGGTGCTGTCGCGGGTGAGCAGACGCTCCGACTTGGTCATGCCAAAGGTCAGCCCGCCCAGAACCTCGCCGTACTGGAAGCAGTCGGGGTCCCAGTAGCCGTTGGCGCGGTCACCATCCGGGTGGCAGTCACAGCTGAACATGACGCCCTCCCCGGCCTGCAGCTGGCGGATGGTCAGGTCTTCCAGCTCCTCCTGCGAGAGGTTGAGCCAAAACATGCCGTCCTCGACCACATCCCCCATAAACGGCTGGCAGTAGGTGCGGTTGACTGCATGGATGGGCGAAGCGATGATGACGGCATAGTCGTCGAAGTCGCTGCCGACGTACTTATCGAGGAACTGCTTCGGGGTCAGGCCGCGGTCGCAGTGGTAGACCTTGTCGGTATCGGTGTACTCGAAATCGAAGGTCTTGGGCGGCTGGCCGTAGAGGATGCGCAGGGCGTTGTAGATCTCTGCCAGCATCTCCTCACGGCGGGCCGAGGGGTCCTTGCCTTCGCGGACAAGGGCGCGGAGCTCCAGCGCATCCTCGCGCAGCTTGCGGTTCAGGATGGGCAGGTACTTGGCCGTGCCGGTGGAGTGCACCGTCTCCGGCATCACCCAGGAGGGCACGACGCCGTACTTTTTGATGAGGCTGACTGCCATATCCCACTGGCCGCCATCGGGCAGCGGGTTTCCCAGCAGGGTGAAGGTCTCGCGGTCGTCCAGTTCCTGCGCGGCAAAGTGAAGGATGTTCTCAAAGAAGAGGTTTGCCTTTTCCAGCTTGTCGTAGAAGGCCAGATAGGTGGGCGAGATGGAGAAATCCTCCAGTTTGCACTGCCGGATGACCCGCTCGCGCAGGACGTTCAGGGTGGAGAACATCCAGCAGCGGCCGCTCTGCTTCTGGTTGGTGATGTTGCTGGTCTGGACCAGAACGGAGAAATCCATCTGCAATTTGGCGGCGGCAGCGGGCACAAAGGCGGCATCCGGCAGAGCCGTGCGGGAGATGGCATTGGACATCACCTGCAGCTCCGGGCGGGCCGCATAGCCCTGCTCAAAACGTGCCAGCATTTCAGCGTCAATGGGAGTTACCTTATTCATTTGTTTCACACTTTCTTCTTTTCCCGCCCGGCCCGCTGCGCCCATGGAACGAAGCAGGCCGGGATCGTTACGTCAACGTTCTCCAAAGTAAGCGTTCTGCACGGCCAGCAGCACACCGGCGCGGCTGGCTGCAAAGTTCAGGCCGCCCTGCAGATAGCAGGTGTAGGGTTCCCGCAGCGGGCCGTCGCAGGAAAGCTCGATGGTGCTGCCCTGGGTAAAGCTGCCGCTGGCCATGATGACCTCATCGGTATAGCCCGGTTCCGGCGAGGGTTCCGGGGCCGCATAGCTGTCCACCGGGCTGGCCGCCTGCACACCGCGGCAGAACCCGATGAGGGCATCCGCCGTACCGGCGTCGAAGCAGGTCACGATGTCGTTGTGGTCCTCGCAGTAGCGCGGGATGGGCGTCTTGCCCACCAGTTCCAGCAGGCACTGCGCATAAATGGCCGTCTTGATGGCCTCACACACGACGCCGGGCGCATAGTAGAAGCCCAGATACAGATCGCGGGGGGTATCCAGTGTGCAGCCCAGCTCTTTGCCGAGGCCGGGTGCGTTCAGGCGGTAGGCGCAGAGTTCCACGAGATCTTTGCGGCCTGCGATGTAGCCGCCGGTAGGGGCGATGCCGCCGCCGGGGTTTTTGATGAGGCTGCCCACCACGAGGTCGGCACCGGCCTGGCAGGGTTCTTCCGTCTGGGTGAACTCGCCGTAACAGTTGTCCACAAAGACGATGATCTCCGGGTTGGCGGCGCGGGCGGTGTCGGCGATCTTCCGGATGGTGGCCAGATCGAACGCATTCCGCTGCAGATAGCCCCGGCTGCGCTGGATGTGGCAGACCTTGGCCCCCGGTGCCTTTTGGGCGATGAGGTCATAATCCGGGGTGAAGTCCGGCTTCAGCGGGGCTTCGTCGTACTTCACGCCGTAGTCCATCAGAGTGCCGGTGCCCTTGCCCTTGCCGTCCAGACCGATGACGCCTTCCAGCGTATCGTAGGGGCGGCCGGTGGCAGCCAGCAGGGTGTCCCCTGCCCGCAGCAGGCCGAACAGGGCCACAGCCAGCGTATGGGTGCCGCTCTGGAACTGGCTGCGGACGAGGGCATCCTCGGCCCCCATCACTTCTGCAAAGATCTGTTCCAGCTTGGCGCGGCCGGTATCCCACAGGCCGTAACCGGTGGTGCCCAGCATATCGGTGGAGGACATCTGGGTGTCCGCAAAGGCTTTCAGCATCTTGAGCTGGTTGAAGTCGCGGATCTCCTCCATGTGCCGGAAATAGGGCTGGCAGAGTTCCATGGCCTGTTCATCCAGAGCCAGGGCTTCGGGTTTGAAATCAAAAAAATGGCTTAACATTGACATATTAGATCCTTTGGGTTTCTTATTATTTTTTACGTAGAGATATCTCCGCCGATTTTACTTTGCGGGCGCTTCATAGCGTGCATACTCGCCCAGTTTTTCGAAGCCGAGGCGGGTATAGAAGTGCACTCGTTCGGGGGCGCAGAGGAAAACAGGCTGGAAGCCTTCTGCCGAGAGTTCGTTCGCCAGCCGGACGATGAGCCGCCCGCCGATGCCCCGGCCCCGCAGAGGTTCGTCCGTTTCCCCGCAGGCCATGTAGGCCTGACCGTTGGCAAGGGCATAGGCCCCGACGGTGCAGGCAAGCGTCTTCCCCTGCCACAGCGCCCAGACGCGGGCCCTGCCCCGGCTGCGCTTGGTGCACAGCTCGGAGTAAAAGTCATCCCGCCGGGCAGGCCGGGCCGGGAAAAGTGCCTCTGCCACCGGGCGGGCCGGAGGGTCCCGGTCAAAGGTCAGCGAGGCCCAGAGCGCTTCGTCGGCCTTTGGCTCCGGAAGCTGCCGCCCCGGCGTCAGGCCGAAGATGGTGTGGGATCTTGCACGGGTCCACCCGGCGGGCGGGGCCGCCTCGGCTTCGTCCAGCACAACGGCGCCGCACCCGCAGAAGGTCAGGAACCCGGCCAGCTCTTCGGGGTTGGCGTGGCCTGCCATCCAGGCCGTGCTGCCGCCGATGTCCAGCGCCAACGTAGGCCCAGCAAAAAAGCGGCCCGGCTGGCTCTTGCCCAGCAGCTCCAGCGCCAGCGGCATCGTGGCCCCCAGGCAGAGCTTGCCCCGGCAGGCGTTGTAAAAGCGCAGTTTTGCGCGGGGTGTCGTGGCCTGTCGGATCATTTCAGTTCGTTGACGATCTTCTTGAACTCGCGGCCGCGCACCTCGAAGTTGGGATACAGGTCGAAGGATGCGCTGGCCGGAGACAGGATGATGATATCGCCGGGCTGTGCGGCGGCGCGGGCCAGCTCGACAGCATGCTGCATGGTGTCGGCATGCTGGATGGTCAGGCCGGACGCTGCAAAGTCCGGATGTTCGCAGACGGCCTTCTCGATGCGGGGGCCGGTGGCACCCATCAGCACAAGGTTCTTGACGTGCGCGATGACCTCCGGGGCCAGCGGCTCATAGGGGATGTGCTTGTCGTAGCCGCCTGCAATGAGGATGACCTTCTGGTCAAAGCTGCGCAGGCCCGCGATAGTGCGGGTGGGGCTGGTGCCGATGGAGTCGTTGTAGTAGGTCACGCCGTCCAGCACACGGACCGGCTCGATGCGGTGCTCCACGCCGGTGAAGGTGCTGCCCACCTTCTGGATGGCCTCGATGCGCACTTCACCCCAGACGGCGGCAGCAGCGGCCAGCAGGTTCTCGATGTTGTGCAGGCCGCGCAGTTTGATGTCCTTCTGGGCCAGGAACGGGGTCACGACGCCGTCCTCAGCCATGCAGAGCATCCCGTCCCCGCGCAGGAACGCGCCGTTGTCGGTGTCGTGCAGGCGGGTGAACCAGACCTGTTTGCCCTTGCAGTCAGGCACCATGCTGCGGGTGATGTCGTTCTCATAGCCCAGCACTTCGCGGCAGGGCGGCACCTGATGGAGCAGGATGTTCCGCTTGGCGTCGATGTACTCCTGCATATCCTTGTGGTGGTCCAGATGGTTCGGGGTCACGTTGGTGACGACCGCGATCTTCGGGCTCTTGCGCATACTGATGAGCTGGAAGCTGGACAGCTCCACGACCGCCACATCCTCCGGGGCAACGTCCGGCAGCATGGGCAGCAGGGCTGCGCCGATGTTGCCGCCCAGATGCACCTTGCGGCCCGCAGCCTCGTAGAACTTGGAGATGAGGGTGGTGGTGGTGGTCTTGCCGTCCGAGCCGGTCACGCCCACGATCTCACAGGGGCAATAGTCAAAGAAAAGCTCGACCTCGCTCGTGACCAGCGTGCCTGCGGCGATGGCGTCCTGCAGCGGCTTCTGGTAATATTCAAAGCCGGGGGTGCGCAGGATGATGTCCTGACCCCGGAAGCCGTCCATGTAATGCTCGCCCAGGCTCAGGTCGATGCCCAGGCGGCGAATGGTCTCAGCGTAGCTGCCAAAGTCGTCCACGCTGTTCTTTTTATCGCAGAGGGTGACATGCGCACCCAGGCCCACGAACTCCTCGATCAGGGTCTTGTGGCTGACGCCCGCACCGATGAATGCGACCTTTTTGCCCTTGACCAGCTCTGCGAGCTGCTGCTGTTCTTTCTGCATAAAAACAGAACCTCCTCTATAAAGTGTTTCTGTAACAAGCTCTTGCTGCTCTTCATTCTACACCTTTTCCGCACAATACGCAACGCCCAACCCGCACAGGCCGCAAAAATGCACTGAAAGGTCATCGAAATTCACAAAAAGATAATTGTCTTTTTCGACGCTTTCCGTTATACTGGACGTATCCATCATCATCTGCAAGGAGCGCTTTTTTTGAAACACCGTTTCCGCCTGGCCGCCGCGGTTCTGACGGCCCTTCTATTCCTGACCCTGACCGGCTGCGGTTCAGGCTCCAACAGCTTTACCTGGTTCGTGGACACCATCCCCGCGAACCTTGACCCGCAGGTGGCTTCGGCTGCGTCGGACGTCATCGCCTGCGAGAACCTTTACAGCGGCCTTGTCCGCAAAGATCCGGACGGCCAGCTGGAACCTGCCCTGTGCGAACGGTGGGAGGTCTCCGCCGACCGGAAAACCTATACCTTTTATCTGAAGGACGGCCTGACCTACACGGCTGCCAAGGGCACGGCTGCTGACTGCGCCATCACGGCGGAGGATTTCGTCTTCGCCTTCCGGCGGATGTTCCGCGCTGCCACGAACTCCCCCTACGCTGTGGAGTTTTCGGCCCTTGAGAACAGCGCCGAAGTATTGGCCGGGCAATTGCCGGAAAGTTCCCTCGGTGTTTCGGCCAGCGGGCCGCTGACGCTGGTGTTCCGCCTGAGCAGCCCGGACGAGAATTTTCTCTCCAAGCTGACGCTGCCCGGCGCGATGCCCTGCGACGAGGAGTTTTTCAACTCCACCCGCGGCACCTACGGCCTCACCGCCAAGACCACCCTTTCCAGCGGGCCGTTCTACCTCTACAACTGGACGTCCGGCGGTCTGTTCCTGCGGCGGGAGCCTTCTGGCAGCCGCATCGACAGCCTGCGCCTGGTCCAGAACACCAACAACGCCGACCAGTCGGCCATTGAGCTCATCAACAGTGAAAAGTGCTCGGCAGCGGTGGACGCCACCGGCAGCACCACCTCGCTGTCCTCCATCTCCTACTCCGACACCACCTGGAGCCTGCTGTTCAACTGCAATACGATCTTTTCCTCCACCGAGCTGCGGCAGGCGCTGGCCGGGGTGGCGCGGGACGCCGCCGAGGTGCCCTCCACCGAGCTGTTTGCCGCGGCGGACAACCTCATCCCCGCCGGGCTGAACGTAGACGGCATGAACTACCGCGACACCGTGGGAGACGTCTCCCCCGCCGCCGTGGATGTCAAGGCGCTCTACCTTGCCGCGCGGCAGGGCATGGCAAACTCCGACTTCAATAAGATCACCCTGATGCTCCCCGCCGGGTGCGGCCTGAACGAGGCCGCCGAGACCATCAACGGGGCATGGCAGAAGGAGCTTTCCCTCTTCTTCTCCATCGAGGAGGTGGACGAGGAGACCTTCCGCAAGCGCCTGGCCGAGGGAGATTATACCATCGCGCTGGCCCCCGTCAGCGCTGAGAGCGGCAGTGTGTATAACACGCTGGCCCAGTTCACCCCCACAGGCGGCGGGCTGACCGGCTATTCCAACGCCCTGTACGCCACCCAGCTGGAAGCCAGCACCCACGCCAATGGTTCCACCCGCTGCCGCCTGCTTGGCGAATGCGAACGCCAGCTGCTCAGCGACTGCGTCGTGGTCCCCCTCTTCTCCCAGCAGAAGCGCCTGCTGATCGCTTCGGGCGTCAAAAACCTCATCTTTGACCCCTTTGGCCCGGTGCTCGACCTGACGTATGCCACAAAGGAATAAAAACGCAAGGCCCCCTGTGCGAACGGCACAGAGGGTCTTGTTGTTTCTTCAGGTTTTGATGCCGAACAACCGGCGCAGGATCCCGCGCAGACACTTCGGGCTTTTGATGACGACGACCTGCATCCAACTCCCGCCTTTCGTTGTGTGATACCACAGTATAAGCGGCAGCGGCGCAAAACGTGCATCGCTCAGCGCAGGATGGGCGTATCCGGCAGGGTCTCGACCACGACCAGCGCCCCCTTGCGGGTGGAGATGGTGATGCGGTCCGAGCCTTCGGCGTACTCGTTGCTGACGCCCAGCGGATACCCTGCCGTGAGGACGGCATCCGTCAGCTCATAGTAGGAGCCGCGCTCACAGACGCCCTCAGCCCGGCCCTCCAGCGGGAAGACGGATACATAGAAGAACTCCGCCTTCGGGTAGGTGCGCTCCTCGCCGGCGCGGACGAAGGTGATGCGGCTGCGCTCATCTTGCAGCGTAGCGCGCACACCCCGCTGCTCCAGCCCCAGACCGGTGCAGAGGTTCGCAAGGGTGTGTTCCAGCCGTCTGCCGCCCAGCGCGCCCAGCAGCAGCACCTCGGAGCAGCCTTTTTCGGAGGCAAGCTTCGCCGCATATTCGGTGTCGGTGTCGTCCTTGACGTGGGGCAGGACGATGACGTCATCCTGCTGCTCCGGGCAGGGCGCGGTGTCGAAGTCGCCGACGATGATGTCCGGTTTGCAGCCCAGCGGTGCACAGTTGCGGTAGCCCGCGTCGCAGGCGATGATGAGGTCATCGGGCCGCAGCAGGCGCTTCAGCTCCGGCGAGACCGGGCAGGCAGATACGATCACACAGCGTGACATAAGTTTCCTCTCTTCACTCGAAGAAAGCTCCCCCGGCCGGAGGAGCTTTCTCTGGTTTGCAATGCAGCGGTCAGAACTTCGGCCGCTGCCAGTCCTTGACGTCCTTGACTTCGTCGTACATGGCACAGTAGCTATCGTACCGGGTCTGGGAGAGCCGGCCCTCGGCCAGTGCCGCGCGGACGGCGCAGCCCTTTTCTGTGCGGTGGGAGCAGCCCGTGAACTGGCATTCGCCAAGATACGGCCCGAACTCCGGGAACGCATGTTCCAGGTTCTCCTTCGGGATGAACCCGGCGCGGTTGGCTTCCAGGCTGGCGAAGCCGGGCGTGTCGGCAATGCGGCCGCCGAACGCCTCAAAGATGGTCACCTCGCGGGTGGTGTGGCGGCCGCGGCCCAGCTTCTGGCTGATGGCGCTGGTCTCCCGCTCGGCCTCCGGCAGCAGGGCGTTCAGCAGCGTGGACTTGCCCACGCCGGAGTTGCCGCAGAAGGCGCAGAGCCGCCCGGCGATCCACTGCTTCACCTCGTCCAGACCCTCGCCGGTGTCGTAGTGGATAGCGATGAAGGGCAGGGTCGAACGCTCGTATGCTTTGCGGAGGAACTCCGCCTCGCCGAGGTCTGCCTTGGTGCAGACGATGACCGGCTGGACGCCCTTGTCCACCGCGATGGCCGACAGCTTATCCAGCACGAGGGTGCTGGGGGTGGGCTGGGTGGTGCTGGCCACGAGGAACAGCACATCCAGATTGGCCACCGGCGGGCGGACGAAGACGTTTTTGCGGGGCGCGATCTCCGCGATGACGGAAGCGCCGTTCTCGGTCTCCACCGTCACCTCGTCGCCCGCCACGGGGGTGATCTTCTGTTTGCGGAAGATGCCGCGCGGCTTGCACTCGATGATGCCCACTTCGGTCCGGACGTAGTAGAAGCCGCCGATGCCTTTTACAATATAACCGTTCATGGCTCCTCCGTTACGACAGCAGCGAGCTCCACCAGTCGCTCAGGCTGGTGCCGGAGCTGGAATCGGAAGAGTCGCTGGAGGAGGAAGAGCTGCCGCCGCCCACAAGGCCGCTCCACCAGTCGCCGCTGGAGCTGCTGGCGCTGGAGCTGCCGCTCTCCGAGGTGCTGCCGGGCTCCTCGGCCGGGGTCTCCGGCACAGGTTCGGGCCCTGCGCTGACGGTCACGCTGACGCGGCTGTTCACCTTGACGGTGGAACCGGCGGCAGGGTTCTGCCCGATGATGGTACCGGCAGGCTTGTCGCTGTACTGCTCGGTGGTGCTGCCCAGGCCCAGCTTGTTCTGCACCAGCAGGGTGCGGGCATCGTTCACGTTGGACAGGCCCACCAGCGACGGCACCTTGGCCGTGGTGCTGACCTGCGGGCGGCTCACATAGACCACAACGGTGGAGCCCACCGCCACCTGGCTGCCGGCGGCAGGGTCGGTGCGGATGATGGAGCCTGCCGCCACGGTGTCGTCCACGGCCTGGGTGATCAGCACCGAGACGCCGAGGCTCTTAAGCTGCTGTTCTCCATCGGCCTGCAGATAGTTGGTCACATCCGGCACGGTGACGTACTGGATGCCGAGGCTGATGGTCAGGGTCACGCTCTGGCCCTCGCGGACGGTGCGGCCCGCCACCGGCGACTGCCGGTAGACATAACCGGCGGCGTAGTCGTTGCTGTACGACTGCTCCCAGTTGACGGTGATCTGGCCGGAGGAGACCTGCGGCTGGGCGTTCACCTCATCCTGGGTCATGCCGCTGTAATCGGCCAGCACGATGTCGGCCTTTTCGCTCATCAGGGTGCTGGAATCGTTGAGAATAGTCCAGCACAGCGCCATGCAGGCCAGCGCGAACGCAACGGTGATGCCGAACAGCACCGGCAGGAAGATGGGCTTTTTCTTTTTGCTTTTGCGGGTCTTTTTCGGTTCCGGGGCTTCTTTTTTGGTTTTCACGGGGTGCTCCACCACCTTTTCAGGAATTTCATCGGGGAGATAGGTGTAATTGAACACGATGGACGGGTCTTCCACGTAGGCGTTCAGTGCCCCCAGCATCTCGGCGGCGCTGGCATAGCGGTTTTCTGGCCGCTTTGCCATGGCGCGTTCGGTGATCTCCACCAGGCCGTGGGGCACGGTGGGGGCCAGCTCCTGCAGGCTCTTGGGCTTGTCGGTGATCTGCTTGATGGCCACCTCCACCACATCGTCGGCGTCAAACGGCAGATGCCCCGAAAGCATCTCGTACATCATGACGCCCACCGAATAGATGTCGCTGGTGAAATCGGTCTCGTCGCCCTTGGCCTGTTCCGGGCTGATATAATGGACGCTGCCCATCGCCTTGCCGCCGGAAAGCTGGTTCTCAGCGCGGGAGATGCGGGCAATGCCGAAGTCCATCATCCGCAGCTGGCCGTTGTCCAGCAGCATGATGTTCTGGGGCTTGATGTCCCGGTGCACCACGCCGTTGCGGTGGGCATGGTCCAGCGCTTTGAGGATCTGGGAGATGAAATGCACCGTCTCCCGGCTGGTCAGCCTGCCGCCGCGCTCGTTGAGGTATTCCCGCAGCGTCATGCCGTCCACATATTCCATCACGATATATTGCAGCTTCTCGCTGACCGAGACATCGTACACCTTGACGATGTTGGGGTGATTGAGCAGCGAGATGGCCTTGGATTCGTTCTTGAAGCGGCGGACGAGGTCGGGGTCGTGCATGAGCTCCTGCCGCAGCACCTTGACGGCTACGACCGTGCCCTCCGGCACCGGCCCGCCCGGCCCCACGACCGCCTTGTAGACGTTGGCCATGCCGCCGGTGCCGATCAGCTCCCGGACGGTGTACAGGCCATCGAGGGTCTTGCCGATCAGATTATCCATGCTCCACCTCCGTCGGCTCCACGGCCAGCAGCAGCGCCGTGATGTTATCCGAGCCGCCGTGGGCGTTGGCTGCCTCAATGAGGCGGTCGGGCAGGTCGTAGAACGCGCCCTGCGCCAGCAGCTCTTCCATCTCCTCCACCGGCACCATGTTGGTCAGGCCGTCGGTGCAGAGCAGCAGCCGGTCTTCCCGCTTGAGCTTTGCGGCGGTGAACTCCGGCTCCAGCCGGTAATCCACGCCCAGAGCCTTTGTAATGATGTTCTTCTGGGGGTGATGCTCCGCTTCCTCCTCGGTGATGGTGCCGCAGTCCACAAGCTCCTGCACGTAGGAGTGGTCGTGGGTGAGCTGGGTCAGCTTCCCGTCCCGGATGAGGTAGGCGCGGGAGTCGCCTGCATGGCAGAGGTAGACATTGCCGCTGCGCACCAGTGCGCAGACTGCCGTGGTGCCCATACCGGCCAGCGCTTCTTCATGCGCGGCCTTCTGGAACACGAAGCGGTTGGCGTAGAGGAGCGCTTTTTTCAGAAACGGCTCCTCCTGCCCTGCCCCGCACTGGGCATATTGCTCCTGAAAGAAATTCTCGATGACATTACACGCCCCCTGCGAGGCTTCGCGGCCGCCCTTTGCGCCGCCCATGCCGTCGCAGACCAGCGCCCACACCGCGCCGCCGGGCAGCTCCCCGGCCCGATAATCGTCCTGGTTCTCCTGACGGACGCGGCCGACATCTGTTTTTCCTGCAAGTTTCATAGGATTCTCCTTTTGTCAGGCTTTGCCGTTCATCTCGTCGCGGCGCAGCTGGCCGCAGGCGGCGCTGATCTCGCTGCCCAGACGGCGGCGGACCGTGGCGTTGACGCCGAGGCTCTCCAGCTTCTGCTGGAACCGGCGGACGTTGGCGGCATCGGTGGCGGAGTAGGGGCTGCCGTCCACCGGGTTGATGGGGATGAGGTTGACATGTGCGCCCATGCCCCGGATGAGGTTTGCCAGCTGCTTTGCGCAGGCATCGGAATCGTTGACGCCGCGCACCATCGAATACTCGAAGCTGACCCGTCGGCCCGTGGTGTCCTGATAGCGGCGGACCGCCTGCATCAGCTGCTCCACGGGGTAGGCATCGTTCACGGGCATCATGCCGCTGCGGATCTCGTTGTTGGGCGCATGGAGCGAGACGGAAAGGGTGAGCTGCAGCTTTTTCTCGGCCAGCTGGTCGATCTTCGGCACCAGACCGCAGGTGGAAAGGCTGATGTTCCGCATCCCGATGTTGACGCCTTCGGGCGAGGTGATATTCTCAAGGAATCGCATCACTTCGTCGAAATTATCCAGCGGCTCGCCAATGCCCATGAGCACGATGTGGGAGATGCGCTCCCCGATGTCCTTCTGCGCGGTGTAGATCTCGGAGCAGATCTCACCGGCTTCCAGGTTGCGGACGCGGCCCGCCTGAGTGGACGCGCAGAAGCGGCAGCCCATCCGGCAGCCCACCTGCGTGGAGACGCAGACCGTGTTGCCGTAGTGGTAGCGCATGACGACCGTTTCGATGCAGTTGCCGTCGGCCATCCGCAGCAGGTATTTGACCGTGCCGTCCTTGGCCTCCTGGCGGCGCTCGATCTGCGGGGCCGCGATGTAGAAATGTTCCTCCAGCGTTGCCAGCAGGGTCTTGGGCTGGTCGGTCATGGCGGAAAACTCCGTGACCAGCTTCTGGTGGACCCAGTGGAAGATCTGCTTGGCCCGGAAACCGGGCTGGCCCAGCGCCTTGAGCTCTGCGGCCAGCTGTTCCAGCGTCAGGGAGGAAATGCAGCGTTTTTGTTCCATGGTGTTCTCCTATTGATACGATTCAGGCGGCCGCCTCATTGCGCTTTTTGCATCGCACAGAGGAAAAAGCCGTCCATTCCGGTGCGGGTAGGCACCGAAAGGGCTCCGTGCTCCCCCACCGTCATCCCGGCCGGGAACGGCACTTCTGGCGTCACGACGGAAAATTCCGGGTGGCGGGCAAGGAATGCCGCCACCTGCTCTTCGTTTTCGGCCGGGTCGATGGTGCAGGTGGAGTAGACCAGCCGCCCGCCCGCCTTGAGCAGAGAGGCTGCTGTGTCCAGAATGGCCGACTGGGTGGCCAATAATTCATCGTGGCGGGCCTTGTCCAGCGTTTTGTAGCGGATATCCGGCTTTTTGGCCAGGATGCCCAGGCCGCTGCAGGGGGCGTCCACAAGGATGCGGTCGGCCTGGGGCAGGCTGGGGTTCTGCCGGGTGGCATCGTTGCAGAGGGTTTCGACATTGGCAAAGCCCATCCGCTCCACTGCCGTGCGGATGAGGCGGACGCGGTTCTCAGCTGCATCGCAGCTGACGAGACGGCCGGTCCCCTGCATTTCCTCGGCCAGCAGGAGCGTCTTGCCGCCGGGGGCCGCGCAGAGGTCCAGCACCGTTTCGCCGGGCTTTGCCTCCACGCAGAGCGCTGCCAGCTGGCTGGCCTGCCCTTCGACGTGGTAGTATCCCTGCCGGAACCACGCGTTCTCGGCAGGGCTCCCCTCAAATGCGGCCAGCACACTGCCCGGCACAAGGCCCGGCTCGGCCGCTGCGCCCAGCGCCGCCAGCTTTTCGCAGAGGGTGGCGGCATCGGCCTTGAGCGGGTTGACCCGCAGGCTGGTCCTGCCGCCGTCGGCCGCATAGGTCAGGATGCCCAGCGCCTCGTCCGGGTAATGGATGCGGAGAAAATCCGCCACATCCTTCCCGGCAGAACCAAGCACCATCAGCCGCTCGGTCTCATTCCGGAACCGGGCGGTGCTCAGGTCGTAGGTGCAGGCGCGGCGCAGCACGGCATTGACCAGCCCCGCTGCGCTGGATTTTCGGAACGCACGGGTCAGCTTGACCGCCTCATTGACGGCCGCCGATGCGGGCACCTGCATATACCGGGCCTGGGCCAGAGCGGAGCGTAAAATCTCCCGGACGGGAGCGTCCAGCCTGGCAAGGCCCTTGGGCAGGAACTGGCCGAGCATATAGTCCAGTGTGCCCCGGTGTTCCAGCACCGTGTAAAAAATGGCGCTGGCAAACGCTTTGTCGCGGCCTTCGAGCTGCTGACGCTTCAGTTCGGCATCCAGGACGAGGTTGGAAAAGCCGTCCTGCTCCTGCTTCACCAGCGCCGAGACCGCCGCCGCGCGGGGATTCGGCCCGCTCACAGACAGTCCCCCGCTTTGAGCCGCAGACCTGCTGCAAACGAGGTGCCGTCCATGGGCTTCTTGCCCTCCGGTACCACATGCAGCAGCTGGATGGCACCCTCGGCGCAGGCCACGGTCAGGGGCCGGGTCGCCAGCACCGTGCCGGGCGCTTCGCCGTGGGAAGGCACCGCGCGGCACTCGGTCACCTTGACCTTTTTGCCGCCGGCGGTGATGAACCAGGCCATGGGCCAGGGGTTCATGCCGCGCACCCAGTCGTGGATGTGAGCGGCGGAGTCGGTGAGCCGGAACTCGGCCAGCTCCTTGTCGAGCATGGGCGCGAGGGTCGCATGGGCGTGATCCTGCGGCTGGGGCCGGAGGGTGCCTGCCGCGATCTGCGGGATGGTCTCGCAGAGGACGCGGGCACCGACTGCCGTCACCCGGTCGAACAGTTCTCCGCTGGTCTCTTCGGGGCCGATGGCCATCTTCTCACAGACCAGAACATCGCCGGTGTCCAGCCCTTCGTCCATCTGCATGATGGAAACTCCCGTCTCGGTGTCGCCGTTCAGGACGGCCCACTGCACCGGGGCGCTGCCGCGGTACTTCGGCAGCAGCGAAACATGCAGGTTGATGCAGCCATACCTGGGGGCCTGGAGCACGCTGGCGGGCAGGATGCACCCATAGGCCACCACCACGATCAGTTCCGGGGCCAGTGCCTGGATGTTGGCATCCTCGCCGCCGTCCCGCAGGGTGCGGGGCTGGAAGACCGGTGTGCCGTGCTCCAGCGCCACTTCCTTGACCGGGGGTGCGGTGAGCACCTGCTTGCGGCCCACCGGTTTGTCGCGGCGGGTGTATACGCCGCAGATGTCATGCCCGGCGGCATACAGAGCCTTCAGGCACTCGGCGGCAATGTCCGGTGTGCCCATGAACAGAATGCGCATTACTTGTTTCCTTTCGCTTCGCGGGCAGCCTTTTTGCCCTCTTCGGTGTCCTCATAGAAATACTCGCTGGACTGCATGATGGTGATGCCGTCCAGATGGTCGTTCTCGTGCTGGATGCAGCGGCCCAGCAGACCCTCGGCCTCCAGCTCGAACCAGTTGCCGTTGCGGTCCTGTGCGCGGACTTTGACAGCGGCCGGGCGGGTCACTGCGCCGTTGTGGCCGGGGAAGGACAGGCAGCCCTCGTAGGCGGTCTCCTCATCCTCGGACACCGCGAGGATCTCCGGGTTCACGAAGTCGATGAACTTGTACTCGTAATCTGCGGGGATCTCCTCCGGGGCGTCGGTGGTATCCCACACGACGAACAGGCGGCGCAGCATCCCCACCTGCGGGCCGGCCAGACCCACGCCGTCGGCGTCGATCATGGTCTCGCGCATGTCGTCCAGCAGAGTTGCCAGACGGTCGTCAAAATTGGTCACCGGGCGGCAGACCTTGTTCAGGATGGGGTCGCCCTCTTTCACGATGTTGCGGATAGCCATAGTTGGTACCTCCAAATCAGTTGTTCGTATCAGATATCTCCGTCCGAGTGCAGGTCTACGACGACGGTGGCTTTGGCGGGCAGCTTTTCCTGCTCGTAAAGGCCCAGCGTTTCGCGCATCAGGTCGCGGAAGCGGCGGTCGTTGCGGCACTTGACGGTGAGTTTGTAGCGGTAGTTTCCGTTGATCTTTTCGATATTGCCGGGGGTGGGGCCGAGCACCCGGAGAGGCAGCTCCGGCTGTTTTGCCGCCTGTCGGCCCAGCAGGGCCGCGAACCGGGCAGCGGCGCGGGCCACCTCGCTCTCCTTCAGGCCCGAAAAGCCCACGACGCACAGCCCGCAGAACGGCGGGTACAACCCCAGCTTCCGGTAGGCGATCTCCTGCTCGAAGAAAGCGTCGTAGTCCTGCGCGGCAGCGAGGTTGAGCACCGGGTTATCGGGGTCGGTGGTCTGGATGATGGCAAAACCGGGGTCTTTGGCCCGGCCGCTCCGGCCCACCACCTGCGTGATGAGGCTGAACACGGTCTCATACGCCCGGAAGCCCTGGGCGAACAGGAGCGAGTCGATGCCGAGGACGCCCACCAGGGTCACATCCTCGAAATCCAGCCCCTTGGCCACCATCTGGGTGCCCACCATGATGTCGTACTCGCGGCGGGCGAACCGGGCCAGCAGCTTTTCGTGGGCGTCCTTGGCGGCGGTGGAGTCCTGGTCCATCCGCAGGATGCGCGCCTCCGGGAAGAGCTTTGCCAGCTCCTCCTCAGCCTTCTGGGTGCCGAAGCCGCGGTACTGCAATGTTCCGCCGCAGGCGGGGCATTTTTGCGGGGGCGGGTCCAGCTGGCTGCCGCAGTAGTGGCAGAGCAGCTTGTGCGCCGATTTGTGGTAGACCATCGGGACGCTGCACTTTGCGCATTTGAGCACCTCGCGGCAATCCTCACACTGGGCGATGGTCTGGTAGCCCCGGCGGTTGAGCAGCAGGATGGTCTGCTTTTCCGCCTCCAGATTGCGGCGGATGGCATCTTCGAGCGCCAGGCTGATCTCGCGCGGGTTGCCGGAGGCCAGCTCGGCCCGCATATCGACGATCTCGACATGGGGCAGCGGGTTGCCGCCGTACCGCTGGGTCAGCCGCACCAGCTGGGTGCGCCCATGCTGGGCTGCAAAGTAGCTCTCGGTGCTGGGGGTCGCGCTGGCCAGCAGGAGCAGCGCCCCATTCTCGGCCGCGCGCTGCCGGGCCACCTCGTGGGCGGCGTAGCGGGGCGCGGATTCGGAACGGTAGGTGTGCTCCTGCTCCTCGTCGATGATGACGAGGCCGATGTTTTCCAGCGGCGAAAAGATGGCACTGCGGGTACCCACCACGATGTCGGCTCCGCCGTCCTGGATCATCTGCCACTGGAGCAGCCGTTCCGTGTGGTTGAGGGCCGAGTGCTGCACGGCCACCTGCCTGCCGAACTGGCTCTTCAGCCGCAGGATCATCTGGGGGGTCAGGCTGATCTCCGGTACAAGCACCAGCGCCCGCCGCCCCAGCTGCAAACACCGCTCGATGAGCTTGAGGAAGACCAGCGTTTTTCCGCTGCCGGTCACGCCGTAGAGCAGCGCCGAATGGGGTTCGGCATCTTCGAGGTGCGGCAGCAGGGCATCGTATGCGGCCTGCTGTTCGCTCGTCAGAAGGATGGGGTCATTTTTCAGTGGGATGCTCGCATACAGGTCGATGGATTTGTTCACCTTGCTGCATTCCAGCACGCCCTTGGTGCAGAGATTGTCCAGCACAGCCCGGCTGATGCCCTTTTCTTCGAGTTCGGTCTGGGTGCGCTCTCCCCCGCCCAGCAGGGCCACTGCCGCCAGCTGCTTGGCCGTCGGCTTCGGCTTGGGCGGCAGGGTGCCCACCAGCTTGTAAGCGTTCTCAGTGTGGCGGACCAGCTGCTTTTGCAGCACCGGCGTCACACCGTCCGCCGCCACGGCGGGCTTGTACTGCGCTCCATACGGGATGACAGCCTTGACGGCCTCATAGTAAGTGCAGAAGGTGCGTTCTTTCAAAAAATGCACCAGCCGCAGCAGTTCCGGCGTCAGGCAGGCGGAAGCGGGGGCCACATCGAAGAGGAATTTCAGCTTCGAGTTCTCCGGTTCGGCGTCGCAGGCCAGCACCACGCCCATCCGGGCACGGCTCCCCCGCCCGAACGGCACCAGCACCATGCTGCCCAGCCGGACAGCGTCCTGCTGGTCGGGCATGACCGCGTAGGTATACAGTTTATCGAAGTGGAACGTCGCGTTGCTCACGGCGACTCCGACCGTTTTGGGCATTCAGCTTCCTCCGGGTTTGTGGTTTCAGTGTGCGAGGCCCGCCCGCTGGCAGATGACCTGATAGAGCGCATCGGCGCAGGCGGCGACCTCATTGTTGACCAGCTTCAGGGTGAAGTCGTCCTGCTGGGCCAGCTCGTTCCGGGCCGTAGCCAGACGCTCACGGATGCTTTCCTCGGTCTCGGTGCCGCGACCGCGCAGACGGCGCTCCAGCTCCTCCACCGACGGCGGCAACAGGAAGATGGTGGTGGCACCGGGGAACATCCGGCGGATGTTGGCCGCGCCGTGGACATCAATGACCAGCACGACCAGCTTGCCGGCTTCCAGCCGCTTGTGGATCTCCTCTTTCAGGGTGCCATAGTAATTGCCGTTGTAGAAATTGTATTCCACGACCTCGTCGTTTGCGATGAGCTGCTGGAACTGCTCCTGGCTGCGGTAGTAGTAATCCACGCCCTCCTGCTCGCCGGGGCGGGGCGAACGGGTGGTGGCGGAGACGGTCTTCTCGATCTCCGGGTGCGCAGCGCGCAGTGCATTGACCACGCTGTCCTTGCCGGTACCCGCTGCACCGGATACCACAAACAGATACTTTTCGTTTTCCATCTTTATTTTTGTTCCTCCTCTGAGCCTTTGCCCTCGGCCTGCCCGGCGGCGCGGCTGGCCACCGTTTCCGGCTGAAGGGCTGACAGAACGACATGGTCGGAGTCCATGATGAGCACCGCGCGGGTGCTGCGCCCATAGGACGCATCGATCAGCATCCCGCGTTCCCGCGCTTCCTTGACCAGACGCTTGACCGGCGCAGAGTCCGGGCTGACGACGGCCACCACGCGCCCGGCGCTGACCAGATTGCCAAAACCGATGTTGATGAGCTTCATCTTCTCCTCCGATCCGAATGTATCAATCCATTACTCCAGATTCTGGATCTGTTCGCGAATCTTTTCGATCTCCGCCTTCATATCCACCACCACGCGGGTGATGTCCAGATCCTGGCACTTGGAGCCGATGGTGTTGGTCTCGCGGTTGAGCTCCTGGGTCAGGAAATCCAGCTTGCGGCCCACCGGCTCATCCAGCTCCAGAATGGAGCGGTACTGGGCAATGTGGCTGCGCAGGCGGACGGTCTCCTCGTCCACTGCGGTTTTGTCACCGAAGATGGCGGCCTCAGTCAGGACGCGGGAATCGTCGATGTTCCGGTCTTCCAGGATGACCTTGAGCTTCTCATACAGGCGGTTGGTGTAGGCTTCCACCCGGCCTGCGCTCAGCGTCTCCACCCGGCCGACACACTCTTCCAGAAAGCACAGGCGGCTCTCGACGTCGGCCTTCATTTTTGCACCCTCGGCGGCGCGCATCTGCACGAACGTTTCCAGCGCCTGCGCCGTGACGGCGGAGACGTCCTCCCACAGCTGCTCCTCGTCCACATCCGCGTGGCGGGTGGCGAGGACGTCCGGGAAGCGGGCAATGAGGCTGGCGGAGGTGTCGTTCTTGATGCAGAGTTCCTCGGACAGGTCCCGCAGGGCCTGCTGGTAGCTTCTGGCCAGCTCCCGGTTCACGGTGACGACGGTGTCGGCGGCGTCCACGTTCTGCACCGTCAGGCTCAGTTCCACCTTGCCGCGGGTGATCTGCTCGTTCAGCTGCTTTTTCAGGCGGCTGTCCATATAGCTGCAGGTCCGGGGCATCCGGGACGAATACTCAAAGTACCGGGAGTTGACACTGCGCAGCTCCACCGTGATCTCACGGCCATTGCGCACCGCTGTGCCCCGACCAAAACCGGTCATACTTAAAATCATGGTCAAATTTCCTCTTCTGACATAGGTTTTTTGCGGACAAATTCCAGTATATGTATCCGCTTTTGGGCACACCCGCCCATGTTACGATACATATGCTATCATTTTACTCTGCTGGCCCCGTTTTTGCAAGCAATGCGGCGAAAAAATCAGCTTTTGCCACGAAAAAGTCACACAAACGGCACCGCTGCTCCGCAGACACAAAAAGCCCCCCGCAAAACTGCGAGGGGCCAGAGGGATTCAATTAGACAGGATGCGACTGGTTGGTGTAGTCTGCGTGGTCAGCGTCCACGCCCTGCTTCTTGGCATTGCGCTTCTCGAAGAACTTGGGTGCGACCTGCGGGAACATGGCGTAGGTCAGAACGTCCTCTTCCTGCGTTGCCCACTTGGCGGCTTCGGTCTTCAGCTTGTCCATCTCAGGAGCAAGGGTGTCGGCGAAGCGGCAGGTGATGGGCTTTTCGTCGCCCAGGATCTTCTTGGTGAACTCGGCGCTGATGGGCGCGGGAGTCTTGCCGTAGTCGCCGTGGACCAGGCCCTTGAACTCCTTGGTGACCATCTTGTAGCGCTCGCCCAGGATGACGTTGAAGACGGCCTGGGTGCCAACGATCTGGCTGGTGGGGGTGACCAGCGGAGGATAACCGGCGTCCTCACGAACGCGGGGGATCTCAGCCAGCACTTCATCCAGCTTGTCTTCCTTGCCGGCATCCTTCAGCTGCTTGAGCATGTTGGAGAACATGCCGCCCGGCACCTGATACAGCAGGGTGTTGGCATCGACGCCCAGAGACTTCGGGCTGATCTGGCCGTTGGCGATGTACTTCTCGCGCAGCTTTGCGAAGTATGCGCGGACGACGTTCAGCTGCTTCAGGTCCAGACCGGTATCGTAATCGGTGCCCTGCAGAGCTGCGACCAGGCTCTCGGTCGCCATGTGGCTGGTGCCGCCGCTCAGGGGGCTCATGGCGGTATCGACGATGTCGGCACCGGCCTCGATGCCCTTCAGCAGGGACATGGAAGCCAGACCGGCGGTGTAGTGGCTGTGGATATCGACCGGGATGGACAGGGTGCTCTTCAGCTCCTTGACCAGGTCGTAGCAGGTGTACGGAGTCAGCAGGCCAGCCATATCCTTGATGCAGATGGAGTCAGCGCCCATCTCTTCCAGGGTCTTGGCGTACTTGACGTAGTACTCGTTGTTGTGCACGGGGCTCAGGGTGTAGCTGATGCAGCCCTGCACATGTGCCTTTTCCTTGTTGGCTGCCTTGATGGCGGTCTGCAGGTTGCGGGCATCGTTCAGTGCGTCGAAAATGCGGATGACGTCGATGCCGTTGGCAACAGACTTCTGCACAAAGTACTCGACGGCGTCATCTGCATAGGGGCGGTAGCCCAGCATGTTCTGGCCGCGGAACAGCATCTGCAGCTTCTGGTGGGGCAGCTCCTTGCGCAGGATGCGCAGACGGTCCCAGGGGTCCTCGTCGAGGAAGCGGATGCAGCTATCGAAGGTAGCGCCGCCCCAGCACTCGACAGAGAAGTACGGGATCTTATCCATTTCGGGCAGGATGGGACGCATGTCGTCCATCGTCATACGGGTGGCCAGCAGAGACTGGTGCGCATCGCGCAGGACAACTTCCGTGATCTTGATCGGCTTTTTGGCCATGGTTGTCACCTCTCCCTTCGTTCTCAGTTCATGGAGACGAGAACGTCACCGGAGTTGACGGTGTCGCCCTTGTTGACATTGACGGAAGCAACGGTGCCGTCCTGCGGAGCGACGATCTCGTTCTCCATCTTCATGGCCTCCAGGATGACCAGCACGTCGCCAGCCTTGACGGATGCACCGGCTGCGACCTTGACATCCAGGATGTTGCCGGGCATGGGAGCCTTGACGGTGACGGCACCGGCAGCACCGGCGGGAGCAGCAGCCTTGGGAGCGGCAGCAGGAGCAGCCGGAGCCTTGGGAGCAGCGGGAGCGGCAGCAGCAACGGGAGCTGCGCCAGCGGCGGTCTCCTCAACGGAGACGCTGTAAGCAACACCATTGACGGTAATATTGTAATACTTCATGGAAGGACCCTCCTGAATCAATCATTTATCCTATGTACGTTTTACGATCGGAACGCTTACAGAGCCATGTTGCCGTGCTTCTTGGGCAGGCGGGCAGCACGCTTGGTGCTCAGCAGCTCAAATGCAGCCACAACGCTTGCGCGTGCGTTGGCAGCGTCGCAGGTCATATCGGCAGCGCCGCAGGCCACAGCGTTGGCGGCACTGCACACCTCGGCGGTGTAGGCAGCAGCCTTGGCGTTGGTCGCAGCGATGATATTGTCGGAAGCGTCGATCTCGCTCTTGTACAGAACGGAGACGGCAGCGTTGGGCTCCAGAGCGCTGACCACGCAGCCGTTGACGGCGATCTTCAGGTCGGCATTGGCCAGAGCGGTGTAGACCGGGCCCACAGCCTTGCCAGCCAGCAGAGCGACCTTCGCGGTGGTGGCGTCTGCATAGGTGGCAGCCAGACGGGCAGCCTCACGGATGCCGCCGGCGATGTCGTCGGTCGCGCTGGGGACGAAGCCCTTGGTGTCCACGATGGTCAGCACGGGGACGCTGAAGGCGTCGCACAGGCGGACGAAGCGGGAAGCCTTGGACACGCAGTTGTGGCACAGCTGCTCACCGGTCGCCACCACGCCGACCGCGTTGCCGCCGATGGTAGCAAATGCGGTGTAGACGCTCTTGCCGAAGCCTGCAAACAGCTCCACGGCGCTGTCCTTATCAATGAGGGCAGCAGCAGCCTTCTCCGGAGCGGCACCAGCGGCCAGGACTGCAGTGGGCTGCTCGAACTCGAAGATGGCGGGGCCGGTCAGGTTGTTGGCGGGCAGCAGACCCACGATGTGGGCAGCCTTCTCCGCAGCCTCGGCAGCGCTCTCGGCCACGATGGCAGCAACACCAGCCTTGGCAGCAGCCTCAGCGGAGCCTGCATCTGCGACCTTGTCGCCCTTGGCGGCAGAGGTGAAGGGAGCGGTGAAGAACAGCTCGGCGTCCTTTGCCATGACGCAGACATCTGCGCTGGCAGCGTTCAGGGCGCTGGTGCCGCCGCACACGCCGGTGACGACTGCCACCTGGGGCACGACGCCGGACACCTTGGCGATGGCAGCGTTCAGCTTGGCGGTCGCGGTCAGAACGTCCAGACCCTCTGCCAGCTTTGCGCCGACCGAGTTGTAGAACGTGACCACGGGGCAGCCCGTCTGAGCAGCCATTTCGAGGACCTTGATGTTCTTCTCAACGTCCTTCACGGTGACTGCCTCGCCGTTCTGGTAGACGGCGTAGGCCTGCTGGCCAGCCGCATAGCCGCAGGCAGCGCTCACCGCGCCGTCCGCAAACAGTGCGGTATATTCCCCGTCATCGAAAAACTTGGCGAGGATTTCTCCTTTGTTGATCTTTGAAGCCATGGTAAGACCTCCTGCTTTGTCTATTTTGAGCTTTCAAAATTAGGTTTATTATACTATATTTTGTCAGGATTCTCAAGTGCCGAACGCCCCATTTTTGAGGGAAAATCTCACAATCTTTTCCATCTCAGGCCCGGCCGCCTTGGTCTGCCCGACAAAGATACTGTGGGGACCATCATTTTCTCCGTTTTGCGGGTGCATTGCGCTCGCCGCGCTTTGTGCCCTGCCCCACCGGGCCGCGGGGGCGGCGCTCGGCCGCTTTGGATTGCAGCGCTGCGCTGCGGGTCTGGGCGCGGCCCTTGGCGGCTGCGGCGCGCAGGCCGTTGATCTCTGCCTTGGTCAGCTCGCGGTAGGTGCCCGGCTTGAGCATCCCCAGCTTGACGACGCCCTCGGCGTTCCGCTTCAGGCGGACGACTTCCAGCCCGACGGCCTCGCACATCCGGCGGATCTCGCGGTTCTTGCCCTCTTTCAGGGTCATCTCCATCACGGTGCGGCCCGGCTCGTCGGTCACGACATTGATGGCACAGGGCATGGTCTTGGTGCCATCGTCCAGCACGACGCCGGAACTCATCTTCAGGATCTGGCTCTCGTCGGCACGGGGCTGCACGGTAACGCGGTACAGCTTGGAAATGCCGCCGGACGGATGGGTGACGGCCTGCGCAAAGGCGCCGTCGTTGGTCATCAGCAGCAGGCCCTCGCTGTCCTTATCCAGGCGGCCCACCGGGTAGAGGCGGGCGGGGATGTCGCTGACCAGCTCCATGACGGTCTTGCGGCCCAGCTCATCGCTGGCGGTGGTCACGTAGCCGCGGGGCTTGTACAGCGCCAGATAGTAGAGCTGCTGGTTCTTCTGGATGTAGATGCGCTCATCATCCACATGCAACACATCGCGGTTGGGGTCCATCTTGTCGCCCACCTTGACCGGGTGGCCGTTGACCTTGACGCGGCCCTCAGCAATGATCTGCTCGGCCGCGCGGCGGGAGCACAGGCCCTGCTCGCTCATGATCTTCTGAATACGTTCTTCTGCCATTGTTCGTTTACTCCTTGTGCGCCTCCCGGCGCTCAAAATGCACCGCGCTGAAGAGCCCTGCCCTTGCGGGAAAGGTGGTACGCAGTGCCGGATGAGGATGCGCATTCCTGCGCGTTTGCCTCATCCATCTTGCTTCATTCGGCTGCTCCCCTCAAGTGGAAACTCATGCGCCTTTTCTTACGCGTTGGGCGCTTCGGGGCCGGTCTCCGCGGGGGCCGCCTTGCCGCCCTTCCTGTCGATGAGGACGCTGACCTTCTCCACCAGTTCGGGGATCATGGTCAGGGCGCGGTCCACGGTGTTGGCCCCGTCGGACAGCTGGATGGTGCGGACACAGCCGTCCTTGATGACAAGGAAGGCCACCGGCTGGATGTTGACGCCCGCGCCGGAACCGCCGCCGAACAGGTCCTTGTTGGCAGCATTCTTGCCGTCAAAGTCCGTGCCCGCGGATGCAAAGCCAAAGCTGACTTTGGACACCGGAAGGATGGTGGTGCCGTCCTCGGTGGTGATGGGCTTGCCCACGATGGTGTTGGAATCCACCATCTGACGGACCTTGTCCATCGTGACGTTCATTAAACCCTGGATCGGATGCTCAGCCATAAAATCGGCCTCCTTATTTCAATGAGTGGGAAAAAGCGGGAACGCTTTCTCCGGAACTGCCCCCGCCGCAGCGGACAGGCAGAACACACCATACAGTTATATTATAACCAAATTATAGGAAGACGTCCAGCACTTTTTCGCGCCAGAACTCGTAAAGCACACGCACTGCCGTGAAGACGATGGCATACGCCTGTGCCGACACCCGGAAGGACACCCGGTCCTGCACCGTCGGCTGGGCCGAGCCGAAATCCGGAAGCAGCCGCAGCTGCTCAAAATCGAGATAGACGAACCGGTCGAGGAAGCCCAGTGCCGGATAGAGCCAGGCGTTCAGCCTGCCATAGCTGCGGGCAGCTTCGGCGGGGTCCTCGCCCCGGACGCCCAGCACGACGTCGACCTTCGTGATGCGCAGCGACCCGATGATGGCTCTGGTCAGCCGGCCCGCCCCCCGCAGGATGGTGCAGAGGATGTTCAGGGTCAGCCGGGCCTTTTTGCGGGGCGGGGTCTCCGGCCTGGGCTTCTGGTCCGCTTTCTGTCCGGCTGTTTTTTTCTTCTTTTTCTTTTTCGGCTTTTCCGGTGCAGGATACTGGAACACCGGCAGGGTCAGCCCCAGCGCACCGGCCCGGATAGTCAGCACATCGTTCTCCCACTGCACATCCGCGCAGAAGGGGCAGAACAGCAGCACCACCGCCAGGGTCAGGACCACCAGCAGCAGGATACCGATTCCTTTCAAGAGAACGAGCAACACCGCTCCCAAAACGCTCAGAACGCTCATACTTCTCCCCCGCTTTCTTCACTGCTGTGGATGGGCGGCAGGTCGTCCAGGCTGGACAGGCCAAAGCACCGCAGAAACACATCCGTCGTCCGGAACGCCACCGGCCGTCCGGGCAGGTCCAGCCGTCCGGCCTCTTCGATGAGGCCTTTTTCCAGCAGGCCGGACACGCTGGACGAGGAGTCCACGCCGCGCACCTGCTCAATGAATGCGCGGGAGACCGGCTGGTTGTAGGCGATGACGGTCAGTGTTTCCATCGCCGCCGGACCCAGCGGCACCGAGCGCCGGGTATCCAGCACCCGGCGGACCGGCTCGGCAAAGTCGGCCTTGGTGGCCAGCTGCCAGTGGGTGTTCAGGTGGAGCAGGCACAGGCCGCTGTCCTCGCGGGCATAGCGGGTGCGCAGCTCTTCCAGCACCGGCTCCACGCTGGAGACCGGCATCTGAAGCGCCTGGGCCAGTTTGTCGGCCCCGATGGGTTCCGCATAGGCAAAGAGCATCGCCTCCACGGCGGCTCGCAGTTTTTTCTGGTTCATTCGTTCTCCTTTGTGCGTTCCAGCCGCCCGCGGCGCATGGTCATCGCACCGTCCGGGCCGAGGGTGACACGCCCGCCGCGCACCAGTTCCAGCAGGGCCAGAAAGGTGGCCACATGGGTGCTCCGGCTCTGGCGGCGGGAAAACAGCTGCCCCAGCTTCCGGGCACTGCCCCCGATGAGCTGGCGCAGGATATAGACCACCCGGCTGTTCACCGACACCACCGGCGCGGATACCAGCGGCTCGAACTGCTGCTGGGTGGGCTGCCGGACGACGGCCGCTTTCCGGCCCGCCAGCGCCTGCCAGCAGTCTGCCAGCACCTGCGGCGAGTGGAAGAGGTCGTAGGTGTTGTCCTGCTCCACTTCCAGCGGTCTCCGGACGAAGACTGGGGCCTGCTCCCCTTTTGCGCGCAATGCCCCGGCCATCCGGCGGCACTGGTCGTACTCGATGAGCTGGCCGGTCAGTTCCTGTTTCATCCGCTCGCCCTCTTCGCTGCGGGGCAGCAGCAGATAGCTCTTCATCTCCACCAGATGCGCCGCCATCTCGATGAAGGCGCTGGCCGTCTCCGGGTCGGCTCCGGCGTCCGCCGCCACGGTGCGGGTGTACTGGTCGATGAGTTCCAGAATGGGGATGTTGTGCAGGTCCATCTTGTGCTTCTGCACCAGCGTCAGCAGCAGTTCCAGCGGGCCTTCGAAGTCCGCCAGATGGAACGTCAGCTCTTCTGCCACTCAGATCACCGTCCCGATGGATGCGTAATACATGGAATAGGCGATCTGGTCGATGTAGCCAGTGCCCAGATCCAGCAGATTCCACACGGCATCGTTCAGCAGGGTGAGCGGGCCGTCCAGAAAGCCGCTCCAGACCACCGCCAGCATGACGATGAGGATCACCCGCTCATATTTCATGATGCCGAAGTAGATGCGCTGGGGCAGCACCGCCAGCAGCACCCGGCTGCCGTCCAGCGGCGGCACCGGGATGAGGTTGAACACCGCCAGACTGACGTCCATCATGACCAGATATTGCAGGAAGCGGGCTGCAAACACGGTTCCGACCGTGACCGGGGCCCAGTAATACAGCAGCTTCCAGACCACCATCGCGAGATAGGCCAGGAGCAGGTTCGCTACCGGACCTGCCAGCGCCGTGAGCGCCATGCCCGCCTTGGGGTTCTTGAAATTGCGCGGGTCGGTGGAGACCGGCTTTGCCCAGCCCACGCCCGCCAGCACCATGCACAGGGTGCCCATCAGGTCAAAGTGGCGGAACGGGTTCAGCGACAGCCGGCCCTCCCGCTTGGCCGTGGGGTCGCCCAGCAGCCAGGCGGCGAGGGCGTGGCCCGCTTCGTGGAACGGGATGGCGACCAGCGTCACCAGCGCCCGGATGAGATAGTACAGTCCGCGTGAGGTCATCGTATTCTCCTAACAGTGGATTATTTTGTCTTATTGTACTATGTTTTTTGATTTCAGACAAGGGTTTGGCCCACAGATAAAAAAGGTTACAGAAATTTCAAAAAAATGCTTGCAATTTCTGCCCGACTCTGGTACAATAGTCAAGCTGATTATTTTGAATTCCTTACTTCACTGCTAGGAGGTGCAAGTATCATGGCTAAGTGTGAATGCTGCGGCAAGGGCGTTACCTTTGGTATCAAGGTCTCCCACTCCCATCGCCGTTCCAACCGTACCTGGAAGCCGAATGTCCGTCGTGTCAAGGCGGTCGTGGAGGGTTCTCCCAAGTATATCTACGCATGCTCCCGTTGCCTGCGCGCTGGCAAAGTTACCCGCGCTGTCTAAGTAGCTGCATCTGCCGGTCACTTTGTCGAGTGACCGGCTTTTTTGTTTTCCAGGAGGAGGTTTTTCAGATGGCTCTGCCCCATGACCCCATCATGCTTTTGAGCATGGTGAACCTGAAGCTGCGCGACTTCTACCCCAGCCTCGACGCACTGTGCGACGACCTGGACGAGGACAAGGCCGCGCTGTGCGCAACGCTCGCTGCCGCCGGGTACGGATACGACCCGGTGCGGAATCAATTCGTATAAATTCAGGAGGATGCTTCCATGATGCAAGGTACCTATTATAAAGAGTGGAGCCGGATGCTCGGCCGCGAAATGGAGTTCAAGGTCTATGGCACGGCCGGTGTGCCGGTGCTGGCCCTGCCCGCCCGCGGGGGCCGTTTCTACGATTGGGAGAACAACGGGATGCCCGAAGCGGTGGCTTCCCTGCTGAGCAGCGGCAAGCTCCAGCTCTTCACCGCCGACGGCATCGACGCCGAGAGCCTGCTGGCCGGGGATGCTGCGCCCCGCCGCCGGGCCGAGATGCAGGAAAAGTATTTCAACTACCTGTCCACCGAGCTGGCCGCCCGCATCCGGGAACTGAACCAGACCGAGAAAGGCCAGCGCATCTGGTGCGTCGGCGTGGACACCGGTGCCTGTCAGGCCGTCAACTGCCGCCTGCGCCGCCCGGAGGTGTTCGGCGGTGCCATCGGTCTGTCCGGCCTGTACGACATGAGCCGCTTTCTGGGCAGCGCCGAGGACGACCTCGTGCTCCGCAATGCCCCCCTCGCCTACCTGACCGAGACCGGCCTCGTGGACAAAAAGGCCTTTGCCAAGGCGGAGGAGAACGACCTCACCCTCTGCGCCGGGCAGGGCAGCTACGAGGAAGAGGCACAGGCCGACACCCGCGCCCTCTCCGAGGCCCTGACCGCCGCCGGTCTGCCCGCCCACTGCGAGTTCTGGGGCAGTGACGTCTCCCACGACTGGTACTGGTGGGGCAAGGAGCTGCACCTGTTCGCAGAACGCATCTTTGGAGAAGGAGAAAGCCATGCCTGAATTTGTGATCGGTGCCCGCGGGCATGATTTTGGCCGTCACACCCCGGATGAGCTGTTTGCTTCCATCGGCAAGGCGGGCTTTGCCTGCACCCAGCTGGCCTACACCAAGGCCATTGAGGGCGTGAAGAGCTATGCCGATGTCACCCTGGAACTGGTCGAGGCCACCCGCGCCGCAGCCACCGCTGCCGGTGTTTCCATCGCGGTGAACGGCACCTACGTCGAGCTGGGCTATGCCGACGAGGACAAGCGCCGCGCCGAGGTCGCCAAGGTGCTGAGCCAGATCCCGGTCGCCAAAGTGCTGCACGCCGGCTGCATGGGCAGCGAGACCACCAACATGGCCAAGCAGCCCGGTGTCACCCGCAAGGAAGCGCAGGAAGCCCTTCTCCGCAGCCTGGGCGAGATCCTGCCCGTCTGTGAGGAGCAGGGGGTGCTGTTCGCCGTGGAGTGTGTCTACTACCACGCCATGAACACCCCGGAGGCCGTCAAGATGGTGCTGGACACCATCGCCAGCCCCAATCTGCGCGTCCTCTGCGATTTCGCCAACTACGTCGGCCCGGAGGACGCTTCGCTGGACGCGCAGCGCCGCATCTGGGACAAGGTGGGCAGCTGGTACGGCGACAAGATCGCCGCCGTCCACTTCAAGGGCCAGAACTTCCGGCCGGATGGCACCCTGTACTCCACCAGCCTGGAGGAGTCCTGTGTGGACTATGCAGGCGGCTTCGCCATGCTGAAGCAGATGCCGCAGGCCGCCTTCCCGGTCCTGCGCGAGGAAGCCGTCCCCGCCCGCGCCGCCAGCGACATCGCCTTTATGCGGAAATTCTGCGAATAAGCGCTTGCCTTTCAGGAGCTGAAGAAACTCCTTCCGTCATCGCTCACGCGATGCCACCTCCCTCTAGGAGGGAGGCTTTAGGCCCCCTCTCCGAGGGGGCTGTCACCGAAGGTGACTGGGGGAGTCTCTTCAGCTCCTTCTTTTTTGTCTTCTGTGTTCACAAAAAATTCACAGTTGAATCTTCATCTCCTACTTGTTCTGTAGGACAAACTGTGCTACAATGCCTTTGTGCGAAAGATACCCCCAAGGGGTAATTTGAAAGGAGTTGTTCCCATGAGCAGCGAGATGGAACCCTGCCCCCGCTGTGCCCTGCACGAAGCGTCCCCTGCCCCCTGCTGCGAAGATGCAGCCGCCGAAACAGCGCAGGCCGAAGTGGAGACCCTGCACGCCTGCTGCTGCCGCCACAAAAAGCGGAGCGAGGAGGAGTACAAGAGCCTCATCCACCGGCTGAACCGCATCGAGGGCCAGATCCGAGGCATCCGCGGCATGGTCGAAAAAGACGTCTACTGTGCCGACATCCTTGTGCAGGTGGCGGCGGCAAACTCTGCGCTGAACGCCTTTTCCAGAGAGCTGCTCAGCCAGCATGTGCGCACCTGCGTCGCGGACGACCTGCGCGCGGGCAGCGACGAAAAGTTGGATGAGCTGCTGAAATTGCTGCCCAAACTCATGAAATGACCCTTTTTCGGACAAGCTGACCCATCGCAAGGAGTGAGACTATGGAACAATACAACGTTACCGGCATGAGCTGCGCGGCCTGCTCTGCACGGGTGGAAAAGGCCGTAAACGCCGTGCCCGGCGTCACGAGCTGTTCGGTGAGCCTGCTCACCAACTCCATGGGCGTGGAGGGCACCGCGAGTGCCGCCGCCATCGTCAAGGCGGTGCAGGATGCAGGCTATGGCGCCAGCCCTAAAGCAGGCGGGCCCACCGCCGCCCCGGACCCCAGCGCCGACCTCGACGCCCTGGCCGACCACGAGACCCCCAAACTGAAAAAGCGGCTCATCGCCTCCCTTCTCTTTCTGGCTGTGCTGATGTACTTTTCCATGGGGCACATGATGTGGGGCTGGCCGCTCCCCCACTGGTTCGACGGCAACCACGTCGCGATGGGCCTCGTTCAGCTTCTGCTGGCGGGCATCGTGATGGTCATCAACCAGAAGTTCTTCATCAACGGCTTCAAGGGCCTCCTCCACCGCGCCCCCAACATGGATACGCTGGTGGCGCTCGGTTCCTCTGCCAGCTTCCTCTGGAGCACCTATGCCCTCTTCGCCATGACCCGTGCGCAGGTGGATGGCAACGACGCTCTCGTCATGCACTATATGATGGAGTTCTACTTTGAGTCGGCCGCCATGATCCTGACCCTCATCACGGTGGGCAAGATGCTGGAAGCCCGCTCCAAGGGCAAGACCACCGACGCGCTCAAGAGCCTGATGAAGCTGGCCCCCAAAACGGCCACCCTCCTGCGGGGCGGCACCGAAGTCAGCGTCCCCATCGCGGAAGTACGCAAGGGCGATGTTTTTGTCGTCCGCCCCGGTGAGAACATCCCGGTGGACGGCATCGTGCTGGAAGGCAGCAGCGCCGTGAACGAGAGCGCACTGACCGGTGAGAGCATCCCGGTGGACAAGGCCGAGGGCGACAAGGTCTCAGCCGCCACCACCAACCAGTCGGGCTTCCTGCGGTGCGAGGCCACCCGCGTGGGCGAAGATACCACTCTGGCGCAGATCATCCGGATGGTCAGCGACGCCGCCGCCACCAAGGCCCCCATCGCCAAGATCGCCGACACCGTGTCGGGTTTCTTCGTCCCGGCGGTCATCTCCATTGCTGTTGTCACCACCATCGTCTGGCTGCTGCTGGGCCGGGAGTTCGGCTATGCGCTGGCCCGCGGCATCTCGGTGCTGGTCATCAGCTGCCCCTGTGCGCTGGGCCTGGCCACACCGGTGGCCATCATGGTCGGCAACGGTCTGGGGGCCAAGAACGGCATCCTGTTCAAGACAGCCGCTTCGCTGGAAGCCGCAGGCCGTACCCAGATCGTGGCGCTGGATAAAACCGGCACCATCACCAGCGGCGAACCCAAAGTCACCGACATCCTGCCCGCCGAGGGCGTGAGCGAGACGGAGCTGCTGACCCTTGCCGCCGCGCTGGAGCGCAGGAGCGAACACCCGCTGGCCAAGGCCATCCTCGCTTATACCGAGGCCCATGCCATCGAGGCCCCGGAAGTCTCCGACTTTGCAGCCCTGCCCGGCAACGGCCTGACTGCAACGCTGGACGGCAAAGAAATTTACGCAGGCCATGCGTCCTTCCTTGCAACAAAGGCCGCTGTGCCCGCCAGCCTGAAGGCAAAAGCCGCCGCGCTGGCAAGCGAGGGCAAAACGCCGCTCTACTTCGGCGGCGCGGGCCGTCTGCTGGGCGTAGTGGCCGTGGCCGACACCATCAAGGAGGACAGCCCCCGCGCCATCCGTGAATTGCAGAACATGGGCATCCGGGTCGTGATGCTCACCGGCGACAACCAGCGCACCGCCGACGCCATCGGCCGTCAGGCAGGCGTGGATGAGGTCATCGCTGGCGTCCTGCCCGACGGCAAGGAAGCCGTCATCCGCAAGCTGCAAGCCTCCGGCAAGGTCGCCATGGTCGGCGACGGCATCAACGATGCCCCGGCCCTGACCCGCGCCGACACCGGCATCGCCATCGGTGCCGGAACGGACGTCGCCATTGATGCGGCGGACGTGGTGCTGATGAACTCCCGGCTCTCCGATGTACCCGCCGCCATCCGCCTGAGCCGCGCCACCCTGCGCAATATCCACGAGAATCTGTTCTGGGCCTTCATCTACAACATCATCGGCATCCCGCTGGCCGCCGGTGTGTTCATCCCCTTCGGCCTGACGCTGAACCCCATGTTCGGTGCCGCCGCGATGAGCCTGTCCAGCTTCTGCGTCGTCAGCAACGCGCTGCGCCTGAATCTGTTCGACCTGCACAGCACCAAACACGACCACAAGATCAAGACTTCCGCCCTGCCCGCTGCCGCGCAGCCGCAGGCTGAAGATACGACCGAACCCGTTTCGGAATCCAATGTCAAGGAGGAACGTTCCATGAAAAAGACCCTGCACGTTGAAGGCATGATGTGCTGCCACTGCGAGGCCCGCGTGAAGAAGGCACTGGAAGCTCTGCCCGAAGTCCACGAGGCCGTGGTCAGCCACGAGACCGGCACCGCCGTCGTCACCCTGAGCGCCGATGTCGCCAACGAGACCCTGAAGAAGGCCGTTGAAGACCAGGACTACAAAGTGACCGGCATCGAGTAAGCCTCACCCGCCAAAAAGACCCTCTCCGGACATTGCAGTAAAGCAAGGTCGGAGAGGGTCTTTTTATAATCTCTGCAATCGTTCTGCGCCCTTCGTCTTCAGCCAGCGGAGCGCGGCCCCATCGGCCAGGGCAAGGATGCCCAATGCTGCCATCCATGCGGCCTCGACCGGCACGAACTGCGCCAGCACCAGCACCCCCACGCCCAGCACAAAGCCAGCGGCCCAGTTGACAAGCAGTGCCAGCAGAACGCTGGGGTTCTGCTTGATGACGGCCATCTCGCTCGTCCAGTGGAACCGCGGCATCGTCACGCCCAGCATCAGCCCGGCGGCAGCTGTGAAAGCAACATCCAATGCCACCAGCAGACCCGCCAGCAGGGCCGAAGTCCACGGCGCGCGCAGAAGCACCAGCCCGCAAGCCAGGCAGAGCAGCGCGGGCGGCAGGGTGACCAGCAGATGCAGGTCCAGTTTTGCCCGCAGCACCTGCCATGGTGTCACCGGCAGACTTTGCAGCTGCCACAACTGTTCCCCTTCCAGCGAGACGGACGGCACGGTGAGGAGGTTCATCCCGGCCACCAGCACCACCGTGAAGGTCAGCAGCACCGCGCCCAGCTCCCGCGCGGGCAGCCGCGCCGCCAACGCCCGCAGTGCGTCCGCTTTATATCCCATTGCGCCGCTGAGAAGCAGCAGCGCCAGCGACCCCATGGCGCAGTTGAGCAGATAGGACGCGCTGCTGCCCAGATGGAGCAGTTCCCGGCGCAGCAGCGTCCGCCGCAGCGAGGAACGACGGGCCAGCCGCGCCCGCGTCCGTTTCACAGCCCCGCGCCGGGTCGTCATCAAGGTCAGATACGGCCCGGAAAGCGCCCTGCCCAGCACCGCGCAGAGCAGCACGATGCCAACGGCCAGCACCAGCAGCGGAAGCGGCTCCCCGCAGGCGGCACCTCCCAAAAAGCGCCCCACGCCCGTTAAGGCTGTGTTGTTTTCTCCCAGCGCCGCCTGCCCCAGCATCGGTTCAAGGAGAGCCATTCCCCGCTGGTAGGCGAGATCATACACCACCGCAAGCCCCAGGGTTGCCGCAATCGTGACCAGCGTTTTGTGTGCGGCCCGCGCAGTGCAGAGAGCGACCACCCACCCCAGCAGCGCCGCCAGAAGGGTCGCTGCCCCGGCCAGCACCAGCGCCATGGGAGCCGCACTCAGCAGCCCGCCCAGCGGAGAAGCTGCATACAACCCATACACCACCTCTGCCGGGACCCAGAGCAGCAGCAGATAGAACAGGCACATCGCGTACAGCCCGCTCATCCGGACGGCAAAGATCATCCACGGCGGAATGGGCATCGCCAGCAGCAGGTCGTTGTCCCTGGCCTGAAACAGGCTCCCATAGCTGGAAAACGCCCCGGCAAACACGCCAACGGCCAGCGCCAGAAGCTCCATCGTCAGGAAGTACAGTGCTTCCTGCCCGACGGGAAGCAGCAGCTCCCCCAGCGGCCACGCCAGCGAGAAGAAACTGCCCATCACCAGCAGCACGATGCCCCCATACAGCGCTCCGAACGCCAGCCGGCCCGCTCTGGTGCGGTGTCTGCCGGTGCTGGCGCTCCGGACGAGGAAAGCCCCCTGCTCCCGCAGCTGTTTCCGGAACAGAGCGCGGAACAGACATCTGGTCTCAGTGTCCATCCTGCACCCCTTCCAGCTCCAGAAAAACCGATTCCAGCGAAGCATCGCCCCGCACCTCGGCCATGGAGCCAGCCCGCACGAGCCGCCCCTGCCGGAGGATGGCCACCTGGTCGCAGAGCTTTTCGGCCACTTCCAGCACATGGGTGGAAAAGAAGATGGCCCCGCCTGCATCGCAGAAGGCCCGCATGGTCTGCTTGAGCTGGTGGGAGGCCAGCGGGTCCAGCCCCACGAACGGCTCATCCATCAGGATGAGTTTGGGCGCGTGGAGCAGTGCCGCCAGAATGGCCAGCTTCTGCTTCATGCCGTGGGAGTAGGAGCTGATGGGCTGGCCCAGCGCTTCGGTCAGCGCAAAGCGCTCGCCGTACACCCGCACCCGCTCGGCGCGGGCAGCCTCGCGGACACCGAACACGTCCGCAATGAAATCCAGATACTGGATGCCGGTCATGTAGCCATAAAGAGCCGGGTCATCCGGCAGATAGGCCAGCTGACGCTTGGCCGCAAGCGGGTCGTCCCGCATGGAACAGCCGTTCACCCGCACCTCACCGCGATCCGGCTGCAAGATGCCGCAGCAGCATTTCAGGGTGGTGGTCTTGCCCGCCCCGTTCGGCCCGATGAAGCCGAAGATCTCTCCCGGCCGGATGGTCAGTGTGAGATCATCCACCGCCGTTTTCTCGCCGTACCGTTTGGTCAGATGCCGGATCTCCAGCATTCGGATCTCTCCTTTCGGTCTTGATGCACCCCTGTTTGATAGCCAAATCGTATCATCCGCGGAAGTGCCTGTCAAGTATTTCGGCGCAAGTCGGGATGCAAAAGCGGCACCAGCCCGCAAAGCCGTTTTGCTTTACAGACCGGTGCCGCTTTATGTTCATTTCAGGACTGCGACATTTTTGATGCCGTATCGTGCAAAAAGTTTCAGTGCTGCCGGGCCGATGCGTTCTCCGCTCACCACGATGGGGATCGCCGGCGGGCAGGAGACGGTGGGCATCGCGCAGATGCGGCCCAGCGCCGTTTCGGCGGGAACTATCTCCTGTGGGGCAAACACCGCCTGCCGCACGGTGCAGACCGGCACAGCTTCCGCCGCCAGTTCCGTGAAGACATCTGCTTCCGGTTCCGGCAGAGCCGGGGCCGACGGCAGAGCCGCGCAGAGCCGTGCCACTGCCGCTTCCAGCCGCTCATAATCCTGCGCCGGGTTTTCGGGGGTGAACATCAGCACCACATACCGGGGGTCGGCATATTCGCACTCGATGCGGTCCTGCCGCAGAGCCTCGGCCAGCGCGGTGCCGGTCATGCCCAGTGCCGCCGCATCCAGCGTGAATTTGAGCGGATCACGGGCGGGGGCGTCCACCGCCAGCGGGAGCGGACAGCCTGCCGCAGCGGCCTGCTCGTTCAGCACCCGGCGCATCCTGGTCAGCTGCCCGCAGCAGGAGTAGAGCCGCAGCGGATACCCCTCCGAAAGATACCGGTTGCACCGGTCGAGGGATTGCAGGATCAGATAAGACGGGCTTGTGGAGCCGAACAGCGCCAGCGCATTGCGAACTGCCGTTTCCTCCTTCACAGGCGCTTTCGGCCCCAGATGCAGGTAGGCGCCGCCGGTGAGGACAGGCAGGGTCTTGTGCCCGGAATCGCAGCACATCGCCGCCCCCAATGCAATGGGGTGGCGGCTGCCGCCCACCAGAAAGTTCAGATAGGCACCGTGGGCATTGTCCACCAGCAGCGGCACACCGTGCGCATCGCAGACCTTTGCAAGGGCCGCGATGTCCTGCATCCCGCCGAGGTAGTCCGGGCTGGTGAGGTAGACGCCGAAGGGGGTTCTCCCCTGCCCGGCCAGCCGGTCCAGCGCAGCGGCAAGCTGAGCTTCGGTCACGGGGCAGCTGCACAGCGCCCCGGCCGCGTCCGGCGCGGGCCAGAGCCACTGGATGTCAAGATCCAGCAGCGCGGCGGCATAGAGCAGCGCTTTGTGGGCGTTGCGGGCCGCCAGCAGCACCGGGCGCTGCCCGGCGGGGGCCGCCTGCATCGCCAGGCAGAGCATGGCCCGGATGCACTGAGACGAACCCTCGGTGCTGTAATAGGTATGGGCCGTGCCGAAGAGCCGGGTCGCGTTGGCCTCGCTCTGGGCGATGATGCCATCGGCCTCGTACAGCTCATCCGCGCCCCGGATCTCGGTGATGTCCAGTCCTTCAAACCCCAGCAGGGCCTGCCCTTTATGGCCGGGCATGTGAAGGCGGGACGTCCCGGACTTTGCGTAGTTCTGCACAAAGTCCACGATGGGTGTGGTCATGCTCATTCGCAGGCTTCGCCGTCCGCGCAGGCGTTGCAGGTGCTGCCCAGTTCGATGGGCACCTCGATGCCCTGTGCGGCCAGCTCCTGGTTCTTGGCCACCTGGATCATGATGGCGCACTCCATCCGCTTGCGGAACAGCTCACAGCCGTACTCGTACACGCCGGTGATGCTGCCGGTGGCGTGGTATGCGTTGGCCGCACAGCCGCCGGAGCAGTAGAGCTTAGCCCAGCAGTCCTTGCACTCCGGGCGGGCGTAGGCGTTGCAGTGCTTGAACTCATCCCGCACGGCGGTGTTGGTGACGCCCTTCCAGATGTCGCCCATCCGGTACTTGGGGTCGCCGACGAACTGGTGGCAGGGGTACAGGTCGCCCCAGGGGGTCACGGCCATGTACTCGGTGCCGGAGCCGCAGCCCGAAATGCGCTTGTAGATGCAGGGGCCGCCGGTCAGGTCGATCATGTAATGGTAGAAGGTAAAGCCACGGCCCTCGCGGTCGCGCTTGAGCATCTCCTTGGCCAGGATCTCATACTGCTCCTTCAGGATGGGCAGGTCGGCCTCGGTCAGGGCGCTGGGGTCGTCCGGCTTGCAGACCACCGGCTCCATGCTCAGCTCAGTGAAACCGAGGTCCGCCATGTGGAAGATGTCGTTGGTGAAGTCGGTGTTGAAGTGGGTGTAGGTGCCGCGCATGTAGTAGCCCTTGTCGCCGCGCTTCCGGACGAACTCCTGGAACTTGGGCACGATGGCGTCATAGCTGCCGTGGCCCGCGTAGTCCTTGCGGAAGCGGTCGTGGACCTCCTTGCGACCATCGAGGCTCAGGACGACGTTGTGGCACTCCTTGTTGCAGAAGTCGATCACATCCTCGTCGATCAGCATCCCGTTGGTGGTCATGGTGAAGCGGAAGTTCTTGTTGTGGATCTTCTCCTGCTCGCGGCAGTAGGCCACCAGCTTCTTCACCATCTCAAAGTTCATCAGCGGCTCACCGCCAAAGAAATCGACTTCGAGGTTGCGGCGGGTGCCGGAGTTCTCGATGAGGAAATCCATGGCGCGCTTGCCCACCTCAAAGCTCATCAGCGCACGGTCGCCCTGATAGCGGCCCTGGGAGGCAAAGCAGTAGGAGCAGTTCAGGTTGCAGGTGTGAGCCACATGCAGGCAGAGCGCCTTGACCACGGTGTTGCGGTTCTTGAAGTCGAAGGCCATGTCGGCGTAGGTATCGGGGCTCCACAGCTTGCCCGCCTGCTCCAGCGCGGCCACATCCTCCAGGCACTGGCGCAGGTCGGCCTCGGTCACGTCGGGGCGGTCGCCGTACTTTTCGAGCATGGCTGCTACGATTGCATCGGCGGAGCGCTCCTTGTACAGGGCGATGACGTCATACGCCACATCGTCCACCACATGCACCGAGCCGCTGCAGGTGTCCAGCACGATGTTATAGCCGTTCAATTGATACTGATGTACCATTTTAGTCTCCATTCCATTGTTACATAAAAAAATGCCGCCCGGCAAAGGCGGCATCCGATTTGCAGAAATTACTTGTTGCTGTTCTCGCACTTCTGGTTTGCCACGCCGCAGGAAGTCTTGCAAGCGGACTGGCAGGAAGTCTGGCACTCGCCGCAGCCACCGGTCACAACGCTCTTGGTCAGGTCACGAGTAGCGATCGTCTTGATACGTTCCATAATATATAACCTCTCTAGCTCAAAAGATTTGATGCGCAGAACCACCCACGCACGATATTACCTTTGTGTATAATACCACGGGCCGGGCTGGATGTCAAGATTTTTGTCACAGTTTGGCTGGAAGTGAAATGTTCACAGCAAAATACAGATGAGGCCGCTGCACCCATCGTTGATGACCTTTTCCAGCGTATCCTGCAGGCGGCCGCGGGCTTCCTGCGGCATGTGCAGCAGCTTGTTCTGCAAGCCCTCGTTGACCAGTTCATGCAGGCTCTTGCCGAAGATGTTGGACTCCCACAGCCGTTCCGGGTCGGACTCAAAGTCGCCCAGAAGGCTCTGCACCAGATCCTCGCTCTGCTTTTCGGTGCCCACGATGGGGTTGATCTCGGTGTGGATTACGGCCTTGAGCATGTGGATGGAGGGGGCACTGGCTTCCAGACGGACACCGTACCGCCCGCCCTGCCGGATGATCTCCGGTTCTTCGAGCGAAAGCTCGTCGATGGTGGGCATCACGATGCCGTATCCGGTGGCCTCCACCTGTTCCAGCGCACTGCGGATCTTTTCATATTCACGTCTGGCTCTGGAAAGCTCAATGATGCAGGGCATCAGGCCCGCTTCATCGCCGATGGCAAGGCCGGTCTGCTCGCTGAGCACCCGGTAGAACACATCCGGCTTCAGCAGAACCGTCACCCGCACGATGCCCTCCGAGAGATCCATGCCGCTGAGGGTGGAGCGCTCCACCGAATCGCTGGCAAGGGCTCCGGCGCTGTTCTGGGCCGGAACATCCTTCATGCGGGAGATCTTCTCCGAAAAATCCAGTGCGGCCGTGTAGATCTCCGTTTGGAGCCAGTGGCCCCGGTCCAGCATGGTGACCCAGCGCGGGATGGCAAAATCCAGCTCCCGCACCGGGAACTCGTAGAGCACCCGCCGCAGGATCTCGTGCAGGGCGGCGCGGTCCAGGTCGATGCAGCTCACGGGCAGCACACTGCGCCCATACGCCTGCTCCATCTGCGCTGCAAGGTCCTGCGTTTCCGGGGCGTCCGGGTGGGTGCTGTTGAGCAGGATGACAAAGGGCTTGCCCAGCGCTTCCAGCTCCTCCACGACCCGCTGTTCAGCGGGAAGATAGTTTTCCCGCGGGATCTCGCTGATGGTGCCGTCGGTGGTGACAACGATGCCGATGGTGGAGTGATCCCGGATGACCTTGCGGGTGCCGGTCTCGGCGGCAAGGTCAAAGGGGATCTCTTCCTCAAACCAGGGGCTTTTGACCATGCGGGGCTTTTCGTTTTCCTCGTGGCCCATGGCCCCCTCCACCATATAGCCCACGCAGTCGATGAGGCGGATGCGGCACTCGCCGCCGCCTTCCAGCTGGAGCGGGACGGCGTGCTCCGGGATGAACTTCGGCTCGGTCGTCATGATGGTGCGCCCCGCCGCCGACTGGGGCAGTTCGTCCCGTGCACGGAGGCGAGCGTCGTCCTCCTCGATGGCAGGCAGCACCAGCTGCTCCATGAATTGCTTGATGAGGGTGCTTTTGCCGGTGCGCACCGGGCCCACCACTCCGATCAGGATCTCGCCGCCGGTGCGTGCACCGATTTCGCGGCAGACCGTGGCTTCCAAACGTTCCTGCTTTTCCAAAATGGTCTCCTCCTGTCCGCATCTGGCGTTCTCAGAGACACTATATTCTCAAAACGCAAAAATAGAACCCTCTCCCAGCGCACAAGGCTGACGGAGAGGGTTTCCTTTTTTATCAGAGCAGCTTGATGGCCACGGCCTCGCTCGTGCGATCCTGGGCATCATTGGCCTGCTGGGGGTCATCCAGCATATAGCGGAGCAGCAGCACCTCGGCCACGTAGAGCACCGACACCTTGATGGGGATGCTGCCGGAATCCAGCGGGCTTTCCTGTGCGCCGCAGAGCAGCACCACGTCCGCCAGTGCAGCACCCGGCGAGTCCTCGTAGTGGGTCAGCAGGACGATCTTTGCGCCGGATGCCTTTGCGGTGCGCAGGGTCTCCATCATATCGCGGGTCGCGCCCGAATAGGAGACGAAGAGCACGACATCCTCCGGCGTCATCAGGCTGGCGGAGAGAAGCTGCAAATGGCTGTCTCCTGCCGTGCGGAACTTGTTGGACAGGCTGGAAAAGCGGGCACAGATATCATTGGCCAGCAACATGCTGCCGCCCTGCCCCAGGCAGAACACCTGCCTTGCTGACCGCAGCAGATCCACAGCCTTGTCCACCGCATCCGGCGAAAGGGCGCTCTGGGTGCCATTGATGGCCGTGATGAACAACGCGCTCGCATGCTCACAGAGCTTGTCGGTGGTCGTGCCCGGTTCCGGCTCCTGCTGATTGATGAGCGAAGCGGTCGCATTGGCCTGGGCCAGCGCGATACGCATCTCATGATATCCTTCGAACCCCAGCGCCCGGCAGAACCGGAAAACGGTCGCCTCGGCCACCTTGCACTCCCGCGCCAGCGACGAGATCGAAAGATACTGCGCCTCGTCGGCATGGTGGATGAGGTAATCCGCCACCATCCGCCCGGATTTGGTCAGCTCGTCCTGCCGCTGGTGCAGCAGCTCCCAGAAATTAGTAGACATGTCAGCTTTCTCTCCTACTTTTTTCCCCGGCATCCGCGTCTGCTCCGCCGCACATACCGCTGTGACGCCTTTGCCGGGACTCTTTCTTAATGAAAGTATAAAAGAATCTTTCCTCCTTGGCAAGAGCGGCTTTCACCACAAATCACCGCCGTTTTCTGTGCAGAGCGTCCAATTTCAGCCGAAAAGTATGACTCATTTCCGAAAATTCTTTTCAAAATCAGACAAAAACGTCCCTTTTGTCTTCGAAAACTTTTTTCAGGCTATGTAAAATTCGTGTTTTTACAATGGTTACAAAATGGCTACAATCACCAAAAATTCCGCTGTTTTTTGAAAAAGTGTCGTTCTCTTTGCTTGATTTGGTAGTTGTTCACAAGAAAGTTTTTTCAAAATTGTGCATTACATAGATAGACAAAATGAAAATATTTTTCTATAATAAAGGCAACAACAGCGGCTCGACACGATAAGCCGCAAACATATGATATGCAAGGAGAATTTCGTTATGAAAAACTGTATCTCTCGTCGCTCCTTCCTGAAGGCTGCCGGCATCCTGAGCGCAGCAGGCGCACTGGCCGCATGCGGCGGTTCCTCTTCTTCCAGCACCGCAGCGTCTTCGACCGCCTCTTCCGCAGCTGCTTCCGGCACCGCTTCTGCCGGTGCAAGCATCAAGCTGTGGACATACCCCATCGGCGGCTGGGGCAAGGATGAGACTGTGCAGGAGCTGATCTCCAGCTTCAACGCAAAGTATCCGGATATCAAGGTCACCGTCGAGTATCTGGACTACACCAACGGCGACGACCAGGTCAACACCGCCATCGAGGGCGGCAGCGCACCCGACCTGATCATGGAAGGCCCGGAGCGTCTGGTTGCCAACTGGGGCAAGAAGGGCGTCATGGCTCCCCTGAACGACCTGTGGACCGACGATGCCAAGAAGGACATCTACGCATCGGTCGAATCCGCCTGCAAGAACGAGGCCGGTGACTACTACGAGTATCCCCTGTGCATGACCGCACACTGCATGGCCGTCAACATGACCAAGGTCAAGGAAGTGGGCGCAGACCAGTACATTGATACCGACAAGCACACCTGGAGCACCGACGGCTTCCTGAAGACCGTTGACGCACTGTACAATGGCGGTTACGAGAACGTCGCAGCCATTTATTGCAGCGGCCAGGGCGGCGACCAGGGCACCCGCGCCATCATCAACAACATGTACGGCGGCACCTTCACCGATGCAGCCCACACCAAGTACACCGCCGACTCCCCCGAAAACATCAAGGCCATCCAGGCTCTGTACGATGCAAAGGGCGTCAACTTTGATGCTTCCATCAACGGCGGCGAGGAGATTACTCTGTTCCGCAACGGCACGTTGCAGATGGCATTCTGCTGGAACATCGCACAGCAGCTGAACTCCGACAACAACGACGCCGGTCTGACCAACAGCGGCGACGAGATCTTCCCCATGGCCTTCCCCACCGAGAGCGGCGACCCGAAGCTGTGCGGCGGTATCTGGGGCTTCGGCATCTTTGACAACGGCGACGAGGCCAAGATCGAAGCAGCCAAGACCTTCATCGACTTCATCGCAGCAGACCCCGACCAGGTCGGTGCAAGCGTTCTGGCTTCCACCTACTTCCCCGTCCGTGAGAGCGTTGGCGACATCTACGCCGGCAACGACATCATGAGCGAGTACACCAAGTTCATGTCCTACCTGGGCGACTACTACCAGATCACTCCGGGCTGGGCAACGGCTCGTACCGAGTGGTGGAACATGCTGCAGCGCGTCGGCACCGGCGAGCCTGTCGAGCAGGCTGTTGCGACCTTCGTTCAGAATGCAAACGCTGCCGCTACTGCTGAGGCATAAGCTGCACACCCCATCCTGACCGTCATCTCTTGATAAAAACCCTTGCCCCTTCCTCGAAAATCCCGGCGAGGGAGGGGCAATTCTTTTGCAAAAAATCCGTCGGGAGCCGATCAAAACGAAAGGTTTGGTGATTTTCTTGGCTGCAAAGACTGCATCGATCAAAGAGCCGAAGCGCAGCCGCGCACTGGTCCGGCAGGAGACCATCGCATCCTACCTCTTCCTTCTGCCCAGCCTGATCTTCTTCTTGGGATTCGTCATCTACCCCATGGTCCTGTGCGTGGTCACGAGCTTCTTCGATTCCACCATGAACCGCGCCGACATCTTCGTCGGCCTGGCGAACTACAAAGAGCTGTTCGCAGACCCCATCTTCATCGGCGCATTGAAGAATACCATCATCATCGTCGTGGTCTCCGTGCCTGTTACCTGTGCATTCTCGCTGTGGGTCAGCTCGGCCATCGTCGATCTGCCGGAGTGGACCACCAGCCTCTTCCGCTGCGTGTTCTATCTCCCCGTCGTCACCGGTTCGGTCGCCGTTACCGTCGTGTGGAAGTGGATGTACAACAACTACTACGGCATCTTCAACTATTTGGGCAAAACGCTCGGCCTCATCGACAAGAACATCAACTGGCTGGGCGATGAGCGGTTCGCTCTGGGCTGCATCATCCTCATCCTGCTGACTACCTCCGTGGGCCAGCCCATCGTTCTGTACGTCTCCGCACTGGGCAATGTGGACCAGTCCATCGTCGAGGCAGCCGAAGTGGACGGTGCCAACGATTTCCAGGCGTTCTGGAAGATCAAGTGGCCCGCCATCATGCCCACCACCCTGTACATCCTGGTCATCACCACCATCAACTCCTTCCAGTGCTTTGCACTGATCCAGCTGCTGACGTCCGGCGGCCCCAACCACAGCACCGACACCATCATGTACTACATCTACTACACCGCATTCAAGCTGTACCGCTACGGCTACGGCAATGCAATGGGCGTTGTGCTGGCGGTCATCATCGCCATCCTGTCGGCAGTCCAGTTCAAACTGGGCAATCAGGACAATTAAGGGAGGTGCCAAACAATGAGTGCAACTGAAAAGAAACAAAAGCCGTTGAAGCGGCACCCCAGCAAGCTCAAGAAAGCCAGCGCCTACACCATCCTGACGCTGATCCTCATCAGCATCGTTGCGGTGACGTTCGCTTTCCCGCTGTATTGGATCATCACCGGTTCGTTCAAGACCGGCGCTGCCATCAACTCCACCACCCCGGAGTGGTGGCCCCATGAGTGGGTGCTGACCAACTACCAGAAGCTGTTCGCGGGCAAGAGCGCTCCGCTGTGGCAGCTGGCCATCCCCTTCAGCGCACGGTTCAGCAGCGACGGCGAGCCCACCTATTTCTCCGTCGGCCCCACGGCTCCGGCTGCGCTGCGCTGGATGATCAACACCGTGTTCATGGCTGTCACTTCCATGATTTTGACCTGCATCACCGCCGCCATGGCGGGCTATGCGCTGGCCAAGAAGCGCTTCGTCGGCCGCAAGGTGCTGTTCACCCTCATCGTCTGCGCCATGGCGCTGCCCAAGCAGGTCATCCTGATCCCCCTGCTGCGTGAGATGAGCTCCCTGAACCTGTACAACACCATCTGGGCCGTCATCTTCCCCATCGTCGGCTGGCCGTTCGGTGTCTTTTTGATGAAACAGTTCAGTGAGGGCATCCCCACCGAAATGCTGGAAGCGGCCCGCATCGACGGTGCGAGCGAAGCAAAGACCTTTGTCAGCATCGTTCTGCCGATGGTCAAACCGGGCGTTGGTGCGCTGGCCATCTTCACCTTCATCAACAGCTGGAACGACTACTTCATGCAGTTGATCATGCTGTCCAGCACCAGCAACCTGACCATTTCGCTGGGCATTGCAAAATTGCAGGCAGAGAACAGCACCGACTTCGGCCTGATCATGGCCGGTGCCGCGCTGGCTGCTGTACCCATCATCATCATCTTCCTGATCTTCCAGAAGTACTTCACCAAGGGCATCGCAATGGGTGCGGTTAAGGGCTAAAATCCCGACCGCCGCCTGCGGCGGAAACAGGGAGGGATTTTTGGCGCAGCGGTCTGCAAGACGCGAGGCCCGCCCAAGGGCCGAAGCGGATGCAGGGCACCGCAAGAGGGCGCTGCTCCCGCTGCCCGAACAGAGAGCGCACGAGCTTGCTGTTTTGGCGCAGCGGTCTGCAAGACGCGAGGCCCGCCCAAGGGCCGAAGCGGATGCAGGGCACCGCAAGAGGGCGCTGCTCCCGCTGCCCGAACAGAGAGCGTACGAGCTTGCTGTTTTGGTTTCCCTCCCCCAACAAACAACGTCTGAACCATGATTCGATAGAGAAGGAGACAAGCATCATGAAAGACATTTCCAAGTATCAGGGTGTCATCCCTGCGTTCTATGCCTGCTATGACAAGGACGGCCACATTTCCGTGGAGGGCGTCAAGGCCCTCACCCGCCACCTGATCGCCAAGGGCGTCAAGGGCGTGTATGTCGGCGGTTCGTCCGGTGAGTGCATCTACCAGCACCCCGATGAGCGCAAGCAGGTCCTGGAGGCCGTGATGAGCGAAGCCAAGGGCAAGATCACCGTGATTGCCCATGTCGGCTGCAACAACACCGCCGACAGCGTCGAGCTGGCAAAACACGCCGAGAGCGTGGGCGTGGACGCCATTGCTTCCATCCCCCCGATCTACTTCCACCTGCCGGAGTATGCCATCGCCAAGTATTGGAACGCCATGTCCGCTGCTGCCCCCCACACCGATTTCGTCATCTACAACATCCCCCAGCTGGCAGGCACGGCACTGACCATGAGCCTGCTGAAGGAAATGCTGAAGAACCCCAACGTGGTGGCCGTCAAGAACAGCTCCATGCCCACCCAGGACATCCAGATGTTCAAGGATGCCGGCATCGCTGCCCGCGGCGAGGGCAATTTCGTGGTCTTCAACGGCCCCGATGAGCAGTTCGTTTCCGGCCGCGTCATCGGTGCCGACGGCGGCATCGGCGGCACCTATGCCGTCATGCCCGAACTGTATCTGGCCATGGACGAGCATATCAACAAAGGCGAGATCCAGGAAGCCCAGGCCATCCAGTATGAGGCCGACCGCATCATCTACAAGATGTGCGAGGCACACGGCAACCTGTACGCCGTGCAGAAAGAGATCCTGCGCCGGATGTACGGTCTGGAGCTGGGCGGCGTCCGTGAGCCGATGCCCAGCCTCATCCCCGAAGACGAGCCCATCGTGGCCGAGGCACAGGCCATGATCGAAGCTGCCATTGCGAAACTGTAAATCTGTAAACTGAAAAAGCGCCCCCTCTTCCGTCTCGTTTCTGAGGGGAGAGGGTCGGCGCTCTTTTTGATGGAGGAACCTTATGATCTGCGATACTCTGGAGCACCTGACCCTGTATCAGGGCTTCCACAAGAACCTCGACACGGCCATCACCTTCCTGATGGCCTGCGACCTGAACACCCTGCCGCTGGGCCGCACCGAAGTGGACGGCGACACGGTGTTCATCAACGTGATGGACGCCGAACTCCACCCCAACGAAGGCTCGCACCCGGAATACCACCGCATCTACGCCGATCTGCAGATCGACCTGACCGGCAGCGAGGGCTGGGGCTACGAGACCGCACCCGGCACCGAAGTGAAGCCCTATGCCCCGGACATCGGCTTTCAGGACAGCCCGGACGCCGTGTTCGGCACCCTGGGCGGCGGGCGGTTCGTGCTCTTCTTCCCCGGCGAGCTGCACAAGCCCGGCGTTGCACAGCCCGATTGCCGGAATGTGCGCAAAGCAGTCGTAAAGATCAGAATGGAGGATAAATACCATGGATAAGGAAAAACTGTTTGCTCAGATCAAGGGCGGCCTGATCGTCTCCTGCCAGGCGCTGGAGCACGAGCCGCTGTACACCAAGGAGGGCGGCGTGATGCCCCTGATGGCCAAAGCCGCCGCCATGAGCGGGGCCGTCGGCATCCGCGCCAACACCGTGCGCGACATCACCCAGATCAAGGCCGTTGTGGACCTGCCCGTCATCGGCATCATCAAAAAGGACTACCCCGGCACCCCGATGTACATCACCGTGACCATGAAGGAAGTGGACGAGCTGGTGGCCTGCGGTGTGGACATCCTCGCCGTGCAGGGCACCGGTGCGCTCCGCCCGGACGGCTCCACCTCTGCGGAATTCATCCGCGCCATCAAAGCGAAGTATCCCGACCAGCTGCTGATGGCCGACTGCGACAATTTTGAAAATGCCATGGCCTGCGCCGAAGCCGGTGCTGACTTTGTGGGCACCACGATGCGCGGCTACACCCCGGAGACCCAGGGCATCAACGACATCGACTTCGCATTCGTCCACAAGCTGGCCGCAGATTGCCCGGCCAAGATCATCGCCGAGGGGCACATCCACTATCCCGAACAGGCCGTCAAGGCACTGGAAGCCGGTGCATTCGCCCTCGTGGTCGGCGGTGCCATCACCCGCCCCGCCGAGATCACGGCCCGCTTCACCGGTGCCATCAACGCCATGAACCACTGACGCGGAGACGTTTTTATGAAGACAAAACAGTATCTTGCCATTGATATCGGCGGCACCTCCGTCAAGCTGGGCATCGTGGATGAGACCGGTGCCGTGCTGGCCAAAGCCGAGGAGAGCGTCAGCTTTGACGGCTACGAGACGCCCATCCTGACCACGGTGTGCAAGGCAGCCAAAGCCTTTGTGGAAGCGCAGGGCCTCTCCCCTGCCGCCCTTGTCGGCGTGGGCGTTTCGGCCACCGGACAGATCGACAGCCGCGCCGGAACGGTCGTCGGCACCTGCGGCAATCTGCCCCACTACATCGGCTCCCCCATCAAAGCGGAACTCGAATCGCTGTTCGGCCTGCCCGTGACCGTAGCGAACGACGCCAACTGCATGTGCCTGGGCGAAGTCTGGGTCGGCGGCGCAAAGGGCTATACCGACGTCATCGGCGTGACGCTGGGCACCGGCGTCGGCGGCGGCATCCTGACCGGGGGCCGCCTGCTGGAAGGTGCCCGTGGTCTGGGCGGTGAGCTGGGCCACTACCGGCTCCACGCGCTCGATGGTGTGCCGTGCACCTGCGGAGCTGCGGGCTGCTGGGAGCGCTACGCCGCCACCACCGCACTCGTCCGTTCTGCGCAGGAGAAAGACCCCGCTTGGACGAATGGCCGCGCGATCTTCGCCGCCGCGCAGGCAGGCAACGAGACCGTCCTTGCCCTGCTGGATCACTGGACGGACGAGATCGCGCAGGGCCTTGCCGGCATGGTGCACATCTTCAACCCCCAGCTGATCCTGATCGGCGGCGGCGTGAGCGCCCAGCAGAAGCTGCTCATCGACCCCATTGCGGCCAAGGTGAAAGCCTCCGTGATGCCTGCCTTTGCCGAAGGGCTGGAGATCCGCGCCGCCCAGCTGCACAACGACGCCGGAATGGTCGGCGCCATCTACTATTTCCGCCAGAGCCATCCGGAACGATAACTCAAAAAGGAGTGTATTTGCGATGAAAACTCACATTCTCTGCCTGGGCGACTCCAACACCCACGGCTATTGCGCCGACCCGAAGGACAACGCCGACGGCGGCATCCGCTTCAACGAGGACGAGCGCTGGACCTGCCGTTTGCAGACCGCACTGGGCAGCCAGTACCTCGTCACGGAAGAGGGCCTGTCCGGCCGGACGACCGTTTTCGTGGACCCCATCCACGAATCCATGGACGCTCTGAGCGTCGCGTATGCCCTGCTGAAGAGCCATGAGGTCATCGACCTGCTCATCATCATGCTGGGCACGAACGACGTCAAGGAGCGCTTTGGCGCCAACGCCGCCTGCATCGGCGTCGGCATGGAGCGGCTGATCCAGAAGTGCAAGAGCGTGGACTGCTGGGGCGGCAAGGAGCCCAACATCCTCATCGTGGCACCGCCCCGCATCAAGGAGGGCTTCCACGACGAGGTCATGGGTGACGGCTGCGTGGAGAAGTCCCGCGGGGTGGCCGCGCAGTTCCAGATGATCGCTGCACGCAACCACGTGCATTTCCTCGATGCAGAGGGGTGCGAGTTCAACCAGATCGACTTCATGCACCTGACCCGCCGCGGCCACGCACAGCTGGCTGAAAAGCTGGCCGAACTGGTGCCGACGCTCCTTTGAGCGAATAAAAAACCCTCTCTGCCACGCTGACACATGCCTGCTCCCCCGAAAGGGGGAGCTTTTTGATGCCGTAACATACAGCACCAGACCCCGCCCTTTGGGCGGGGCGGCATTGCGAAGCAATGACGGAGAGGGTTTTTATGGTTTGTTCAGATGTAATCCGAGATGTACGGGATCTTGTGGAAGAGCACATCGTCCAGACGCTCGACGGCCTCTTCCCTGCCCTCGATGCGTTCCAGCTCGTACAGACGTTCTGCCGTCTTATAGCCCAGCAGCAGGGTGGAAAGGGTGCCGATGCCCATTTTGAGATGATGCTCCGGCGGTTCCTGCGTCTGGGTGCATTCGCCGTTTTCGAACTTCACCGTGAAGGTGCGGTCGTTCCACGGGAGAAGCTTGTCCTCGATCTCCAGCGCGATGGTCAGGGTGCCGCCGTCCGGGTCGCTGGGATAATCGGCGAGGAAGTCTTCCACGTCGATGATGCGGCCCATGGCATAGGGGCGGATGCTCTCTTTGATGTCACCATCGTCCATCTCAAAGGCGATGGGTTCGCTGAAATAGGTGCTGCCGTGCACCTCGTCGATCATGGAATCGTGGGCGTGGATGTACTCCCACAGGCCTTTCTGCGCCTCACGGTTCAGATAGACCATTTCCTTGATGTGCATGATGTCGTTCTTGATGAGGTAGACCATGTAGCCGCAGGGCTTATCCTTGACGTTGTAATAGACGGCCACATTGGTGTCGTCCTCGTCCCAGCGCCAGTATTCCTCCCACGCGAGGTTGTTGCGGAACAGGCACCCATGGGTGATGGACGCAAAGTGGGAGTGCAGCTCATGGAACTCAGTGTTGTCCCAGGAGACGCGGCGGACGTAGCCGGGCGCTTTGACCTTGGTGGGGATCTGCCGGTCCTTGATGTTGAACGAGATCTTGTTGGAGACGATCTCCCACCCCAGATGATGGTACAGCGGGATGGAATACGGGTAGAGCAGCGCGAAGGATTTTCCCTCCTCGTGCATCTGGGTCAGGCCCTGGATCATCAACTTTTTCATGATGCCCTGCCCGGTGTACTCCGGGTAGGTGCAGACGCTGGTGACAAAGCCGACATGGTACACCGTATCGTAGATGTTCATCTTCAGCGGGTAGACCGCAAACTGCGAGATGAGGTCTTCGCCATCGAAGCAGCCCAGCACATCGGCGCGCTCCAGCACCGGGAACTTGGACTGCTTGATCTCATCGTCCTTCCAGCCGGTGGCGGTCAGTTCCTCTTCCGTGACCTGAAAGGTATACCGCAGCAGCGCGTTGTACTGGTCCAGATCCTTCGGTTCGAGGTAGCGGGTGGTATAATGTTCTGCGGCGTTCATGATAACGTCCCCGAAATCACGGAGTCAGACGGTTGGGGCCGCGGAACAGGAACTCGGCTTCCTTGATGGGCAGACCGCAGAGCAGCATGGTCAGGCGGTCGATGCCCAGACCGAAGCCGCCGTGCGGCGGGCAGCCATACTGGAAGAACTCCAGATAGAACTTGACATCCTCGGCCAGACCCTTTTCCTCGGCCTGCTTCTTCAGCACCTCATAGCGGTGCTCGCGCTGTGCGCCGGTGGTGATCTCGACACCGCGCCAGATCAGGTCGTAGCCCTGGGGCACACCGTTCTCGTCGCGCATGTGGTAGAATGCGCGCTTCTCGGCGGAGTAATCGGTGATGAACAGGAACTCGTGACCATAGTGCTTCTTGACCCACTCGTAGCTCAGGCGCTCGGCCTCGGTGGTCAGATCGCCCTTTTCAGAGTCATCGACGGTGTAGCCGAACTCCTCTTCCAGACCCTTGTACAGGTCGGCCAGCTTGACCACGGGGAACGGCGTCTCCGGGACGATGACCTCCTGACCGAAGGCTTCCTGGATCTGCTCGCCGTATGCTTCCTTGACGGCGGCAAGGCCAGCCTTCAGCAGTTCTTCCTCCATCTTCATGACATCGCGGAAGGAGGTGATGTAGCTGAACTCCAGATCGAAGCCGGAGAACTCGGTGGCGTGCTTGTTGGTGTAGCTCTTCTCGGCACGGAAGACGGGGCCGGTCTCAAAGATGCGCTCGAAGCCGGCAGCCATGGCCATCTGCTTGTAGAACTGGGGGCTCTGTGCCAGGTAGGCGTTGCGGTCAAAGTAATCGACCTTGAACACCTCGGAGCCGCTCTCGCTGGCCGCAGCGATCAGCTTGGGGGTGTGGATCTCGATGAAGTTCTGATCCAGCAGGAACTTGCGCATGGCGTTGACCATGCAGCTCTGGGCCTTGAACATCAGCTGGTTCTCATCGGTGCGCAGATCGACCCAGCGGTAATCAATGCGCTGGTCGATGCTGGAGCGCTCGACGGCCTTCTTCTTCTTGGTCGCAGCGATCTCCTTGCGGACGATGGGCAGTGCGTCCGAAATGCTCTCGATCTCGATGGCGGTGGGGATCATCTCGATGCCGCCCATCTTGACGTAATCGTTCTCCACCACCTTGCCGGTGACGGTGATGACGGAATCCGGGGTCAGCTGGTCGATGGTGTCCACCAGTTCGGGGTGGTCGGCCTTCTCGACGGTGATCTGGAGCTTGCCGGTAATATCTTTCAGCACGATAAAGGCCATGGCTTTGCTGTTGCGCAGGTTCTCGATAAAGCCCTGGACTTTGACCGTATTGCCAATTTCCTTTTGTACCTCGTTGATGTAGGTGCGATTCATGGAAATCCTCCTTCGTATTCTTGTGTACTTTTTTATTATAGCCTTTTTGTGGGAGAAATCAACCCAAAACCCCCATCTTCGTCCGCAACTTCTCCCCGCTGCGGCCTCTTCGTTCACGCTTTGCGCTGTCCCTTACCCTTTTTTCTTTTCGTGCAGGGTGCCGGTGCCGCCCTCGACGACGCCTTCGTGGTCCAGCACGGCGACGATGGTGCCAAAGAAGCACTTCACGTCCATGCCGAAGCTCAGATGCTCCACATAGTAGCCGTCGAGCTTGGCCTTCTCGTCGATCTCCAGCTCATCGCGGCCGTGGATCTGTGCCCAGCCGGTCAGGCCGGGGCGGACATCGTTGGCTCCGTATTTGTCGCGCTCGGCCAGCAGGTCATACTGGTTCCACAGCGCCGGGCGCGGGCCGATGACCGCCATGTCGCCCACGAAGATATTCCACAGCTGGGGCAGCTCATCGAGGCTCGTTTTGCGCAGAAAATGCCCCACCCGCGTGATATACTGGTCCGGGTCCTTGAGCATGTGGGTGGGCATATCATGCGGGGTATCCATGCGCATGGTGCGGAATTTGAGGATGTTGAAATGCTGTTTGTGGATGCCCACCCGCTTCTGTTTGAACAGGATGGGGCCTGGCGAATCCACCTTGATGGCGATGCAGAGGATGAGCAGCAGCGGCGATAACACGATCATGCCGCAAAGCGACAGGATGACCGCCAGCAGCCGCTTGATGCCGTTACGATACATAGAACTTTCTCTCCCTTATTCGTTGGTGTGGATGGAACGGTTCTAGTATACCAAGCTCTCCGACATTTTTCAATTCATCGCGCAAGGTTTTCCGGAACACCCGCATCCGGAGTATGGGCAGCCCGCCGCCGGGCAAACGCCGGTTTTGTTGCATTTTTCAGCCGGTTTTCCCCCTTGTTTCGGGCGGTGTTCTGCCGTATCATACCACTGGAATGACGTTGTGCGTTTTTTATCACAAAGGAGGGTCCCATCATGATCCAGAGATTTTCTTTCGGGCATCCCATCCCCACCGGGAGCGTCGAGCAGGTGCTCCCCCTCTGCGGAGGCAGCGTCCCCTTTTTGACCCCGGCCGCCGAAGGCTGGACGTATCGGATGCGGGAAGACTGCGTCGTCTACGGCCTGGGCGAGATGCCCCGCGGGCTGAACAAGCGCGGCTGGCATTACATCGCCAACAACACCGATGAATCGCACCACACCGAGGACAAGCTTTCGTACTATGGTGCGCACAATTTTCTGCTCATCCGGAACGGGGAGGACTGCTTCGGTCTCTTTGTGGATTTCCCCGGAAAAGTCCATTATGACATCGGCTACACCCGGCACGACACGCTGTGCTTCCACACCGAGGAGCCGGACTACGAGCTGTACGTCCTCTCCGGCGGGGACGAGAACGCGCTCTGCAAAGAGTTCCGTGCCCTCATCGGGCGCAGCTACATCCCGCCGAAGTGGGCGTTCGGTCTGGCGCAGAGCCGCTGGGGCTACAAGACCGAAGAAGATGTGCGGGAGGTCGCCCGCCAATATAAGGCAAACGGCCTGCCGCTGGATATGATCTGCATGGACATCGACTACATGCAGGACTACGCCGATTTCACCGTCAACCGGGAGCGTTTCCCCGACCTGAAAAAGCTTTCCGATGAGCTGAAGGCGGAGGGCATCCGGCTGGTGCCCATCATCGACGCGGGGGTCCGCATCGACGATGCCGACGCGACCTGCAAAGAGGGGCTGGAAAAAGGCTACTTCTGCAAAAAGGCCGACGGCACCCCCTTCGTGGCGGCGGTCTGGCCCGGCAAGGCCTACTTTGCCGATTTCCTGCGGCCAGAGGTGCGGGAATGGTTCGGCGGGCGGTACAAGGTTCTGACCGACCTCGGCATCGAGGGCTTCTGGAACGACATGAACGAACCGTCCCTCTTCTACTCGCCGGACCGGCTCCGGGCCTTTCTGGACTCCATGGCCGCTCTGCGCGAAAAGGACAACATCGAGCAGGAGGAATTTTTCAGCCAGGTCGTGGGCGGCGCGATGGGCCTGATGAACAGCCCCGAAGACTATGCCAGCTTCTACCACGAAGTGAACGGCCAGAAGATCCGTCACGACAGGGTGCACAACCTCTACGGCGGCAGCATGACCCGCGCAGCGGGCGAAGCCTTCGCAAAACAGCACCCGGAAAAGCGGATGCTGCTGTACAGCCGTTCCAGCGTGATCGGTTCGCACCGGTACGGCGGCATCTGGCTGGGCGACAACAACGCCTCCTGGGGGCAGCTGCTGGCCAACATCCAGATGATGCCCAGTGTGCAGATGTGCGGCTTTTTGTATGCCGGTGCCGACCTGTGCGGCTTCAGCTCTGACACCACGCCGGACCTTGCCCTGCGCTGGCTGGAATTCGGCCTCCTGACCCCGCTGATGCGCAACCACGCCGCCATCGGGACCCGGATGCAGGAATACTACCGCTTCCCGGAGATGCTGCCCGCCATCCGCCGGATGCTTCATCTGCGCTACGCCCTGCTGCCCTACCTGTACAGCGAATTCATGAAGGCGGCGCTTGAAAACGGTTCCTACTTCCGCCCGCTGGCCTTTGATTACCCCGCCGACCCCGACGCCCGCGAGGTGCAGGACCAGCTTCTGCTCGGCGAAGGGCTGATGGCCGCGCCCATCTACACCCAGAACGCCCATGGCCGGATGGTCTATCTGCCGGAGCCCATGAAGATGCTCCGCCTGCGCAGCGTGGACGACTACGACGAGGAAGTCCTCCCCGCCGGGCACCACTACCTGCGCTGTGCGCTAGATGAAGTGTTGCTCTTCCTCCGGCCCGGCTGCATCGTGCCGGTGGCAGCACCGGCCGACAACACCGCCCAGCTGGATGACACGCAGCTGACCCTGTGGAGCTATCTCCCGAACGGAGGCTCTGCCGCCTACCGGATGTACACCGACGACGGCTTCACCACCGACTATGACGCGCCGGAGCACTGGCGGCTCATCCGGAGCTGAGCCGTCCGCACCGGAAATGCAGCCTTTCGGCTCGATGTTATCCAAATTTTCCTTGTAATTTACGTTTTCAGGGACTATAATAAGGAATTGTGCCGCCCTCTCCGGAAGGCGGTGCTTTCTGATGACAAACAACAAATTTTTAATCCCAGCCTGATGCAAGGAGGAAGCGATTCATGGCACAACTGACTCGGACGGGCGATTTGACCAGCGGCCCGCTGCTGAAAAAGATCATCCTGTTTTCCCTGCCGCTGGCAGCATCCAGCATTTTGCAGCTCCTGTTTAATGCTGCAGACGTGGTGGTCGTCGGACGGTTCGCGGGCAGCACCGCGCTGGCCGCTGTCGGCTCGAACGGTGCGCTCATCAACCTGCTGGTCAACCTGTTCGTAGGGCTTTCGCTGGGCGCGAATGTCGTCGCAGCCCGCTGCTTTGGTGCCAAAGACGAGCGCGGGGTGCAGAACACCGTTCAGACTTCTGTCACGCTGAGCCTCGTCAGCGGTGTGCTGCTGGCCTTTGTCGGCTTTTTCGCAGCACGCGGCCTGCTGGAACTGATGTCCTGCCCGGAAGACGTCATTGACCTTTCGACGCTGTATCTGAAGATCTACTTCATCGGGATGCCGATGACCATGCTGTACAACTTCAACGCCTCGCTGCTGCGCGCCGTGGGCGACACCCGCCGCCCGCTGTACTGTCTGGCTGTGTCCGGCGTCATCAATGTGGTGCTGAACCTCGTCTTCGTCATCCTGTTCCAGATGAGCGTGGCGGGCGTGGCGCTGGCCACCATCATCAGCCAGACGGTCTCTGCCCTCATGGTCACCGTCCTGCTCATGAAAGAAGAAGGCCCCCTTCACCTCGACCTGCGGCATCTGGGCTTCCACAAGGGGGCGCTGGTGCAGATCCTGAAGATCGGCCTGCCCGCCGGTCTGCAAAGCACCGTGTTCAGCCTTTCCAATGTCGTCATCCAGTCGGCGGTCAATTCCTTCGGCTCCACGATCGTGGCGGGCAACTCGGCCGCTTCCAACATCGAGGGCTTCATCTACACCGGCATGAACGCCTTTGCTCAGGCCGCAGTCACCTTCACCAGCCAGAACGTGGGTGCCCGCCGGTATGACAACCTCGACCGCGTCATGCGGAACTGCCTGCTCTGCGCCGTGGTGGTCGGCATCGTGCTGGGCGGCGGTGCCTACCTTGCCGGTGAAGGGCTGCTCCACTTCTATTCCACCGATGAAACGGTCGTCGCCGCCGGGCTGGCCCGGATGAAGGTCATCTGCACCAGCTACTTCCTCTGCGGCATCATGGACACGCTGGCCAGCTGCCTGCGCGGCCGGGGCTACTCCGTCCTGCCCATGATCGTCAGTCTGGTGGGCAGCTGCCTGCTCCGTCTGGTGTGGATCGCCACCATCTTCCAGCTGTTCCGCTCCACGACCACGCTGTACATCAGCTACCCCATCAGCTGGCTCCTGACCGCTTCCGTCCACCTCGCCTGCCTGCTGGTGGTGCGGCACAAAATGAACAACGCAGGGCAGCCGGCAAAGATCGCGGCTTAAACTCAAAAAAGAACAGGGCTGCGGCAGCTTTCATTCTGGAAAGCGTTCACCGCAGCCCTGCTTTTTCATATTCTTTTTTCGAGCAGATACCGGTCATAGCCGCCGTACATCTCCCGGCGGGCTGCAATGGTGAAGCCGCAGGCGAGCGCGTTGTTCAAGCTGTACTGATTTTCCGGGCTGACGGTGGCCCCGATGCCCACGATGCCGGGCCGCAGAAGCGGCAGGGCGGCTTCCAGCAGCTTCCGCTGCAAGCCGTTGCCCCGCCAGTCCGGGTGGACAACGGCGCTGTCGGCATTGGCCCAGTGGTCCCACTCGGCCTGCGGGATGCCCAAAAAGGCCGCATAGTTGTGTTCGCTCTGCCCACAGTACCGCAGGATGAAATAGGCCCCCAGCCGCTCTCCATCGAACACGCCCAGGCACAGGTCGTGTGCAAGATAGGCTGTGATGTTTTCCTGTGTGTCGGGCACGAACTGCTCCGGGTGCGGCATGGCGGCCCGCACCTCATTTTGCAGCGCGTAAAATGCAGCGGCGTCCGCCGGGCCGCACCGACGCACCGCAACGGGAAGTGCGGCGGGCTGACCGCACACTTTGTTCAGCAGAAGTTCCATTTCCAAGACCCTCCAAAATAAAATCATACTTTCTTCCGGATTCCAGTAGAATTGCCGTTTGAAATCATCTCATCTTATGTTATAATGAATACAAGAAAATTTGTCCAGTAAAACTTTGGGGTTGCCGGGCAGTTTTTCGGAAAGTCCAGGCGGGAGCTTCCCGCCCGTGAACCGGAGGATACAACCTATGAAAGATTCCAGCTCTTCATCTATCCGCCTGGGCGGGGCCGTCATCAGCGACCGCATTGTGTCGGCCCTGCTGGAGGAACTGCGCACCGGGCGCTACGCCGACGCAGACCGTCTGCCCGCAGAAGTCGATCTGGCTGCACAGCTCAGCGTCAGCCGCACGGTCATCCGTGATGCTCTGAGTGAGATGGAGCGCGCCGGTTACATCGAGCGGGTGCGCGGCATCGGCACCGTGGTCAACCGCACGGTGCTCAACCTGCGCAGCCGGTTGGACCAGAAGCTGGAATACTACCCGCTGATCCGCAGCTTTGGCAGCTACCCCCACGCCGATGGCATCCAGATCTATCCCATCCGCGCCGGGGCCGAGCTGGCCCGCGACCTGGCCATTGAACCGGGGGATGAGGTGATCTGCATCAAAAAGCGCATCCTCGCCGACACCACCCCGGTCATCTACTCCATCGATTATCTGCCCCGCGCCCTGTTTGGCAACCGGGACTACACCCGCATCGACCTGAGCGGCGGCGTGTTCGATATCCTGGAGCAGGAGTGCAGCCAGCAGATCTCGTCCAACGTGGCGCACCTGAAGGCCAGCTGCGGCGACGAGTCCATCCGCGCTGCCATGCGGCTGGCACCGGGCGAGGCCATGCTGCTGCTCGACGAGATCTGTTTCAACCGGCTGTGTCATCCGGTCATGCGCTCGCTGAGTTATTACACCAACTTCTTCGATTTTTCCATTCTGCGAAAATTACTTTGACGGAGGTAAAAATCCATGCGCCATCTGATCGACCCCTTGGATCTCAGCCCGGAAGAGATCACTTCCCTGCTGGACCTGGCTGACCGCATCCGCAGCGACCCGGCTGCTTACCAGGACGTCGCGGCCCACAAAAAGCTCGCCACCCTGTTCTACGAGCCGTCCACCCGCACCCGCCTCTCCTTTGAGGCGGCCATGCTGAACCTGGGCGGCCATGTGCTGGGTTTTCCGAGTGAGAACGTTTCCAGTGCCTCCAAGGGCGAAAGCGTTGCCGACACCATCCGCGTGGTCTCCTGCTACGCCGACATCGTGGCCATGCGCCACCCGAAAGAAGGTGCGCCCCTGCGCGCCAGCCGCTATTCCCGCATCCCGGTCATCAACGCGGGCGACGGCGGCCACCAGCACCCCACCCAGACCATGACTGACCTGATGACCATCCGCACCCGGATGGGCCGTCTGGACGATCTGACCATTGGCCTGTGCGGCGATCTGAAGTTCGGCCGCACCGTCCACTCCCTCATCAAGACCATGGCCCGCTGCAAAAACATCCGCTTCGTGCTCATCAGCCCGGAAGAGCTGCGTGTGCCCGACTACATCATCAAGGATGTGCTGGAAGCCAACGGCATCGCCTACCGCGAGACCCGCAGCCTGGAGGACTCCATGCCGGAGCTCGACATCCTCTATATGACCCGTGTGCAGAAGGAGCGCTTCTTCAACGAGGAAGACTACGTCCGCCTGAAAAACAGCTACATCCTGACCAGCGACAAGATGGCGCTGGCCAAGGAACACATGGCCGTGCTGCATCCCCTGCCCCGCGTGAATGAGATCGCACTGGACGTGGACGACGACCCCCGCGCCGCTTACTTTGAGCAGGTGCAGAACGGTGTCTACGTCCGCATGGCGCTCATCATGACGCTGCTGGGTCTGGCCGACCCCAAAACTAAGGAGGAACATTGAAATGCTGAACATTGATGAGATTCAGAATGGCATCGTGATCGACCACATCAAAGCAGGCACCGCTATGGGCCTGATGGATCTGCTGGGCATCAAGGGCAACCGCACCGCCAATGTGGCGCTGATCCAGAACGCCCGCTCCCACAAGGCCGAATGCGGCCGCAAAGACATCATCAAGGTGGAGGGCGATGCTTCCTGGCTGAACCTGGACGTCCTGGCTTACCTGGACCCCAACATCAGCGTGACCATCATCCAGGATGGCAAGGCGGTCAAGAAGGAGAAGCCCCAGCCCCCCAAGCGTCTGGTCAACATCGTGCGGTGCAAAAACCCGCGCTGCATCTCCTCCATTGAGGAAGAGTGCGACCAGATCTTTGAGCTGAGCTCCAACGGCAAGTATCGCTGCATCTACTGCGAGCAGGAGCTGCAGGTCAAACCGGAATAATCAGTACAAATCATAACCCCGCGTGGAAACACGGGGTATGCAGAACGGCCCCATAGGGGCCACAATACCAGCCACGCCGAAAGGCGCACAAAGAGCGACGTCAACCGCATACTGACGTCGCTCTTAATATTTTTCTGTCTACTTGACGTGGTGCACTTCAAGTGCTTTTCTTCAACGAAGTAGACTACAGATGTTTTTTATTAGTTCAGAAGAAGCTCACCTGGCTGCTCTCCGGCAGGTCGCCGAGGGCACCCACCTGGCGCAGGCGGTCCAGAATGGCGTTGCTGACGCCGGACGCCTGCTGCAATTCCTCGATGGACAGATACTCCTGCCCCTGGATGGTCGCTTTTTCCAGTGCGTCGGCGGCGGCACCGCCCAGACCCTTCAGCGACGAAAATGGCAGACGGACTTTGCCGTCCTCCACGATGTAGCTGGAACCGCGGCTCTTGCCCAGTTCGATGGGCAGGAACTCATAGCCGCGCACCAGCATCTCGTTGACAAGCTGCAGCGAAACAAGGACGTCTTCGTCCTTGGCGTTTTTCTCTTCCTTCAGGCGGCGCTTGACCTCGTTCATGTGGGCGCGGGCCACTGCGGCACCGCCCACAGCGGCTTCGTAGTCGATGTCGTCACCGCGCACCGTGAAGTAGACCGCATAAAACGCCTGGGGGCGATAGATCTTGAACCACATCAGCCGGATAGCCGACATCAGATAGGCCACTGCATGGGCTTTCGGGAACATATACTTGATCTTCCGGCAGGATTCAATGTACCAGTCCGGGACCTCGTGTTCCCGCATGGCCTCTTCCCAGCCGGGCTTGAAGCCGCCCTTGGCCACCTTGCCCTTACGGACGGCCTCCATGATATCGAAAGCCATCTTCGGTTCCAGCCCCTTGCGGAGCAGGTAGAGCATGATGCTGTCACGGCAGCCGATGACCTCGGCGATGGTGCAGGTGCCGCTGCGGATCAGTTCATCGGCGTTGTTGGTCCAGACGTCCGTGCCATGGGACAGGCCGGAGATCTGGATCAGCTCGGAGAAGTTTTTGGGCCGGGCCTCCACCAGCATTCCGCGCACGAAGTTCGTGCCCATTTCCGGGATGCCGAAGGTGCCGGTCTGGCTGTCGATCTGCTCCGGCGTCACGCCCAGCGCTTCCGGGCTGGTCAGCAGGCTGTACACCTTGGGGTCATTCATGGGGATGGAGTCGATCGGGATGCCGGTGTACTCCTCAAAATACTTGTAGAAGGTGGGCATATCGTGGCCCAGTTCGTCCAGCTTGAGCAGCGTGTCGTGGAGGTATTTGAACTCGAAGTGGGTGGTCAGCAGGCCGCCTGCCACGTCATCGGCCGGGTGCTGGATGGGGCAGAAATCGTAGATCTCGTAGGTGTCGGGCACGACGACCATGCCGCCGGGGTGCTGGCCGGTGGTGCGCTTGACGCCGGTGCAGCCCAGCGTCAGGCGGTTCTCCTCGGCGTGGTTGACCGTTCTCCCCCGCTCTTCCAGATATTTTTTGACGTAGCCATACGCCGTTTTGTCCTGGATGCCGGACACGGTGCCGGCCTTGAAGACGTTGGCTTTGCCGAACAGCTCCTCGGTGTAGCGGTGGACGTTGGACTGATACTCGCCGGAGAAGTTCAGGTCGATATCCGGCTCCTTGTCGCCGTAAAAGCCCAGGAAGGTCTCGAACGGGATGTCATGACCGTCCACAAGCATCCGGGTGCCGCAGTGGGGGCAGTTTTTGTCCGGCAGGTCGAAGCCGTCGTCCACGCTGCCGTCGGTGATGAACTCGCTGTGTTTGCACTTAGGGCAGCGGTAGTGGGGCGGCAGGCTGTTGACCTCCGAGATGCCGGAGAAGTGGGCCACAGCCGACGAGCCGACCGAGCCACGGCTGCCCACCTGATAGCCGCCCGCGTTGGAGTAGGCCACCAGCTTGACCGCGATGACGTACAGGACCGCGTAGCCGTGGCCGCAGATGGAGTCCAGCTCCTTTTGCAGCCGCTTTTCGACGATCTCCGGTAGCGGGTCGCCGTAATCCCGCTTGGCGTGTTCCCACGTTGCATCGCGCAGTTGCTGCTCTGCACCCTCAATGCTGGGCGGGTAGGTGCCGCGCGGGATGGCGCGGACATTGCCGTCGATGGAAGCCGCGATCTTGCGCGGGTTGGTCACGACGATCTCATACGCCTTTTCTTTGGGCAGATAGCTGAACTGTTTCAGCATGTCCTCGGTGGTGCGATAGAACAGCGGCGGCTGGTTGTCGGCATCCTTGAAACCGTTGCCCGCTTGAAGGACCGAGCGGTAGATAGCGTCTTCCGGCTCGGTGAAATGGACGTCGCCGGTGGCGATGACCGGCTTGTGCAGGTCTTCGCCCAGCTGGATGACAGTGCGGTTGAAATCCTTGATGGCCTCCTCGCTGTCCACCTTGCCCTCGCGGACCATATAGGCGTTGTTGCCCAGCGGCTGGATCTCCAGCACATCGTAATAGGCCGCGATCTTCTTCAATTCCTCGTAGGAGCGTCCCTCCACGATGGCGCGGTAAAGCTCGCCTGCTTCACAGGCGGAGGTCAGGATGAGGCCGTCGCGGTACTTGTTCAGCAGGCTGCGGGGCACACGGGGCTTTTTGAAGAAGTAGTTGACATGGGCCTCGCTGACGATCTTGTACAGATTTTTCAGGCCCATCTGGTTCTTGACCAGAATGATGAGGTGGTAGTATTTCTTCTTCAGCACCTCACGGTTGCCGCCCAGGCCGGTGTTGATGTCGCTGACGGCCGTGACCTGCTTTTCTTCCAGATCCTTCAGCATCACGCAGAAAATGCGGCCCAGCGCCCCGGCGTCCTCGCAGGCGCGGTGGGCCTCGTAGGCGGGCAGTTCCAAATGCTTGTTGATGGTGCCCTGCTTGTAGTTGTGCAAGCCGGGGTACATGGCCTGCGCCATGGTCAGGGTGTCGATATAGGTCGGTTCAAACGAGATGCCGCTCCGTTTGGCCGCGATGCGGAGGAAGCGGATGTCGAACGAGTGGGCGTTGTGGGCCACCAAAATGCGCCCGCCTGCAAAATCCAGGAACGCCTGCAATGCCTCGGCCTCACTGGGGGCATCGGCGACCATCTCGTTGGTGATGCCGGTCAGCTCGGTGATCTTGGGTGTGATGGGCTTGCCGGGTTTGACGAAGGTGTCAAATTCCTCCACGACTTCGCCGTTTTTCACGATGACGCCGCCGATCTCAGTCAGGTACTCCACGTTGGGGTCCAGCCCGGTGGTCTCGGTGTCGAACACGCAGAACTCCCCCGTCAGGGGCGCATCCTGCACACCGTAGACGCAGGGGATCATGTCGTCCACGAAATAGGCCTCGCAGCCGTAGATGAGCTTGAAGTTCGGGTCGCTTTTGTGGATGTCGTCCGCCGCCAGCATGGCTTCCGGGTAGCCCTGACAGACGCCGTGGTCGGTGATGGCGATCGCCGGGTGCCCCATCCGATGGGCCAGTCGGACGATGCCGCCGGGGTCGCAGAACGCATCCATGCTGGACAGCTTGGTATGCAGATGCAGCTCCACCCGCTTGACCGGGGCGTGGTCCTCCCGCTTTTTCCGCTCAACGAACAGCACATCGTAGGGATACACGATGTAGTCATGTTCATATTTGTCATACGAGCAGTCGCCGCGGACGATGATGGTGGTGCCCTTGGCGATGGACTCCCATTTCGAGCAGTCCTCCCCTTCCTGCGCGCGGATCTTCAGGTTGATGGAACCGGTGTAGTCGGTGATGGAAACGGTGTAGATCTTGCGGTAATTGCCCTTGACCTCCGTGAAGAAGACGTCGCCCCAGATGATGCACTTGCCGCCCTCGCCGCCCAGCTCCTTGAGGGGCGTGAGGTTCTTGGGGGCAAACATCTTTCCGTGGAAGATGGTGACGGGTTTGTCGGTGAGGTCGAGGCCGTCCACCTTGATGGACGGAGCGGTGTTCTTTTTCTCGAACTTGACCACCGGCGGCGCGATCTTGCGCTCCAGTTTTTCCTCCATCTGGCGCAGTTCGGCTTCACCCACCGCACTGGTCAGGGTGACTTTGGGCTTGACGCCGGTGTGCGCCGCCACCCGCTCGGCCAGCAGGCGCTCAAACTCCATCTCCTGCAAGAATTTGGTGCCGTGGCAGACGCCGATGGCGATGTTCTGCCCGGTGATGCGGATGGTGCACCGGTCCAGAAAGCCGTTGATGGGCACACCATCCCGCTTCATCTCTTCCATCAGCTCCCGCAGGGCCGTTTCGTTCAGTGAGGGATAACCGAAGAGGTTGTGGATGCGCAGTTCGAAGCCCTCATAATCGGGCTGCAGCGAGGCCGTCAGCCGCGCACACAGCCCCTTGTCCAGCGGAGCGGAGCTGCGCAGGGTGAAGATGACCTGCCGCTCCTGCCGCAGCATCTGGGCATGCTCTACGACAACGCGCCCGAAGCAGGACGCGAAATCCGGGTCCGCCATGAACTGCGGCCACAACTGGGATACGAGTGGTGTCACAATGGTACTCCTTTGGTCGATGCGTTGACAGCACAAACTGCTGCGTTCTTTCTCAAAAGAGCGCAGCAGCGTATGGTTCAGATTCTCCGTCAGATCTTATAGATCTCATCCATGAACTGGTCGAGGATATTATCCCCGGTCAGCTTCTTGATGGGCTGGCCGTGGATGAACAGGACCGCCTCGCCCTTGCCGCCGGCAATGCCGATATCGGCTTCGCGGGCCTCGCCGGGGCCGTTGACCACGCAGCCCATGACGGCCACTTTGATGGATTTCTTGTAACCTTGCAGCCGCTTTTCGACCTCGTTGGCGATCTCGGTGCAGGGGTACTGGGTGCGGCCGCAGGTCGGGCAGGTGATGACCTCTGGGCCGGCCACCGGGAAGCCGACCGCGCGCAGGATGTTGTAGCCTGCTTCCACTTCCTTTTCCGGCTCCGCAGCCAGCGAGACGCGGATGGTGTCGCCGATGCCTTCCAGCAGCATCCCGCCGATGCCCATGCCGGACTTCAGCAGGCCCATCTGGTAGGTGCCTGCCTCGGTGACGCCCACATGGAGCGGGTAATCGGTGACGGCACTCAGCTGGCGGTAGGCCTCCATCATGCGGGGGACGTTGGAGTTCTTGATGGAGATGACGATGTTGTTGAAATCGAACTTTTCCAGCAGGCGGACGTGATACAGCGCACTTTCCACCATGGCTTCGGGCACGGGTGCGCCATACCGGGCCAGGATGTGCTTTTCCAGACTGCCGCCGTTGACGCCGATGCGGATGGGGATATTCTTCTGCTGGCAGGCCTGCACCACGGCCTTGACGCGGTCGTCGTCGCCGATGTTGCCGGGGTTGATGCGGATCTTATCCACGCCCACGTCCGCGCAGGCCAGTGCGGCCTTGTAATCAAAGTGGATATCCGCCACGATGGGGATATTCACCGCATTCTTGACGGCCTCGATGCACTTGGCGTCTGCTGCGCTGGGGCAGGTCACGCGCAGGATCTGACAGCCCGCCGCCTCGCAGCGCTTCGCCTGCGCCACATTGCCCTCGATGTCCTCCACCGGGACATTCAGCATGGTCTGCACCGCGATGGGATTGTTTCCGCCGATGGTCACATTGCCGATCTTTACTTCTCGTTTCAGCTGCCGCATTGTCATTTTCCTTTCTTTAGACCGCCCCGGTGATGAGCCGGACGATATCATTGTATGTTGCGAAGAGCATCAGGTCAAAGAACAGCGCGAACGCCGCCAGCGTCAGCCCGCTCTGGATCTTTTCCGGCACTGCATGGCCCGTGACGCCCTCGATGAGCAGGAACACCACCTTGCCGCCGTCCAATGCCGGGAAGGGCAGCAGATTGAAGATGCCCAGGTTCACGGTGATGAGCGCCAGCATCTGCAGCAGGTCCTGCCAGCCATAGCTGGCCGCCTGCCCGATGGCCGTCACGATGCCCACCGGGCCGGAGAGGTTGTTGATGCTCTCCCGGCCCCGCAGCAGGTCCATCAGGGAGGTGAAGATGATGCGCCCATAATAGAGCACACTGTTCCATGCTTCTTTTACCACGTTGGCCGGTGTTTTCCGGATGCCGTAGACCGTAAAGCCAAGGCTCATGTGGGTCTCGCCGCTGTCATCCTGCCAGGTGTCGAACCGGACGCAGGGCAGCTCCACCTTTTCGCCGCCGCGCAGGACGGTGAAGCGGGCGGAGTAGTCCTCGGTTCGCATCAGCTCATAGAGCATGTCGTTCGCCACAAAGCACCGGCGGCCATTGACGGCCAGCACCTTATCCCCTGCTTCCAGACCCGTCTGGCCGCAGAGGGCACCATCGTCGATGGCGTAGATGACCCGGCTGGTGATGGGTTCGCTCTGTGCCGCAATGAGGACGACCATGACCACGAATCCCAGCAGGAAGTTCATGAACGCACCCGCTGCCATGATGAGGGCCCGCTGCCAGACCGCCGCCTCGTTCAGCGGCTTGCCGACAGGCTGCGCCGGTGCTTCCTCGTTCCCGGCTCCTCCATCCGGGGAACCGTCTGCGTCAGCGCACGGAGGGGGCGTCTGGGGTTCCGCATCGGGACGCTCCCCTTTCTCCGCCTGCTGGCTCTCTGGGCTCTCCTCCCCTTCCAGCGCCACGAATCCGCCCACCGGCAGCGCCCGCAGGCTGTACTGGGTGCCATTCTGCGTCTTTTTGAGCAGAACAGGCCCCATGCCGATGGAAAATTCGTTGACCTGCACCCCGCAGAGCTTGGCGACTGCAAAATGGCCGAACTCGTGGATGGCGATCACTGCGCTGAACACGAACACCGCAGCCAAAAGAGTAATGATAAAAGACATAGCTTCTCCAAAAATGAATTCATAAGCCGTGCGCGCTTACAGGTGGCTGCGCACGAAGGCGCGGGCCATTCTGTCGCACTCATACACGTCGGCCAGCGTGTAGTCGCCGCCGAAGCGGTCGCTGTCCACCACAGCCTCCACCAGACGGCCGATGTCCAAAAAGCCGATCTTGTCTTCAAGGAAGAGCTTGACGGCTTCTTCGTTGGCACCGTTGGCGGCGCAGGGGCCGAGGCCGCCCTTCTTGATGGCCTTTTTGCAGGCAGCAAGGCAGCGGAAGGTCTCCTCGTCGGCCACATCGAAGGTCAGCAGCTTGAGGGTGGTGAAATCCAGCTCCGGCACCACGCCCGGCACACGGGCCGGGTAGGTCAGTGCATACTGGATGGGGATGCGCATATCGGGCACACCCAGCTGCGCGATGATGGAGTTGTCGCTGTACTGGACGGCGGAGTGGACGACGCTCTGGCGCTGGACCACGATCTGGATCTTCTCCGGGGGCAGACCGAACAGCCAGACGGCCTCGATCAGCTCCAGACCCTTGTTCATCAGGGTGGCGGAGTCGATGGTGATCTTGGCCCCCATGTTCCAGTTGGGGTGCTTCAGGGCATCGGCCTTGGTCTTGCCGCGCAGCTCCTCGGTCTTCATCCCGAAGAAGGGGCCGCCGGAAGCCGTCAGCAGGATCTTGGTCAGGCTCTTGGCGCTCTCCTTATCCTGCAAGCACTGGAAGATGGCGGAGTGCTCACTGTCCACAGGCAGCAGCTTGACGCCGTGTTTTGCCACTGCCTGCGTGACCAGATGGCCGCCGGTGACAAGGCTCTCCTTGTTGGCCAGTGCCAGGTCATGGCCGCTCTCGATGGCGGTCAGGCTGGCGCCCAGACCGGCAATGCCGACCACGCTGTTCAGCACCACATCGGGGCCGTCCATCGCGGCCAGCTCCTTGAGGCCCTCCGGGCCGGTCAGCAGCCGGGGAGCCTGGGCGCGGCCTGCCAGTGCAGCGTCCAGCCGGGCCGCTGCGCCGGGGTCCGTCATGCAGACGTACCGGGGGTGGAACTCTTCGATCTGTTCCAGGATCTTCTCCACGTGGCTGTGGGCTGACAGGCCGAACACCTCATAGCCCTGTGCGCGGATAACGTCCAGACTCTGGGTGCCGATGGAGCCGGTAGAGCCCAGCAGAGTGATTTTTTTAGACATCGTGTTTCCTCCTAAATTGAGCAAATCAGCGATAGAACACAGCGATGATGACCATCGTGACGAAGGGTGCGATGAACATGACGCTGTCAAAGCGGTCCAGGATGCCGCCGTGGCCGGGGAAGATGGTGCCGTAGTCCTTGATGCCGCACTGGCGCTTGACCACGCTGGCGAACAGGTCGCCGTAGATGCCCAGCACCGCCGCCACACAGGCCAGCAGCGCGATGACGACATACATCGAGACGCCGATGTTCGAGCGGGTGAAAGCCTCCAGCCGGTCGGCTGCGATGGAGTAGATCACCGTGACAATCACGCCGCAGACCATCGTGCCCAGCACACCGCCGATGGCACCTTCGACCGTCTTCTTGGGGCTGACCACGGGGCAGAGCTTATGCTTACCGAAGGCGCGGCCTGCAAAGTAGGCGCAGGTGTCGCCGCCCCAAGCAAAGCAGAGGATCAGCAGGATGAAAAAGATCGCATCATAGCCGTATTCCGACACAGGCAGCAGCTCCTTCAGCCGGATGAACGAATAGAAGCAGAACATCACGATGCCCGAAAACATCACAAGGCCGCTGGTCTTCGCAAAGCTGATGGTGCCGTTGCGCACCACGAGATAGATGGCGTAGAACAGCACGAGCAGGAACGAAGCCGGCATGACCAGCGCCCGCCAGACGGAATAGCTGGACAGCATGATCAGCAGCGTATACGGCACGGTGACGGCGTACAGCAGCCAGTCCTTCTTCTCGAAGCCGAGGGCCATATAGATCTCGTGGATGGCGATGAGGGTGATGGCAGCGATCACAAGGTTGAAGATCATCGTGTCAAAGGTAAAGAGCACACCGATCAGAACGAGGATGCCCACCACTGCGGTTATGATTCGTGTTTTCATAGAGTGTTTCTCCTTGGTTGTGTTTGCCGGGGGACGGTTCAGATGCCGCCGAACCGGCGGGAGCGCTTGTTGAACTCCGTGATGGCGGCGTCGAGGTCATCGCGGGTGAAATCCGGCCACAGAACGTCCATCTCCACCAGCTCCGAATAGGCCGCCTGCCACAGCATGAAGTTGGACAGGCGTTTTTCTCCGCTCGGACGCAGGATGAAATCCGGGTCCTTCTGGCCGGTGGTGTACATGGCATCGGACATCATCTCTTCGGTGATCTCTTCGGGCTTGAGCTCCCCTGCTGCCACTCTGGCCGCCAGCTGCTGCGCAGCGCGGACGATCTCCGGGCGGCCGCCGTAGTTGACGGCAATGTTCAGGGTCATGCCGGTCTTGGAGGCAGAGTCGCCTTCCAGCTCATTCATCAGCTTCTGGAGCTTGGGGTCCAGCGCAGCGCGGTCGCCGAGGAACTTGATGCGGATGTTGCGGTCCTTGTAGTTGAAGCCCTTGAGCAGGTACTCGCCGAACAGCTTCATGATGGCGCTGACCTCTTCGAGGGGGCGCTTCCAGTTCTCGGTCGAGAAGGCGTAAAAATACACCGACGAAACGCCCAGTTCCTCGCAGTAGTTGGCGATATCCTGGAAGACGGCTGCGCCCTTTTTGTGGCCTGCGGTGCGGGGCAGGCCGCGCTGCTTGGCCCAGCGGCCATTGCCGTCCATGATGATGCCGATGGAAAGGCCCTCGGCGAATTCTTTGGGATGCTCCATTGTACTTCTCCTCTCTGCGGCAAAGATCTTTTGCCTCTGCCGGTCGGCAAAAAGTGCCGCGCACTACGACCAGCACACGGCACTTGGAAAGGTCTCGTTCGCCGCGGCGATCAGACGGACATGATCTCCTTCTGCTTTTCCTCAACGGCTGCGTCGATGATCTTGATATACTTGTCGGTCAGCTTCTGGACATCCTCTTCCATGGTCTTCTGGGTATCCTCGGTCAGCTCGCCAGCCTTCTTCATGGCCTTGGCCTTATCCATGGCCTCGCGGCGGATGTTGCGGGTCGCGACCTTGGCGTCCTCGCCCAGCTTGGAGACTTCCTTGGCCAGCTGCTTGCGGCGCTCCTCGGTGGGGGCCGGGAAGTTCAGGCGGATGGTCTGGCCGTCATCAATGGGGGTGATGCCCACATCGCTGGCCAGAATGGCCTTGCTGATGGCACGCAGCAGAGTGCGGTCCCACGGGGTGATGGTCAGGGTGCGGGCCTCGCTGACGGCCACGGACGCCACCTGCTGGATGGGGGTGGGAGCGCCGTAGTAATCCACGCTCACCTTGTCCAGAACGGCGGGGTTTGCACGGCCTGCGCGAACCGAAGCCAGCTCACGGTTCAGGTGCTCGACGGTGCTCTTCATCTTTTCTTCGAATGCCTTAGTGTTGCTGCTCATTGTCGTTGTCTCCTGTTTGTACTTATTCTGCACAGGCAGCGGGGCCGCCTGTCTCATTCTATTGCTGCGGGGTGCGGGCTATGCTCAGCCCTCGTAGACCAAGGTGCCGACGTTCTCGCCCTGCACGGCCTTTGCAATGTTGTCCGGGTCTGCCAGATCGAACACCAGGATGGGGAGCTTGTTGTCCCGGCAGAGGGTGGCTGCGGTGCCATCCATGACGGCCAGCTGATCTTCCAGCACCTTGGTAAAGGTCAGGGTGTCGTACTTCTTTGCGTCGGGGTACTTGTGGGGGTCCTTATCGTAGACGCCATCCACCATGGTCGCCTTGAACATCACATCGGCGGACACCTCCACGGCGCGCAGTGCGGTGGCCGTATCGGTGGAGAAGAACGGGTTGCCCGTGCCGCCGCCAAAGACGGCGATCTTGCCCTCTTCCATAGCGCGCAGCGCGTCCTTGCGGGTAAAGGCCGGTGCCACCTGCGGCATGGTGATGGAGGTGAACACCTCGGTCGGGACGCCCAACTGCTCCAGCTTGTCGGAGACGGCCAGCGCGTTCATCACCGTGGCCAGCATCCCGATCTTATCGGCCAGGGTGCGCTCCATCTTGCCGCTGGAACGACCGCGCCAGAAGTTGCCGCCGCCCACGACGATGCCGATCTGTACGCCCAGATCGTGCGCCTTTTTCACGCCGCCGCAGATGGCGTCCATGGTCGGCTCATCAAAGCCGGTGCCCTTTTCGCCGCCCAGAGCTTCGCCGCTGATCTTCAGAAGGATACGCTGATATTTCAATGCCATAATCAATACACCACCTATGATATTTGAGCCGCCGGGAAGGACGGCCTTGTTTCTTCTGTCTATTTTACAATAAAATGCCTGCAAAGTAAACAGAAAAAGCAATTTGTCCCGCCAAACGACGCAAAACTAAAATTTATGCTGGACATTTCGGCCAAACCATGCTATACTATTTCTTGCATTCGCGGGCATCGTACATCGGCTAGTATATCAGCCTTCCAAGCTGAGGAGGTGGGTTCGATTCCCATTGCCCGCTCCATGCAGACAAAAAGAGCTCAGGTCATTTGGACCTGGGCTCCTTTTATTTGTTTTGTTCATGCAAAAAAGGGGCCGCGCATTTGTTTCTGCGCGGCTCCCTGATTTTTATGCACTCAGACGAAGGAGAAATACAGAGCGCCTGCTGCTGCGCCCACGTTGGCGACGCCGAGCAGTGCACCGCCCAGCGAGCTGAAGTAGATCTTGGCCGAGTCGATCATGAGGTTGCCGTTGATGGTGCCCTCTTCTTCGGGGTACTGCTCCGGATGCTGCTTCTGCACCTGCGCTGCAACAGCACCGATGTTCGCAATGTTCACATAGGCCAGCAGACCCGCACCGGTGCCGAGTGCCGACGCCAGCACGCTGCTGATCTGGCCCTTCTTGATCGCATTCACAACGTTCACGATGGCAAGCACGCCCATGGTCACGTTCATTGCCGTCGAGATCCAGTTGCCGACCGTTTCTGCGTCGAGTGCGCCGCCGGTCGTATATTCCAATTCCTCTTCGCTGAGGAGTGCGTAGCTGTTGGGATAAGTCATCATTTTTTCTTTACCTCCAAATGATCGTTCGAGAGGGGTCCGTTTGTTCCCATTATAGAGGCTGCGGAAAAATCTGTCAAGAGACGAAACTTTTGTCCGAACACACGAAACCGCCGCACAGCGAAGTTTTTGCGCTTCGCGTACAGCGGTTTCACGAGGATTTCACGTTTTATCCCCGGTGTTCACTTTTCTTCCGTCTTCGACTTCTGCTGCTCCTGCTCGGCGCGGAGTTTCCGGATGCGCTTTTTCTCGCTTTCGACGCGGGGCCAGGGCCAGGAGAAGCCCTCGTTCTCGCGGCACCATTTGACCAGCGGATAGAATGAGAACGCCAGACCGAACAGATACAGCAGCACGTACAGCACTGCATCCAGCGTGAACAGGGCGTCCAGCGCAGCGATGACCGACATGATGCAGCCCGCCTTCAGGAAAAACAGGCCGTTCTGCCGACAGTATTCGTCGAAATGTTCCGCCTTGACGGCCCGGCGGCCCTGTTCGCCCCAGACGCGAGGGTTCTTCATGACCGTGTAGCCGTAAAAGACCATCATCAGACCGCAGGTCAGTTGAAATCCGAAAAACATAGCGCACCTCGTTCCAGTTTAGTCGTCGTAGCCCTCGAACAGCGGCTTCATGAAGGGCAGGAAGTCCAGCGTTGCGAAGTAGTCGCGCGGGGTCTCGGCACGGCGGATGAGACGGTGAGAGCCGTCCTCACAAAGCAGCACTTCGGCGCACCACAGTTTGCCGTTGTAGTTGTAGCCCATGGCCGAACCGTGGGCACCGGTGTCGTGGATATAGACCAGATCGCCGATGTCGATCTTGGGTAGCATCCGGTCGATGGCGAACTTGTCGTTGTTCTCGCACAGGCCACCGACCACGTCGTACTTGTGGTCGCAGGGCGCATGTTCCTTGCCCAGCACGGTGATGTGGTGGTAAGCGCCGTACATGGCCGGGCGCATCAGGTTGGCCGCGCAGGCATCCAGACCGATGTACTCTTTGTAGATGTGCTTTTCGTGGATGGCCGTGGCCACCAGCGCGCCGTAGGGGCCGGTGGTGAAACGGCCCATCTCGGTGAAGATGGCGACATCGCCCATGCCGGCGGGGACCAGGATCTCCTCAAACTTCTTGCGGACGCCCTCGCCGATGGCCATGATGTCGTTCTCGGTCTGGTCGGGGCGGTACGGGATGCCCACGCCGCCGGACAGGTTGATGTAGGCGATGTGCGCACCGGTGGCCTTCTGGACGCGGACCGCCAGCTGGAACAGGATGCCGGCCAGCTCCGGATAGTAGGCGTCGGAGATGGTGTTGGAGGCCAGGAAGGCGTGGATGCCGAAGTTCTTTGCGCCCTTCTGCATCAGCTTCTTGTAGCTCTCGATCATCTGCTCCTCGGTCATGCCGTACTTGGCATCACCGGGCTTGTCCATGACCTGGAAACCTTCTTCGCTCTCGCCCAGCTGGAACGTTCCGCCCGGATTGTAGCGGCAGAAGATGTTCTCCGGCACACCGGCCACACGGTCGAGGAAGTCCACCATGGTGGCGTCATCGAGGTTGATGTAGGCACCCAGCTCGTAGGCTTTCTTCATATCCTCGACCGGGGTCTGGTTGGAGGAGAACATGATGTCGCTGCCGGTAAAGCCGCAGACTTCGCTGAGCATCAGCTCGGTCAGGGAGGAGCAGTCCACACCGCAGCCCTCTTCCTTCAGGATCTGCAGGATGACAGGGTTGGGCAGCGCCTTGACGGCGAAATACTCGCGGAAGCCCTTGTTCCAGCTGAATGCCTTGTTGATGCGGCGGGCATTCTCGCGGATGCCCTTTTCATCGTAGACATGGAACGGGGTGGGCACGTCCTGGAGAATCTCCTGGGCCTGCGCTTCGGTCAGAAACGGTTTCTTTTCCATAATATACTTCCCTCACATTTTATAGTGTCACCGACACGTCGGTGCGGTATCAGGTCTTGAGGTTGCCGCGGGTGGGCGTGAACGTCGGGATCATCTCGGCCAGCTGCTTCACGACGCCCTCGTCGTTGTGGGCCGCTGCCGCGCTCAGATCCTGCAGCTGCGTGTAGAACCGGGCCAGGTCGATGTCCTTCGGCGGCGCAACGAAGATCTTGTTGTGCTCGGTGCGGCGCATCTTGTCCTGCTCCTCGTCCATCATCAGCTCCTCATAGAGCTTCTCGCCGGGGCGCAGGCCCACGACCTTGATCTCCATGTTCACGCCCGGCTCGTAGCCGTAGAAGCGGATGAGCTGTTTGGCCAGGTCGATGATCTTGACCGGCTCGCCCATATCCAGAACATAGATGCTGCCACTCTCGGCCAGGGCACCGGCCTGCAGCACCAGCTGGGCTGCCTCCGGGATGGTCATGAAATAGCGCTCGATGTTGGGGTCCGTCAGGGTGACGGGGCCGCCCTTTTTGATCTGCGCCTCAAACAGCGGGATGACACTGCCGTGGCTGCCCAGCACATTGCCGAAGCGGACCGCCACGCACTTCATGTCGGTATTGCCCGCAAAGGTCTGGATGAGCATCTCGCAGATGCGCTTGGTGCAGCCCATGACGCTGGTGGGGTTGACGGCCTTGTCCGTGGAGAGCTGGACGAACCGCTCCACGCCGTGCTCGCTGGCACTGGTGAGCAGATTCTTCGTGCCCAGCACGTTGTTCTTGACGGCCTCCGCCGGGCTGACCTCCATCAGCGGCACATGCTTGTGCGCCGCCGCGTGGAAGACCACCGTGGGATGATACGTCTCAAATACCTCGTCCAGACGCTTTTTGTCGCGGATGGAGCCGATGAGCACCGTGACCGGGATGTCCCGGCCATACTTCTGCTGCAACTCCATCAGCAGCTCGTAGGCGCAGTTCTCGTAGATATCAAAGATGAGCAGTTTGCCGGGCTGAAAGCGCATCACCTGACGGCAGAGCTCGCTACCGATGGAGCCGCCGCCGCCCGTGACGAGGACGGTCTTGCCGGTCAGGTAGCCGGAGATCTGCTCCATGTCCAGCGTAACTTCCTCGCGGGAGAGGAAATCGGCGGTGTTCAGCTCGCGGAACGCATTCTGCTGCGGCGCACCGGTGCCCACCAGCTGCGGGTCGCTCAGGATTTGGACCGCACAGTGGGTAGAGACGCAGAGGTCGATGACATGGTTCAGTCGGCTGCCCTGCAGCGTCGGGATGGCGATGATGATGCTGTGGATATTGTATCTCTCGCAGACCTGCGGGATCTGCTCCAGTGTGCCCCGCACCGGGACGCCGTGGATGGTCTGGCCGAACTTGGCCGGGTCATCGTCCACAGCGGCGACCGGGTGGCCGTAGCTCTCGTTGGATTTGCAGACGTTGATCGCCCACGCACCGGCCTCGCCTGCGCCCACGATCAGCACCGGGCGGTTCGGGTCCTTGGACGGAACACCGCGCACCCGCTCGCCGATGGGGTGGTTCAGGAACAGCCGCCAAGCAAGGCGGCTCCCGCCCACCAGCAGGAAGATGAGCACCGCCGCCATCGCGTTGGCCGAGTCGAACAACACGCCGTGGATGAGGCCATGGTTCACGAAGTAGACCACTGCCGTGGGCACTGCGATCATGCCCGCCAGACGGATGAGGTCGCGCTCGCCCGCGTACTTCCACAAGATGGAGTACAGCCCGCCCACCAGAAAGCTGATCAGATAGAGCGCCGTGATCCAGGGCAGGTTCTCATACAACAACGCCCGATTGTGGGGCCACCAGGCTGCTTCCACCGCACCGTCTGCGCGGAGCAACAGCGCAAAATAAAAACTGAACAGGATCAGCGCCGCGTCCAGCACCACCAGAAACGTCCGGCGCAGCCCGACCTGCGGCGTAATTTTTTTGATATTCTTCACAGAAAATCCTCTTTATCTTCGGCGCTCGTTTTGCGCCGGTTCATTTTCCAGGCCAGCGGGAAGAAAGCCTGCTGCGCCATGGTATCCATTGTATTATACTCGTTTCGTGCCCCGGTGTCCAGAAGATTTCATCGTCCGGGTCGATTTCACGCTTTTTTCGCCTTCTGCCGGGCCCGGTCCGGGTGGAGCGCGGCCCGCACCTCGGCACCCAGACCCAGCGGCCAGGCGGCGGCCAGCCCCGCCAGCCCCATGCCGCAGCAGCCGATGCACAGCGCCGCCAGTTGCTCCGGCATCTCCCCGGCCTGCCAGCCGGACAGCATTTCCCGGAAAAACACCCCCGCCCCGGCCGACACGCCCGCCGCCAGCAGCGGTGCCCCCAGCCAGCGCATCAGCGCCGGACGCATCTCGCTGACCCGCAGCAGGCGGGCCGTGTTGGCCAGGCAGGTATATACGCTGGACAGCAGGATGACGAACAGGAAGCCTTTCATCCCGAACCGGGGCAGCAGCACCATCACCCCCGCGATGCGCAGCACGGCATCCCACAGGCTGTACCGGAACACGGCCTTCTGCTCCCCTACCCCCTTCATGGCACCGTCCACCATGCTTTCCAGATACATCAGCGGCATCGCCGGGCCGAGCACGGTCAGATAGAAGCCCGCCTCGGCCCCGTCCGGCCCGTAGAACAGCCGGGCAGCCGCTGCTCCCCACACCCAGAACACCGCCCCCGCCAGCGCGGAGAAGTAGCCCGTGAGCCGGAGCATCCGGTCCAGCAGCGCCGAAAGCCGCCCCGTCTCACCCCGGATATGCGCCTGCGTGATCTCCGGCATCAGCAGGACCGACAGGCTCCCCAGCAGCCCGAACGGAAAGGTCAGCAGGGGCAGGGCCATCCCCTTCAGATTTCCATACTGGGCCACGGCGGCACTGCGGCCCCCGGCATCCAGCAGATAGACCGTCAGGCAGGCGGGCACCAGCATGTTCTCCGCCGTGTGGAGCGCGCTGGCAAGGCAGCGCCCGCCCTCCACGGGCCAGAGGATCTCCCACAGGCGCTTTGCCGGGTCCATGGGGCGTCGGGCCGGGCCCGCACCGAATGCGGACACCGCCTCCCGCCGGTAAAACAGAAGCATCAGGCAGGCCGAGACCGTCTCGCTGAAGGCCGTTGCCGCCAGAACGGCCGTGCACTTGCCGCCCACGTCCAGCGCACCGCCCCGCTCCAGCGCGAACCAGATGGCCGAGATGCGGACCGTCTGCTCCACGAGCTGACTCACCACGTTGGGGCCGACCTGCCGCCGGGCAATGAAAAAGCCGCGCAGCACCGCCGAGACCGCCATCCAGGGCAGGCCGAATGCCGCCGCCCGCAGCGCACCGGCGGCGCGGACATCACCCAGCCACCACGCAGCGGCCAGCTCCGCCAGACCGAACTGCCCCGCCCACGCAACGCTGCCCAGCAGCAGCGCCGCCCCCAGCAGACGGAGCAGCATCCCGCGGGCCTCGGCCCGGCTGCGGCTCAGCTCCTCGGCCATCAGGCGGGTGGCCGCCACCGAGACGCCGGACGTCGCCAGTGTGACGAAGAGCGAGTACACCGCCAGCACCAGCTGGTACAGGCCCATCCCCTCGCCGCCCAGCGCATTGGCCAGCCAGATGCGCAGCCCCATCCCGGCCAGCCGGAGCACCACATCCGCCCCCGTGAGCAGGGCCGCGTTCTTCAGGTAGCTCGGACGCATCGCCGCACCTCCCCTTCTTCCTTTTATTATATGGGCACCGCTTTGCAAAATATGAGCCGCCGTGTGGGTTGTTTCTCTTCTGGTTTTATGGTATGATAGGAGCCGGTCAAGAGATTTTTCCCAAACATCAACGAAGGAGGAAAGGCCGCATCCCACCAGGACCGGCCTTATGAGAGTATGAGCGAAGAATGCACCCATGACTGCTCTACCTGCAGCGCAGCATGTTCTTCCCGCGAGGCTGCCCCGCAGCATGATGCCCCCAACCCCAACAGCAGCGTCAAAAAGGTCATCGGCGTCGTATCCGGCAAGGGCGGTGTCGGCAAGAGCATGACCAGCGCCCTGCTGGCCTGCGCCATGGCCCGCCGCGGCTACCACTGCGGCATCCTGGACGCCGACATCACCGGCCCGTCCATCCCCAAGCTGTTCGGCATCCATGGCCGTGCCATGGCCGACGAGAAGGGCTGCTGGCCCATCCAGAGCCGGATGGGCATCGACGTGATGAGCATCAACCTGCTGGTGGAGAACGAAGAGGACCCCGTCGTGTGGCGCGGCCCCGTCATCGCCGGTGCGGTGAAGCAGTTCTGGACCGATGTGGTCTGGAAGGACGTCGATTTCCTGTTCGTGGACATGCCTCCGGGAACCGGTGATGTGCCCCTGACCGTCTTCCAGAGCCTGCCGGTGGACGGCATCGTCGTCGTGGCAAGCCCGCAGGAGCTGGTCAGCATGATCGTGGCCAAGGCCGTCAACATGGCCGAGATGATGAAAGTGCCCATGCTCGGCATCGTCGAGAACATGAGCTACATCGTCTGCCCCGACTGCGGCAAGCACATCAGTGTGTTCGGCAACAGCCATGTGGATGAGGTCGCTGCAAAGCACCACCTGCCCGTTCTGGCCAAGTGCCCCATCGACCCGCAGCTGGCCGCCCTCTCCGATGCCGGCATGATCGAGACCTACGGCGGCGAGTACCTGGAAGGTGCCGCCGATGCCTGCGAGAAGCTGCTGAAAAAGTAAACACGTTGGTTTCTCTGCCTTTTGCGCCGGGCCTTTTCCCCCGCAAAAGGCATTCTTTTTGGGTGCCGGTCTGCCGCAAAACAGAAGCTGCTGCGCCGTTTTTGCAGCGGCCAGATGTTTTTGTGAAGCGGGTTCATCTTTTCTTCTGTTTTTTTGAAAGATTTTCTGCTCCGCTTCTCTTGTAAATCGCCACAGAAAGCTTTATAATGATAAAGTGTTCTGCAAGTTGTTTGGCAGAACCGGTGAAAGTATACTGGGAAAAGGAGTATTCGATTATGTTGACGAATGAATACCTGAAGCGTGTTTACGATGGTCTGGCTCAGCGCAATGCCAATGAGCCCGAATTTCTGCAGGCTGTCCGCGAGGTGCTGGAGAGCATCCAGCCCGTCGTGGAGAAGCACCCCGAATATGAGAAGGCCGCTCTGATCGAGCGTCTGGTCGAGCCGGAGCGTGTCATCAGCTTCCGTGTGCCCTGGGTCGATGACGAAGGCAAGGTCCAGGTCAACCGCGGCTATCGTGTGCAGTTCAACAGCGCCATCGGCCCCTACAAGGGCGGTCTGCGCTTCCATCCCTCTGTCAACCAGGGCATCCTGAAGTTCCTGGGCTTTGAGCAGACCTTCAAGAACAGCCTGACCACCCTGCCCATGGGCGGCGGCAAGGGCGGCTCGGACTTCAACCCCAAGGGCAAGAGCGACATGGAAGTCATGCGCTTCTGCCAGAGCTTCATGACTGAGCTGTACCGCCACATCGGTCAGTTCGTGGACTGCCCCGCCGGTGACATCGGCGTCGGCGGCCGCGAGGTCGGCTACCTGTTCGGCCAGTACAAGCGCCTGACCAACAGCTTCCAGGGCGGCATGCTCACCGGCAAGGGCCTGACCTTCGGCGGCTCTCTGGCCCGCACTGAGGCGACCGGCTACGGCCTGTGCTACTTCACCGCCGAGGCTCTGAAGTGCATGCGCAACGACAGCTTTGCCGGCAAGACCGTGGTCATCTCCGGTTCCGGCAATGTCGCCATCTATGCCTGCCAGAAGGCCACCCAGCTGGGCGGCAAGGTCGTCACCATGTCCGACTCCAATGGCTATGTCTATGACCCCAACGGCATCGACCTGGCTTACGTCAAGGACCTGAAGGAAGTCCGCCGCGGCCGCATCAAGGAGTATGCTGAGACCCACGAGGGCGCGACCTACGTGGCCGATTGCAGCAAGGTCTGGACCGTCCCCTGCGACATCGCCCTGCCCTGCGCGACCCAGAACGAGATCAACAAGGAGTCCGCTGAGGCTCTGGTCAAGAACGGCTGCACCGTCGTCTGCGAAGGCGCCAACATGCCCAGCACCCCGGAGGCCATCGAGGTCTATCTGGCAAACGGCGTTCTGTACGGACCCGCAAAGGCTGCCAACGCCGGCGGCGTGGCCACCTCCGGCCTGGAGATGAGCCAGAACTCCGAGCGCCTGAGCTGGACCTTCGAAGAGGTCGATGCAAAGCTGAAGGGCATCATGGAGGGCATCTTCCACGCTTCCTATGACGCTTCCGTTGCCGCTGGTTCCGAGGGCAACCTGATGGTCGGTGCAAACTGCGCCGGTTTCCTGAAGGTCGCTACCGCCATGATGGCACAGGGCATCACCTACTAATTGTTCCAAAGCATTTTCAAGAGCTGCGTTCGCAAGAGCGCGGCTCTTTTTGTATCTATTCGCTGGCCGCATCTCCGGGAGCTTTTCCCGGTGAGTCAACGGGCATTCCATGCCCGCCCCGCAAGCGGGGCCCCACCTCGGATACTCGCCGAGAGAACTCCCCTCGTGCGGCCTGTATAAAGCCCCGCCAACCCGTCCATACTGACCACATCAAGCGAAGAGAGGGTTCTGAAATGGACGAACAGATGTTTTGTTTTCAATGCGAGCAGGCGGCGCACTGCACTGCCTGTACCGGTAAGGCCGGTGTCTGCGGCAAAAGCGCGGACACGGCAGCGGCGCAGGACCGCCTGACCGGCGCACTCATCTCCTACGCCAGCCAGCTCATCGGCGAGGGGCGGGCCCCCGCCCCGGAACAGGCACTTCTGCTGATGGAAGGGCTGTTCACCACCATCACCAACGTGAACTTCGACCCGCAGACCGTGGACCAGCTGACCGAGAGCATCCACGCGGCCTGCCCCGGCATCGGGTTCGACTACGACATGGCAAACCTCTGGCACGAGCCGGACGAGGACATCCGCAGTCTGAAATCGTTCGTCCTGTTCAGCCTGCGCGGCATGGCAGCGTACAATTACCATGCGCGGGTGCTGGGCCGCATCGACCCGGAGCTGGACCGCTTCTTCTGCGAAGCATTGCAGGCCGTTGGCAGCGAATGCTCCATCGACACCCTCTGGGAACTGGTGCAGAAGACCGGCAAGGCCAGCTACCGCTGCATGGAGCTGCTGGACGCCGCTAACACCGGGGCCTTCGGCCAGCCGGAGCCGGTGGAGGTGCCGCTCGTCATCGAGAAAGGGCCGTTCATCGTCATTTCCGGCCACGACCTCTACGACATGAAGTGCCTGCTGGAGCAGACGGCGGGCAAAGGCATCCACGTCTACACCCACTCGGAAATGCTCCCCGCCCACGGCTACCCAGAGCTGAAGCAGAAGTACCCGCATCTGAAGGGCAACTTCGGCACAGCCTGGCAGAACCAGCAGCGGGAGTTTGAGGACATCCCGGCCCCGATCCTCTTCACCACCAACTGCATCATGCCCCTGCGGGAGAGCTACGCCGACCGGGTGTTCACCACCTCGGTGGTGTCCTATCCCGGCGTCCCGCACATCGGGCCAGAGCGGGATTTCTCCCCCGTCATTGCCAAAGCACTGGAACTGGGGGGCTACCCGGAAGACACCGCCATGCCCGGCATCAACGGCGGGCGCAGCGTCGTGACCGGCTTTGCGCGGAGCGCTGTGCTCTCCCACGCCAATGAGATCGTTGCGGCCGTGAAAAGCGGGCAGATCCGCCATTTCTTCCTGGTGGGCGGCTGTGACGGCACCCGGCCTTCCCGCCGCTACTACACCGAGTTCGCCAAGCTCACCCCGCCCGACACCGTGATCCTGACGCTGGCCTGCGGCAAATTCCGCCTGAACGACCTGAATCTCGGCACCGTGGCGGGCCTGCCCCGCATCCTCGATGTGGGCCAGTGCAACGACGCATACAGCGCCATTCAGATCGCGCTGGCGCTGGCCGATGCGTTCCAGTGCGGCGTCAACGACCTGCCGCTCTCGCTGGTGCTCTGCTGGTTCGAGCAGAAGGCCGTCTGCATCCTCATCGCACTGCTGGCGCTGGGCATCCAGAACATCCGGCTCGGCCCTACCCTGCCCGCCTTCCTCTCGCCGGGCGTAGTGCGCGTTTTGCAGGAAAAGTACAATCTGATGGCCGTCACGACACCGGAGCAGGACCTGAAAGCGATTTTGAGCGAAGGATGAATCCGTTTCATCTCATCATCAAACCGCACAAGATGCGCTGCGATTGTGCTTTCACGTTTGGTGCAACTGTCGCTTGAAAAATTTTCAGCGTTCAGTATAATTATAGGTACCGGAACAAAGGCGTTCCAAACGGGCAGAGTCTGCCCGTTTGGGGCGTCTTTTTTGTTTTTCCGTGTCAGACGCTGCGGAATGTGCCGCAGTGGTGAGGATTTTGATTTTACGACAAGGATGGGAAAGGCAATGGAACATTATACGGAAAACTCCACGCCCCTCGGCCTGTATGACCCCCAGTTTGAGCACGACGCCTGCGGCATCGGCGCTGTGGTGGACATCAAGGGCCGCAAGAGCCACCAGACCGTCAGCGATGCGCTGTCCATCGTCGAGCGGCTGGAGCATCGCGCCGGCAAGGACGCTGAGGGCAAGACCGGCGACGGCGTGGGCATCATGCTGCAGATCAGCCACAAGTTCTTCTCCAAAGTCGCGGAAGAGATGAACGTCAGCCTCGGCAACGAGCGCGAATATGGCGTTGGCATGTTCTTCTTCCCGCAGAACGAGCACCTGCGCGCTCAGGCCATGAAGCTGTTCGAGCTCGTCACCCGCAAGGAGGGGCTGGAGTTCCTCGCCTGGCGCGAGGTCCCCGTGAACCCCGACGCCGTGGGCCAGAAAGCCCGCGACTGTATGCCCGCCATCTGGCAGTGCTTCATCAAAAAGCCCGCCAAGGTGAGCAAGGGCATCGACTTTGACCGCAAGCTCTACATCGTCCGCCGCGTGTTCGAGCAGGCCAGCAACGGCACCTATGTACCCAGCCTGTCCAGCCGCACCATCGTGTACAAAGGCATGTTCCTGGTCCACGATCTGCGCCTGTTCTACCTCGACCTGCAGGACGAGGACTATGAATCCGCCATCGGCATGGTGCACAGCCGCTTCTCCACCAACACGAACCCCAGCTGGATGCGCGCCCACCCGAACCGCTTTATCCTGCACAACGGCGAGATCAACACCATCAAGGGCAACACCGACGCGATGCTGGCCCGTGAGGAGTCCATCGCCAGCCCCATCATGCAGGAGGATATGAACAAGATCCTGCCGATCATCAACACCTCCGGCTCCGACTCCGCCATGCTGGACAACGCGCTGGAGTTCATGGTGATGAACGGCATGGACCTGCCCCTGGCCGTGATGATCACCATCCCGGAGCCGTGGGAGAACAACAAGCACATCAGCCAGAAAAAGCGCGATTTCTACCAGTATTACGCCACCATGCTGGAGCCGTGGGACGGCCCCGCTGCCATCCTCTTCTCGGATGGCGATGTCGTAGGCGCCGTGCTGGACCGCAACGGCCTGCGCCCCAGCCGCTACTACATCACCAAGGACGGCCGGATGATCCTTTCTTCTGAGGTGGGCGTCCTCCCCTGCGACCCTGCCGACATTGAGAAGAAAGACCGCCTGCGCCCCGGCAAGATGCTGCTGGTGGATACCGTCAAGGGCGAGGTCGTCGATGACGAGAAGCTGAAGGAATACTACGCCAGCCGCGAGCCCTACGGCGAGTGGATTGACCGCAATCTGGTCCAGCTCAAGAGCCTGAAGATCCCCAACATCAAGGTGCCCAGCTACACCGGCGAGGAGCTGACCCGCCTGCAAAAGGTGTTCGGTTACAAGTACGAAGAGGTCAAGGACCTCATCCTCCCCATGGCCCGGCTGGGCGCAGAGCCTTCCGGCGCAATGGGCACCGACACCCCGCTGGCCGTGCTGAGCGGCCAGCACCCGCCGCTGTTCAACTACTTCAAGCAGCGGTTCGCACAGGTGACCAACCCGCCCATCGACGCCATCCGGGAGAAAGTCGTCACCTCCACCAGCGTCTACGTGGGTGCCCATGGCAACCTGCTGGAAGACAAGCCCGAAAACTGCAAGGTGCTCAAGGTCCACAACCCCATTCTGACCTCCACCGACCTGCTCAAGATCAAATACATGAACGTGCCGGGCTTCAAGGTCGCGACCGTTTCCATCAACTACTACAAGAATACCAGCCTGGAAAAGGCCATCGACCGCGTCTTCCTGGAAGTAGACCGCGCATATAAGGACGGTGCCAACATCATCATCCTGTCCGACCGGGACATCGACGAATACCATGTCTCCATCCCCAGCCTGCTGGCCGTGTCGGCCGTCTCGCAGTACCTCATCCGCACCAAGAAGAGTACCGCGCTGGCCCTCATTCTGGAAAGCGCCGAGCCGCACGAGGTACACCACTTTGCCACCCTGCTGGGCTACGGTGCCTGCGCCGTCAACCCGTATCTGGCCCACGAGACCATCGGCCAGCTCATCGATCAGGGCCTGCTCGACAAGGACTACTACGCCGCCGTGGACGACTACAACAAGGCCATCCTGAGCGGCATCGTGAAGATTGCCTCCAAGATGGGCATCTCCACCATCCAGAGCTACCAGAGCAGCCAGATCTTTGAGGCAGTCGGCATCTCGAAGGACGTCATCGACAAATACTTCACCGGTACGGTCAGCCGTGTGGGCGGCATCGGTCTGGAAGACATTCAGGCCGACGTCGAGGCCCAGCACAACGCGGCCTTCGACCCGCTGGGGCTGGACATCAACATGGAGCTTTCCGACGGCGGTGCCCACAAGTTCCGCAGCGGCAAGGAAGAGCATCTGTTCAACCCGCAGACCATCCACCTGTTCCAGAAAGCCTGCTGGACCAACGACTATAAGGCCTTCAAGGACTTCACCCGCACGGTGGACAACCTGGGCGAGGAGGGTATGCATCTGCGCAGCCTGCTCGATTTCAACTACGACCCCAACGGCGGCGTGCCCATCGAGGAGGTCGAGCCGGTGTCGTCCATCGTCAAGCGGTTCAAGGCCGCGGCCATGAGCTACGGCGCTCTGAGCAGCGAGGCCCACGAGACCATTGCCATCGCGCTGAACCGCCTGGGCGGCCGCAGCAACACCGGCGAGGGCGGCGAACCCGAAGGCCGCTACCACAGCGAGAGCAATTCCAAGATCAAGCAGGTGGCCTCTGCCCGCTTCGGCGTCACGAGCAAATACCTCGTCTCTGCCGAGGAGATCCAGATCAAGCTGGCGCAGGGTGCAAAGCCCGGTGAGGGCGGCAACCTGCCCGGTGCCAAGGTGTATCCCTGGATCGCCAAGACCCGCCACAGCACCACCGGTGTGGGCCTCATCTCTCCCCCGCCCCACCACGACATCTACTCCATCGAGGATCTGGCCGAGCTGATCTATGACCTGAAGAACGCCAACCGTCACGCCAATATCAACGTGAAGCTGGTCAGCGAGGCCGGTGTCGGCACCATTGCCGCCGGTGTTGCCAAGGGCGGCGCACAGGTCATCCTGGTCTCCGGCTACGACGGCGGCACCGGTGCTGCCCCCCGCACCTCCATCAAGAACGCCGGTCTGCCCTGGGAGCTGGGCATCGCCGAGACCCACCAGACCCTGATCCTGAACGGCCTGCGCAGCCGTGTCCGCATCGAGAGCGACTCCAAGCTGCTCTCCGGCCGCGATGTCGCCATCAGCTGTATGCTGGGCGCAGAGGAGTTCGGCTTCGGCACCACCCTGCTGATGTGCGAGGGCTGCGTCATGATGCGCGTCTGCAATCTGGACACCTGCCCCATGGGCATCTGCACCCAGAACCCCGAACTGCGCAAGCACTTCCGGGGCAAGCCCGAATACATCATCAACTATCTGACCTTCGTGGCGCAAGAGCTGCGGGAGTACATGGCCAAGCTCGGCGTCCGCACCATCGACGAACTGGTGGGCCGCACCGACCTGCTCCACGTCAAGCCCAGCGCCACCGGAAGCCGCACGGCCAAGATGAACCTGGACTGCATCCTGCACAACCCGGCCATCTCCAACAGCAACGTACACTTCGTCCCGGCGGACACCTACGACTTCCATCTCGAAAACACCCTCGACATAAAGGTTCTGATGAAGAAGTTCAAGCTCAGCAGCAAAACGCCCCAGAGCGTCACGCTGGATGTTTCCAACACCGACCGTGCGTTCGGTGCCATCTTCGGCAGCGAGATCACCCGCAAGTATGGCGATTCCCTGCCCGATGACGTCTACACCGCCAACTGCACCGGCGCGGGCGGCCAGAGCTTCGGTGCATTCATCCCCAGGGGCCTGACCCTGAAGCTGACCGGCGACTGCAACGACTACATGGGCAAGGGCCTGTCCGGCGGCAAGATCATCGTGCGCCCGCCGGAGGGCATCACCTACAAGCCGGAGGAGAACATCATCACCGGCAACGTCGCCCTGTATGGTGCCACCAGCGGCAAGGCCTTCGTCTCCGGCGTGGCCGGTGAGCGCTTCTGCGTCCGCAACTCCGGCGCAACGGCCGTTGTGGAGGGCGTCGGCGACCATGGCTGCGAGTACATGACCGGCGGCACCGTCGTCGTGCTGGGCCAGACCGGCAAGAACTTTGCAGCCGGCATGACCGGCGGCATCGCCTATGTGCTGGATGAGAACTGGGACTTCTACCAGCGGGTGAACAAAGAGACGGTCAGCCTCGAACCCGTGGAACACAAGTACGATGTTGCCACCCTGAAGGAGCTGATCCGCGAGCATGTGGAAGCCACCGGCTCCCCGCGCGGCAAAGAGATCCTGGACAACTTCAGCGAGTATCTGCCCAAGTTCAAGAAAGTCCTCCCCTACGATTACGACCGGATGCTGCGGGTCATCGCTTCCATGGAGGAGCGCGGCCTCGACGGCGAACAGGCACAGATCGAAGCATTCTATGCTGTGCAGAAGAAGAAGTAAGGAGGGGGAACTGTTATGGGCAAGACCACTGGATTTATGGATTATAAGCGCAAGACCAGCTCGGACGTTCCGCCGCTGGAGCGCATCGAAAACTTCAACGAATTTCACATCTGGCTCTCCCGCGAGGAGCAGCAGACCCAGGCGGCACGCTGCATGGACTGCGGCGTCCCCTTCTGTCAGGCCGGTATGATGATCGGCGGCATGGCCTCCGGCTGCCCGCTGAACAACCTCATCCCGGAGTGGAACGATCTGGTGTATCAGAGCAAATGGGAGCTGGCGCTCCATCGTCTGCGCGCCACCAACCGCTTCCCGGAGTTCACGAGCCGGGTCTGCCCCGCCCTGTGCGAGGCCGCCTGCACCTGCGGCGATGTGACCGGCAGCAGCGTCACCGTCCGCGAGAACGAACACGCCATCGTGGAGACCGGCTACGCCAAGGGCTGGCTCCATGCCGCCCCGCCCCCGGCCCGCACCGGCAAGAGCGTGGCCGTCATCGGCAGCGGCCCGTCCGGCCTGTCGGTGGCCGAATATCTGAACATCCGGGGCCACGCCGTCACGGTGTTTGAGCGCGCCGACCGGGTGGGCGGCCTGCTGATGTACGGCATCCCCAACATGAAGCTGGACAAATCCGTCATCGAGCGCCGCATCAAGATCATGCAGGCCGAGGGCGTCGAGTTCCGCACCAACATGGACATCGGCGGGGCGGTAGCCGCAGAAGACATCCTGAACCGTTACGACGCTGTCGTGCTCTGCTGCGGTGCCAAAAAGGCCCGCGACCTGAATGTCCACGGCCGGGACGCCAACGGCGTCCACTTCGCGGTCGATTACCTCACCAGCGTGACCAAGAGCCTGCTGGACAGCCAGTTTGCCGACGGCCGGGCCATCCATGCGGCGGGCAAGAATGTGCTGGTCATCGGCGGCGGCGACACCGGCAACGACTGCCAGGGCACGGCCCTGCGACAGGGCTGCACCGACCTGGTGGCTCTGGAGATGATGCCGCAGCCCCCGAAGGAGCGGGCCGCCTCCAACCCCTGGCCGGAGTGGCCGAAGGTGCTCAAGGTAGACTATGGCCAGACCGAGTGCCTCGCCAAGTTCGGCAAGGACCCCCGCGTCTACCAGACCACCGTGAAAGAGTTTTTGACCGACGACGCCGGCAACCTGACCGGCGCGGTCATCTCCTATCTGAAGCCGGAGCGTGACCCGGAGACCGGCCGCACCAGCATGGTGCCCACCGGCGAGGAGTTCACCTACGACTGCCAGCTGGCGTTCATCGCCGCCGGTTTCGTGGGCTGCGAGAACTACGTAGCCGATGCCTTCGGCGTCAGCCTGACGGGCCGCGGCTGTGTGGACACCGACCACTTCCGCACCAATGTGGAAAAGGTCTTCGCCTGCGGCGATATGCGCCGGGGCCAGAGCCTTGTGGTCTGGGGTCTGCGCGAGGGCCGCGACTGCGCCGCCGAGGTAGACCGCTACCTCATGGGTTACACCAACCTGTGACCCCCTGAACCAAGCCATCCTCTTTTCCTATCCTAAACAAGCAGAAGCGGGAGCCTCCCACGAGGCTCCCGCTTCTGCTGTTTTGCTTCAGTCCGTATCATATTAGGTGTTAGGTGTCGTCTGTCGGTGTTTCCCCCGAAGAGGCGCTGCTCGCGCTGTCGGAATCCGACGCGGCGGGCGGTTCGGCGGTGATCTCCACACTGGGGTCCGCCGCGATATACACGGTGATGACGCTGCCCACCTCGACCGAGGTGCCTGCGTCCACACTGCACGAGACGACGCAGCCCGCCGCATAGGAGCCATCGTTGACCACCATGAAGCAGCTGGGCGTCAGGCCCCGGCTCTCCAGCTCGCTGACGGCCCCTTCCTGCGTGAACCCGATCACATCGGGCATCTGCACCAGCTGCGGCCCCTTGCTGACCACCAGGCTCACGGTGCCGCCCTTCTCGATGACGTCACCCGCCTCCGGCTCCTGCCGGATGATCTTCCCCTTCTCCACCGTGTCGCTGTATTCCATCGTCACGTAGAAGAGATAGTCGCCCACATAATTGTGATTGTTCCGCACCTGCGCGTCGTAATCCATCCCGACAAAGTTCGGTGCCAGCGTGACAGGTTCTTCCAGCACCGTGCTTTCCGGTGCCGATACCGACGAGGACGCCGCAGGCGGTTTGGCCGTGTGCAGCCCCTGCGAAACCATCCCCCACAGCATCAGCAGGATGAGGATGACCAGCAGAACGAGGATGGCCGCCAGCAGGTTCCGCAGGCTGAGCATGTGCTGCTTCTGCTCCTCGTCCGGCAGAGTCAGCTGCCGGGGTGCAGGGCGCGGCAGGCTGCGGGTCAGCTCCTCGGTATACTCCCGCGAGGTCAGCGCCTTGAACAGCTGGGGCACGGTCTGGATGCGCTCCACCGGCTTCAGCTTCAGGCCCAGCCAGAGCACCTCGGAGAGGTACTCCGGCACCGACGGCTCCAGTGTGCGGGCGCGCGGGTTCGAATCCGACACCAGCCGCTGCGCTGCCGGGACCGGGCTTTGCCCGCAGACCATCCGGTAGACCACCGCAGCCAGACTGTATTCGTCGGTGTAACGGCCCTCAAACTCGGCAGTCGAATATTGTTCCGGGGCCGAGTAGCCCTCGTACAGCTGCTCGTGCAGGCCGCTGCCCGCTGTGCGCAGGCCAACCGTAGCGTAGCCCGTCAGCCGGGCGCGGCCATTTTCCAGCACCCGGATGTTCTCCGGGCAGATGCCCCGGTGCACCAGGCCCACCTGGTGCATCGCCGCCACGCCGTCAAACACTGGCTGCAGCATCGCGCAGACCTGCTCCGGCGACAACCGGCCGGGATGCGTCTCCAGCCAGCGGCCCAGCGGCACCCCGCCGGGATTTTCCATCACGGCATAGACCGTGTTGTTCTCCTCGAACACATCCAGCACGGCTTCCAGTCCGTTGGCGGGCGTGATGCGCTGGATGGAGCGGTACAGGTCCGCAAAATCCATCCGGGTGGTCTTGAACAGCACTTCGCTGCCCAGTTTGGGCCGCAGGGTTGCATCCGTGCCGCGCTCTGCCGCCAGCGTCAGGGGCAGATACTCCTTGATGGTCACCCGGAAGCGCCCATGGTTCTCTGCGCCCCGGTACAGGATGCCTTCGCCGTCTACCTGTTCGATCTCGCCGACGGTATACCGCCCGCCCAGCACCGTGCCCACCGGCAGCGTGCCCACCGGGTTGCGGCCCTCAAAGCGCCCGCCGCACTGCGGGCAGGCCGCCGCGCGCTCGCTCAACTCGGACAGGCAGTAAGGGCAGATGATGGTCATGGAAAGGCCTCCTTCGGATGTGCTTTTCTGTTATTATAACACATCTTGGCCCGCAGCAAAAGGGCCGTGCAAACTGAGGACCGTTTTTTCTCTTTTTTCGCTGCCCGTCTGTCACAGCAAGCCAGCGTTTTTGCGCGCTCCCGCCATACAGCAAAAGCCGCCTTTCGTGCCAAGCAGCACAAAAAGCGGCTTTGTAACGTCTTATTTCAGGAGCAAAGAGCCTTGCGGGAGCTTATTCCGGCAGGTCCTCTTCGTTCTCCAGGCTGTGCCAGACGTTCTGGACATCATCGTTGTCCTCCAGAGCATCGAGCAGCTTGCCCATGAGCTTGAGCTGATCGGGGTCGGTCAGGCGGGTGGTGGTCATGGGGACCATGGCCAGGTCATCGCTCAGGATCTCGTAGCCCTTCTCCTCCATGGCCTTGACCACAGCCGAGTAGTTCTCCGGGTCGGTGGTGATCTCAGCAGCATCCTCGCCTGCATCGAAGTCCTCTGCACCGGCGTCCAGAGCGTCCATCATGGCCTCGTCGGCGTCCTTGTCTTCCAGAGAGATGTCGATAACGCCCTTCTGGCTGAACAGGAAGCCCACGCAGCCCATTGCGCCCAGGTTGCCGCCGTTCTTGTCGAAGTAGTGGCGCAGATCGGCAGCGGTACGGTTGCGGTTGTCGGTCAGGGTCTCGACCATGACGGCAACGCCGCCGGGGCCGTAGCCCTCGTATGTGATGGCTTCGTACTCCGTCTTGTCGCCGCCCTCGGCCTTCTTGATGATGCGCTGAATGTTATCGTTGGGCACGCTCATGCGCTTTGCCTTGGAGATCAGATCCGCCAGCTTGCTGTTGGAAGCCGGGTTGGGGCCGCCGGTACGGACGGCGACGCTGATCTCGCGGCCGATCTTGGTAAAGACCTTTGCCTTGGCGCCGTCGGTCTTCTCCTTCTTGCGCTTGATGTTGTTCCATTTGCTATGTCCAGACATGGGAACCTCCTAAAGTTCTATCGAAATCTCCGCCTGCGGGCAGACGGGCTGTGGTCGCCCGCTTGTGGCAGCACACAAAATCTAACTCTATTATTGTAGCACAATCCCCTACCGCGTTCAAGCCTTATCCGGGGGATTTGCGCCAAAATTCGGCAAAAAAGCAGGGTCCGACGCCTGTTTTACAGCAGCCTCAGCGCCTTGGGATAATGGTTTTTGACCCGCCCGGCCGACACTTTGCCGCCGCCGAGGGGGAACCCGTCCACCGTGACACAGCACCAGCCGTCGGCGGCGGTGGCAGCGGCGATCTCCCGGCCCGACAGGTACTCGACCACACGCGGGTCGGCAAGCGCCAGCTCCTCGCGGTTGGTGCACTGGGCACCGAATGCCGTGAAGAGGTGGTGTTCGGGCACAAAGCGGCCCTTCTGCACACTGCCCACAAAGACGCCTGCGCGCAGGACATGCAGACCCGTCTGCGGGAAGGCCACAGGCAGCAGCACACCGCCGCCATGGACCACGGCGGGACGGTCTGCGAGGGCCGGAAAATACTGCTGGGCAAACGCGTTCCAGGCCGCGAGGCTCTGGGCGGGCGTCACGCTCTCCCCTGCCGCGGCGCTTTCGCGGCGGCGGCTGCCCTGCACCGCATCCCGGAGGGCGCGGGCGTTCTCCCGGCGGGATGCACGGGCATCGCCGCGCTCCGAGCGGGCAGGCTTGCCCTTACCGGGCTTCTGCTTCCGGTTTTGCTCGGCGGCAGCCGCCAGCCAGAGCTGCTCTTCGGGGGGATAACAGCCCGGTGCGGGCAAACCACGGGGAGTGCCCGCCTTGACCAGCCGGGCAATGAAGTGACCCTCGCCGCCCTGACAGGGCCAGATGCGGCGCACCTTGCTCACATCCAGCGGCAGACCGCCGGTGCGGTTGGCCTCGCCCGCGCTGCCAAAGGTGTAGTCCACGTTGCCGAACACATCCGCCAGCGCAAATTCCGGGTGCCGGGCCAGGAACGCGGCCACCTGCCCTTCATCTTCTTCGGGGGCAAAGGTGCAGGTGGAGTAGATCATCTCCCCGCCCGGCGCGAGGACGGCGGCGGCGTTGTCCAGGATCTGCGCACCCAGCGCGGCGCACTGCTGCACCAGCGCTTCGCAGTGCTGGGTGACGGCCACCGCCTCCTTGCGGAACATCCCCTCGCCGGAACAGGGCGCATCCACGAGGACACGGTCGAAGAACTCCGGCAGGGCGGCAGCGATGCGGGTGGTGTCCTCGTTGAGGACAACGGCATTTGCCACGCCCATCCGTTCGAGGTTGCTTTTCAGCACCTCTGCGCGGGCGGGCACATACTCATTGCTGACGAGCAGGCCCCAGCCGCCCAGTGCAGCAGCAAGCTGGCTGCTCTTGCCGCCGGGCGCGGCGCACAGGTCCAGGACCCGCATCCCCGGCCGGACGCCCAACAGCGGTGCGGCAGAGGACGCGGACGGCTCCTGCGAGTAAAACACGCCCGCATGGTGGTATGGGTGGCGTCCGGGTTTGAAGGCAGCCTCTTCGACCACGAAGCCCGCCTTGCAGAACGGCGATGGCCGGAGCGGGAAGTCGGCCTTCCCGGCAAACGCCTCCGGCGTCGTGCGCAGCGCCGAGACCGTCACCCCGCGGGCCGCGTTCTCGGTGGGTGCCGCGTACAGCGCCTCGTACCGCCCGCCCAGCAGCGCCCGCTCCCGGCGCTCAAAATATTCCGTAGACATGAACGTTCCTCCCATGTATAAAGCCGCATCGGGCGGCAAGACTAAGGGTGTGAGGGGCAGACCCCCTCGCGAAAGGAGACATGACGATGAACGACCGCACCGAAAACCGTTCCAGCAACCGCACCAACAACTGCAAGAGCCAGAACCGCACTTCCAACCGCACAGAGAACCGCACGGACGACCGCACCGAGAACCGTGCCACCAACGAGCACAAGCACCCCAACCAGTACACCAAGGGTGCCGACGACGAGGGCAAGTAACCAGAACCTCTCCGTCACGCTTCGCGTGCCAGTGCCCATTTCACAGAGAAAAGCCCGCTGCCTTCCCTGCACTGTTTTCCAGTGCGGAAAGCAGCGGGCTTTCGCGTTTTACTTCTGGTTCGGGTCAAAATCGGCCCACAGCTTCTCGAACAGCTCCTCGACGCGCGGCATCTGGCCGGTAAGGTAGAGCCACCCCAGCAGGCACTCAAAGCCGGTGGAGGCCCGGTATTCCTCCGGCGAAGCGTGTTTTGCCACACTGGCCTTGCTGGCGTTGCGGCCCCGCTTGAACACAGCCAGCTCGTCCTCGGTGAAGAGGGGTTCGAGCAGCTGCTCCTCGCGGAACTGGGCCCGCGCCGAGACATACTTGACCTTTTCGGTGTTCAGTTTGCCTGCCGAAAGCCGGTGATGCCGTGCCAGACGGGTGCGCACCAGCAGTTCCAGCACACTGTCGCCCACAAAGGCCAGTGCCAGCGGGCTGAGCTCGCGGGGGTCGATGGTTTCCATTTCATTCATTGGAGTCAAACCTCTCAGTCAGCGCTATCAGGCGCTGACAGCTCCCCTGATAGGGGAGCCAAATTGCGGTATGATTAGAAGATATAATCGAACTGATACTCGCCGATGAGGATGGTGTCGTTTTCCTGAACGCCCTTCTCGACGAGGGCATCCAGGATGCCGCTCTCACCCAGCTGGCGCTGGAAGTATTGCAGGCTCTCGTAGTCGTCCACATTGCTGCCCGCCAGGATATACTCCAGCCAGGGGGCGTCGATGCTCCAGACGTGGGCCTCCATCCGCTGGATGGTAAAGGCGCGATCGTTTGCCTTGGGCTCCGGCTTCTTGTACTCTGCGGTGAACACCGGGATGGCCGGGATATCCTTCAGGCGGTTGTAGACCAGGCCCGGCAGCTCCCGCACGCCCTGCATGGTGGCGGCAGAGATGGGCACGAAGGTCAGGCCCTTGCCCTCCACGTAGTTCTTGAAGGTCTCGATCTGCTCCTCGGTGGCCAGGTCACACTTGTTGCCCACCACGATCTGCGGGCGCTCAGCCAGCGCGGGGCTGAACTTTGCCAGCTCCTCGTTGATCTTCTCGAAGTCCTCGATGGGGTCGCGGCACTCGCTGCCGGAAACATCCACCACATGCAGCAGCAGACGGCAGCGCTCCACATGGCGCAGGAAGTCATGGCCCAGGCCGATGCCCTCGCTGGCACCTTCGATCAGGCCGGGGATATCGGCGCAGACGAAGCTGGCCCCCTCGCCCACCGATACCACGCCCAGCGTGGGCACCAGAGTGGTGAAGTGGTAGTTGGCGATCTTCGGCTTAGCCGCGCTGATGGTGGAGATGAGGGTGGACTTGCCCACATTGGGGAAGCCGATCAGGCCCACATCGGCGATGAGCTTCAGCTCCAGCGTGACCTGGATGTCCTCACCGGGCACACCGGGCTTGGCAAACTTGGGGATCTGGCGGGTCGGCGTAGCAAAATGTGCGTTGCCGTAGCCGCCGCGGCCGCCCTTTGCCACGGTGACGGGGGTGTGGTCGGACAGGTCGGCAATGACAAGGCCGCTCTCGGCGTCCTTGATGACCGTGCCCAGCGGCACCTTGATGACGAGGTTCTCGGCATTTTTGCCATGGCACAGGCTCGCGCCGCCCTTGCCGCCCTCCGGGGCCACATACTTGCGCTTGTAGCGGAAATCCATCAGGGTGGTCAGGTGGTCGTCCACCACAAAGATGATGTCGCCGCCGCGGCCGCCGTCGCCGCCGTCCGGGCCGCCTGCTGCCACGAATTTTTCGCGGTGAAAGCTCACCGCGCCGTCGCCGCCCTTGCCCGCGTGGAGCCAGATGGTGGCGATGTCGATAAAGTTGGTTTGTGCTGCCATACAGGCCCTCCTTAGCAGCCTCTCCGTTTCGCCTCCCCTCATGCGGGCAGGCAGCAATGCAGGGCATTGCCGGAGAGGTCATTGCTTTTACTCAAATCACTCAAAAAAGAGCCGGGCCACAAGGGTCCGGCTCTTCAGGTTGCAGTTTTTCAGGCAGAAGTTACTGCTTCACGCTGCACTTCTTGCCGCTCTTGCCCACGCGCTCAAAGCGGACGGTGCCGTCAACCAGAGCAAACAGGGTATCATCGCTGCCCTTGCCAACGTTCTCACCCGGCTGAATGTGGGTGCCACGCTGACGAACAAGGATGTTGCCGGCCAGAACGAACTGACCATCTGCACGCTTTGCGCCCAGACGCTGAGCCGCAGAATCACGGCCGTTCTTGGTGCTGCCTACGCCCTTTTTATGTGCCATTGTAATTTTCCTCCTTAGCCGTTGATCGCAGTGATCTCAACCTTGGTATAGGGCTGACGATGGCCCATGCGGCGAGCACTGTGCTTCTTTGCGCGATAGGTGATGATGTTCAGCTTCTTGCCCTTGCCATTCTTGATGACCTTGGCAGAGACGGAAGCGCCCTCAACAACGGGAGCGCCAACCTTGACCGAACCCTCCTCGCCGACAGCGAGAACCTGATCAAACTTCACTTCGGAGTCAGCTTCAACGTCCAGCTTTTCGATGTAGACGATGTCGCCCTGCTCCACGCGGTACTGCTTACCGCCGGTAACAATGATTGCGTACATTTGTTTCATTCCTTTTCGTTGTACTCGCTGGTCGTAAAGGCAGACCCCTACGGGGCCATTTGCGGTGCCCACACCAAGCGGCTAGAATAGTATAGCAGAAAAACGAGCCGATTGCAAGAGGTTTTGCGCATTCCCGCAAAGTTTTTTCAGGATGCGGAGGTCAGCTGCTCCTTCACCGTTTTGTTATACGCCTCCGTGCGCTCCACGAAGAGGGCGCGCGGGCTGGACGCGGCCAACGCTTCCGGCTCCAGCCGGAAGGCAGGGTCTGCCTTTTTCGCCTTTGCGGCGAGGGCGCGGTTCTCGGTGGTAAGGGCCAGCGGCACCATAAGCGGCTTGCCCTTGTACTTTTTCGTCAGAAGGACCTCGGCGATGATGCCGCCCACAACGGCAACGGCCGCCACCACCTGCGACACCCGCAGGCCGATGGAGGGCACCAGCAGCAGGCTGTCGGTGCGGAGGGCTTCGATCCAGAACCGGCCCGCGCCGTACCAGATGAGGTAGCGCAGGGCGATGTCGCCCGCGAATTTCCGCTTTTTGATGTGCCGCACCAGCAGGAACAGCCCCACAAAGCACCAGATGCTCTCATACAGAAAGGTGGGATGCACCGGCAGATTCGGGTCAATGATCACGCCTTTGGGCGCTGTGACCACGCTGCTGAGCAGATAGTCGTGGGTAGCCTCGCTGTACATGCCCCAGGGCAGGGTGGTGTTGCAGCCAAAGGCTTCCTGATTGAAGAAGTTGCCCCAGCGGCCGCAGCCCTGCCCGATGAGAAAGCCCATCGCGGCCAGGTCGAACATGGGCAACACCGGCACTTTGCGCCACTTGCAGGCCAGACCGCCGAACAGGAAGCCGCCGATGATGCCGCCGTAGATGGCAAGCCCGCCGTCCCGGATGGCCAGCACCTCCCACAGGGAATCGTAATTGTAGGGTGCCATCGCCACATAGTAGAGCCGGGCGCAGAGGATGCCCATCACGACACCGATGAGGATGACGTCCACCATGGCGTCGGCGTCCACACCGAACTCCACCCCGTGGCGGAACGCGAACACCAGCGCCAGGCACATGCCCACCGCGATGCAGACACCGTACCAGTAAATGTTGATGCCGCCAATGGAAAAGGCAACACGGTTCAGCGGAAAGCTGAGCCCCAGTGCCGGAAATTCTACCAGATTCGTCAAATGCGTCATGTCAGTCCTCCAGTTCTGCTTCGTCGTCCGTGTCGGGTAGGTCCGCTGTGCCGTCCGGGTCGATGTACATCGCTGCCATCCGGCCCGGCTGCAGGATGGTCTGCAAGGCGGCATCGGCGTCTTCGGCGGTCAGCGCCGCCAGCGTTGCGATCTGCTGGGCGACCGTCTGGCCGGAGAGGGCGAAGTCTGCCATCTGGCTGGCCGAGTCCTCCACATTTTCCAGGTTTTCGATCAGCTGGCCGTACTTTTCGTTCTTGCAGAGGGTGAAGACCTCCCGGTCGATGCCCGCACGGCGGACCTGTTCGATCTCATCCAGAAGCAGCTGCTTCACGGTGTCGGGCTCGTCGCTCTCGCCGGTGAAGAGGATGCAGCAGCAGCCGTCCACCCGCAGCACTTCCCCGCCGAAGCCGGGATTGGTCAGGCCGGAATCGTACAGGCGGCGGTAGAGCGGCGACATGCCGCCGCAGATGCAGCAGAGGACGAGGTCGTACAGCATCTCGCTGCGCAGGTCATCCGGTGCAAGGGGCGCTTCCTTGAAGCCGAGGCCGAAGCAGGGCTTCGAGACCGGCATCCGGATGCGCTTTTCCGCAGCCGCCAGCGTCATGGGCTCGTCGGCCCAAAGGCGCTGCACCCGCTCTTCGGGGCGGGGGTCCAGCAGGCCGTGGCGCGCACAGGCGGCCAGGACCTGCTCCATGGTAGTATTGCCTGCTGCTGCCAGCACCATATTGCCGGGGGCATAGAATGCTTCGCAGCAGTCGTAGAGCATTCCGGGGGTGATCTCCGCAATGCTCTCGCAGCTGCCCGCGATGTCGCTGCGGATGGGGTGGCTGTGGTAAAGGCACTCGCACAGGCCGGTGATGAGCCGCCAGTCGGCACTGTCATCGTACATTTTGATCTCCTGCCCGATGATGCCCTGCTCCTTGGCAATGGTCTGTTCGGTGAAATAGGGGTGTCCCACCATGCCCAGCAGCACATCCAGACTTTCGTCCAACTGCTGGGTGGCCGTGAAGAGGTAGCAGGTGCGGTCGAAGCTGGTGAACGCATTGGCGTTGGCACCGGTCTTCGCAAACTTGGCGAAAGCGTCGCCGTCCTGATCCTCGAACATCTTGTGCTCCAGAAAATGCGCCACACCGGCGGGCAGATGCACCTCCCGCCCGTTCAGGCGGAAGTCCCGGTCAATGGAGCCGAAGCGGGTGGCGTAGATGACATGGGTGCCGGAATAGCCCGGCATGGGCCGCACGAGGACCGTCAGCCCGGAAGGAAGCACCTTCCACTGGTCTGCCGCCGCTTCCGCGAGGGCTTTGCTCTGCAATTCAGACATGGGCCGGCCCCTCCTCTCTGGTCAGCAGGTAACTCACGGACAGCGTCAGCTGGCGCAGGATGGCGCGGACGTCTTCTCTGGTGACGGCGCGCAGGGCCGCACGGGCCTCGTCCGGGGTCTGCACGGCACCGCCCCGCAGCACCTCCATATAGTACCAAGTCTCGATGCCGCCCAGGCTGTCCTCGATGCCCGCCATCCCGCTCAGCAGGGAGAGACGGCAGTCTTCCAGTTCCTCTTCGGTGATGGGCCCGGTGCGCAGATCGTCCAGTTCCTTCAGGATGGCCTGTTCGGCGCGGGCGGCGTCGGCGTGTTCCACGCCGCTGTTCACCGCCATGCTGCCCGTGAAGCTCTGGAAGCTGGACGAGCAGTAGTAGCACAGGTGGTCGCGCTCCCGCACGTTGAGGAACAGGCGGCTGGTGACGCTGCCGCCGTAGAGCGCCATGGCCAGCCGGACAGCTGCCATCTGGTCCGGCTGCATCGGCTCGCCCAGCGTGAAGAGCATACACAGTTTGGCCTGCACGGTGTCGAAGCATTCCGTCTTCCGCACGGCCTCCTGCCGGGGCATCGCCAGATTTTCGCACAGCGGCACCGGGCGGCGGGCCACCGCGGCCAGCTCTCCCAGCAGCGCCTGCGTGACGGCCTGGGTCTCTGCCTCGCTGCAACCCAGAATGAGCAGTTCGATCTGTGCGGTCTCCAGCATTTCGCGGTAGGCGGCGGTCAAGGTCTCCGGTGTCAGGCCGTCCACCTCTTCCAGATAGCCCTCCTGCCGGATGCCGGCGGGGCTGGCCCCGAAGAACTCCCGGTTGGCCTGGCGCTGGCAGTAGATGCGCTTTTCATTCACTTCATCTTCCAGCGATTTGCGGAGCATCTGCTTCTCGATGGCCACGGCCTCCGGGTCAAACACGCCGCCCGAAAAGGCGGGGTGAAAGGCCGTGCCCAGCGCCAGTGCGGCGTATTCGCGGGTGAGGTCCTCCCCTTCCAGCGCAAAGCGGTTCTTGATGCCGGTGGCGCTGACGCAGAGGTTGTGGTTCGCGCCCAGCGGGCGGGCGTCCACGGTCAGGTCTGCGCCGTACAGGCGGGCCAGCTTTTTGGTCATCTGGGTCATATCGGGGCAGTCCGCATAGCCGCGCTCCATCACCAGCGGGAGCAGCGCGTGGGCGGTGGCCGTCTCACGCTTTGCCGGGAAAGCGAAATGGAGGCTGATGCGGCAGCGGTTGAATTTTGGCGCCGGGTCCCACGAAAGATGGACGCCGGGCGCGATCTCGGTTCGTTTCAATGGTTTCTCCTTTGGATTTATGATTTTGCGCGTTCCAGCGCGAGGAACTCTTCCAGCGCAAGGCCGGACTCCCGGATGGCGCAGGCATTCTCCACGCCCACATACCGCCAGTGCCAGGGGGCGTAGACCATGCCGGTGGCGCTCTGACGGTCCTCCGGCCAGCGGAGGATGAAGCCGTACTCGGCGGCATAGGCCGTCAGCCACTCATAGGCGCGGGTCTCGGCAAAGGCTGCCGTCTTCTCGGTGCAGTCCGGCGAGAGGATGTCGGCGCAGTAGCCGGTCCCCTGCTCGCTGGTGCTGGCCGCAGGCTGCAAAGAGGCCGTATGGTCGGCGGCTTCCTCAGCCGAAAGGCGGCTGTTCTCGGCGCTGTAAGCGGTCAGGCGGGCCTCGTAGGCGGCGGTGCGGGCATCCGCATCCTGCCAGCCGGTCACAAGGTTCAGCTCGACTCCGTCCGCCTGCGCGGCCTCGGCCATGCTGCGGTAAGCGGAAGCGGCCTCGGCCTCCAGCTGCTCGCCGGTGGCGTCGTCGGCCACTGCAAGCTCCGGCGCAGGCTCTTCTTCCAGCGCGAGGTTGGCGTTCACCACCACGAGCCGGTCATCGGCGGCGTCGAACACATAGGAGCTGCTATCGTAGTTCCGTGCCGTGAAGGGCACCGGCCCCGCGACCAGGGCGTGGGCCTTGGGCAGCAGCCAGAGGATGCCGGTGGCCATCAGCGCCACGGCCCCGCCGCATGCGGCCAGAAAAAGCACCCAGTTCCGCGCCAGCCGCAGACACTTGCGGATCTTCCACTCCCGGTAGGTCATCCGCCTGGCGGGCGATCGTTTCTGCATATCAGTTTACCCCATCTCTTTGGATCATTTTCTATCGTTGCGGTGCAGCCTGTTCAGGATACACCTTATTTATGAACATTTATACTTCCTGCGCCTTCTGGCTGCGGATATCCTGCCCGGCGAACAGGCAGGGCACGAAGGCCGACAGGCGGCTGGAGATCTTTTCGGTATAAAGCTTTTCCAGCAGCGCGCCGTCCGTGATGTTGGTGGTGACGATGGTGGGCAGGTGCGCCCCCAGCCGATTATTGAGCAGACTGTACAGGGTGCTCAGGAAGAAGTTGGAATTGAACTCGGTGCCCAGGTCGTCCAGAATGAGCAGGTCGGCCCCGGCTGCGGTCTGCAGCAGGGTCTCCTCCTCGCCGCCGGGGTCTGCGCCAAAGTGCAGTGCTTCCAGCTTGGAGAAAAAGTCCGGGCTGGACACATAAATGACATCGAAGTCCTTTTCCAGCACGATGCCCGCAATGGCAAGGGCCGCATGGGTCTTGCCCAGGCCCGCATTGCCGAACAGCATCAGGCTCTCGCTGCTGCGGTCAAACTCTTCGGCATACGCGCGCAGCTCCGCCAGCAGACCGCCCATGTAGCTGCGGACCGGCTCGCCCAGCTTGTCGTCCATGGTGTTCGGGTAGTAGCGCAGCTCCATGGTATCGAAGCTGGAAATGGACAGGCTGGACAGGCTCTCGATCTCCTCACGGCGGAGTTTCTGCATGAGCTTGTGGACGCAGATGCAGGTGTGCCCCTCGAACGTGCCGGTGTCCTGGCATTTTTTGCAGGTGAAATGCGGTTCCAGCGCATCGGCGGGGCGTCCGCTGGACGCCAGCAGAGCCGTCAGATCCTGTTTTGCCTTGGCCAGTGCGGCGGCAGCGGCGGTGCGGTCCTTGCCGGAAGCACCGGCCAGCGCACAGCGCACACCCCGCACCCGCACCTCTTCTTCGGCGTGGCGGAGGGCCGGGACGGCCGCTTCGGCTGCGGCGCGGGCATCCTCTGCGTTGGCGCGCGCGGTCTGACGCCGCAGCGCGACGGCCCGCATCGCTTCCTGATACAGTTCACGTTTGGTACGCATAATTTCTCCTTACTGCGATGCTTCGTCCGGCTGTTTCCGCAGGGAGCGGCGGCGGACAGCGTTTTTGAGGAAGTCGTTTCCGCTGGGCGTCTCGCGGTCCACCCGGAGGTTCCGGCTGGCACCCGCTCCGGCCACCGGCCCGCGCACATCGTGGACGGTGCGCAGACCCTTGGCGTTCCAGGTCTTGAGGATGCTGTTCCAGTACCACAGGTCCCGCTTGGCACCGGCCTGCACGGCGGCTTCCTCCACCATGGCATCGTCGTAACCGTAGACCTCGTACCAGCGGGCGATGGCTTTGCGCCCGCCGAGGGTCAGTTCGCTTTCGGCAATGCCCAGCAGACCGCTGACGTACTGCTCCCGCTGGGCGCGGAGGGCCAGCAGCTGCAAGTGCGCATCTGCCTGCTCGCCGGACTCCACGCCCTCGGCGCGCCAGACCTTCAGCTCGTGGCTCACAGCCCCCATCGTCCGCTTGCCCCTGCTGGCCACATAGGCCACGCAGAGCATGACAGTCTCCGGCGCAAAGCCCTCGACGATGTACAGATTGACGAGCTTTTCCATCTCGCTGTGGGTCAGCGGACGGGCAAACCCGGCCTGTGCGCAGTCAATGAGGCTGGAGATCATCGGGTCGGTGCGGGAGGCCGCTGCGATCTCGGCCCAGGTCATGGGGGCCGGGGCGCTGGGTTCCTCGCCCGGTGCGGCGTTCTCCTCGTAGCGTTCCAGCAGGCCCGCACCGGCCCAGAAGGCCAGCGCGCTCTCGGCGCTCATCTTACTGCGGAGCTTGAGGTCTGCGCAGATCTTCTCCGGGTCGGTCACGCCGGTGGCCAGCACATACAGCGCCACCCGGACGTTATACTCCTCCGCGATGCCCAGCTTGGAAAACACCAGCTGCGGCACGGCGATGGTATCGCCCTTCTGCTCTTTCAAACGGTAGATCATTCGGCTTTTTCCTCCTCCGGCGCAGGCGGTGCCCACGGCTCACAATCCAGGATGGAGGGGGTGTTCTTCCAGCGCTCCGGCTCGGCCTCAAAGGCCTCCTTCATGCACTGCGCGGCAGCGGCGCGGCCCGCGTCGCTCAGCGGGAAGACTTCGCGGCGGCGCAGCGCGGGGTCGGTCTGGTCCAGCGCCCAGGGGTCCGGCCAGATGTCCACCGTGAGGATGGCCTCCTCTTTTTCGGCCCCCTCCCCGCCTTCCGGGTCAGGCACCGTGCGCTTGCCGGGCGTGAGCAGATACCGCATCCCGGCTTCGCTGCCGCTGTATGAATTTTTGCACTTGAAGTAGTGCAGCAATGGGACAAAGATCATGATACAGGTTCTCTCCAAAAACAGATTGTCCTTTTTAGTATAGCATTTTTTGCAGACAAAGAAAAGCCGCAGAGGTTCAAAAAAGAACCCCGAAAAAATGAATCAAAAAATAGTTGACAAACCCGCTCACCTTTGCTAAACTAATGGAGTAGCTTGCAGGGTTAGCTCATCCGGTAGAGCGACTGCTTCCCAAGCAGTAGGCGGCGGGTTCGAGTCCCGTATCCTGCTCCAAAATAAAACGGCAGAGTGTCTGAATTTCAGATGCTCTGCCGTTTTTCATTTTTGTTCCCGGTTCAAGCTGTTTCCCGGTGGAAGGTTCCCCGTCAGAGGACACAACGGTGAAGAAATCCCCATGCTTCAATCCACGACCGGCACGTCCAGCCCGAATTCCAGCGGGCGGAAGCGGGGGCAGACATTTTCGGTGATGCAGATGACCGATGCGGCCAGACGGCTGCCGATCTCGCAGGATTCCGCCAGCGTTTTGCCGTAGGTCAGGCCGATGACGGTGCCCGCGAAGAACGCATCGCCCGCGCCGGTGGTGTCGATGACGTTCACCTTCTTGGCCGGAACAATGCCGCAGTCCCCGTCCGCCTGGGCATAGACTGCGCCCTTGTCGCCCATGGTGACCACCATGCAGGGGATGTTTGCGCTCCGGACATTGGCCGCCAGCACCCGGCACATCTCCTCCGGTTCCAGATGGCCGTAATCGTCCGAGAAGAGCAGCCCGGCCTCCTGCTGATTGCAGACGAAACAGTCGATCTGCTGCAAAAAGTCCCGGCGCTCCATCGCAATGCTCATGTTGGAGACCACCGCGTACACCTTTTTGCCGTACTTTTTGGCGTAGCGCAGCGTCTGCTTGACGGTCTCCTTTTCGAGGTCCAGCTCCAGCGCGATGCTGTCGCAGTCCCGAAAGATCTCGTCTCCCTGCTCTTCCAGCAGCCCGATCAGCGGGGTGGTGTCCGGCCGCTTGGAGATGGCTGCACAGACGTCGCCGTCGTTGTTGAAGATGGCCAGCCAGGTGCCCATGCCATCCGGCACACGCTGGATGAACCGGGTGTTGACCTTGTGGTTGTTCAGCTTCTCGATGACATCCAGACCCATGCCGGTATCATCCACCAGGCCCACAAAGGTGGGCCGCAGCTCCACGTTGGCGATATCTTCCGCCACATTGCGGCTCACACCGCCGTGCACCTGCTCCACACGCCCGGCGTTTCGTCCGCCGGGGATGTAAGTCGAGAGCGGATACCCCTTGATGTCCACAAAAACTGCGCCGATGACTACGATTCCCATACGAAAAAGTCCTTTCCGGATTTTACATTTTCCTCATTATACACTATCTTCCGGCCGGAATCCATCGTTCTTCGGAAATTGTGCCATTTTCCGCGTCCAACAAAAAAACAGGAGGCCCATCCCCCAGGATGGACCTCCCATTTTTATGCTTCGCTCTGGCTCGGATGCGGTGTCGGCGGGGCTTTGGTGAAGAGCACCTTCAGCACCAGCGGTGTTGCCACCGAGGATACCACGATGAGCAGGATGACCGCCGTGAAGTACACAGGGTCCACCACGCCGATATCCAGGCCCTTCTGAGCCACGATCAGGGCCACCTCGCCGCGGGTCATCATGCCGACGCCCACCTTGAGGGAGTCGGCCCAGCTGAAGCGGCAGATCTTTGCCGCCAGACCGCAGCCGATGACCTTGGTGATGAGAGCCACAATGACGAAGCAGACGCTGAAGAGCAGGATCTGCGGCGTCAGGCCGCTGATGTCTGTCTTCAGGCCGATGCTCGCGAAAAAGACCGGTGCGAACAGCACATAGTTGCTGATATCCACCCGGCGCTCCACATAGGATGCGTCGTCCATGGAGCAGAACACGATGCCGGCAATGTAGGCACCTGTGATGTCCGCAATGCCGAAGTATTCCTCGGCGACGTAGGCCATGGCAAAGCAGAACGCCATGCTCACGATGGTGATGCGCTGGGTGTGGGGGTTGCGCTTGTCCAGCCACTTCATCGCAAAGTGTGCGATGAGGCCCACACCGATGGCCGTGGCAAAGAAGAGCACCGTGTTGAAGAGTACCTTACCCAGACCGGTGCCGGTGCCGGAACCGGCACCCAGCACACAGGTCAGCACCACAATGCCGATGACATCATCAATGACTGCCGCGCTCACGATGGTCGTGCCGAGGAAGCTCTTCAGATGGCCCATCTCCTGCAGGGCCGCCACCGTGATGGAAACGCTGGTGGCCGTCATGATGGTGCCAATGAAAAGTGCCTTGTAAAACTCCGTGCTGCCCACGGCAGCAAACCCATAGAAGATGCTATAAAGGAGCGTGCCGCCCGCCAGCGGCACAGCCACACCCACGCAGGCGATGAGGGTGGCAATGGGGCCGGCTTTGATCAGCTCCTTCAGGTTGGTACCAAGACCGGTGGAGAACATCAGCAGCACCACGCCGATCTCCGCAAAGACCGAGATGGTATCGCTGATGTGGACCAGATTCAGCACACAGGGGCCGATCAGCAGGCCCGCGATGATCTCGCCCACCACCTGCGGGGCCTTGCACTTGCGGGCCACCAGCCCGAAGAACTTGGCCGTGAGGATGATGATGGCGAGGTTTCGAAAGATCGAATACATTCAAATAACCTTCCTTTACTTAATTTTGCGTTTTTCACGCCCGGCAGGCCCGACCGCGCGTCCCGGCCCACCCTATTTTACATTATAACTTGTCGGCTTGTGAAAATCAAAACCATCCCAGCGAAAATCCAGCTAAAGTTTAGCCGCAGACCCGTTTTATTTTCGTGCAGATTTTTTCGCCGGAATGCTTGACAAAGCGCAAAACACTTGCTATAATAAATTGCTGTCTGAACAGACACACCGCACAGTCCTGTGAAACCGCAGGATCGTGTACCTTGGCCTCATAACCTTGAGGCCCTCAAGTCCAAAAGGAGGTGCTACAAAATGGCAAAGTACGAAACCATGCTGATTACCAGCGCCGCTCTCGACGAGGAGGCTACCGCCGCTCTGGTGGGTAAGTTCAAGTCCCTGATCGAGGCTAACGGTACGATCGATTCCATCGACGAGTGGGGCAAGCGCCGTCTGGCCTACCCCATCAACGACGAGGAGGAAGGCGTCTACACCGTGATCAACTTCACCAGCGAGCCCAGCTTCCCCGCTGAGCTGGACCGTGTGTACAAGATCACCGAAGGCGTTATGCGCAGCCTGATCGTTGCCCACGAGGAGTAATCTCTCCGTGATCAAAAAGGAGTCTGTTCTATGTTGAATGTTGTTGCTATCATGGGCCGCCTTGTGGCGAACCCGGAGCTCCGCACCACCCAGAGCGGCACCAATGTGTGCAGTTTCCGGATCGCGTGCGACCGCAATTTTGCCCGCCAGGGCGAGCAGCGCCAGGCTGATTTCATCGACATCGTCGCATGGCGTCAGCAGGCCGAGTTTGTTTCGAAGTATTTCCAGAAGGGCAGTCTGATCGCCATTGAAGGTTCGCTTCAGACCCGCCAGTATCAGGACAAGCAGGGAAACAACCGCACCGCTGTGGAAGTTGTGGCCAACAACATCAACTTTGCAGGCCCCAAGAGCAGCAACCAGGGCGGCGGAGCAAATTATCAGAATTCTGCTCCGTCCTACCAGAACGCAGCCCCTGCCCGCCCGGCCGCTGTGGAGGCAGCTCCCAGCTATTCTGCCGGCAGTGCAGATGACTTCGCCGTCATCGACGACAGCGACGACCTGCCGTTCTGATCCGAAACGGTCTATCCGTTAAAATCTTATAGGAGGTAATAAGCAATGGCTTTTGAAAGAACCGAAGGCTCTCGCCCCGCGCGCCCCATCCGCCGCGGCCGCAAGAAGGTTTGCAGCTTCTGTGTCGATCGTATCGACACCATCGATTACAAGGACGTGCCCCGTCTGCGTAAGTACGTCTCTGAGCGTGCAAAGATCATCCCCCGCCGTGTGACCGGCACTTGCGCTTATCATCAGCGCGCACTGACCGTCGCCATCAAGCGTGCTCGTCACGTTGCTCTGATGCCCTACGTCAGCGACTAATCTTCAGAACTTTATCAACCCAGTTCAAAATAATCAGCAATCAGCAAAGCGTCTTCCCCGATGACAAGGGGAAGGCGCTTTTTGCTGCCCGTTTTTCGGTTCCCGGAACCCACCCGCTCTCTGGCGTCTGTGGTTCCGGGACTTTTTTGTTTTTGCCGACAAAGCTGCACGTTCTCCCGCCAAAAAGTTACAAAGCGGTACGGTTATCCCGGTCCATTCTGACTTGTTTCCGGTAATTTCTGAAACAAATCATGGTTTTGACGTGGTTGCAAATCAAACTGCACAACGCCGAACCGATTCTTTGTACACATTTTACGAAATTGCTCCAACATGATTGATTTTTTGAACAAAATGTGCCATACTATAGCCACTGGAAACGTTCCCGACAACGTTCCCGATGGTTCTACAGAAAGTGAGGAGATGCGCCATGACGATCAAGGACATCGCCCGCATCAGCGGCTGTTCCGTCAGCACCATCTCCCGTGTCATCAACGACCGGCCCGATGTACGGCCGGAAACGAAAGAACACGTTCTGAAGGTCATGCGGGAAGCGGGGTTCACCCCCAACACCAACGCACGGCAGCTGAAGATCCAGCAGTCCCGCAGTCTGGTGTTCATCGTCAAGGGCACACGCAACCTCTTCTTCTCCGACTTTCTCGTGCAATTGCAGCGGGCCGCGACTCTGTATGGATACAACGGCATCGTCTCCTATCTGGACGAGAACGCCAACGAGATCGACGCCGCCGAAAAGATCCTGCGGGAGATCAAGCCCAAGGGCATCATCTTCTTGGGCGGCAGCGTGAGCAACTTCCAGAATGGATTTTCCAACATCACCGTTCCTTCGGTGCTGGCCACTCTCGTTTCCCACGACCTGAGCTTCCCCAATCTGTCGATGGTCGGCGTGGACGACCGGGCGGCTGCCCGCACTGCGGTCGCCCACCTCATTGCACAGGGGCACAGCAAGATCGCTGTGCTGGGCGGCCCGGCCACAAGTTTCCCCAGCCGGATGCGCCGTTTGGGCGCACAGGACGCCATGGAGGATGCGGGCCTCGTCTTCGACAACAAGCTCTACGGCCTGTCGAACTACGATTTCGAGTCCGCATACCACGCCATGAACAGCCTGCTGGCCCGCCGGGCCGAGTTCACTGCCCTGTTTGCAATGAGCGACGTCATCGCCTTTGGTGCCATCCGGGCGCTGGTCAGCGCCGGGCTCCGAGTGCCGGAGGACGTCTCCGTCATCGGCTTCGACGGCATCACGATGTCCCGCTACTGTGTGCCTGTGATGACCACCATCGTCCAGCCCAGCGAGCAGATCGCGCTGCAGAGCATCGAGCTTCTGATCCGGCAGATCGAGCACGGTGCCTCGGCCCGGACCGTGACCCTGCAGCCAGAGCTGCAGCAGGGCGAAAGCGTCTGCCCCTGCCGCCGCCGGTTTGAATCCGTTTAACTCCGCCCATCGGGGCGGTGCGATAGATAAGCAATCAATAAGAAGGAGAACACACTATGAAAAAGATGATCACTCGTCGTAATTTTCTGAAGGCCGCTGGCGTTTCTGCCGCTGCCCTGGGTCTGGCTGCCTGCGGTGGCTCTTCCAGCTCTACCGCTTCCTCCGCTGCCAGTTCTACCGCTGCTTCCGCCAGCGCATCCGCTTCCGGTGCAAGCGGCAAAGTCTACTACCTGAACTTCAAGCCGGAGCAGGATCAGGCCTGGCAGGATCTGGCTGCTGCCTACACCAAGGAGACCGGCGTACCTGTCACCGTCGTGACCGCAGCTTCCGGCCAGTATGAGACCACCCTGATGAGCGAGATGGAGAAGAGCGAGGCTCCCACCCTGTTCCAGGTTAACGGCCCCGTCGGTCTGGCCAACTGGAAGGATTACTGCTACGACCTGTCCGGCAGCAAGCTGTACGGCGAACTGACCAGCGACTCCTTCGCACTGAAGGACGGCGACGCCGTCACCAGCATCGCCTACGTCATCGAGACCTACGGCATCATCTACAACAAGGAGCTGCTGACCGCCGCTGGCTACACCCAGGACGACATCAAGGGCTTTGACGACCTGAAGAAGGTCGCAGACGACATCCAGGCCCGCAAGGCTGAGCTGGGCGTCGATGGTGCTTTCACCTCCGCCGGCATGGACGGTTCTTCCGACTGGCGTTTCAAGACCCATCTGGCCAACCTGCCCATCTACTACGAGTACAAGGCAGACGGCATCGGCTCCACCGACGCCATCAAGGGCACCTACCTGGACAACTACAAGCAGATCTGGGACCTGTACATCACCGACTCCACCTGCGACCCGAAGCTGCTGGCTTCCAAGACCGGCAACGACGCTGTGGCTGAGTTCGTGGGCAAGAAGGCTGTCTTCTATCAGAACGGCACCTGGGCTTACAGCGATGTCTCCTCTCTGGGCGACGATAACCTCGGCATGCTGCCCATCTACATCGGCGTGGACGGCGAAGAGAACCAGGGCCTGTGCACCGGTTCCGAGAACTACTGGTGCGTGAACAACACTGCATCCGATGAGGACATCCAGGCCACTCTGGACTTCCTGTACTGGTGCGTCACCTCCGAGACCGGCACTTCTGCTATGGCAGACGACATGGGCTTCGTCATCCCCTTCAAGGCTGCTAAGGATTCCACCAACCCGCTGATTGCCATTGCAAACGACTACGTCGCCGCTGGCAAGACCAGTGTGGACTGGTGCTTCTCCACCATGCCTTCCGAGGAGTGGAAGAACGGCGTCGGCAGCGCACTGACTGCTTATGCAGCAGGCACCGGCGACTGGAACGCTGTGGTCACTGCCTTCGTCGATGGCTGGGCCAAGGAGTACAAGCTGGCAAACGGCTGATGCCACAGAGCGTTTTTAACGGCTGACAAATACGGGAGGCGGGCGAGCGGTTCGCCCGCCTCCTTCTTTTTTGGATTTGGAGGTATATCATGCAAAAGGCCATCAGCAAATATTGGCCGGTGTTCGTGCTGCCTACCCTCATCGCGTTCATCATCGGCTTCATCTGGCCCTTCATCTGGGGCATCTACCTGTCCTTCCAGCGGTTCACCACCGTGTCGAAGACCACCTTTGTGGGCATCCAGAACTACCTTTCTGTCTTCCAGGATTCCACCTTTCTCCACGCCTTCGGCTTCACGGCAGCGTTCACGGTGCTGTCCACTGTGCTCATCAACGTCTGCGCGTTCGCCATCGCCCTCGTGCTGACCCGCGGCATCAAGGGCACGAACCTGTTCCGCACGGTCTACTTCATGCCCAACCTGATCGGCGGCATCCTGCTGGGCTACATCTGGCAGATCCTGCTCAATGGTGTGCTGGCCAATCTCCAGAGGCCGCTGCTGGCTCTGGACGCCAAGGCAGGCTTCGTGGGCCTGATCATCCTGATGTGCTGGCAGCAGATCGGCTATATGATGATCATCTATGTGGCCGGCCTGCAGAGTGTGCCCGGTGACCTGATCGAAGCCGCCAAGATCGACGGCGCTTCTGACCACGAGATCCTGTTCAAGATCAAGCTGCCCATGGTCATGCCCAGCATCACCATCTGCACCTTCCTCACCCTGACCAACAGCTTCAAGCTGTTCGACCAGAACGTCGCCCTGACGGCCGGCGAGCCTGCCAACGCCAGTGAGATGCTGGCCCTGAACATCTACAACACCTTCTATGGCCGCTCCGGCGCGCAGTGGAAGGGCATCGGCCAGGCAAAGGCTGTGATCTTCTTCCTCATCGTGGTCGTCATTTCCATGATCCAGCTCCACTTCACTCGTTCCAAGGAGGTACAGCAGTAATGATCAAACGTAAACATATGTGGGACAATGCGCTCACCGTTATAATGACCCTGCTCTGCCTGCTGTGGGTCTACCCCATCGCCCTGATCTTCATCAACAGTCTGAAGAAGGAAGGCACCTTCACCACCTCCACCGTCTTCGCACTGCCCACCAAGGAGACCTTTGTCGGCCTGGAAAACTATACCTACGGCATCTTCAAGATGAACTTTCTCTCCAGCCTGGGCTACAGCCTGCTGATCACCCTGACCAGTGTGGTGCTCATCCTGCTCTGCTGCTCGATGACGGGCTGGTACCTGACCCGCGTGAACAACAAGCTGAGCAAGTTCATGAACCTGCTCATCGTCTTCTCGATGGTCGTCCCCTTCCAGATGGTCATGTTTACTCTGTCTAAGACGGCCGATACCCTCAAGCTGAACACCCCCTGGAACATCTGCATCATCTACCTCGGCTTCGGTGCCGGTCTGGCCGTGTTCATGTTCACCGGCTTCATGAAGAGCGTCCCCATCGAGATTGAAGAGGCTGCCATGATCGACGGCTGCAACCCCATCCAGATCTTCTTCAAGATCGTCTTCCCCATCCTGAAGCCGACCATGATCTCCACCGCCATTCTGGAAACGATGTGGGTCTGGAACGACTACCTGCTGCCCACTCTGGTGCTGGACATCAAGAAGTACCGCACCATCCCCATGGCCATCCAGTATTTCCGCGGCGGTTACGGCCGCGTGGAGCTGGCCCCCATGATGGCCTGCATCATCATCGCCATCATCCCCATCATCCTGCTCTACATCACCTGCCAGAAATACATCATTGAGGGCGTCGTTGCCGGCGCTGTCAAGGGTTAAGAGGAGGGGTTTCACATGCGCGCAAGCGGTATCCTGATGCCTGTGTTCAGCCTGCCCGGTCCCTTCGGCATCGGCACTCTGGGGGCGGAGGCCTTCGCTTTCGTGGATTTTCTGGCCCGCGCCAGACAGACCTATTGGCAGATCCTGCCCATCGGCCCCACCGGCTACGGCGACAGCCCTTACCAGAGCTTTTCCGCCTTTGCCGGGAACCCCTACTTCATCGACTACCGGGTGCTGGCCGAGGACGGCTGGCTCACCCCCGATGAGGTCCCCGCTCCGGTGCCGGTCGGCACCGTGGATTACGGTGCGCTGTACAACGAGCGGCCCGTGATCCTGAAACGGGCCGCAGACCGGCTTCTGGCCGAGCCCAGCAAAGCCTACACCGATTTTTGCGCCGCGCAGGACTTCTGGCTGGACGATTACGCCCTGTTCATGGCCCTGAAAGCCGAGCAGGGGCAGGCCGGTCTGGCCGACTGGCCCGACGCGCTGCGCACCCGTGAGCCTTCGGCTCTGGCCGCCGCCCGTGTGCGGCTGGCCGATGCGGTGGATTATCACAAGGCCGTGCAGTTCTTCTTCTTCACGCAGTGGAGCGCCCTCAAGACCTACGCCAACCAAAAGGGCATCCAGCTGGTGGGCGATATCCCCATCTACGTCAGCCCGGATTCCAGCGACCTCTGGACCCGGCCGGAGCTTTTCCAGACCGATGGGCAGGTCCACCTGACCCAAGTGGCCGGCTGCCCGCCGGATGCCTTTGCGGCCGACGGCCAGCTCTGGGGTAACCCGCTCTACGACTGGCCCCGCCACGAGGCAGAGCACTTTGCCTGGTGGAAACGCCGGATGAAGCACGCCACCTCCATTTATGATGTCGTCCGCATCGACCACTTCCGCGGCTTCGAGAGCTACTACTCCATCCCCGCCGGGAACACCACGGCAGCGGGCGGCAAGTGGGTCAAAGGCCCGGACCGCGCCTTCATCGACGCCATGCACGAGGCGCTGGGGCAGGGCGGCATCATTGCCGAGGACCTGGGCTATCTGACCCCGGAGGTCAAGACCATGCTGGCCGCCAGCGGCTACCCCGGCATGAAGATCATGCAGTTCGCGTTCGACAGCCGGGAGCCGGGCAACTACCTGCCCTACACCTACACCCGGAACAGCGTCGTCTACACCGGCACCCACGACAATGTGACCACCGAAGGCTGGCGGGCGACTGCCAGCCCGGAGGATGTCCACTACGCCTGCCGGTATCTGCGCTGCGCCCCCAAAGACCTGACCGAAGCCATGATCGCGGCCTGCCTTTCCTGCGTGTCGGACATGGCCATCATCCCGATGGCGGACTGGCTCCACCTCGGTGCCGAAGCCCGCATCAACACCCCCAGCACCCAGGGTTCCAACTGGCAGTGGCGTCTGACCACGCCCCTGACGAGCCTGCTGGCGGAGCACATCGCCGATCTGACGGTCCTGTATGACCGGGCCCCGGCGGCAGAGTAAGCGTTTTTCTCCTTCTGATAGCTTCCCCATCCCGAACGGCGAGCCGTGCGGTGCCCTGCATTGTGGCACTGCACCCGGCCCGCCGTTCCTTTTTGGCACAAATTTCACACAACATTTTTTCACCAGGGCCCTGGGATGTGCGCTTCTATTTTTCTGCTTTCCTGCGTTTGTTTTTTGAGTTTTTCCTTGAAACCGTTCACAAAACCCCCACAGCTTTCAAACCCTCGCTCTCTTGTTGTTTTTGGTGGAATATGCTATAATCCACTTAGTTTATGATCCGCTTTCCGGCGGTTCTGATGTACGAAAGGAGTTTTCCCGCCATGGAATATACCAGTTCGACTTCGCTGCATTTTCCGGCAGCCTATGCTCCCATCTCCGAGGATGAAATGATCTACATCGAGGGCGGTGCCGATGTCATCTCGCCGCAGCAGTTTACATACAACCTCGTCACCAACCTCATCCGCCTGATGGGTCAGGCTGCCTTCAGCAGTGCCGTCACCGGCCTCATCAACATGCGCAACGACGGCCTGACCGTCGGCGGTTCCATCAAGCACTACTGGAGCCACCAGACCACCGTTGGCAAGGCTGCCACGGTGCTCTTCACCGGTTTTGCAGGTTATGCGGCCTACATTTATGCCGTCCAGCTCATCAACAATGCGCTGAACATCTACACCGACGTGAAGGATAACTACTACCACGATGGTTCTTCCACCGGTACCACCACGACCGACCCCACCGCAGCCTCTACGGCCGCGCTGACGGCGGCCTGAGCCTTTGCCTGACCACCCGACTCTGACACAGAAAGGAGCTTTTCTATGAAAGAATTGCAGATGCCTGCTTCCTATGGACGCATCCCGGAAGCAGAGCAGTTTCAGATTGTTGGCGGCGGTGAGCTGGCCGATGCGTGGAATGACTTCACGGACCGGCTCCGTCTGGACGATCTCTTCTTCAGCGGCGGTGTGCTTTCGCTGTCCTTCTCGTTCGTGCCGATGCTGCTGTTCCATGTGTTCCGCTCGGCCTACAACTTCGCAGAGAACACCTACAACAACCTCGTCAACTGGTTCGGCTTCCATGACGACACTCTGTCGGCGCTGCAAAGATACACCGACGATATGCGCCAGAAGCGCCAGGAGCGCGGGGTCTAAGCCTTCTCAGCCGCCTTCGGCGTCAGTTCATCCGTGCTGAACGTGCCCGTTTTCTATTCCAAAAAGCAAAGTGCTCCGCTGTTCTGGGCAGCAGAGCACTTTCTTTTTTTGCACATTTCAAATGACGCGGACTGCTCCCTGCTCCCGCAGGCGGAGGATGTAGCAGCTGCCCTTGCCGAAGACGCCTTCCATGGCGTCGTGGTAAGTCTGCACCAGCCGCTGCGGCACAAAGGCCTGGATGGTGCCTGCAAAGCCGCCGCCCTGCATCCTCCAGGCTCCGCCGCTGTGTTCCAGCAGCGTCTGGCTCAGCGCCAGCGCCACCGAAAGCCCCTGATGCCGCACATCCGTGGAACAGTAGACGTTCTGGCACAGGGTGTAGGAGGCATGACCGCTGGCCGCAATGGCCTTCAGAAAGACCGGAAAGTCCCCGGCCCGCAGCGCATCCCGCTGGACCAGCGCGCGGGCGTTCTCCTCAAAGTAGTGGGCGGCCCGCAGCACGGCACGGTCGCCGCAGGCAGTGCGCAGGCGGGGCAGCGCCGCCCAAAAGTCGGCCTCCCGCACCTGCCCCAGAACCCTAGCCCCCAGCTGCGACGCCACCGCTTCCATCTCGTTCCGGATGGCGGCGAACTCGCCGGTCAACTCGCTGTGGCTGCCGCGCGTGTCGGTAACGCAAAGGCTCATCCCCTCCGGCAGCAGCCCGGCGGCGTGGATCTTCTCGATGTCCGGCTGGGCCTGGTCGGCAAAGTCCGCAAAGATGACGCCGCCCACCGCGCTGGTCAGCTGGTCCAGCAGGCCGCTCGGCTTGCCGAAGTAGGTGTTCTCCGCATACTGGCAGATCTTCGCCAGTTCCGGCGTCGGCAGGCCGCAGCCGTACTCGCCGTTCAGGATGACGGCCATCCCCATCTCGAACGCCGCCGAGCTGGACAGGCCCGACCCCCGCAGCACATCGCTGGCGGTGTAGGCGTCAAAGCCATTCACGGCCCTGTCCCTGGCCCGGAAGCCCTCCGCGATGCCCCGGATGAGGCTGGCCGAATGGGTGCTCTCACCGTCCTGCGGCTCTGCCTCGCTCAGGTCGATGACGTCCAGCTTGTTGAACCCGCGGGATTTCACCCGGATGAAGCCGTCGTCACTGGGGGACGCCACGGCAATCAGGTCCAGCATCACAGCTGCCGCCAGACCATAGCCGTGCTGGTGGTCGGTGTGGTTGCCGCCCAGCTCGGCCCGCCCCGGTGCCGAGTAGATGTGCACCTGCCGGCCCGGCCCGAAGTATCGTTCGAACTGTTCCAGCGCGTCCGCGTAGCGCTGCCGCTGCCGCGCCAACACCGCCGGGTCTGCTCCATACAGTGCGGCAAGTGCGGCGTCACGCCCGCCTGCCAGGATCTCCCGTCTGAGCTGCATACTGGTCGCCATGGCTGTTCCTCCCCAAAGAAAACCCGCAGTCTGTTTGTAAAAGATAACTCTATTGTAATCGAAGCGTCCCCATTTTGCAATTTGATTTTGCAAAAAAACAAATTTTGGCGCGAAAGTCAAAGATTCGGATGTACTTTTGTTGAATTTGCAGGTTCAATTATGATATACTGGTGCTATGAATGCAGCGGATGGGAGGAGAGCCACATGGCAGACGTTTACAAACAGTCCTTCAAGCAGAATTACACCAACAACATCGAATTGTCCATCTTTAACTGCGGCCTGGAGCGGTGTGCTCCGGGCCAGACCTGGGGCCCCGGCATCCGGGACCATTACCTCATCCATCTGGTCGTTTCCGGCAAGGGAACCTTTGAGGTGGGCGGCCATACGTTTGAGGTGGTCCCCGGCGACCTCTTCTTTGCCCGGCCCAGCCAGCTCATCCGCTACACAGCCGATGAGCAGCAGCCGTGGGAGTACAGCTGGGTAGGCTTCAATGGGGCCTGTGCCCACAAACTGGCCGCACAGCTGCCCTTTACAGACGAGCGCCCCGTCCACCACACCAGCGACCCCGAAGGGATGCGGACGGCCCTGACCAACATCTACTCCTCCCGCGGGCTTCAGCCCCAGGATGAGGCCGCCATGGTGGGCTACCTCTATCTCTTTATCTCCTCCCTGATGAAGGAGACCAGCGAATCGAAGCCCCATAACACCTCGTCTTCGAGCCAGTATGTGCTGAACGCCATCAAATACATCCAGTTCAACTACTCGCACGATATCTCCATCGACGATGTGGCCAAGAGCGTGGGAGTCTCCCGCAGCCACCTCTACCGGGTGTTCATGCTGAATGTGGGCAAAAGCCCCATCGACTATCTGACCGAATACCGCATCAACGAAGCCTGCAAGCTGCTGCGCGCGGGCAACCTGTCCATTGCCGAGGTCGCCATCTCAGTCGGCTTCTTTGACCAGTTCTATTTTTCGCGGGTGTTCAAGCGCGCCAAAGGCGTGCCGCCCAGCAAGTATCTGGCGTCCCAGACCGACGCCCCCGAAGCCTCGGAATAACCCCACCACAAAAGGAGAATCCCCATGCCCTTACAGAAAAATCAGGTGCTGACCCTGACCATCGAGCGGCTTTCCAACGACGGAAGCGGCGTGGCACACTCGCCGGACGGCGAGGCCGTGTTTGTGCCCGGCACCGCCCCCGGCGATGAAGCCGACATCCGCATCGTCAAGGACTGCGGCCGCTATGCCTTCGGCATTCTGGACACCCTGCGCATCCCCTCGCCGGACCGCATCCCTGTGGACTGCGTCGTGGCAGGCCCCTGCGGCGGCTGCAGCCTGCGGCACTTGGATTACGCCGCCGAGCTGCGGGCCAAGCAGGAAAACGTCGTCGATGCGTTCCGCCGCATCGGCGGGCTGGATGTGCCGGTGCTGGACGCCCTCCCCTCCCCCGAAGTGGACCGCTACCGCAACAAGGTCCAGTTCCCGGTCGGGCGCGACAAGAACGGCGCGCCCTGCATCGGCTTCTACGCCGGACGCACCCACCGCATCGTCCCCTGCCCCGACTGCAAGTTGCAGCCCGGCATCCTGAACGACATCGGCAACGCACTGTGCAGCTTTTTCGGTGCACACGGCATCCAGCCCTACGATGAGGCTTCCGGCAAGGGTCTGGTGCGGCACATCTTCCTGCGCCGGGGTGCGCACAGCGGCCAGATCATGGTCTGCATCGTCTGCACCCGCGCAAAGCTCCCCCACAGCGCCGAGCTCGTCGAGCAGCTGACCGCACAGTTCCCGGACATTGCCACCGTCCTCGTGAACGTCAACCCCAGGAACACCAACGTCATTCTGGGCACGGAGACCCACATCCTCTGCGGCCCCGGCTTCATCGAGGACACCCTCTGCGGCGTCCCGGTGCGGCTTGGCCCCCTGTCGTTCTATCAGGTCAACACCCTCGCCGCCGAGCGGCTTTACGGCATCGCCGCAGAATACGCTCAGCTCCAGCCGGACGACCTTCTGCTGGACCTCTACTGCGGCATGGGCACCATCGGCCTTTCGATGGTGGACCGCTGCCGCTCGCTCATCGGCGTGGAGATCGTCCCCGAAGCCATCGACAGCGCCAAGGCCAACGCGGCCCGCATGGGCGAAGCCGTCGCCGCCAGAAGCCGCTTCTTCTGCGCCGACGCGGGCAAAGCCGCATCTCAGCTCGCCGCCGAGGGCCTCCACCCCGACGTCATCGTCCTCGACCCGCCCCGCAAAGGCTGTGACGAGGCCACCCTTTCCGCCGTCGTCGCCATGTCCCCCCGCCGGGTCGTCTACGTCAGCTGCAATCCCTCCACCGCCGCAAGAGACGCCAAGTGGCTGGAAACGCACGGCTATCACGCCGAGAAGGTCCAGCCGGTGGATCTGTTTCCGAGGACGAAGCATATCGAAGCGATAGTTTCGCTACAAAGAGAAATCTAGTAGAAATCCTCCGTTTTACGTTATTTTCTCGTCACGTTGTGTTCGATGGCGAGGGCGATAAACTCCGCAACAAACGCATTGAAAATCACATTACTGTTTCGGTGGTAATTGATATGGAGTGCGGAAACACAAAGAATTGAATATCTAACAATCGGCATAGCCGCAGACTTTCACAAAAAGCCTGCGGCTTTTTCTTTGCCCAAAAACAGAAAGGAGGCATCCGTGAAATGGCAGTTTTTAGGGTAGAAAAGAACAGCGGCTACACGGTCATGTCAAACCACCACCTGCGGAACCG
>ERZ1106983.110-NODE-110-length-114738-cov-36.008606_pt1 | contig 114738 bp, 108 predicted proteins | sample MGYA00403693_ERZ1106983 | MGnify/ENA primary metagenome ERZ1106983 (study PRJEB35170, sample SAMEA104062420) | human gut metagenome | biome: human gut; feature: human-associated habitat; material: faeces | place: Denmark | collected 2012-07-13 ...
TAACTATGCTAATTATAGTTAATCATATTCGATTTTCTTATTATAGTTCATATCTGATTGTTTTAATGTTAGTCATGGATTATTAATAAGAAAATAATCTGCGTTTTTCACTCGCAAATATAGCCTTTTGCTTTTATTTTATTACGATTTTACTTGAAAATCTTTCTTTCGTTTAAAGCATTCCAATATTTTCTAGCATTTTTCATATGATCAGTGTAATTGGAAGCAAAGTTATGGGTACCTGAAAAGTCCTCTTTGGCACACATATAAATATAATTGTGCTTTGCATAATTCAGAACAGCATCAATGCTGATGGTTGAAGGAATACGTATCGGTCCCGGTGGTAATCCGGCATTTAGATAAGTATTGTAGGGTGACTTTACATTCAGGTGCTCATTCGTAATTCTTCTTAGAGCGAAATCTTGAAGTGCGAATTTAATGGTGGGATCGGCCTGTAAGGGCATACCCTTATTTAAACGATTTATGTAGAGACCTGCAACCATGGGCTTTTCTTCATTGTTATTTGTTTCTTCTTCTACAATAGAGGCGAGCGTCGATACTTCTTCCGGGGTCATGCCTATGCTTGTGGCCTTGGCTAGTCGTTCCTGATTCCAGAATTTCTCATGTTCTTTCTTCATACGGTCAAAGAAATCCTGTACGCTCATATTCCAATATACTTGATAAGTTTCGGGAATGAACAGGCTGGCCATTGTTTCCTTTGTATATCCCATTTTCTTTTGAAATAGCGAGTCGTTCATTATTGCTGCAATTTCAGTAGAATCAATCATAAGTTGTTTACCTACGCTGCGAGCAAGTCTATCTAAAGTACGTACATTGTTAATGGTCAGATTTATAGGTTCTTGATATCCTCTATATAAACGACTAAAGACATGGTAAACACTCTCTTCTGGACGGATGGCATAGCATCCAGTGTGGATGTTTGAATTGTAGTCACGCCATTTAGCCATCCAGAGAAAGCCTGAAAAACTTTTCGGATGTCCCTGTTTTTTTACCTTGTTATATATGGAATCCGGTGTATCGTCTTTGTCGATATAAATATAAGCTGTTTTGGAGGGATGAAACTGTGGATAGAATAAATAATAATAGAATGTTCCGGCACAAGCTGCACCAATAAGGAACAGGGCTGTCAATCCTCCTATGAGAATTCTTTTTGTCTTCTTTTTCATCGGTTTCTACTGTTTTCTTTAGTCAGGCAAAGGTAAGAAGAATCTATGAAATAAAAAAAGAGATGCATAAGCATCTCCTTTCCTTTGAGCCGCTAGCCAGACTTGAACTGGCGACCTACGCGTTACGAAAAATCGCTTTATTCGTAGGGTAACGGGCTGATATTTAATATCTTTTTCCTTTGTAAATCTTCTTTATGACACTGTTTTTGATACTCTAATAAGGATATCAGTTAGTAATCTGTTCTTTGTTACCGTACAAAGTTAATCAATTAATCAATAATACAAACTTTTGTAGGTAGAAAAAATGAGCTACCTATTAGGTACTAAATTAACATATAATAAAAACACTATTATGACAGATGAAGAATTAAGAATGTTTTGCCTTGAACAAGCGGTTTTTCTTTTTATACATGCGGAAAGAGCTAGAGGGCTAATGCCTTGCGGCAAATCAAAGTCAATTTTTGAATTGTCCAATGCTATTATCGACTATATCAAAAACGGAAGAGAAGCCGAAATACCGGGTTTTTTCTCAAAAAACACTATTTAGGTTCAATTGAATACACAACAGGAATAGAGAATTTAACGGTATTTTGACTCTCTGTTCCTGTTTTACTAGATACTCCTGCCTCAATAACTTTGATTGCTACGCCCGCTTTTCCGTCCGTTCGTTTCATCTCTGAAACGGTTAGATTAAATTCTATTTCATGTACAAAGCTTTCCTGTTTTGCTTTAGAAGAATCATTATAAAGCATTTTATTTATGTTGTCGCCCTCGAATCTGACATAATGCGGGTCAACTACAGCTCCGGTTTCTTTTAGTTCTTCGTTAAGTTCATCAACGGCGGCAACAATTCCGGTAATAGTTGCCTTTATAAAATCTTTTAGTTCCATAGCATTTAATTCTTTCGGCTTTTCGCGTGTACTAAAATACTAAATATTTAGCTATTATAAAAACTGATTATGAATACATTTAATTTTAAATACTTGCTTTTGATTAGCTATCTTGCTACAATTATAATTTTGTTAGTTCAAATTTTAAATGCTATACTATGAATAATTTTTTTCCTCATAAAAAAGATACTTCCGGTTGGATATGTTGTATTGCAAGCTTATTTGGCGTTGCTTTACTCGTTTACGTTGTGATTGGCGAACTTATTTTGAGGACAATGTAATCAATAGCATCTTTATCTAATTTTCTTATTAATTCTTTCATTTATATGTGTGTTATGAAATTAATAAATAGAACTTCCGTTTTTTATAATGGCAAAATAGTTACCCATGATGATATATCATTGTCCGAAGTCGAAAGAAAGCTTTTGTTTACTCCGGTTTTAGATTATACACAAGGGGGGATTATTAGCGGTTCAGGTGATAAATTACCAGCAAAGCTAATAGGATATATACGTTGAGTTTATATTTCTTTCGGCTATTCGCTTTCGATTAGTCTTCAACTAAAGAGCCATTGGAAAGCTTTAATTTGAACGATTCATTTTCTTTGTCTCCATTCTTATATACAATGTCGAAAGTAAAGTCTATTGTGTCATCATTAATCTTTATCGTTTTATTTGTAATCATAAATTCGGCTGAATAATATTTGTGCTGATATCCCCATATATTATTTCCAGTAGTAATATTATATAAGTATATTTCTGGGTATATAACTCTCAGACCACTAAAATTATTAATTGGGATTAAACTATTGATGATATTGGAGTCTAAAGGTACTTCTTTGCTGTTTTCGCATTTCTTATCAAATATATGGTTGTTATTATATCCTATAGTGATAAAATATTCATCGTTCCAATTTCTAAGATTAAATACTGAATTATCATATCTATTGAAATAGAGTCTTTTTTCTTTGCCGCTGAATGTAGTAATAATTTCGCTTGGTCCTCCATAATTAACTAGCAAAATAATTCCATTATCTTCCATAATGAAGCCACTTAAGGAAATGTTGTTAATATTTACCTCTTCAACTTTACCGAATTCTAAATAATATTTTTGATTGAATCCTCGAATCATCGGGGTTCTATATTCAAATACCTGTTCTATCTTGTCATTGTATGCCGCAAACCACATGTCACCATCTAAAAAACCTGCCAACAATGCGTATTTAGGTGTATTCTCATTGGTTTGCCATCCTACTGTAACTTTGGTTACTCCTTTAGGTAAATTGAATTTCTTTAAAAACTCATCTTGGTTGTCGTCTTCATTGCTACATGCTTGTAGGCAAAATGCAGTAAACAATGCTATGACTGATAGCATTAATAGTTTTTTCATTTCGTTTTAATTATAATATGTTTTTGATTGATAAAATGTTTTCCACTATAAAAAGATGAATAATTTCCCGTTTAGGTAAATCTATATCATCATAATTGGGATTTTCACTACGAAGCAGAATAAGGTTTTCTGCATCTTTGGGATGTCTACGGACTCTTTTAATAAGCCTGTATTCATTCGTTATGATTAAATATACTTGTCCGTAGTTGAAGTAATCCCAACTTTCAATTTTTCTAATTACTACTCTATCGCCCGAAGCTATTAGGGGTAACATGCTATCGCCTGTAGCGAATATTATCTTTGATTCCGGGTTGATTTCCGGCGCGTCTATACTTCCTATCACTTTTTCGTCTGTAAATTCAATGTCTCGTCCGTTTAATCCGCATGTTGCGTCTATGTCATATATTAATGCTCCTTTTCTGTTGTTTGGTGATATTGCTGTTTGATTAACGGTAATAGTCTTTTCGTTTCGTTCATCACTTAACAGCATATTGCCCACTCCTGTTTTTAGCCAAACAATGTTTAGATCAGGATATTTAACTGATATCTTATCTATTGTGCTATTTCTTGTTCCTTCGCCCATTTTATGAACTGCACCATTTGATAGCCCGATAGAACGTTCAAATACAGCTATTTCTAAGCCTGTATAATCAATGAATTGCAGTAATCTATCTTTTAGTCCCATATAATAATGTTAAATAGATATAATATCAGAGCTATTTCTACGCAAACTCTGATATTATATCAGATTAATATCTATCTTTGTCGCATCAAAGTTAATCAATCAATCAAGAATAACAAACTAAAATTTAGGAAATATGAAAGCAACAGACATTAAAGTTAAGAATTTCGCTGGTTCGAGTTACGGTATCTTTGAAGATGGCAAGTTTATCACCTCAAATGATGGTTGGGATAAAATGATAGACCAAGCTACATTGATAGCTAATGAAGGTGTAAGCAAATGTACAATTGCTACTTTGAAGTTTTCCGGAACAGATGAAGAACCGACAGTTGAAGAAGGCACCGTAATAATGAATTTCACCAAAGTTGGTGATGCTGTTTATATCATAAATGAATTAGACTAAGTTTTACCAAGCAGGGCGAAAGCCCTGCACAATATATCAAACGATGAAATTAAATAATACAGAAACCAAGTTTTTGCTTGCAATTATTACAGGTAGTGTTTCTCGCGACTTCGCTAAAATGCAAGGTAAACGTTATGATGAAGCAATAAATAGCCTTAAAGAAAAGGGCTTTATTAGGGTGAATCAACGTGGAATATTGGAGCTAAATTTATCAGATAGCTATTTAAAGCAAATAGGTTACTAATCAGGTAGTTTTCGGACTACCACAATTACCAATATTATGAAACTGAAAGATTTAAAGAAAGGTGTTTTTTTCAAACTGAAAGATAGTGATACCGCTCCGGTATGGATTCGGGGCGAGTATGTACGCTCTGAAAAGAAGTACAGTACATTCAAATTCGATGATATCAATCACGAACGCCTTCTATCTCCCGATAAAGAAGTAATAACGGATTTTGAATTTTAAACGATATGGAAAATCAGACAATAATAAAATCAACTCTCACTGAAATGCCGATAGGCGAATCTGTTCATTTTCCTTTGAATAAAAGGGGGTCTATCCGTACAACTGCATCTAATTTAAAGTTAGACGGCTTTCTATTCAAAACAAAAATACAGGTAGAAGATAACCTAATTATAGTAACCCGTAAAAAGTAAAGCGATGGCAATCGAATTTGATAGATATCATACCGTTTTGAGAGCCGCCCAAAACGTAGCGTTCAGCAAAAGACAAGCTCAAGTGCTTGTAGGCGGTCAAAGACGGCTTGAAAGGCTTGTAGCCGAAGACAGAATAAGAGCAATAAAGACTACCGACAAACAAAACGGTAGATGGGAATGTAACGGTTCTGATGTCCTACGCTATACGATAGACCCCAATTTTAATCATTAAATTTATAATAATGCTAACATTGAAACAAAGTCCGGTAGCAATTATCGGCATGTTGTTAACCTGTTCACTGGCAGAAGGTGAACCCGAACCGGGAAAACTCATTATCGCGCTTTGTGTGCTTGTATTAACAGTGTCGTATGTGCTTGCATGCACATACGTAAACCAAAGGAAATATGAAAGCTGAAATCAAATGTAGGCATTGCGCTGACTGCAATAAGGTGATAATACCGGATGATGGCGTAGAAGTGGACACCGAAGTAGTAGAACACGGACAGCATATACAGGAAACTATAACAGTTTGCCAAGAATGCTACAGGCAACTTTATCAAAATGACTATATGAGCGAACTTTATTTTTATGAATTTGGAACGCTTGACACGATGGATAAACCAATTCAATTATAACATATAATAAAATGGAACATCTAACACACTGGAAAAACCAGTTCAATTATGATTATTTGGGCGCGTATTCCCTGCCAGATGGAAAGGATATTATACTAACGCTTAAAGAGACTAAAAAGGAGATGGTAACGGGTTCAAATGGGCAAAAAAGTGAATGCTTTGTCGCATATTTCCATGAGAACGCGAAACCTATGATTCTGAATAAGACGAATTGCAAAACGATAGAGAAGCTTTTCAATACGCCCAATATCGAAGAATGGGTAAATAAGCAGATACAAATAGGCTCTACCCGTATCAATGCTTTCGGAGAAATGACAGACTGTTTGCGCGTCCGCCCGTTTGCTCCGAAACTATCAGAAGAACGCCCGGCGGTTCAAACTGGTTCGGTGATATGGAAAAATATACTAGATGCGCTCGCAGGCGGTTACACCGTGACACAGGTACTGACAAAGTATAAACTTACTAAAGAACAAATCAAAGAATTACAGAAACATGAAATTAGTAACAATTAAACGCGCTACGACTGACGGTTTAGTAGAATGTACTGGCGAGTTGTACGAATATGGGGGCTTTCAGTTCTGCCTTACGTATGACATTGATAACGGTGTTTATTATGCAATTGAAATTTCTACAGGACTAAGCGCAAGAAAGGTATATTCGTTTGAATATGAAAGTTGCCAACAGTGTATAAGAAGCTTAAAACGTTGGATTATAAATAATAACCATCTGTTCAAGGTCGAAACATTTGAACGCTCGAAAGAGCTGCTTTCTGTCTATAAATATGATTATCCATTAAATAATAAAATATGAAATCAGAAACAATAAAATCACCCGAACAAAAGGAATACGCTTGGAAAGCAAAGCGACACGGGAAAATAACATCATCCACTTTGCCCGATCTAATGAAAGCTGGTAAAGGTACACCCTACGGTAAGGCGTTTTTTGACGCGTTGTATCTCGTAAGATACGAGCGTAGAACTGGAATAACGCGCGAAAATGGTGCATGTAAGGCGTTCGATTGGGGACATGAAAATGAAGCTTTGGCGGTGGAGTGGGTAAGGAGTCAGTTAATAGATGAGGTGAAATCCTGTACAACTGACTTTCCCGACATCGTGTTCAATGAACCCTTTGCGGGCTTTGGAGATAGCCCCGATTTCTATGTATATGGCTTAGATGGTAAAATAAAGGCGTTGGGTGAAATCAAGTGCCCAATGAGTCAAGGGAAAATAGAAACCTTGCAGTTCCTTAATGAGATAAACGAGAAAGACGAATACTATTGGCAGTTCCTAGGTCACTTCGTTGGTATGTCGGACGTAGATGTATTGTATTATGTCATATATGACGGGTACACCAATAACGGGCGGATAATTGAAATGCACCGGGCAGAGCATGAGGCGAACATTCAGAAACTGGCAGACCGTATTAGATTCGCCGATGCTCTTGTAGATTGTTCTCTTAAAACCGGGCTGGATTTCCCCGAATGCATTGAGGCGGCAACGGTTATCCTGCCTCTTCGGTTAGAGATTGAAGTACTTACAAAACAGGCGAAGGGGAATGTTCCTATACAAAATCAGATACGCCGGATTAAAAAAGAAATACGTAAAATTATCGCAAGTAAAAAGGCTTGTTCCCAACACACTATTAATATTTAAAACAGAAAATTATGTTACACACTTGGTTTGAAAGCAAAGTCCGTTATGAGAAAACAATGGAAAACGGAAAGGATAAAAAAGTAGTTGAACCTTACTTAGTTGATGCATTATCTTTCACAGAGGCAGAAGCACGCACCATTGAAGAAGTGACCCCGTTCATTTCCGGTGAGTTTTCCATCATGGCAATAAAGCGTGCATCTTATGATGAAACGTTCTTAGGCGATGGCGACCGCTTCTTTAAATGTCGTCTGGCATTTATTACGCTGGACGAAAAGACGGCGGCAGAGAAGAAGACAAAGTCTAATATTCTTGTACAGGCTGACAACCTACAAGAAGCAAAAGACAAGGTGGTAGAGCAAATGAAAGGTACGATGGCAGACTACACTATAGAAATGGTGAAAGAAACTGATATTATGGATGTTTACCCGTATTCATCTAAAGAAAAAGAAGTATCTGAGAAATAAGACAGTGGTAAGGGGTCGCCATTTTACCGACCCCTTATTCTCTAAAAACTACAAAGATGGCAAAGTATAATAATATCAAGTACAAGGGTTATGATTCAAAGAGGGAATACTATCGGGCGCAAGAACTGAAACAGCTAGAAAAGAAAGGAATTATTTCCGGTCTACAGGAACAGATAAAATTTGAGCTAATTCCGTCGCAACGCGATAATAACGGCAAAGGTAAAGTCGTAGAACGTTCTGTTTGCTATAGGGCTGATTTTCAATATTTGCGTGATGGTGTGTTAGTCGTTGAAGATAGTAAGGGAATGAGAACGAAAGAGTATATCATCAAACGAAAACTGATGCTGTACATGTATGGAATTAAAATAAATGAGGTGTAGGGATGGCAAAGAAAAGTACGATAATGGGAAATTGCAGGACTTGTAAGAAAGCTGGTGCAGAGGGTGATTTTATGTGTTTTTGCACTGTTTATCAAACATACAAGTCAGTGGGCGTTAGGTTTTGTCCCTTGTATCTCAAGAAGTAAGAGAGGCTTAATTATGCGTGAAAGTTTTGTGTTTTATAGAAGTTTCTACGATGCTATCAAAGATTTGCCTAGAGATGTTCAGGGTGAGATTTACACGGCTATAATGGAGTATAGCCTATACGGTAAGGAAACTGAAAATCTAAAGCCTATAGCTCGCAGCGTGTTTACGCTGATGAAACCGCAAATAGACGTGAATAATAAACGGTTTGAAAATGGTAAAAAAGGTGGTAGACCAAAAAGCGAAGATAAACCGGATGGAAACCAAAATAAAACCAATGAAAAACCAAAAAATAACCAAAACGAAACCAAAGACGAACCTAATGTAAATGTAAATGATAATGTTAATGTAAATACAGAAAATACACCTAACGGTGTATCAAAGAAGGACGCGGCTAAAGCCGCTACGCTCAAACGAAAAGACGAGTTCGGTAAATCCTTAGTTCCTTTTGTCGATAAGTACGGAAAGGAAATGATACGGGCTTTCTTCGAGTATTGGAGCGAGTTAAATAAGTCTGAAACTAAAATGCTGTGTGAGATGCAAAAAACTTGGGAAGTTAGTAAACGCCTTGCTACGTGGGCAGGCAGAGAGAAAACACGTCGCCCGAATACAGACGTAGGAACTGTGTTGCATGATAACTCTCAATCTAAATACGATGAAAAGTTATGGTGAATACGATAGAACATTTGATTAAAGATATTGGGTTTAATCCTATTCCGAATACAGTTAATATCTCTATTTCAAAGTCTTTACACCAGTCGAAAGTACTGTTATTTAGTGGGCTTAACTACTTTACTAACAATATGGCAGTATGGCAACCAGAATATAACGAGGTTGCAAAATGGCTCGTTGACAACAAAGGACGCGGCTTGCTTTGCCTCGGAAATTGCGGACGTGGAAAGACGCTCATTTGCGGGAAAATTATCCCGATTTTATTAAATGACCGTTGCAATAAGGTTGTATCATGTTACGATGCGCAGCAATTGAATGCAAATTTAGACGCTGTGAAGCAAAAACATATCATTTACGTGGATGATATAGGCACGGAGTTTCTAAGCGTAAAATACGGCGAAAGAAGGCTGTCTTTTGCGGAGCTTGTAGACGAAGCCGAAAAGAAAGGGAAATTATTGATTGTAACTACTAATTTGTCACTCTCTGAATTACGCGATAAATACGGTGAAAGAACCGTAGACCGATTACGCGCAATTACTACGCCTGTTGTGTTCAAGGGTGACAGTTTAAGGAAATAAACCAATGAGACGAAAGAAAACTAAGATGTTCGGCAAAATAGTAGCGCGCATCGACCTCGACAATTTTAAGCGACTTTCGGAGATACGCGATAAATACGGGTTCAGTTCTAACTATGAGATTATACAATATCTCGTAGCCTGTTTCCTTCGCGTTGCAGACCCAGAACATGACGAAACGGAAGAACCCGTACCGGATGAAATAAAAGACATGTTCGCGGATTACTCAGAAGCGGAGAAGCATTTTGAATTTGTGAAACCAAAGCGGAAACTACCGCAATACAAGTTAGATGAAATACACGGACAGTTAAGATTATGGGAAAATTGAAGAAACTATCTAATGCAAACTATTTGCATGATGTTCCGGTACAATGTGCCGCTGTGAACAGTAAAAACAGAGCCTATATTGATAGGTTCGTTTCAGAGAACTATAAACGCCTTAGCAATCAGTTTAAGGCTATAGGCAGCAATATTAATTCTAGCTGCTTCGGCAGTATGGATAAACTAAATGAAACGCTGTATGCACTTTACATTGACCCTAATTTAAACTTTGGATGCTGGGACGAAGCAAACAGCTATATGCTGAATAAATTCACTGAAAAAGAATTGCGTATTCCGGTGAAGAAGGTAAGCAAGAATGAGGAATTACAAGACGGTGAAAGTATTAACGAATAACAAGATAAATATGATTAAATGGCTAAAGAAGAAATTCGGTATAACCGAATTGATTAACGAGCAAAAAAAGACAAATGATTTGCTCTTAAAAATATTAAGCGAAAGTGGTAAAACTGCCAATTCTGTTAGAGCATATAACCGTGCCTATCATATACAGGATTATTAACTCAAAACAATAAAGAAATGAACAATCCAAAGTATTATTATTCCCGTCACATGGGTAGCTATAAGTTATATAAAGACAATGGCAACGGGACGGCTACTAAAATTGATCAGAATTGGGATGAAGAAACCATACGCAAACAGTGCTACGAGTTGAACGGATGGAAATATAAACCGAAAAAGAAATAATCATGTATCTAATAAACAGAATTGTATGTGTGTCTAATGATACACGATCTGCCTACAACGTTGAATTGCAGACAGAAGATTTAGAAAAGACACGTGCTGAATTGGTCGGCATGTATCAATGTGAGAGAATTAACTTTGAATATATTGAACTAAAATAGAATGTCAAATGACAAAAGGAAATTTAGAACAAGCCTCTGAAAAATACGCAGAACAAAGAGGCGCATATGAAGCGGGTTACGGTATTGAAACAACACTGGCGTTTGAAAACGGTGCACGCTGGCAGCGAGAAGAAACGAGGCTGCATGCCGTTGAAGTATGCAAACAGATGTGCCCGTCAAAGGTTAGCCGTGGTTGTGCGAACCTACTGCATAAGAGAGAAACGAAAACGACGCGTTGCGATGGTAATTGTGCACGTGTGAAATACTTCATTAATGGACTGGATAAACAAGAGCTATGAGCCGTAATCCGATATACATAAAACTGATTAACTCTACACGCTGGAAGAAACTCCGCATGCAGAAACTAAAAGCTAACCCGGTTTGCGAAGAATGCGCCAAACGTGATGTTAGTACACTTGCAACCGAAGTACACCACATCACACCAGTTGAAAGCGTTGCAGGTGTGGCGGCAATGGAGCGATTGATGTTTAACTGGACGAATTTACAAAGTTTGTGTCACGCTTGCCACGCTGACATACACAAACGAGCGTTCAGCCACTCTAAAGAATCAATACAGGATAACAATAAAAGAGCTACACAGCGTTTTGCTGACAGATTTCTGAATGATTCTAACGGTTACAAAGCATCTTACGTTGTGATTGACGAACTGCCATAAAATCAGTGTCTTCCGAATTATTTACAATCGCTTTTCCTCGATGAGAGGGGGGGCGATTTTTTTTTGAGAGGCGGGAAGGCTTTAAACCCACTCCCCCTAGTTTTTACACGCGCGAAGTTTTTTTCAAACGGTGGGGTTCGTTGGGGGGTATTGTTTTGTTTCGTTAAGTCACGCGCTACCAAACACTAAGGTTAAAATCTTATGTGCAAAAGTGTGTGTAAAATGAGTGATTTAGACGACATCAAAAATAAAATCCGCAATGCAATGACTTCGCAAGGTACGTACATTCCTGACTTGGATTTGTGTATAGAACTTTGTGCGGGTTCTTATATGGCGTTTCGGATTGCTCTTTCTGATATATCCAAAAAGAGAATGAAGTCTTTTGTAAAAGAGAAAACGCGCGAGGAAAACACGAAACTTGTAGCACATCCGGCATTCAAAGTTCTATTTGATTCATTGGAAGTAACTCGCAAACAATTGCGTGAACTTGGTTTGACGTTACAGACACTTTCAGTTTCCGAAGATGATGAGGTTAACGATTTTATAAATGAAGTGAATGGAGCCGGGGAACAGTAAATTATTGATTGAATTAAAGCGGGCTACAGTTGTGTCATTACAAGCGATAAATGTTTATTCTTATCGTTTGGTATTAACTGACGAACGATTGAACAACTACGTTTGTGCATGTATAGATAATCCGGACAGACATAACCTATATGAACTTTTAGCTGTATCCCGCTTCTTTCACTTCCTAGACAAATATGATTTTAGAACGTCGGAAGTAAAGAAATACATAGTTTTCTATGAGAACTTAAAGTTTAGCGGTACAAAGGGGAAGACCAAATATAAGTTAACCCCTGTACAGGTATTTCAGTTCGCCAATATTTTAGGGTTCTATCATCCCGGAACTAATCGGCGGGTTATTCGTGATGTGCTTTTGTTTGTGCCGCGTAAATTCAGCAAAACAACGTCTGTCGCTTCTTTGGCGATATATGATTTGCTTTTCGGTGATGCCAATGCGCAAACGTATGTAGCTGCAAACTCATATAATCAAGCAAAGGTTTGTTTTGACGAAATACGGAACATACTAAAAGCACTAGACCCAAAGTTAAGACGGTTCACTATAAACAGGGAAATTATATATAACAGAATAAAGGGAAAAACATCATTCGCCCGGTGCTTGGCATCTAATCCCGACAAGTTAGACGGTTTGAACGCAAGTACGGTTATATTGGATGAATACTCACAGGCAGACAGCGCGGCATTGAAGAACGTTCTAACGTCCTCAATGGGCGCGCGTCTCAACCCTTTAACCGTCGTTATAACAACGGCATCTGATAAACATACAAGTCCTTTTGTCGAGATGTTAAAAGGCTATAAAGCCATCTTACGCGGAGAACTGGATAACGACGCAATATTTGCACATATATTTGAACCGGATGTAGACGACGAAGAGGGCGACCCGGAGACATGGCGAAAAGTACAACCGCATTTGGGCGTTACGGTTTATGAGGATTTTTATAAAAGTGAATATCAAAAGGCTTTGTATAGTGCGGATGATGCGTTGGAGTTTCGCACGAAATTACTTAATATTTTCGCTTCTAATAGTGCAACTACTTGGATAGAGGCGAAACAAATAGAAGAGCGGTTTAAAAAGGTTCAGATAGAAAACATAACGAGTAAACCGCCAACAATGGTAGGCGTTGATTTATCTGTGAGAGACGACTTTTCAACGGTTACATATAACCTTTATTCAGTTGATAGTAGATCGTTTCATTCTTATACAGACTATTATTTCCCGGATGGTGCATTGGAAAAGCATCCGAACTGTGAGCTATACAAAGGTTGGGTTAAAGCTGGCTACTTGAAATTGTGCAAAGGTGATATTATTGACTATCAACAGATAGTTGATGATATTTTGAAAATGGCTAACTATTTGTGTATTATGGGTATTGGGTACGATCCGTATAAGTCTGCCGAATTTGTGAACCTTTTGTCGTCTTCCGTAGGTGGTGAGGCTGATATAATTAACCCGGTGAAGCAAACATACGGCACATTTACAAGCCCGGTAGAATCGTTTGAAATTGCCATTTATAGTAATAAAATCAGTTTCGACCCGAACCCGATAACTCCTTATTGTTTTGCTAATGCTATCTTGGACGAGGATAGGAACTGCAATAAAAAGCCTATTAAAAAAACGCATAATGCAAAGATAGATTCTACTATAACCAATTTAATGACTTTTCATTTATTCAATAACTTAACATCTTAGTATATGGGACTTAAAGAATATTTTTCAAAGATAGGAAGTGCACAAAAAAGATCGGGTGAACCCGGAAAAGATGCGGTGATTAGCCCTTCTTTGCCGAAAATTCCTAATCAGCCTATCAATGTGTATAGTACTGACCAGGCAATGAAGCTTTCTGCCGCATATCGTTGCACTGCTATTCTATCCGGTACGATTGCATCTATGCCGCTATTGATTGAACGGAAGTCTAACGGGTATTTCTCATTAGACGAACAGCACGAACTTTATAGACTTCTTGACGTACAACCAAATTCACGAATGAATATTTTTGAGTTTATTAGAAATATGGTTTGTCATATAATTAATGAGGGAAACGCTTACATCGTGATAAAACGTAAATTTGGTGCTGTTAGTGAATTGGTTTTGTGCTCAAAAAATACAGTCTTTTATGATATTCTGCATGATTATTATACTATTTCAGACCCTTATAATCATCTCTATGGTAGATTTGAACCCTATGAAGTTATTCATCTTAGGAATAATTCTTTAGACGGCGGCTATACAGGTGTTAGTACTATTACGTTTGCCAGTCGCATTTTTTCAATTGCTGCAAGTGCTGACAATCAGAATCTGCGCACGTTTCAAAATGGTAGTAAAATAAAAGGGCTGGTTTCTGGAAAGAGTTTAAGCGGTGCTATTGGGACTAATACCCTAACCGACAAACAGGGGAAGGACGTAGGGGAAAGAATTGAAGAACAGTTTAACGGTGGAAGGGATATAGCTTATATATCGGGTGATATGTCTTTTCAACAACTTTCTATTAATCCTATTGATGCGCAATTACTAGGAACAAAGGAACTGTGTGTGTTAGATATTTGCCGTTTCTACGGCGTGCATCCAGACAAAGTATTTGCCGGACAGCCTACTAATTATAAAGCTTCTGAAATGAGTAACGTATCTTTCTTAACTGATACATTACAGCCTATTTTGAGGCAAATAGAAACAGAATTCCGCGCGAAACTCATAGCCACTCCCGTGGCGCATATATATCGGATAAGGTTTGATCGCGCGGCTCTTTATCAGACAGATTTAACTACGCAGATGGCGTATTATAAAGGACAGATAGAATCGGGGCTAAAAACACCTAATGAAATACGTATGATGCAAGGTGATGCGCCATTACCCGGAGGGGATGTAGCGTTTATATCGTGCAACGTCGCCCCGATTAATTCAGTTAAGATAAAGGGAGAAACTGAATATGAAAAAACGGAGATACCAAAGTTGTAGTAAAAGAGGGTAATGTAAAACGTTGATAAATGGAAATACGAAGTTTTAGCGAATTAGGTGCACCGAAAGTAACAGGGCGAACGGTTGAGGGCTACGCGGTAGTTTTTAACCATGAAAGTAAGGTGCTTTTTGATAAAGCAAACAAACGCTTTTTTATTGAAATCATTGAAGACGGGGCAATCACAGAAGAACTTTTGCGCTCATGTGATATAAAGGCTCTTTTAGAGCATAATAGGCAACGAATGTTAGCGAGATGCACCCGCGGGAGTGGTTCTCTGTCTTTAGAAATTGATAGCTACGGATTGAAATATAAGTTTGAAGCTCCTAACACTGCTGATGGTGATTACGCTATAGAGATGATAACTCGCGGAGATATTAACGGTTCTTCCTTTGAGTTTTACGCGAATGAAAAAAATGTCACTTATTCAAAAAGAGACGGGATTGTAATTCGCAAGGTTCACAAAATAGACCTGATAACGGATGTTTCGCCTGTGTCTGACCCTGCCTATACTGGCACTGATGTTACAGTTCGTAGTATTGACGACGTTATAGGCGAAACAGAAGATAAAAGCTACATACAGGAAATTAATAATTTACGAAAATTTATTTGATTATGAGAAAAGATTTTGAAAGAGTTGCAGAACTTAAAGAACAGATGCGTTCAATGTTGGATAAAGCGGAAGTCGAGAAACGTTCGCTGGATGAAAAAGAGAAGGAAACCTTTGCGGCGTTGAAGACGGAAAAGGAATTGCTTGAAATGAAATTGGAACGGCGCAACTTAGATAGAAGCAATCCGGCGTTTGTCTCTGTTAATCGTCCGGCATTGTTTGCGAATGTAGTTGATGCTATTGTGAACCGTCGTTCTTTGGATGAATACGGGGATGCAGTAAACGAAAACGGCATCAAAGTAGAACAACGCGCCGAAGTGATTACAGACGCTTCCGCTGTAGCCAACTTAACGCCTGTTGTGATTGGTGAAATTATCGAACCGCTTGAAAAAGGTTTGGTTATTGATAAACTAGGTATCAAAATGCAAAGCGGTTGTGTCGGTGAATTGACATTCCCAACATTGGCAGCAATTGAAGCTAGTATCATGGGGGAAAATGTATCCGTTACTGATACAAAACTGGATATTGGCAAGATTACAGCAACGCCGAAACGTATTTCTATTTCTGTGCCTGTATCTCGCCGCGCTATTACTCAATCCAATTTAGCGTTGCAGAATCTTGTTCTGAAACAGATGTCTTTAGGTGTTGCGCGTGTGTTGAATAAATGGATGTTTAGCGGCACAAAATTAGCGAATGCAAGTGACGGTGTATTTGTGAAAGCTGCACCGGATGCAACTTATACAGCGGCAAACGGTATTAAGTTTAAAGACGTTGTAGCTTTGGAAACTAAAGTTCTTGACGCAGGTGTTGATACTACGGACGGAACGGCGGCATATATCTGTAGTCCGAATGTTTACGGTGCTTTGAAATCGACTCCGATTGAATCGGGTTCACCGCGCATGATTATAGAAAATAATATTATGAACGGTTATCCGGTAGTAGTTACTAACTATATGGATGCTGATGCGCTTGGCTTTGGCGTGTTCTCTTATTCTGCTATCGGACAGTTCGGAGATATTGACATTGTTGTTGACCCATATACAGAGGCGAAGAAGAACAAAGTAAACTTTGTTCTGAACACTGAATGCGATATCGTTGTAGCCCGTAAAGAAGCCTTTGCCGTTCTGAAAAAGGCTGTGTAATATTTTTGTTTGATTGTTTATCAAAGGGGCAGGGCGTAATGTCCTGCCTTTATTTATTCTATACAAAGATGAATGAATACGTAACATTAGAAGAATTGAGGCAGCATTTGAACGTTGACTTTGATCATGACGACGCATATATAAGCGGTCTGATTGAACCAGTTCAGCTTGCTATAGAAGCTTACTTAAACAGACCGTTAACGGAGCTGGTTACAGACGGGAAAATAGACCGTCGTATCTGGCACGCAATAAGAATACTTGTTGCAAACTACTATGCGAACCGTGAAGATATAACATTTGCTGCTGCTAATGTTATTCCCGGTCATATTGCACTATTACTACAACCTCTTAAAAAATACACATAATGCAGGCAGGATTACTAAGAGAAATTATCCGGTTTCAGGAAAGTAGAACGCAACGTGATGAATTGGGCGGTTCTTCTGATAATTGGGTAGATGTATTTTCAAAGCGTGCTGATGTTAGGTTTGCATCCGGTAATCGGACACTGGTAAACGGCGAAGTCTTCAACCCGTTGGCGATAACTTGCAAGATAAGGTATTGCAAAGAGATACACGAAAAAATGATATTCATTTATGAAGGAAGAAAGTATAAGATCATTTCTATTAATCGCGATAGACTACAACAATGTACGATCATACAAGCGGAGTTAATCAATGAGTAATGAAATAATATCCGGGCACAGGGTTAGCGTTGATGTAGATCAAGTAAATAAGCTATTAACGCAGCTAAATGATAAGGACGCTAAAAAAGCGATAAAGTCGGCTATTCGTAAGTCTGCATTGATAATTAGGAAAGAGGCTCAAAACAGGCTGGTTTCTTCAATACCGAATGCGAACAAGTCAGTATCAAAGAAGGGCACGACTTATAAGCCATTGAAGAACGATATAAATTTAGCGGTCTACAGGGATGCAGGTGGCGCACGCATTGATTTGCTGAATAAAAGGAAAAAGGGCGCGCGTTCCTACGTTCTCCGATTCATAGAGTTTGGGACGGTAGAACGCGCTACCAAGAAAGGGGCGAATAGAGGTACTATGAAAGCTTACAACTTTTTTAGTGATGCGATTAACGCAAAGAAGAAAGAGGCAGAAGACACTTTGCAGCAAAATATATTGGATTCAATAAATAAGGTAATAAACAAGAATAAATAAAATGAGTCTATCTATCGGCGTACATATATATGAGAAGTTAACATCATCTGCAAGCCTCAAAGGACTTGTAGGTGATAAGATATTTCCGGTATCAACACAACAGGCTACAACCTTTCCTTTTATTCTATATAAAAGAAATTCACTTGTTCCTAATGTAACAAAGGATAGGTATGCTACAGGTGATAATGTGGAGGTTGAAATAGTTGTTGCTGATAGTAATTATATGCGTTCTATTACTATAGCTGAGAAAGTACGCTCATTGATCGACCGGAAATCAGGAGAATATAAAACGTTCTCTGTTGTTGATGCTGTATTGATTTCTACCGATGAATCATTTGCGGAAGATACATTTATTCAGCGACTTACATTCTCATTTGAAACTGAACCAAACATTTAAAATTAAATTATATGTCAGCAAAACAAGTATTAGGAAAAGATTTGATGTTGTTCATTGGCGGGAAAGCAATCGCGCTTGCAACATCGTGTAAATTAGGGCTATCGGCTGAAACGATTGATACACAAAGCAAAGATAGTGGAATGTGGAACGAAAAGAGTGTAAAAAAACTTGCTTGGAATTGTTCTAGTGACAACTGTTTCAGTGCGGATGAAAAGATTAACGGTTATGACGCGCTGTTTGCCTTGTTTGTTGCGGCAGAACCTATTGAAATCGCTTTCGGTATCCCAAAGAACAAAGGCAATGAAATGCCTGCCGATGGTTGGAGTTTGCCCGCAAAGCCGTACAAAGGTAAGGCTGTTATCACATCTTTGGAACTGAATGCACCTGACGGGGATAAGGCTACTTTTTCCGTATCGCTTGATGGTACAGGTGCGCTTGCGTCGGTGACAGAACCCGCGCCTGCGTCCAGTGGGTCAAGTAAGTAACTATTGTTAATCATATGGGCGGTGAAAGCCGCCTTTTTAATTTTATCCGTATGAAAAAGATTATCATTAAAGATGTAGAGTATATTTTAAAGAATATCTTAAAGAACTTCTTTGTTTACGAGGAAATAACCGGGAAAGCGTTTGTATTCGGTAAGTTGATAGATGAATACATTCTTTTTTATTGTACGTTAATTGCCAATAATGAAACCTTCTATATGCCGTTTTCGGAGTTTATAGACCTTTGCGACGCAGACCCCGGTTTGTTCAATGCCTATAAATCGTTTGTAGTTGATGAACTGACCTTACAGCAGCAAACCGCCGAAGCAGGCAATAAAAAAGGCTCAAAAAAAAAGAAAACCCGGTAAGCGTACATGAGTTATACGAGCGTGTAGTAGGTGAGGGCGGTATATCTCCCGAATACTTTTTGTATAAAATGACATTCGGAGAGATAGAAACATTTCTAGCTGGCTTCTACCGCCGTAATCGTGAGATGTGGGAACAAACGCGCATACTAGGTTATATAATAGCGCAGTCGAATAGCACGAAGAAACTGAAACAAACTGATATACTCCGTTTCCCGTGGGACAGTGAAGATATAGAAATTAAAGATACAAGCGTTTCCGATGAAGATATGAAACGCCTGCGTGAGATGGCAAAACAAATAGAAAAAATTCTTTAGGAAAATGGCTGATATAATTACTCGTTTACTTTTAGATACAAAAAACTTTGATGCTAAGTTAGATCGCTCAAAGTCCAGCGTGAATAGTTTTCAAGGCGGTATTAGCAACATGGCGAAAACAGCTGGGGCTGGCGTACTTAAATTTGCTGGTACTTTAGGTATAGCTATGGGGGCAGGTGAGGCATTTAATAGAGTTTTGAATAGTAGTCAAGAATTAGGGGATATGACCGCGCGTAATATGGCTGCTTTAAAGACTTCTGTAGATGATTTTTTTTATTCTCTCGGAAGTGGTGAATTTTCCTCTTTCCTGTCTGGACTTGGTGATATTATAGATAAAGCAAAGGATGCTCATAGCGCATTAGATCAATTGGGTAATACTAAGATTAGCCATAGTTATTTTAGTGCTGAAAATGAAAGCAAAATAGCCGGGGCGCAATATGTTGCAAAGAATAAGTTTGCACCACTGGAAGATAGAGTAAAAGCCTTTGAGGACTGGCGGGTAGGATTGGAATCACAGGGGGATATAAATAAAACATTGCAGCACGATTTAATAAAGGCTATAACTACATCCGTGGAGTCTGAAATAGGGGCGACAAAGTTAGGTGTGACTATGGATGATGTTCGTATGGCATTAAAGGTGGATGTAACTAACCCACTAAAGCGTGATGAACTAAAGAGCCAATATTCCGCAGAATACAAAGAATATCGAAAGAAGGTAAGTAAGTTAGATGCCGCTTATCAGCATTTTGATAAGAATGGAAATATAACCGATGATATAAAAGGAGAATATAGGCTTAAAACACAAACAGAAAAAGACAATGAGTTAACAAGACTTAACGAAAAATATAGAGAGGCAATAGTTATTAATGCCATGCTCAATAAGTATGAAGATGAGGAGCTAACAACCATTGCTAATATGGCTATTGAGTACAGAAAATTAGATTCTGCATTAGCTTCTACAAGTAGAGAATATAACGAAACTGCTAACGAATTTAATAACGCAAACAAGGCAGTTAAAGGCTTTACGGCTGTAGCCAGTTTGGAGGGGTATAAAGTCTATAGCGGTTCTCCTACGCCTACCGGAATAAAGCCTACAAAGCCAGCTCCTGCAGGTTCTATTGCTATATTGAACGAACAGATTACGACTAAAAATAAAGAGCTTTTAAACGCTACAACCGTGCAGGCGCGTGCAGAGATACAGAAAACGATTGATGAACTTGAAGCGCGGAAGATAAGTTTAAATATAGCAACGGAGAAAGAAGTATTTAGGGATAAGTACGGGGAAAATAAATTGGATGCGACAAAAGCACAAAAACAGTTCTCGGAGTATATTAATGTAGACAAGGAAATTTCGGCTAAGAGTAAGGAACTGACAAACGCAACTACTGAGCAAGCGCGTGTTGCTGTACAGAAAACAATTAGCGAGCTTGAAGAAAAGAAGATCAGGTTAAAAGTTTCGATAGAAAAGGAGATTCAGACAAATAGCGTAGATTCTAAAACTAAAAAAGATTTTACTGAATATATTTCTGTAGAAGAAGATATCGCAAAACAGAATACACAGCTAATAAATTCTACGACGGAACAGGCACGTACTGCCGTGCAAAGTACCATTAATGAGCTTGAAGCGCGGAAAATTCAGATTAGCGCAAATATCAGTTTGAAACCTGATTTGTCGTCTGAAATGGTGGGCGTATTGAATAATGGCAGTATAGACAGGAAGGGAAAGCAGGTAACTAAGGGTTCTAATGCTACTGATATATCTAAAATCAAACTTCCTAAGTATGAACCCATCTTTAAAAAGGAAGATATAGACTTGAATAACGATTTCGCTGATTCACTTTCCGGGATTGGTGATATGATGGGTAGTTTATCTAGTCTATTTGATGAAAATACAGCTTCGGCTTTGCAATGGGGAAGTACACTTTTGATGGCTATTGCGCAGGCTACTCCGGCTATTCTTGGAATGATGGGGGTAAAGGAACAGGATACAGCAACTACAAATGCGAACACAACAGCGGAAGTTGCAAACGCAGGTGCTAAGGCTATGTCAGCTCATTCCGGTATCCCATTTGTTGGTATTGCGCTAGGACTTGCTGGGGTTGCCGCAATTATTGCAGCTATGTCAAGTATGCCACATTTCGCAACAGGCGGTATCGTTCCCGGTACATCGTTTACAGGCGATAAAGTTCCAGCCTTATTAAATAGTGGTGAAATGATTTTGAACGGAGCACAACAGGGAAATTTGTTCAAAATATTAAATGGTGGTATGTATGATTCTTTGTCTCGGACTATTTCACCATTACCCGAAAATAGCGAAATACGGTTATCTAGCAACATTACAGTAAGGGGAGATACTTTGTATTTGGCATTAAATAATTATATGAAACGGACAGGAAAAAAACTATGAACTACGAAACTATCTATATAATACCTTTTACGTCGATAGACGGGTGTAAATATGAGGTCGAAATACAAAAAGACGGTTATACTGGGGATGTCGTTTGTTTAACGGCATCTGGTGACGAACCTTTCACAGTTTCTATTGATGATGAAAGGTTTATATATACGCCTACGCGTTTATCAACTGCAACAATAAGGATAGCAGGGAGCGACTATTTGCAGCAGCTTTTTTCTGTTAATTATCAGCAATATCGTGTAACTTTATTACGTGATGGTGTTCCGGTTTGGTGTGGCTTTACTAAACCGGAATTATACACGCAAGATTATACATCTGAAACATTTGTGCTTGAAATAGAATGTATTTCGGCGATGTCGGTATTAGAATTTATAGACTATACGATTGAAGGGGAAAGTAAAGAATTTGTTTCTATATGGCGTTTATTACAACGATGCATTTCTACGGCTGCAGGACGGTATAATTCAGTTTATATCCCGCATGTTTACTCATCTAGTAAAGAGGCTTATTCTGTTTCTGAAAATGTTCTAGCTGAGATGACGATAAGTGAGCAGAACTTTTTCGATGAAGATGATAAACCGATGAAATTAAAAGAAGTATTAGAAGAAATCTGCAAATTTCTTAATTGGACATGCGTAGACTGGAAAGGCGATCTTTATTTTGTTGATATAGACCATTCGGGCATCTATCATAAATATGATATAACATTGTTAACTAAAGCCGATGTTAGCATAAATACGTTTTTAGTTCAGAATATAGGTTTTGCAGGTTCTGAACATTCCTTAGATATTCTTCCGGGTTATAATAAGGTATCCGTGAAATGCAGTAATTATCCGGTAGGGCAGATATTCCCAGATGAAGATTTAGATAAACTCAAACTTTATACTTCGCAAGATAAACAATCGGGTGATAAAGTAACTGCTAAACGTTTTTACTATCCAGATGCATACCGTTTGTTTCATTACTCACCACAAGGAGCGGCTTTGTCTGATGAACAGTTTGAGACGTATAAAAATAACCCGGACTCTTTAATGGGAGGTATGATAATAAAACGGTGCGAATATAAAATAGTAAACGGAGAACCTAATATCTCTAATTATAATTGGGAGAATTTGATACAAGTTCGTAGAGGAACCCAAAAAATAGGAAGTAATTATACTTGGCTTTCACGTGTCCCTATATTAACATTTAAAAGTCAATTACCTGTAGCAGCTTATTTAGATGGTGCCGTAGCGATTAGCTGTTCTGTACAAGTTACAGAGAATGACGATTTGTCAACCGATGATAAGAAACGAAATGGCTATGTACGTGCATGGTGTGAATTTTCAATAGGTGATTATTACTACAATGGAAGTGAATTTGTAAATAACTCAAGAAAAGAACTTTTTGAAATAAAATTTCCATTAGCTGATATAGCAGGAGGCGGTTTTGCATCTATTGAGAATACTAAAAAACTATCTCAACCCTATGACGGTTTAACAGGTTATGTAATTGAATTACCTAAAGGAAAGCCTTTGACTGGTGAGGTAAGATTCTGTATGTATCCATTACAGCCACAACCGGGAAATTACACACAATTTTTTGCAGGAGTAGGATATTATATCAAAGATTTAAAGATGGAATATAAACGAAGAAATGACCTAGACGACTTAACGGATAATTCAGATCGTACTTATGAAAACGTTCTGAATGAAAACTACATAAATGAACTGGATGAGATTGAATTTAAAATATCATCGTATAACAATGACGGGACATGCTACAGCAAAGTAATGTTAGGGAACGATTATTTAAGAGATAACTTATACAACTGTCTTCTTGATAAAAATATACGCCCAGAAGAACTATTAATTACGCGGTGTATCAATCAATATAAAGCAACCAAAATAGGATTAACACAGATAATCAAGAACGTATATGATATAACACCATTAACACGCTTAACAGACAGGTTTATGATAGGTAAAGTGTTTGTTATCGCTGGTGGTGACATTGATTATTACGCAAACAGTTTTAGATGTAAAATGATAGAGTTGCAATGATTGAAATAAAAACAAAAACAATGCCTGCAACGCCCCGATCAAAAAAATATCCGGTTGGGGCTTCTGTTCTTCATACAGGTGGCGGTACTACTATAATGCAAGGTGGCGGTGGTGGTGAAAGTGTTGATATCGTTAAAAGAGATGATATTAGGTCTTTCACAGATGCTAATGTTTTGTCATCGCTCCGTGCGTTGGCTGAGTTTATTAGCAAGAAAGATGATAGTGATATTTTGGCTATTATAAACTATCTCAATGGGTTAAAAATCAAAGGAAATAAAGTAGATCGTTTGCTTTTGAAAGATACAGATGCAGGTGTAATAGCTGATACAGATATGATGTCGGCATTGCGTGTATTATCTGAAATTTCGGCAAACAATGAAGTTTTAGAAGACAAGTTTCTATCAAAACTCAACCCGGACGAAACGAAGCATCTTTTAAAACTGTTAGGTGGTTTATATGTAGAAAAAGGGATTCAGACCGATACTTTAGAAGCTACAGGTGGTGTATCAGCTCAGAGTGTAGATGTTACGGAAACTGTTTCAAGTAAAAATGTTACGGCTTCTGAAAATATCTCAGGTGTGAATATCTCAGCTACTGGAAATGTATCAGCTCAGAGTGTAGATGTTACGGAAACTGTTTCAAGTAAAAATGTTACGGCTTCTGAAAATATCTCAGGTGTGAATATCTCAGCTACTGGAAATGTATCAGCTCAGAGTGTAGATGCTACGGGTACGGTGTCGGCAAATATGATAGATGCTACTGAAACTATATCTGGTAGGAACGTATTAGCTTCTGAAAGTGTAGCGGGCGAAAATATCACTGCCTCTAATACTGCATCCGGCAAGAATGTTACCGCGAAAGAAACTGTATCCGGCAAGAATGTAACAGCATCGCAAAAGGTTACTACGCTTAACTTACTTGTACAGTCTTTGGCTAACGTGTACGATTTGAACGTGTCGCACGTTGCTACTTTGTTCCAGACCGTTGTAAAAGACTATATCAGTTCAGAACTGTACACTCCTGGATTAACAGGCAGTGGCATGAAACTGTATAAGGCTGTGTCGGGTGACTGGAACTTAGAACTAGATAATATAACGGTTCGTAAGGCTATGACTATCTTTGAGCTTATCATCTCAAAGATACGTGCGGTTAATGGTGGACTGGTTATTTCTCCTGCGAATGGAAAGGTTAAGTCTGTTCTTCTTACAAATGGTATTTACCGCCTTGAAATAGAGGGAGACATGATGTTTGTAGCTGACGACCTTGTACGTTGTCAGACATTTGCTAAGACAGGGGCTAGATATTATTGGGTGCGCATTACTTCTGTGTCCGGGCAATATATTTTTATAAATAAGACTGAGTTCGCTTCATCCGTTCCGGCTATTGGTGACGACCTTATACAGTTTGGTAATAAGACGAATACCGCGCGGCAAGGTGTTCTATATCTGACCGCTTCCGAAGATGGCAAGCCTCGTTTTTCTGTGTTGAATGGCGTTAACTCCACAGACTTGACAGGTAAAACAAAGGTTATTCTTGGTTGTCTCGATGGCATTACTGACACTGCGTTTTCTGCCGATTCTCAACCGTCCGGCTATGGTCTGTATAGTGAAAATGTTTTTTTGAAAGGTATCTTTGTTCTTAAATCGGGCAAGAAGATAGAAGAATTTATTAATGATGGCATTGCCTCCGTTCAGGTCGGCGGGCGTAATCTGCTTGCTAATTCTGATTTTTCTGAAAATTCCTTGTCTAAATGGATGGGTTCACAAGATAAGAATTACACCTTATCTATTGAAAACTCTGAATTAAAAATAGTTGGGCTGCAAGGCAGAACATCCGCGGAGTTAAATAATTCTTGGAATACTGCTTGGTACGTTGCGCCTTATTCGTTCAATGCAGCCGGTGATTACACTATATCGTTTGACGCTTATGCTTTGAAAGCGTGTACATTGTACTTTAGAGCTAATTATTATACATATCCAACGTATGGCGGCTCTGTTCAAATTGGTACAGAGAAAAAGAGGTACAGTGTCGTATTCAAGAATAATACAAATGAAAATTCCCGTCTGTTGGGGTTTGTGTTCAGTGTTGCTACTACTCTTTATCTCGATAACGTTAAACTGGAATTAGGCAATAAAGCTACTGATTGGACGCCTGCGCCGGAAGATGTTGATACACGTATTACCAATGTAGAAACACAGTTTGAAATCCGTGAAGGTGTTATCAGTTCAAAGGTAACAGAAGCTACTACCGCGGCAACCAATGCAAAGAAGAGTGAAACATCTGCGTCTGGTAGTGCATCTACTGCGACAACAAAGGCTACTGCCGCAGCTTCTTCCGCTACATCTGCATCCGGTTCAGCATCAACCGCAACGACGAAAGCCAACGCTGCTGCTTCATCCGCTACCGCCGCATCCGGTAGCGCAACAACTGCGGGGCAAAAAGCTACCGCTGCGGCAAACAGTGCTACCGCCGCACAAAAAGCCGCTGAAAGTGCTGAAACCATACTGGAAGAAGTAACCACAAAGGAAAGTAGCATAACTCAGACAGCCGGGCAAATTGCAACGAAAGTGACGGAAGTAAACAAGAAGGTCACAGAGGCAACAACTGCGGCAACTACAGCCACAACGAAAGCAACTGCGGCTTCTTCTTCTGCCACTGCCGCCGCTGGCTCTGCAACTACGGCAACAACTAAAGCAACCGCCGCCGCCAACTCAGCTACAACTGCCGGGACAAAAGCCACTGCCGCGGCTAATAGTGCTACCGCTGCTGCTGGCTCTGCCACAAATGCAAAAAGTTCAGCTGATAGTGCAGCTGCCAAGTTGACTACCATAACAGAGAAGGAAAGTAGTATTAATCAAACAGCCTCACAGATTTCGACAAAAGTAACGGAAGTAACTAAAAAGGCTACAGAGGCGGCAACGTCTGCCACTAACGCCGCTACATCTGCTACTACAGCCGGGACTAAAGCCACTGCTGCGGCTAATAGTGCTACAGCTGCCGCTGGCTCTGCGACGAATGCTAAAAACTCTGCTGACAGTGCGGCGGCTAAGTTGACTACGATCACTCAGAAAGAAAGTAGCATCAATCAGACTGCTAGTAGTATTACCACTAAGGTTACAGAAGTCAATACCAAAGCCTCGCAAGCGGCAACGTCTGCCACTAATGCCGCGAACTCAGCTAGTACAGCCGGAACAAAAGCTACTGCCGCCGCCAATAGTGCGGAGTTGGCGTTGGCAATGTCTAAAGGTAAGATGATTTATCGCGACCCGTCGTTTAAATCCGGTTCAAATAGTTGTTCTGTTTATAATAATTCCGGCAACGGCAATGTAACCGTTACGCGTGTCTCCGGTATTTCCGGTAATCCTAATAGTTCCGGTTACTGTCTTAAAGTGAAGACAACAGGAACTGCCTCACCTGATCGGGGTGGCTTTTACTGGGGAGCAACTGCGAAAGCCAATCGGGTGTTAATCGTTCGTCTTATTGCTAATATTCCTACGGGATACACCTTAAAGTTTACAACAAATGCTCTTGGTACAGGGGCTTCGCATAAGTGGCTTACTGCCTATGCAGGGACTGGCAAATGGGAAGAATACGCCTATAAAATTGTATGCGGCGCATCCGGTACATTCTCCAATACAGGTTACTTTTATCTTTCAGGAGGTAGTACACCGACTTCCGCCGCACCTTTGGAATGGCATATCTGTTATGCTACGATATTCGATGTAACCGACGCGGAGATAGATTATATCTCTGATGCCGCCGCGAAATACACTACCAAAACAGAGCATACAAGTAGTATCACGCAGTTAAGCAATAGCATTGAGCTGAAAGTTGCTAAGACTGATTTCAATGCGTTGGGTACGCGCGTTTCTTCGGCTGAAACGACTATTAAACAGCATACTGATCAGATAGCACTGAAAGCAGCTAAAACGGATGTAACCGCATTGGGCACACGCATGTCAGCCGCCGAAGCTAAGATAACGCCGGACGCTATTAAGTTGACGGTTAAAAGCCAGACTGAAACTATAGCGGGCAATGCAGCAAACGCTGTACAGGTTGGTGGGCGTAATTTGCTTACGGGAAGTGACTTTAAAACCCTGAACAGTACGTATTATTATTCGGGGAATGCTAATACCTATACGTTGTCGTTAGATAATGGGATGCTGAAAGTAGTAGGGAAAGCTGTAGGAAGTTCTAGCCTTTATACAATCGTAAAACAACTATTCCATAATGAAAGTGAAGATTACGTTTTTAGTTTTGATGCTTATGCACTGGCAGAAACGACAATTAGTGCTCGCTTTGGCTATGGTACTGTCCAGAGTGGTGGTACTGCACTAATCGGTACGACAAAGAAGCGTTATTCTTTAAAGCTAAAGGGCGTTTATAATAGTGATACTTATAGTTTATTTCTCTTTTGGTTTGATAAGATTACAACTGTATGGTTTGATAACATGAAGTTGGAAAAGGGAAATAAAGCCACTGATTGGACACCTGCACCGGAAGACGTTGCAACCGATGCACAGAGTAAAGCCGATGCCGCTAAACAGGCTGCTATAACTGACGCTGCCGGGAAGTATACAACAAAGACAGAGCATTCCAGTAGCATAACCCAACTAAACAACAGTATCGCGCTAAAGGTGGCTAAGACTGACTTTAATGCACTTGGCACTCGTGTAGGCTCTGCCGAAACAACGATAAAGCAACACACCGACCAAATAGCATTAAAGGCGGCTAAGACAGATGTAACGGCATTAGGAACAAGGGTTTCCGCAGCGGAGGCGAAAATAACACCTGATGCCATAAAATTAACTGTCAAGTCTCAGACTGAAACGATTGCCGCTAATGCTGCGAAGCGTACTGAGGTTTGGGTAGACGCTACGGCGTTGGATGCTAGTAAATATTATCCGGTAACGATAGCACTTGCTACTGCCATCCCAATGTACACAATAACAATTGCCCGTAGCTTAAACGCGAGCTACGGTAAACCGTCTTGGAGTACACATGCAAACGGTTTTTCCGTTGTCTGTAAATGGACAACAAACGCAAATGGTTGGGGTGCTATTCCCATCCAGCGCACGATATTAGATTATATGTATAATACTGCTAATGTTGTGCCTGTAGGCAGTATTGGACAGATGACTAATAGTAGCTGCGAGTATGCTTATGTACGTGGCGGCTCTAAATATCGTGTAACGGTGGAAGGTGCAACGGGGGTAAGTATAGCCCTACGAACCGCTGCATATACAGCAAGTAGTCAGACTATTAATATTCTTACTTCTGTCATAACGCCTGTACCGGACAAGAAAGCAACAGACACACGTATTACCAATGTAGAAACACAGTTTGAAATCCGTGAAGGTGTTATTAGTACAAAGGTAACAGAAGCTACTACCGCTGCAACCAATGCAAAGAAGAGTGAGACGGCTGCGTCTGGTAGTGCATCTACTGCGACAACAAAGGCTACTGCCGCTGCCTCTTCCGCTACGAGTGCATCTAGTTCAGCCAGTACAGCAACAACAAAAGCGAATGCTGCGGCTTCATCCGCTACCGCCGCATCCGGTAGCGCAACAACTGCGGGGCAAAAAGCTACCGCTGCGGCAAACAGTGCTACCGCCGCACAAAAAGCCGCTGAAAGTGCTGAAACCATACTGGAAGAAGTAACCACAAAGGAAAGTAGCATAACTCAGACAGCCGGGCAAATTGCAACGAAAGTGACGGAAGTAAACAAGAAGGTCACAGAGGCAACAACTGCGGCAACTACAGCCACAACGAAAGCAACTGCGGCTTCTTCTTCTGCCACTGCCGCCGCTGGCTCTGCAACTACGGCAACAACTAAAGCAACCGCCGCCGCCAACTCTGCTACAACTGCCGGGACAAAAGCCACTGCCGCGGCTAATAGCGCAACCGCTGCTGCAACTTCGGCTACAAACGCCAAAAGTTCAGCTGATACCGCCGCCGCTAAGCTGACTACAATCACTCAGAAAGAAAGTAGTATTAATCAGACAGCTAGTAGTATTACCACTAAAGTAACGGAGGTTACAACGAAAGCAACACAAGCGGCTACATCCGCAGCCAATGCTAAAACAAGCGAGACAAACGCCGGAACAAAGGCTACTGCCGCCGCAAACTCTGCGACGACTGCCGGAACAAAGGCGACCGCTGCCGCAAACAGTGCTACGGCTGCCGCTAGCTCAGCAACTTCGGCTGCCGCTTCGTTAACCTCTGTTACGACCAAACAGAGTGAAATAAACGCTAAAGCCGATCAGATTACTTTAAAGGTGACTGAGGTAACGACAAAGACAACACAGGCTACTAATGCGGCTGAATTGGCTACTGCAATGTCTAAAGGTAAGATGTTATATCGTGATCCGACGTTTAAGGATGGAAAGTACAACGGTACAACTGTATATTTACCTACCGGAGTAACTCGAAGCTATGTTGCAGTTACCGGATGCCCTAACCCGGATGCAAAGGCAATGAAATTCGTTGCCACGCAATTCTACACCGCAACAGATAAGCGTATAGGTGGTTTTCTTTTCGGTAATAAATCCCGCGCTAATGCTGTGTTTGTTGTGCGTATTATCGCTAATATTCCGACCGCGCGTAATTTGAATGTTTACCACAATAGTTACGGAACAGGTGGAACGACAAAATGGCTGACCTCAACGGCTGGTGCTGGCAAATGGCAAGAATATGCTTGCAAAATCACTTGTGGCGCATCCGGTACATTTAGTGGTTTAAATCATTTTGCCTTAACTGGCGGTGCAGCCCCGACCACCGCCGCACCTGTTACTTGGTATGTGGCTTATGCTACGGTGTTCGACGTTACAGATGTTGACGATACGCCATCACGCGAGGAAATTAAATCCGGCATGACAATAACAGCCGGAGGCATTTCTATTTTTGGAAAGGAATTATCATTAGCTGGGAAAGTTACCTTTTCTTCTTTGGATAGTGCTGCGCAAAGCACTATCAACGGAAAGGCTACCTCGGCGCAAGTAGCTACAGCAAAAAACGAGGCTATTAGTGCGGCTGCTACCGATGCTACAACAAAGGCAAACAATGCAAAAAGTGCAGCTATCTCAGCCGCTGCTACAGACGCAACAACCAAAGCCAATAACGCACTAACTAATGCTCGTAATGATGTAGCGGTCAAACTTGGATATGCTAGCTATACGGAAATGGTAAATCAAGCTACTGCAAAGAATACTATAATCAACGGTGGGTATATTCGTACAAGTTTAATAGATGCTGATGCGCTGATAACAGGAAGTTTATTAGCTACCAAAATCGCAGCTACTGAAATAACAACAGGAAAGCTAACAGTAACGACGGGTGCTAAAATTGGCGGTTGGAATGTAGAAGGTAATTCTCTTTCTATAAAAAGTGCTGCGTCTGCTAAGATACTTGTAGAACCGAGTGGAACACGTTTTTTAAGAATTAACGATAATGCTACTGAATTGTTAGGTATTCGGGCTGATGGCGTTACAGGTATCGGTATATATACTCAAAATGTATCAGGTACATGCTTGAGTATGATAGCTCAGACAGGAGGAACAGCTGTTGAAAGTTATGGTAGTCATACCTTCGGGCAACGTCCCGGTGAAGTTTGGAATGCACCGGGTGTATTGCGGGCTGCGAGAATTAACGCCGATGGCGGTACAGATCGTGTCTGGGGAAATGGTACTCCAAACTTTTATACATATAGGTCTTCGAATGGTATATATGTAATTACTCATAATTTGGGTCACACCGATTATATGCCTTTTGTAACCATGGTAAGTGACTGGAACTTTCTTTATACGCCTGAAATTTATGATAATTATTTTATTGTAAAAATGCAATCAAACAAAGGCTCATGGGAAAACGACTACTTTAATGTCATGATTGTCGGACGAAATAGATTTTAAATTAAAAATACAGTTATGAAAATTGATTTTAGAAACATTCAAGTGAAGGACATCAAGGGTACTATTATTCCCCTCGATGTCAGCAAAGAACTAGGTAACGCCATCTATGGCAAAACTGCCGATATTGGCGAACTGGAATTAGCGCGTGATATCTACAAAAACGGCGAGGTTGATGTAGATGCCGCAAACGCTGGTATTATTGTAAAGTATGTGCGTGAAGGCTTTCTGGCATTTGTGCAGGAAGCCGTTTGCCCGCTGCTGGAAAACATTATTAACCCTAAAAAATAAAAGATTATGAAATTAGTAAAAATGAATGAGAGTGTAAATCGTAGTTTTAGCGGTAAAACTGCAACAGAAGAACTTGTTAGCGTAGGTTATGATATTGTTGAAAACGATTCGGTTGTAGGCTCTGCAAATATATCACAGGGAGGGTATCTTTCCGTAAATGTTCAAATGTCTGGGACAATGGACGAAATCAAAGCAAAGATAGAGGCATTGTTCGCGTAATTAAAAAACGGCAAAACTATGTATTATTTGAAAAATCTATTAATTGGGCTGGCTACTTCTGTAGCCGCCTATCTTAACCCGATCAGCGGTGATATTAAAAGTCTTATCGCACTGTTTGCGGTTAACTTCTTATTCGGCTTACTGGCTGGATTGCTAGTTCATAACGAAAGTTTCAGCTTTAAAAAGGCATTTCGGTGTATTCTTGAAGCAATGGCGTTCTTTGTGATGGTATGTGCTATCTATTACATTGGAGAACAGAAAGGAAACCCGGAAGGCTCGTTGCAGTGTGTTTCGTTTGTGACTTATTCGGTGTTCTACTTCTATGGAGTGAATATATTGCGAAACTGGAAACAACTTTGTACAAAAGGGAGTGCTACGTATAAGTGCGTGTCGTTTATCTATTATGTTGTTTCAGTCGAATTTATAAAGAATGTCCCGTTTCTAAATGACTATCAAAAAATAAAGATTAATCAATAAGTAAAGTAACATGAAGTATTTCACGATTTCGGAACTGTGCCATAGTGACACAGCTAATAAATATTTGATTGATAACAGGTGCAAGAAAGAACATGTCGAAAATTTGACGGCATTAGTGAATAACGTTTTAGACCCACTTCGTGAGGCATACGGTAAACCCATTATTGTTAATAGTGGCTTTCGCTGTCCGGCTCTCAATAAGAAAGTAAAAGGTGCGAGCAATAGCGATCACCTGCGCGGGATGGCGGCTGATATTTCCGGCGGAAATCAAAAGGAGAATAGACGCTTATTCTACCTCATTCAAGAACTAGGCTTACCTTTTAAACAACTAATCGACGAAAAGGGGTTCGCATGGGTACATGTCAGTTATGATGAAAATAACTTGAAAAAACAAATCTTAGCACTATGAAGAACGTTCTACCATACATTATAATAATCAGTCTTTCCTGTATCATCTTGTTAGATAACCTTAGGGAGAATCATAGTGCATTAACGAGGGAAGTTATTTGCGATACTGTTTTCTCAATAGATACAGTCTTTTACCCTGTTCCGGTTGCAAGTAGCGAAACCATTATAGACTCTGTGCCTTATCCTATTTTTCTGCCGGGTGACACAGTTCACGATACCGTCTTTATCTATATACCTATTTCTCAGAAAGTATATAAAGATAGTCTTTATACGGCGTGGGTGTCCGGGTATCAGGCTAAACTGGATAGCATAGAAGTATATCAGAAAACGCAAACTATCTATATTCGGGACAAATTGAAACGTAAAAGGTTCGGGGTAGGGGTGCAGGTTGGTTACGGCTATCCGTGCGGGATGTATGCGGGTATTGGCGTTAGTTACAACTTATTTAGCTGGTGAATATCTGCCTCGACTTGTAAAGGTCGGGGCTTTTTTTGTCGAATAAAAAACCCCGTAGCGGCTCAACTACGGGGCGGTGTCAATTTAAAACGCATTATGAAATGCGAATTGAGCCTAATTTCTTACTTAAATCATTTAAAGCGTGATTTAATTTTTCTTTTTCTTCTTTGGAAAATTCGCTAGGTCTGCCATTAACAATACATCCGTTGATTTTGTTGTTTAGCCATTGCTTAGATTTGCCAAAATAGTTTTTCGCTATATATGATAGAGAAATGAAGCCGCTTACGTCTGCAATTTGTTGGCGAACTGTTAGTTCATTTTTTACTTGATCTAGCTCATTCCCTATTTCTTCGTAACATTGTAGCACGAAATCAGCTATTATATTCCCGTCTTCTTCTGATGGGTAAAGTGCGTTTATTTCATCTACTTTCTTCTGAAATTCCCCCATTTTATTGGGATTATCAGATGTCATAATCCGTTTTAGAATCTCTAAATCTTTTTGCAAAGTACTCATATCTTTTTGTTTTTTTAATTCTCCCCCGAAGGGGAGAACTGTTACTACTTTTTCTTTTCCAGCTTTTTTAATGCTTCTTCAATCGTTGCAATGTCTTTTTCTAGCTGTCTTTTACGGTCGAGAACTGCATTCATTTTGCTTTCACTAATTTGCCGACCGCTATTGAAGATGTATTCCAGCATTTTCATTTCTGCCTTTTTCTTCATTAGTAAGTCGAGAAAGAACTCTTTTTCGTTCATAATGTATTCGTTTTAAATTGACTCTACAAAGATAATATACTTTTGTATATTATGCAAGTTTTTAAGTGATTATTTTTCTTTTATACCTTATTATATATTATATCACCATCATTTGCATTTGATTCCGTAGATTTATAAAGTCTTCAAAAATCTTTGGTTGTTTGGTGTATTCTATGACGCGTTTTATCGCTGCATCCGCTTGTGACTGCTTAACTTTCACATAAGAGTTAATAGTTATGTTTGTCTTAATAGAATGTCCTAGGCAATATTCTATAATTGGGTAGGGTATCGCAATTTCAGATGCAAACTGCGCAAATGTTTTACGAGCAGAGTAGAATGTGAGATTGCTTTTAATATTTAACTCTTTAGCCAACAGCTTTAGGCAGCTATTGATATAACAACACATGTTTGTATAGGTATAATTATAGCCTAGGTCTAAACGTCCGTTTTTCCCTATATACTTATCTATAATATATCTTGCTTCTGGCTGAATGGTTATTCTGGTTATCCGGTCTTTTCTCTTATGTGCACCGCTTTTCTGTCTGATATAGTTTATTTCTTTTTGACTAAAGTCTATCTGTACGATATCGGCAAGGTTTGTACCACCTATATAAAAAGAGAGTAGAAACATATCTTTTGCAAGCGTTAATCTTTTGCTGTTGCCTGTATTGGCTTCTACTATCTTAATAAAGTCTGCAATACTTATATCATAATCTTTGGGTTCAGAGGATGGTAGTTTGGTGTATGCAAACGGATGTTTTTCACATTTTATAAGTCCGTATTTTATAGCTTCGTTGACTCTTGCCTTAATATGACAGAGCCTTATTTGTCTATTTCCGTCGCTATAACCCTTACGTTTCATATAGGCGTCGAAGTGTTCAATAGTGATATGATTCATTATGACGAATGGAACTTCGCCCTCAGCAAGTAAGAAGATGCGCAATGTTTCTCTGTGCATTTTGGCATAGTTATCCCTTCCGTCTCTTTCAAATTCTGAAATCTTATTTCTAAAAAAGTCCGTGAATGTAGTAGCATTTTGCGCAACTTTATCGACTTGTGTGATTATCTGTTTTAATTGCGTTGCGGTGTATGTGTCGTAGTTATCTACGTCTTTCACGCGTTCATTGTATTTCTTTAATTCAAAAGATAGTCTTTTGTTCATCATTGCAGCATCGTTACGAGCTACGATTTTATTTTCATACCATTGGCATAGGTCGGGTATTTCATACCCTGTTTTAATGTATGCCTTTTCTTTCTTTGCTGCAATACGTACAAAGATAGGGTACATTCCATTTGCAGTTTTTTTTGCTGCTAATACTGTTAATGATAATTTTGCCATAACTATTAAGTTTTGCGACACCCTTTTGGGACACCCTTTTTGCTTCATGGGTGAAAACAGCGTCGTTTTTTTTAATAGCTTTAGGCTATTTGAAGAGATGAAAAAAGACTGATATTCAGTTAATTAAATATCAGTCTTTAATGAGCCGCTAGCCAGACTTGAACTGGCGACCTACGCGTTACGAATGCGTTGCTCTACCAACTGAGCTATAGCGGCAGTGACTTTTCATTTACGGGGTGCAAAATTACATCTTTCTTTGAAATTACGAAAAGAAAAAGGTTTTTTTTTGAAAAAATCTTTCTTAAAATGGTTTTCTATATTTGCTCTGTCATTTTTCCTTCTAAAATAATTGTTTTATCAATATAAAAAATACATCTTTGCAAATCTTACTGTCAACCTAAAATCTGACAATAAATATGAATTTGAAGATATATTATAAGAATCTTTCATCCCGTATTGCCTCCAAGTGGACTATATTGGCAATTGATATTTGTTTGATAATGATTTCCATGCTTTTAGCATGTATCCTTCAACTCGGGGTGTCTTCTATAATATATAAGATGTCATTGTATGTATGGATGATTTTTTTCTCTTTGTTTTGTAATCTGTGTTTCTTTTCTGTCTTTCATACATATGTTGGAGTTATTCGTTTTTCTTCGTTTGTGGATATCTATAGAGTGTTTATATCTCTTACATTAAGCTATGGAGTACTGGGGGTAGGAAATTTTTGCTGGTCAGCTTTTGGTTTGGGAGAAACATTACCCAGTGGAATAATTTTTATAGCATATATTCTTAACTTCATATTCATGGCATGTCTGCGCATTTTGGTGAAAATGTTACATGAAGCCTTGTCTTTTGATATTCGGCATTGTGTGAATGTGTTTATTTATGGTTTTCGTGGAACTGGAGTGAATATAGCAAAATCTATGCGTGTAAGTAGGAATAATCATTATCGTGTGTGTGGTTTTATTTCTGATGAGCCGTGGATGATAGGCAAACACACTATGGGATGTAGGGTATATGCTAATGATAAGATGTTATTTGAACACTTAAAAAGGAAGAATGTGCGTACGATTATTGCTTCACCTGATAAATTGGTGGATTTGGAACAGTCTGGTATAGTAGCACAAATGTTAGCTCAGGATATCCATGTGATGACAGTGCCTCCCTTGAGCGATTGTTTGGATGATGGAATTATAAAAGATATCCATATAGAAGATTGGCTTCGTCGTGAACCAATTCAGGTTGATATCCGTAAGATAGCGGCTTATGTTGAGGGACATCGAATATTGATAACCGGTGCTGCTGGTACTGTAGGGCAGGAAATCGTTCGCCAGTTGGCGGCGCTAAATCCATATCAGTTGATATTGGTTGATCAGGCTGAATCTCCTTTGTACGATATTCAATTGGAATTGTCTGACCATTGGAAGAATCTCGAAGTACGGGTATTAGTAGCAGATGTTACAAATTATACTCGTATGGAGGCTATTTTCAGAGAGTGTATGCCGCAGTTAGTCTTTCATGCTGCAGCATATAAACACGTTGCCATGCTTGAAGATTATGCTTCTGAAGCTATACAGGTGAATATTTTAGGAACAAAGACTGTTGCGGATTTGTCTGTAAAATACAAAATTAAAAAATGTATGATAATTTCTACAGATCATGCTTTCTGTCCGGTGCATGCTATGGGGTATAGTAAATGTTTGGCTGAAATGTATGTACAGGGATTATCTAGCAAAGTAGTGCAGGAAAATAGTCTTACTAAATTATTTGTAGTTCGCTTCAGTGATGTATATCCTGATGCCCCTCGCAGTTTAATGACTGTATCGGAAGCTTGTCAGTTGATATTGGAAACGGGGAATTTGGGTGAGAATGGTGAAATCTATGTGTTTGAAGATGATGCAGTAGAAGATACACTGCCCACCAGCTATGAAAAAATAAGGAAAAGCAAAGGGTATTTCATTGATTATACTATGATTTGCGAGCAAATTAATACTTTAACGGAAAATAATTGCATGCAGGATTCAGCAGTAATAATTAACAAAATGAAAAAAATAATCTCATATTTTTCTGAGTCTTGTGCGGATGCCTGAACGGCTGAATGGAGTTTTTAATTCTTTTTCCGAAATTTCGATGTAAAATAAATGGGCGTTCTGAAATAATGTGCTACCTTTGTGCCCGATTTATATTTAACTGTAGGAATTTTAAAGATTAATCAAATATCTTATGCGTAGATTAATAGCACTATTCTTTTCAATCTTCATCCTCGTAGGGGGCGTTATGGCCCAGCAAATGTCGGATGATCAGGTGGTTCAATATGTGAAAGAAGCACAGAGAACTGGCAAATCGCAAAAGCAAATGACTACTGAGCTATTGCGTAGAGGAGTAACCAAAGAACAGGTTGCTCGTATACAAAAAAAATATGCCGAGCATAGTACTGCTGCAGATGGAGTAGAAAACAAACCCTCTCAACTTCGTGAACGTACTTCTTTAATGACAGACGGGAAAGCTATTAGAGGTACTTCTTATGAAGAAGCAGAATTAGAAGAACAGAAAGAAATAATTGATTTAAAACGTGATGCGAAAGCTACTCCTGAAGCACCAGGAAGCAATATTTTTGGTCATAGTTTATTTTCTAATAGAAACCTTTCTTTTGAGCCGAGTGCAAATCTGGCTACTCCGGTAAATTACCGTTTAGGCCCGGGTGATGAAGTTATTATAGATATCTGGGGAGCTTCAGAAAATACAATTCGTCAGACGATTTCTCCCGAAGGAACTATTTTAGTCCGTGGTTTAGGTCCCGTTCATCTTAGTGGTATGACTGTAAAAGAGGCGAACTCTTTTTTGCAACGTGAGTTTTCTAAAATCTATTCTGGAATTTCAGGTACTGAGCCCAACTCTGAGATAAAATTGACATTGGGTGACATTCGTACGATACAAATTAATATTATGGGTGAGGTTTCTGTACCGGGAACTTATACCTTATCTGCATTTTCCACTGTATTTCATGCTTTATATCGTGCTGGTGGTGTAAACCGTATCGGTAGTTTACGTAGTATTAAAGTGGTACGTGATGGTAAAACCTTTGCTGATCTGGATGTTTACGACTTTATAATGAAAGGTAAAATGAAGGATGATATACGCCTTCAGGAAGGTGACGTGATCATTGTAGATCCTTATCAGTCTCTGGTTGAGATTGTGGGTAAAGTCAAAAGACCGATGTTTTATGAGATGAAACCTACAGAGACTGTTGCTACCATATTAAATTATGCAGGTGGTTTTACTGGTGATGCTTATAAAAAAGCCATTCGTCTTGTGCGTAAGAGTGGACGTGAACATCAGGTCTTTAATGTAGATGAAATGGATTACTCTGTTTTCCGTTTGGATGATGGAGATATGATTACGATAGATGCTGTACTGGATCGTTTTGAAAATCGTGTAGAAGTTCGTGGTGCTGTTTATCGTGCCGGTTTATATCAACTAGACGGTACAGTAAATACGGTGAAACAATTAATAAAGAAAGCTGAAGGATTGCGTGGAGATGCTTTCCTGAATAGAGTAATTATAGATAGAGAGCATGAAGACCTGTCTCATGAAATCATTGCTATTGATTTAGGAGGACTATTAAATGGGACAATTGCTGATATTCCTTTGCAGAAAAATGATATTCTGTATATCCCAAGTATTACTGACCTGAAAGAAGAAGAAACGGTTGCAATTTATGGTGAAGTTGCTAATCCGGGTACTTTCCTTTTTTCTAAGAATATGACTATTGAAGATTTACTTGTTCAGGCAGGTGGTTTGTTGGAAGAAGCTGCTACAACAAGGGTTGAGGTAACTCGTCGTATTAAAGATCCTAAGAGCACTTCATTCAGTAGTGTTTTAGGCAAAACATTTACTTTTGATATAAAAGATGGTTTTATTGTTGGAGGAAATGCGGAGAACTTCTATTTAGAGCCCTTTGATGCTGTTTATATTCGTAGAAGTCCTGCTTATCGTAGGCAGCAGAATGTGGTTGTTGCTGGTGAAGTACTTTTCTCTGGTAGCTATTCTCTATTGAAAAAGAATGAGCGCTTGTCTGACTTGGTTAGCAAGGCTGGTGGTGTAACTCCGGATGCTTATGTAAAAGGAGCTCGTTTAATCCGTAAATTGTCCGATGAGGAAAGACGTCGTCAGAATGACGCTATCCGTATGGCTCAGAATGGTGAGGGAAAGGACTCCATATCTATACAGAAATTAAATCTGTCAGAGACCTATACTGTAGGTATTGATCTGGAGAAAGCTTTAGCTAATCCAAAGTCTGATTTTGATTTGGTTTTGCGTGAGGGAGATGTACTGTATATTCCGGAATATGTGAATACTGTGAAAATCAGTGGTTCGGTCATGTATCCTAATACCGTAGTGTATCAGAAGGGAAAGAATCTGAAATTCTACATTAATCAGGCGGGTGGTTATGGCAATATGGCAAAGAAGAAGAAAGTTTATGTGGTTTACATGAATGGTACGGTATCTCGTCTGAAGGCAAGAAATGCCAGTGCTATAGAACCGGGATGTGAAATTATCGTTCCCAGCAAGGCTGAAAAGAAGCATATGGCGATGGCTGAAATTTTGGGTATTAGTAGTACAACTGCTACAATTGCAGCAATGGTAGCAACTATGGCTAACGCTTTTAAGTAATTTGGATTATGGGTGAAGAAAAAAAACTGAATACACTTCCTCAACAACCAGAGGAACAGGAAATAGACTTGATTGAACTTGCCAAGAAAGTTTGGGCAGAGCGAAAATTGGTTTTTAAAGCGTGTGGATATGCTGCGTTAATAGGACTGGTTGTTGCATTTAGCATTCCCAGAGAATATTCCACTAGCGTAACGTTAGCACCAGAAAGCACTGGGAAAACTTCAGGAGGTAGCATGGGAGCGTTGGCTGCTATGGCTGGAATCAATATGGGTTCTTCTGTTGGAGAAGATGCTCTTTATCCGGATCTTTATCCGGATATCGTAAGTTCTACTCCGTTTCTGACTGAGTTGTTTGATGTAAAGGTCAAAGATGATAAAGAAAAGGTAGATACTACACTGTATGTTTACTTGGACGAACATCAGCGTGCTCCTTGGTGGGGTGCTATTATTTCTGCTCCTTTTAAAGTTTTGGGTTGGACCATCTCTTTATTTAAGGATGATGAAGTAGAAGGAACTGGCACACTGGATCCTTTTAGATTAACAAAAGACGAAGCAGACATTGCCGAAGCGCTAAGTAAACGTATTGCTGTCTCTGTTGATAAGAAGACAGGTGTTACTACCTTGACGGTAACAATGCAGGATCCTTTAATTTCTGCTTCATTAACCGATACAGTAATGCACCGCCTTCAGAATTATATAACTGAATATCGAACTAATAAAGCTCGTCATGATTTGGCTTTTACCGAGAAATTATATACAGAAGCAAAAGCTAATTATACGGATGCCCAAAGTAAGTATGCATCTTTTGTAGATGCCAATCAAAATATTATTTTGTTAAGTTATCGTGCTGAGCAGGAGCGTTTGCAAAATGAGATGAGTTTAGCATATAATGTATATACTCAAGTTGCCCAACAGTTACAGATGGCAAAAGCTAAAGTACAAGAAATTACTCCGGTATATACTGTTGTTCAGCCAGCGACGGTTCCTTTGCGTCCGTCTAAGCCTAGCAAGCCCATGATTCTGATAGGTTTCGTATTTTTGGCTGGTGTCGGTAGTGTTGGATGGATATTGTTTATAAAGGATTTATTAAAAGGATGGAAAAAGCAAACAACGATATGATGATGGATGAAAATTCGCGTAGCTGGTATGTATTGTACACAGCGCCAAGATTGGAACGTAAATTGATGCAACACCTTACTGTTGCCGGATATAAGACTTATTGTCCTATGCAAACAATTTATGTGAACTGGAATGGAAAGACAAAGGAAATTATTGTTCCTTTTTTCTCCGGTTGTGTTTTTGTAGAGGGAGATCTTAAGGATATGGCCCCTGTTGTAGCTTCTCAGAAAGCAGCATTTTTAGTGAATGCTGATGGTAAAGAGCTTACTATAGTATCTGATAAGGCAAACCTTCCAGGAAAGTTTGCCCAATTATTGAAGTAATGATGAAGTTGATTTCAGAAGAACTGTTGGATAGTGTGTCCCATGAAGCACGAGAGAGTTCTCGTTTGCGTATGAATTATAATTTTCATGAATCATTGGACTCACCTATTCATCGCTTGCTTAACGCATTAGAGCCGGGAACGTATCTTCCTCCTCATCGTCACACTGATAAGGAGGAGACTTATGTAGTATTACGTGGAAGTCTGTTGACTTTCTTTTATGATGATTTAGGTAATGTAATAGAAAAAGTTAACCTAAATCCGTCGGCTGGAGTCTATGGGGTGGAGATTCCTTCCGGTACTTGGCATAGTATTATTGCTTTAGAGCCAGGCACTGTGATTTTTGAAATCAAAAGTGGCCCTTATAAACCACTTCCTCCCGAAGATATTGCGCCATGGGCGCCTGCACCCTCCGACTTGGAAGGTGCGGCTGTGTTTATGAAACGAATGTTGGAGGTTTAATTAGCACCTTCAAACATTCGGCTTCGTGCTAGCATGCATGCACCTACAATGCCGGCCTTATCTTTTAACTTGGATGTCGTGATAACTGAGTCTTTATTCACGAGGTTTAAGGAGTATTTCCGTACTGCTGTTTTTATAGGTTGCGTAATGTAGTCTCCGGTTAGAGATAATGTTCCCCCGATTATTACTAACTCTGGGTTAAAGATATTAATAAGACCGGCAATTTGTTTACCTAATTTTTGCCCGATTTCTTCGACAATTTCAATGCATAGCACATCTTCCTTGTTTACTGCTGCTATAATTTCATCTAATGTTAATGGGTTTTCCATATTAATCCGTTCGGATAAAATAGAATTTTCTCCTTTCTTTATTCGTTCCAGCAGAGTACGGTGTAATGCTGAGCCGGAAGCTTCTGTTTCTAGACAACCTTTCTTTCCACAGTGGCAGATGATTTCATTATCAAATGTGCTGATATGTCCAAATTCTCCTGAGAATCCAGATTTTCCTTTGTAGATTTTTCCATCTATAATAATTCCGATTCCTAATCCCCAGCTGACATTTACGAAAATAATATCTTTTTCTCCTTTAACGCATCCTTGCATATATTCTCCATAGGTCATTGCTCGTGTATCATTGTCGATTGTGACAGTATATCCTAGTCTTTCACTTAATACATCTGCAAGAGGACGTTCTTCAAAATTAAACTGGCTGAAACTATATCCGGATTCTGGGTTTACCCGACCTGATACATTGACATTGATATTAAGAATCTTTTCAGTGTCAATTGAAAGTTTCTTGATGAAATTGAGAATAAGACTACAAAGCTCGTTCATTCCTTCCAAAGAGTTCTCAAAATTATAAGGAATGTCCATTTTGAGATCTACCATATCTCCTTTGAAATTGATTAATCCGATATTGATGGAGAATTTTTTTATATCTACTCCAATAAAGTAACCGGATTGAGGATTCAAGCCGTATAGATGCGGGTGGCGTCCTCCGCTCGTTTCCAGTTTCCCATAATCATTTATATAACCTTCATCGAACATTTCACCTATTAATTTAGTGACAGTAGGGATACTCAGATCTAACTCCTTAGAGAGATCAGGAATTGTAGAACTACCATTATATATATAATAGGTGATAATCCTTTTTTTTATAAGGGCATTTTTAGACCCCATTTCTATTTCTTTTAGGAATTGCTGATACATACTCTTTGTTAATTTCATTATTGTCAACAAAGATACTTAATAATTTTATTAACATCAACCTTTCTATGTGAAAAAGAATATTATTTCTTCTTTTTATTTAGTTGATAATTGCTGAACTCTCCTTTTTCCTTATTCCTTTTTTATCTTTAGTTTGCGTTTCTTTTCTTTTTCCTCGTTATTATTAATTAATAATATGGCTGTATTTAATTAAAAGTATGGTATAATGAGATTTTAATAATAAAATAATTTATTATCTATTGTTTATTTAATAAATATATCTATATTTGCACTGTGTTATAAATATAATAACCTCTATGATAATAAAGGTTAAACTTAGAATTCAATAGGTTAACATATATATTATACAGAAGAAAGCTATGAAAACAAGCAATCGCAGAGATTTTTTGAAAAAGGCCGCACTGGCAGGAGCTTCCGCCTTAGTAGCTCCTGGATTGCTGGCAACTGAAGAGAAAGAAGTGATATCTTTCTCTTCATCGCCCGGTGGTGAAACTGATAAATTTATTATTCCTAAGAATAATGGATTGAAAATAACAGGAACCTTCTTAGATGAAATTTCTCATGATATTCCTCATCAGAATTGGAGTGAAAGAGAGTGGGAGCAGGATTTTCGCCACATGAAAAGTATTGGGATTGATACTGTTATTATGATTCGTTCCGGTTATCGCAAGTTTATTACTTATCCTTCTAAATATTTGCTTGGTAAAGGGTGCTATATGCCATCTTTCGACTTGGTCGATATGTATCTCCGTTTGGCGGAAAAATATCAGATGAAATTTTATTTCGGTTTGTATGATTCCGGGAAGTATTGGGATACGGGTGATTTATCTTGGGAGATTGAAGATAATAAATACGTTATTGATGAAGTCTGGAAACAATACGGTGAAAAATACAAGAGTTTTGGCGGATGGTATATCAGTGGCGAGATCAGCCGTAAGACTAAAGGGGCTATTGATGCTTTCAGGGCAATGGGAAAACAATGCAAGGATGTCTCTGGAGGTCTTCCTACTTTTATTTCTCCTTGGATTGACGGAAAAAAGGCTGTGATGGGGACTGATAAGTTAACTAAAGAAGATGCAGTTTCAGTTCAGGAACATGAAAGAGAGTGGAATGAGATTTTTGATGGGATTCACGAAGTAGTTGATGCTTGTGCTTTTCAGGATGGGCACATTGACTATGATGAATTGGATGCTTTTTTTACAGTGAATAAAAAGCTGGCGGATAAATATGGTATGAAATGTTGGACGAATGCAGAAACATTTGATCGTGATATGCCAATCAACTTCTTACCGATAAAGTTTGATAAACTCCGGATGAAGTTGGAAGCTGCAAAACGGGCCGACTATGATAAAGCCATAACTTTTGAATTTTCTCACTTTATGAGTCCACAATCAGCTTACTTACAGGCGGGACACTTGTATGATAGATATAAAGAATACTTTAATATAAAATAAATATGAAGTCGACAATTAATTTAGGTTATTTAGTTTTCCTTTCGGTAGTAGCGGCTTTGGGCGGTTTTCTGTTTGGATATGACACTGCCGTAATTTCCGGTACCATTGCGCAGGTAACAGAACAGTTCGGGTTGGATGCTTTGCAACAAGGATGGTATGTAGGATGTGCATTGATCGGTTCTATCATTGGGGTGCTTTTTGCTGGTATTTTGAGTGATAAGTTTGGGCGAAAATCTACTATGATCCTTTCAGCTATTTTATTCTCTACATCGGCTATTGGTTGTGCCGTATCTACAGACTTTAATCAACTGGTTATCTATCGGATTATAGGTGGTGTTGGGATAGGGGTTGTTTCTATCATTTCTCCACTTTATATTTCAGAAGTGGCTGTAGCGCAATATCGCGGACGTTTGGTTTCTCTGTATCAATTGGCGGTTACAATCGGTTTCTTAGGAGCTTATCTCGTTAATTACCAGCTTTTAGGCTATTCTATGAGTAATCCGGATGTTAGTACAGGATGGTGGAATCTAGTATTTGTATCGGAGGTGTGGAGAGGTATGTTAGGTATGGAAACATTGCCTGCAATCATGTTTTTCATTATAATCTTTTTCATACCTGAGAGTCCTCGCTGGTTGATACTGAAAGGGAAAGAAGAAAAAGCTACAAATATTCTTGAGAGAATTTATACCTCTTCTAAGGAAGCTTTATTTCAATTGACAGAGACTAAGTCTGTACTATCATCCGAGTCTAAATCAGAATGGAAGCTCTTGTTGCAACCTGGTATAAGGAAAGCTGTTATTATCGGTGTATGTATTGCTGTGTTGGGACAGTTTATGGGTGTGAATGCCGTTTTATATTATGGACCTTCTATTTTTGAAAATGCAGGTTTATCCGGAGGTGATTCTTTGTTCTATCAGGTTTTAGTGGGATTGGTGAATACATTGACTACTGTATTGGCTCTTGTTATTATTGATAAAGTAGGGCGTAAAAAGTTGGTTTATTATGGCGTATCAGGTATGGTGATTTCTTTAGTACTGATTGCAACTTACTTTATTTATGGTGAGTCCTGGGGTATCTCCAGCATTTTCCTTTTAATCTTTTTCCTCTTCTATGTATTTTGTTGTGCAGTGTCTATATGTGCTGTGGTATTTGTGCTTCTTTCTGAAATGTATCCGACCCGGGTACGCGGGCTTGCCATGTCCATTGCCGGCTTTGCTTTATGGATAGGTACATACTTGATTGGACAGTTAACCCCCTGGATGCTCCAGAATCTTACCCCCGCCGGAACATTCATTCTGTTTGCAATCATGTGTGTACCCTATATGCTGATTGTTTGGAAACTTGTTCCCGAGACCACAGGAAAGTCTTTGGAAGAGATTGAACGCTATTGGATGAAAAATAAAAATTGACCTTAATATTATATATAATGAAGATTAGAAATTATTTATTGAGTGGCTGTCTTATAGCAGCATTGTGTTCGTGCGGTACTTCTCAGAAGGAGAACCTGAACCTCACCCTATCGAAAGACACGTTATTCGATAAGGTAAAAGGGGCTTGGGCCGGACAAATCTTGGGATGTACCTATGGCGGTCCAACAGAGTTTCAGTATTTGTCAACCATGATTCCTGATTCTGTGGTTATACCATGGGGAAATGGGGAAATCAAGAAATGGTTTGATGGTGGAGGTGGTCTTTATGATGATGTTTACGTAGATCTGACATTTGTAGAGACTTTTGAAAGGTGTGGATTGGATGCTCCTGTCGATTCTTTTGCGGCAGCATTCTTAGCTAAAGAATATCCGTTGTGTCATGCAAACCAGCAGGCTCGTTATAACCTGTTGCAAGGTTTGTCCCCCCATGCCAGTGGATATTGGAAAAACAATCCTCATGCCAATTGCTTGGATTTTCAGATTGAAGCTGACTTTGCAGGTATTATGTCGCCGGGTATGGTGAATAGTGCAGTGGATTTTTGTGACCGTATCGGACATATCATGGCTTACGGTGATGGATGGTATGGCGGAGTATACGTAGCTGCCATGTATTCTTTGGCTTATGTAAGTGATGATATTGAATATATCGTGACGGAAGGTTTGAAAGCGATCCCCCAGCAAAGTCGTTTTTATGCATGCATGACCGATGTTATAAACTGGCACAAACAATATCCAGATGATTGGAAAAAGTGCTGGGAAGAGATTGAGAAAAAATGGGGAACTAATGACATAGCCTGCCCAGATGGTGTTGAAGTACCTTTTAATATTGAAACCTATGTAAACGGAGCCTATATCATTTTGGGATTGCTTTACGGTCAGGGCGACTTTGAAAAAACAATTGATATTTCTACACGTGCGGGACAAGATTCCGACTGTAATCCGGCTTCTTCCGGAGGCATTTTAGGAACCATGCTTGGCTATAATCGCCTTCCGGAGAAATATAAGGCCGAAATGGCAATTGTTGAAGATATGCCTTTCAATAATACAGTGAGCTTTAATAAAGGTTCTGAGTTGAGTTACGGACAGGCTTTGCAGATGATAGAAAGAGAAGGTGGAAAAGTGGGTGAGAATGAAGTTAAAATTAACTTTCAGAAGCCTGTTCCTGCTAAATTGGAAATCAGCTTTGAAGGTTTGAAACTTGATAAGAAGGTGACTGTGGATAATTGGATTGCTAACTTTCCGACTGTGGAGTTCGACGGTATAGGGGCTGTTATTAAAGGAGAACTCAAGGGTGATAATGTTCCTGAAGATTATGTTGCAGAGTTAGAAGTATATTTCAATGATAAATTGGTAGAAGTCTGCAAGTTACCGTTGAAGTATAACCATCGCAAACATGAGCTGTTTTTTAATTACGAACAGCCTTACGGAAAATATAAAGTGACTTGTAAATGGACTAATCCAGTGAAAGGAGCAGATATTTGGGTAAGAGATGTAATTACTTATACAACAGATAAATAGGTATCAATATATTGAGAAACTGGTTTATATGCATGCCGGATAAAAAACGTTTCCAGTTTCTCATCTAAAAAAATAATAGAATTATGGATTTGAAGAAATTAGCGGATCAGTATAAGGATGAACTGTTGGATAATGTTCTTCCTTTCTGGTTAGAGCACTCCCAGGATCACGAGCATGGTGGGTATTTTACCTGTTTGGACCGGAAAGGGAATGTTTTTGACACAGACAAATTTATTTGGTTACAGGGCCGGGAAGTATGGTTGTTTTCAATGCTTTATAATAAGGTAGAGAAACGCCAGGAGTGGTTGGACTGTGCTATTCAGGGAGGTGAGTTCCTGAAAAAATATGGTCATGATGGAAATTATAACTGGTATTTTTCTCTTGATCGTACAGGACGTCCCTTGGTGGAGCCTTATAATATCTTCTCATACACTTTTGCTGTAATGGCATTTGGACAACTTAGCCTGGCTACGGGAAACCAGGAGTATGCGGATATAGCAATGAAGACTTTCGATATTGTATTATCGAAGACCAACAATCCTAAGGGAAAATGGAATAAGCTTTATCCGGGCACACGTGATTTGAAGAATTTTGCCTTACCGATGATCCTATGTAATTTGGCTATGGAAATAGAGCATTTGCTGGATAAGGGTTGTCTGGAAAAGACGATGGAAGTATGTATCCATGAAGTTATGGAAGTCTTTTATCGTCCGGAACTTGGAGGCATTATTGTAGAGAATGTTCTGGCAAATGGAGAACTTTCCGATTCTTTCGAAGGACGTCAGGTTACTCCGGGCCATGATATTGAGGCCATGTGGTTCATTATGGATCTTGGGAAACGTCTGAACCGTCCGGATTTGATTGAAAAGGCGAAGAACATTACTTTGACGATGCTTGATTATGGTTGGGACAAAGAATTTGGCGGTATCTACTATTTCATGGATCGTAAAGGATGTCCACCCCAACAATTGGAATGGGATCAGAAATTGTGGTGGGTTCATATTGAAACTCTGATTTCATTGCTCAAAGGTTATCAACTGACCGGAGATAAGCAATGTCTTGATTGGTTTGAAAAGGTACATGAATATACATGGAGCCATTTCAAAGATAATGAATATCCGGAATGGTATGGTTATCTGAATAGAAGAGGTGAGGTGTTATTGCCTCTGAAAGGTGGAAAGTGGAAAGGTTGTTTCCATGTTCCCAGAGGACTTTACCAGTGCTGGCAAATTTTAGAAGATATAACTAAGGTCGTATGAAACGAGAATAACAATTCCTAATTTTAAATTTTGGTAATATGAAAAACAAGTATCTTTGTTTGCTATTTTTATTATTCTCTCTAGTAAGTATGAGTGCACATGCTCAGATAAAGGTAGAGGGTAATGTGTTTGATGAGAATGACACTCCGTTGATTGGTGTATCAGTTGTTGCCGAGGGAGGGACAAATGGTGCTATTACTGATTTAAATGGTCATTTTTCACTTATGGTATCTAATGCGAATTCGCATTTGACTTTCTCTTATGTGGGCTACATCACTCAGAAAGTGCAGTTGAAAGGAAAAAAACTTCTGAAGATCATTCTGAGGGAAGATGCTAATTTGTTGGATGAAGTTGTAGTAGTAGGCTACGGTACACAGAAGAAAATAAATGTGACTGGTGCTATTGCACAAGTGGATAACAAGGAACTAAAGATGGCACCGAGCGGAAGCCTTTCCGGTATGCTGGCCGGTCGTTTGCCCGGTTTGATTTCCAAACAGAGCAGTGGACAGCCAGGTGCCGATGGTGCTAACTTGTACATCCGTGGTAATGGTGCCGGAGATGGTAGCCCGTTGATTGTAATCGATGGTGTTATTACCGATTACTTTCCATCATTTTCTCCTGATGAAGTAGAATCTATCACTATTTTGAAAGATGCGACTGCTGCGGCTGTTTATGGTGTGCGCGCTGCTGCTGGTGTAATCTTGATTACGACGAAGCGTGGTGCTGTTCAGAAGCCTACCGTAACGTATAACGGATCACTTACATTGAGTCAGAATACTGATTTTCCGAAGTTCCTGAATGGACCGGATTATGCTTATTGGTATAATAAGGCTCAACTCTTGGACGGAGTTGCAGAGGAAAACTTGAGATTCTCACCTGAAGAAATAGACCGTATTACTAATCCGGGAGAGAATGAGCACATTTATGGAAATACAGACTGGTTTGATTTGTTATTCCGTAATACAGCTCCTACTTATACAAATAATGTTTCAGTTTCCGGTGGTACGGAAAAAATTAAGTTCTTTGCTTCAGTCGGTGCATACAATCAGGAGGGTATTATTAAACGTACTTCTTATGATAAGTATAATTTCCGCTCTAATATGGATGCAAAGATTACTGATAACTTTGATTTGTCTCTTGATTTATCCGGTTATGTTTCCGAGCAGGATGAGCCAGGTGCTTCTGCAGGTGTAGGTTCGTATGCTTCTATTTTCCAGCAAGCATTGTTGTCATATCCTTACTTGAAGCCTTATACGGCTGATGGAATGCCTATAGCCAGTATAAATACGGCTGGTAATGGAAATAACAATCCTATTGCGGCAAGAGATTTGTCTGGTAACAATAATGTTAAGAAGACATATTTCCAAGGCAATATTGCTATGAAGTATCAGCTGCCTTTTGTGAAAGGACTGTCTGTTAAGTTGAATGCTTCTTATCTGAAGAATTATACTATGCAGAAGAAGTACTTCTTGACTTATGATGTGTACGGTTGGAATCAGACTACCCGTCAAGGTAATGTAGAGACTGGCCGAATTGCTAATAAAGTTTCTTTGAATCAGTGGTTCACGGAAAGTGAAGGTTATACGATTCAACCGGCTCTTGAGTACTCAAATAAATTTGGTAAGCATGCTATATCCGGATTATTCTTATATGAATTTTCCAGAACAGACGAGTCCAGTATGTCTGCCGGTAGAACGGATTTTCCTATAACTGATATCATGGATTTGAACTATGGTCTTGAGGTGAATAAAGATTTGGTAAAAGGCGGACACAGTCAGGCTAAACGTGCCGGCTATGTAATTCGTCTGAACTATTCTTATGATGATAAGTATTTATTAGAGTTCACCAGCAGAATTGATGCTTCTACAGCACTTCCCAAAAAGTACAGATGGGGTGTATTCCCGGGTGTTTCAGTAGGATGGAGACTTTCTCAGGAAGATTTCTTTAAGGAAGCCGTTCCTTTTATGGAAAACTTGAAGATCCGTGCATCTGTAGGACGTTTAGGTAGCGATCGTGCCATTAGTAATACGATGACTTATTTCTCTACAGCCACTTTATCGGCTGACCCGACAGTATTATTCGGTACCAGTCCCCAGAAATATTTGGGATTGAGCAGCCCGGTAAATCCTTTTTTGAAGTGGCAGTTGACTGATACTTATAATGTTGGTATCGAATCTAGTATGTGGAATGGTTTATTGGGTGTTGAATTGGATGTGTTCTATATGAAGACCACCCGTTCATTGGAGTCTCAGTCGGCAAACTTCCCGCCATCGCTGGGATCTTACTATCCAACGTATATCAATTATGGTTCTCATGATAACCGTGGTTTTGAGCTCGTATTGTCTCATAATAATCATATAAGAGATTTTACTTATCATGTAAGAGGTAATCTCTCCTGGGCTCGTAACAAAGTGTTGAAAATGACGGAAGATGCCAATGTGCCTGATTATAAACGTGCTACTGGTGGCCCGATGGGAAGATACTGGGGATTTGTTGCAGATGGTTTATTCCAGTCGGAAGAAGAAATAGCTCATAGTGCTGTTTTCGGTCCGACATTACCCGGTGATATCAAACTGAAAGATATTAATGGTGATGGTAAGATTACCTGGGATCAGGATATGGTTCCAATTGGTCGTAGCAATACACCGGAAATGATGTTTGGTTTGAATCTGGGTGCTGAATGGAAAGGTTTTGATTTCAATATGTTGTTGCAAGGTGCAGCTCTGTTTGATGTAAATTTATGCGGATTGTATAGTAGTGGAATTCGTGATGATACATTCTATACACGTCCTTTCTATGCTGATGGAAATACTCCTTATTATTTGGTGGAAGGTGCTTGGCGTCCCGATCATACTGATGCTAAATATCCTCGTTTAGGAATCGAGTCAAGATCAAATGGTGGAAAATTCTCTTCCTGGTGGGTAGAAGATGGTTCTTATGTACGTCTGAAATCTATTCAGTTGGGATACACCATACCAAAGAAATGGAGTAAAAAGGCTGGCTTTGAAAGAATTCGTGCTTATGTAGCCGGTGGTAACCTGTTTACTTTATCTCATCTGGAGCATATGGATCCTGAAATGCCAAGTGTAAATCAGGGATACTATCCTCAACAGCGTACGTATGAATTTGGATTAAATGTAACTTTCTAAAAAACTAATACAATGAAATCAGTAAATAAGATAATAACAGTATTTGCTTCTGCTTGCTTCACGCTGAGTAGTTGTGATATTGATCCTGTTCTGACAAGTAGTTATCCTGACGATATCACTTGGTCGAATGAAACGAATCTGCAATTGTATATTAATGGCTTTTATTCTTTGATCGGAGGATATTATTCAATCACTGATGATGCATGCGCTGATCTTTTGAAAGCCAATAATCCGGCTGCCAATACTAATTTGTTTGTATTCGGTTCTACTCCTATTACTTCTGCCAGTAATCTTTTTGACAACTGGAATAATAGGCATTCCTGGCAATTGACTTGTTGCCGTGCTTTGGAAGGATTGGAAAAACACCGTGAAAACTTTACTGAAGAGGTTGCCAAACGTGCAGAGGCGGAATTCCGTTTTTTCCGTGCAGTGGCTAATTTTGATTTGGCGAAGCGGTATGGAGCTAGTTTTATCCTGTACAAGCAGTTACCTGAACTTGGACAAAAGGAGCATGCGCGTTGTACACCGGATGAATGTTGGGATTTCATAGCAGAGGATTTAGACTTTGCAGCTAAAAATTTGCCTCTGAGAGGTACTGTAGAGGCCGGTAAGTTGACAAGTGGTGCAGCTTATGGAATGAAAGCTCGTGCTATGCTCTATGCTGAGCGTTGGAAAGATGCTTCCGATGCTGCTGCCGAATTGAAAAAGCAAGGGTATGAACTGTATGAGGATTATGGAAAGTTGTTTCTGAATAGAAGAGCGAAACCGGTTGCAAATAATGAAAGTGTCATAGAGTTTGGCTATGTTTACGAGACGTTGGATTATTCTTTTGATTATTTCAATTGTCCGCCCAGTGATGGTGGTTATGCTGAAATCAGTCCGACAGAGACGTTGGTATCGGCTTATCAGATGGCTGATGGTAAAGAGTTTGATTGGAACAATCCTGAAATGGCTGCCAATCCCTATGAAGGCCGTGAACCACGTTTCTATGCTTCCATACTTTATAATGGTTGTCAATGGAAAGGAGAAACACTTTACACATACGAAGGTAGTGTGGATGGCTATGGTTTAGGTGGTGGTACTACTTGCACAGGTTACTATATGCGTAAGTTGTTTGATCCGGAAATTAGTAAGAGCCAAATGCGTAGAACTGACCTGACTTTCTATTATATGCGTTATGCTGAAGTTCTATTGATCTATGCGGAAGCAATGGCAATGCAAGATAAACTTACTGAAGCATTGGAAGCATTGAATGAAGTAAGAGACAGAGTTGATTTGCCGGCAGTATCAGCCAGTACAAAAACTGAATTCATGAAACTTCTCCGCCACGAAAGAATGGTAGAGTTAGCTTTTGAAGGACATCGCTTTTGGGATCTCCGTCGTTGGGGACTGGCAACTACAGTCCTGAATGGTACTCACATGGAAGGAGTGAAGCCGACAAAAGTAGGTGATGGATATGAATACAATGTTGTGGATTGTGATGCTGGTAAAACGCGTGTTTATCTGGAGAAATACAATCGCTTCCCTATTCCTATTGCAGAAATTCAGCAGAACCCTGCTTGTGAACAGTTTGACGAATGGAAATAATTAAAAAAATGAAGCTATGAAAATACTTAATAGAATTGCAGCAACAGCGTGTTTGTTTGGGGCAGTGCTCTTGGTTTCCTGTGAGTCTCCTGACTTGAGCACAGCACATGAAAGCCAAGTGAATGGTCTACTTAATGTAACCATTCAGATACCTGATAATCCGACGGAGTTTTATGCTACCAAGAAAGGTCCTTATGAAGAGGGAGAAGAAATTACGGTGAAAGTTCCTACCACGGATGAAGACCCGCTCGATGTAAGCCGTCTGATTTGCACCGTAAGTGTGGAGCATAATTGTTATGTTGTTCCGGGAGTTGGGGGTGAAATGGATTTCACTGAGCCTTATAAAATAACAGTAATCGATGCATTGGGAAATCGTCATAACAATACGATTCGTGTGGTACCGACACCGCCTAAAACCAAGTTCTCCAAAGTGTGGGAAAAGAACTGTACCGATCTGGGATTGGCAAGCCGCAATAATACAGGCTTAGCAATATACGGTCAATATCTGGCAGTTCAGGAATATAATGGTCCTATCTACCTGTATGACATGAAGACGGGAGCAGCGGTTAAGACTATAGATGCAGCAAGATCGTTTATGATGAAGGCTCGTACGGATGATGCCGGTCACTTGATTACTTCCCGTGAAAATATTTACGGTGCAGGTTTCATGGTCTTCTATTATTCTGAAGCAGATCAGGAACATAAGTTGCTGCTTGACTATACTGCCGGTGATGGTTGTCCGGGAGATTTGGGATATAACATGAGCGTGGCAGGTGATGTAACCAGCGGTACAGCTTATATTTATGGTACAGGTCCTAATGATATGACTATTTATTATTGGAAATTACAGGATGGTCAGTTAGTAACTCCTGCCAATCAGCCTAATAAATTGCGTTACGGACCGGCCGGAAGTTCTTGGACTGCCGCACCTGCCATACAGCGTGCTTCATTGGCCGACGATTCGGATCATTACATCAGTTATACGAAGTGGGTAAACGGAAACAGTGATGAGGCTTTGAAGAGTCGCTTCAATATCTTTACGACATCCATGGAAGTTACAGCTTTGAATGCGGCTGCTCATGAATACCGCTTGCTTGGCTTCAATGTATTTAAGGTGGAAAATGATACCTATTTGGCACTCAATGACCAAGGTGCTGACCAATGGGCCGGTGGTGGTGCTACCCTCAAGGTATTCGACATTACCAATACCTCTAAGATGGAACTGGGACCGGACGATGACGGATATGGCGACTTCTGTGTATTTACAAGCGATATGTCCGCATGGGGGCAGAATTACTTTAGCTGGGGAGACGTTGCTGTCTACAAAGAAGCAACCTCAACCGGATATGATGTGTACATTGCAACCTCTGTTGTTGGCTTTGATTTATCACAGTCTATTGTAAGAATGTATAAGATGAGTTATTTCCGTCAATAATACACATTGATTAATTCAAATCGGGAGTGCCGCTAATCCGGCGGCACTCTCTTTTAAAACTAATGCCTTATGAAAACAACTGCTATATTGGTAAGTCTGTTCTGTTTTATTTTGGCTTCCTGTGGAAGTGATGATCATAACGGAGGAGGAAACGGTCAGGATGGTGACTATAACCTGCAAGAAGAGATACGCAAAATATTGAATAGCACGAAAGCTACTAAAAATATTAACCCTTTCGATGAATTGGGGTGCGAAATTTATCGTACTGGTCCTACCAGTGCCGAAGAACCTACCAATGCCACTATTGACTATGATTTAGGTGATGACTATAAAGAAGGAGTGGGAAGTTTTAAGCTGAAATACAGTTTTTCCGGTAAGCCTATGACTTCAAATCCTGAGTATGTCTATTTCGAAGAAACATGGGGAGATTATCGCCCCGACCTGTCTTTCTATCCTTTGGGACTTTCCATTTGGGTGAAAGGTCAAAAAGGTAACAAAGGTGTTTTCCGCTTCATCATTATGGAGGATGAGAAGCAATTCAGCGCCGACAAACCGCATGACAGTACACGTAAGAGATGGCAATATTATGCTTTCGAAGACGAAGAAATATTATCCAAAGAAGGTTGGAACCGTCTGGTTATGCCCTACAGTGCGTTCAAATTGTATAAAAAGGGGCAGGGGGCTACGGCTGACGGCTTATTGCTAAACCGTTTTGAAGGATTCAGGATTGAAATCGTAAATACGAAACATGAAGTCTGCACCGGCGAGGTAAGTATCGACGCGTTGGAGCAATTGACCTCTTATGAACTGAAAAGCGGAAAGCCCAAGTTCTCCAGTATTTTTGTACAATTGAATACCGCTTATGTCAACGAAGACTGGGATAAACAGTTTCAGGATAGCCGTGCCATCGGCATTGACACCTGGATTATCCAGTACGCGGAGCAGTTTACAGACGGAGAAAACACCAGCATTTCGTTCTATAAGAATACCAACATGCCTTGGATTACCGAGAAGTATGACTTTATCGACCAAATGTTCGAGGCTGCCGAGCGCAATGGCATAAAACTGATTGTAGGCCTTTATCCCGGTGATTACAGTAAAACGAATACGGCATCACCGGAGAAATATAATCTCAATTTAGAGAGAAATAAGATGGTGTTCGATGAGCTGTATGAGCAATTTGGCAATCACCCTTGCCTTGAAGGCTGGTATATAACCGAAGAATTTCACGACGGTTCTTATCCTGTAGGCTGGCAGCAAGAACCCTCTTTATCCATGTTGGCTAAATATCTGGAAGGAGTGGCCTCTTATATCAAGACAAAATCGGATAAGCCCGTTTCTATTGCTCCGGCTTTATGGCGAGGTATGCCAGCTGATCTTTGTGGCCAATGGTTCGGACGGATTTTCGCCCAGACGCCCAATATTGATTATTTATACATTCAGGACCTTGGCGGACGTTGCCTGGTGGACGTGGATGTAGACCTGCCTAATTGGTTTGCTGAGATTAAAAAAGCATGTGATGCCAACGGCGTACATTTTGGTGTTGATATAGAATCATTCCAGAGTTGCTGGTGTCCGAATGTCCCTTATCGGGAAAAGAACTGGAGTGAACTAAAGGAGCAACTATTCGTAGCAGGGTTGTTTACCGAATATATCACGAATTTCAGTTGGGTTACTTTTAAGAAGGGTACAAACAATTACACAAGTTATAAAAAGTATCTGGAAGATAACGGACTTTTGTAAATAAAGGAGATTCTAATACCCGAAGGTGTAGTGGTAAATAGAAAAGGGCTACACCATAAGGGTGAAAGGGTGTAGCTATCCGGACAAAAGGGTGTAGCCTCTTCATTAAAAGGGTGTAGCCCGCTTAAATCATCGCCACAACTATATATGGACAGGGGTGTTGTTCGCAATCTTTATCCGGATATCTAATATGGTTTTTATTTATGTATATATTTATTGTAGACTAAAATAGAATGAAAAATGCAATCTTTATAGCAGGAATGCTTCTTAGCTCCTTCGTCATAAGGGCCGGAGATATTTCGAAGTATGTGCTGGATAATTATCTGATTCCCGTGGGACAGTCGGGGAGTGTGGTGGGCCGGATATATCCCACGCCCTCCAATGTTCGTTTGTTGAGTGATACTTCTTCTCTTTTCCGGATTGATCTTAAAGAGAAATCAATCTGTCTGAAAAAGAATAGGGCATTATCAGCAGGGCAGACGAGTTACAGATACGGCATAACACTTTTGATTGATGGGCAGCAGTGTGAGTTTGAATTATTGAAAGACGGCTTCAGTAAGAACAGAGTGGTGGCTCATCGGGGTGCCTGGAGACAAAAAGGGGTGTTGCAAAATTCTGTTCGTTCTTTTCAGAATGCGGTAGAATTGGGATGTCAGGGGTCTGAATTGGACGTTTGGTTAACTGCCGACAATAGAGTTGTTCTTTCTCATGATCCGCATGTATATGGATTGGAAGTTGAAAATATCACCTCATTGCAGTTATTTCAACAAACGATTAATGAGAAAGACCCGGTACCTTCACTTCAGGAACTCTTGATAGCTGCAAGGGCACAGAATAGTACCCATCCTATTATTGAAATAAAAGATTCCCAAAAAGGCTTGGAACGTACGTTGCAGTTGACAGACTCAGTGGTGAATATTGTTCATCGCATGAAAATGCAGGGATATGTGGAATATATTAGTTTCAATTATGAAGTCTTGAAACGTATCCGCGAACTGGACCCTACAGCCAGAACTCTTTACTTATGGGAAGGTAAGAAGGAACTGAAAGACTTGGTGAACGACCGCATCTCAGGAATTGATTATTCTTACTATGCATACAGGCAGGATAAGAATCTGACCCAAAAAGCCAGGGAAGCCGGTTTGCTTACCAATGTCTGGACGGTGAATAATGCGGAAGAGCTACAACAATATTATTTGTTGGGAGTAGACTATATTACTACAGATGAACCTGAATTATTATTGAAGATTATAGACAGTTTAAAATAAAAGATATGATGTGTAAGAAAATTGCTTTATGCTTAATGGTATTATTCAATGCTCTTACGGTTTTGGGCCAGAAAGAAGTATTGAAGTTCAATCGTGACGGTAAGTTTAAGATTGTACAGTTTACGGATGTTCATTATAAATATGATGATCAGGCGAATTCACAAATATCTCTAGATCGTATAAACGAAGTATTGGATGCCGAACGTCCTGATTTCGTCATGTTTACGGGAGATGTGGTTGTTTCTAATGAAGCTTTTAAGGGGCTGGACATTGTTTTGGAGCCTTGCATCAGACGCAATATTCCGTTTGGAGTGATATTTGGCAATCATGATGATGAGTATGATCGCACCCGGGCGGAACTGTATGATTATCTCTCGCAAAAGAAAGGCAGTATGATGCCTGCCCGTGAGGGCGAAGTTGCTCCTGATTATGTTTTGACGGTGAAGTCGTCAAAGGATAAAAATAAAAATGCGGCTCTTCTATATTGCATTGATTCTCATGCATACACGCAGATAAAGTCAGTACCCGGATATGACTGGATTAAGTTTGACCAGATTGCCTGGTACAGAAATCAAAGCAAGGAGTTTACGAAGCAGAATAATGATATCCCTCTTCCTGCATTGGCTTTCTTCCACATTCCCATACCCGAATACAAAGATGCTGTGATGGAAGATAAGAACAGATTGTTTGGAGTGAGAGGTGAAGGAGTTGCTTGCCCTACCACTAATTCAGGTCTGTTTACTTCTATCAAGGAGTGTGGAGATGTTATGGGGACATTTGTCGGTCACGATCATAACAATGATTATGCAGTTATGTATAAGGAGGTGTTATTGGCCTATGGGCGTTATTCTGGTGGAAATACGGTATACAATAATTTGGCTAACGGTGCCCGTGTAATCATATTGCAAGAGGGAGAGCGTAAGTTCGATTCCTATATTCGTCTGGCTGGTGGCGAGATTGAATCACGGATTTCTTATCCGGGTAGTTTTAACTAATTCTAATTTAAAAAGATGATTATGAAACGTACTTTTTTACTTCTTTTTTCTTTGTTCAGTCTGGTAAGTTTGCAGGCGGAGAATAGAGTGAGCTTAACTTTAATACCTCCGGGAAAAATCACTAATAAGGTCGATCTGGATATCCGCGGTGGCATTGTGAACGAAAGTGCTTCACAACAGACTTATCAGGTAGCTTTGTATTGGAATAAAGAGAATAAAGATGCACTGTTATACGAAACGGTTGTGACAATCCCTGCCGGAAAGGCCGAAACGGTTAAGGTGGTTATACCTACCAAGGACCGGGTGGGGAAGAATAAAGTGATCTTCAAAGTGGCTAATGAAGGCAAGGCCTATCGGAAGACAAAAGATATAGAAGTGATTGAATCGGATATTCGCTCTATCCAACAGATATCCGGTGCCTGGACGGGCATCTATCACTGGAGCGAAATCGAAGGAAAACATTGGAATCAGGATATCAAGAAGATGACCGACGATCAATGGAGAGAGTTGATCCGTTCCATGAATAAGCTGGAAATGAATATGGTGGTCATTCAGGAAGTTTTCCGCAATGAAGAATATGTAGGCAAACATACTACCAATGTGGATAACTATGTAGGTAAAGCCTTCTATCCTTCCAAACTGTATCCCGGCCGTATGGAACTTACAGCCAAAGACCCGATTGAAGCCATCCTGACGGAAGCCGATAAACAGGGCATGAACGTACTGATGGGAGTGGGTATGTTTGCCTGGTTCGACTTTACCCCCGAATCTTTGGAATGGCACAAACGGGTGGCTAAAGAACTGTGGGATATGTATGGTCATCACGAATCCTTTTATGCCTTCTATGTATCCGAAGAGAGTGGCGGCGGCCTGGATAACTGGGAACAACGCCCCGAGATGCGTAAAAAGAGAAAAGACGATATCGTGAATTTCTTCAAAGAGTTTAAGGCTTACTGTAACGCACTTGCACCGGACAAACCGATAATGCTGGCTACCAACAGTTTTGAAGTTCCCAACGGAATGGATACATATCCGGCACTTATGGAGCATCTGGATATCTTGTGCCCATTCGGATTTGCCCGTATGCCGGACGGTGATCTGACTGGTAAGGAAGCGGCTAATATGTTGCAGAAAGTTTGTGATGAGGCTAAAGCTCATTTGTGGTTCGACTTGGAAGTATTCCTGTTCAATCCGGATAACTCCCTCTATCCCCGTCCGGTAGAAGAAATCATCCGTGACTTGAATCTGTTTGATAACTTCGAGAAGATTCTTTGCTATCAGTTCCCGGGGGTATTCAATGATCCGAAGATGTCTATCCGTGTGGGCGAAGCACGCACTATCGACTTGTTCAACGGATACATGAAATACCTGAAAGAATTGAAAGCTAAAAATAAGAAACGTAAATAAAGAAAATGATGAAACGTTATTGTCTATATCTGTTTATCCTGATAGGGATAAGTTGCTCTGCGGAACTGAAAGCTCAAAAAAATGGAACTATTTACAAAGGGAATGATCCTGCCGTGCGATATACCGGCAGAACGTTGGTTTCCCCCGATGGTTCGGTAGCTTTCGACTGGGTAGGCACTTATCTGGAAACCCGCTTTACTGGTGGAAAGCTGTCAGTGAAAGTTTCTGAAACAGGAACGAGCTATTATAATGTATTTGTTGATGGCAAACTGCATAAAGTCGTGAAAGTATGCGGAACGGATACATTGATTCATCTGGTATCGGGCATAGACAAGCGCATTCATAGTTTGAAGATACAGAAACGTTCCGAAGGCGAATTCGGCAAGACAACTGTCCATCAGTTTGTCTTGTCCGGTTCGGGACGCCTGGCGGAAGAGCCGGCAGTGCGAACACGGCATATCGAGTTTATCGGAAACTCACTCACCTGCGGATATGGCACAGACGGGAAACATCGCGATGAACCTTTCCTGGTAGAGACGGAAAATTGTAATCTCACATTTGCCTCTATGGTAGCCCGTTATTATGATGCGGACTATACACTGATTGCCCATTCCGGTAGAGGAGCCGCTCGCAATTATGGTGATTCGGTACGCGTGTCGAAGGTTACGATGAAAGACCGGATGTTGAATACCTTTGACGAAGACCTCACCCATAAATGGAATTTTAAGGAATATCGTCCGGATCTGGTAGTTATCAATTTAGGTTCCAATGATTTCTCAACGGAGCCTCATCCTTACAAAAGCGAATTCACCAAAGCGTACAAACAGATTCTTGCACAACTGCGTGAGCATTATGGAGATATTCCCATATTGTGCATTTACCCTGTAGCTATGCAGGCCCCTGTATTCAGTTATTATGAAGCGATAATAAACGAAGTGAATGATCCGAAAATCTTTCTACTGAAACTGGATAAGAATCTCTATAACCGGACTACCGACCTGGGGGCTGCATGGCATCCCGGATATTCGGGACATAAGAAAATGGCGATGTGGATAATTCCTTATATCTCTACGATTATGGGCTGGGATCTGACGGATAAAGTGATTGAGTAAACCTGAAAAAAAACAAGAAATGAGTATGTCGAAAAGAAATATAATATGGCTCCTGATGGCTTTCTTCTTTATAGCCGATCTGGCTGCCGCCGTTCATAAAGGAAAGAAAGAAGTGGTTCTGTCCGAGCAGAGCCTGCGTGATAAAGTGAAAGGTGCCTGGGCGGGTCAGACCTTGGGATGCAGTTACGGGGGACCTACTGAGTTTAAATTCCTGGGAACTATCATTCAGGATTATATTCCCATTCCCTGGGATAAGCATACGGTCAAGAATTGGTATGATACCTTTCCCGGTTTGTATGATGATGTTTATGTGGATCTGACTTTTGTGGAAGTTTTCGAAAGATGCGGGCTGGATGCTCCGGTTGATTCTTTTGCGACGGCTTTCGGACGGACAGAATATCCGTTGTGGCATGCCAACCAGGTAGCCCGCTACAATCTGTTGCAAGGAGTGAAAGCACCCCAGAGCGGTTACTGGAAGAATAACCCTCATGCACATTGCATCGACTTCCAGATTGAAGCGGATTTTGCCGGGATTATGTCACCGGGAATGCCTAATCAGGCCGCTGAAATCTGCGATAGGGTGGGGCATATCATGTCCTATGGTGAAGGATGGTATGGCGGAGTTTATGTGGCAGCCATGTACTCTCTGGCTTATGTCAGCAATGATATAGAATATATCGTAAAAGAAGCGCTGAAGGTGATACCGGAAGAAAGCGATTTCCACAAGTGTATGTCGGACGTAATTCGCTGGCACAGGAAATATCCGAAAGACTGGAAACGAACCTGGTTCGAGTTGCAGAACAAGTGGAGCGAAGAAATCAGCTGTCCCGAAGGCATTCATAATTCCTTTAATATCGGTACGAAGATAAACGGTGCCTATATACTCCTGGGCTTGCTTTACGGACAGGGGGATTTCACAAAGACCATAGATATCGCCACGCGTGCCGGTCAGGACTCTGATTGTAATCCGGCTTCAGCCGCAGGCATCCTGGGAACCATGATAGGATACAGCAACATCCCCGAATCCTGGAAAGAAGCTTTGTATGAAGTAGAAGACATACCTTTCTCCAATACGGATATCAGTCTGAATAAAGCCTATGACATGACGTACAGACATGCCAGCGAGATGTTGCAGAAACATGGAAACGGGAAGGTAGGAACAGACTTCATAATCAGACGGGAGAACATCAGACCTGTTGCTTTGGAAGTAGCTTTTGAGAATCTGAAAGTGAGCGATAAACTTACAATAGAGAAATCCATAGATGATGTAAATCCCTTCTCTTTCGAAGGAACCGGACTGGTTGTAAAAGGATATGTGGCAGGTGGGCTTCCGACGGACTATACGGCGGAGATGGATGTATATATCGATGGACAGTTCTATGAAACAACTGCCTTGCCCCAATATATCAATCACCGGAAGTGTGAATTGTTCTTCTGCTATGACCGTCCCGTAGGGAAGCACACTGTAACTTTTAAATGGAAAAATCCCGTATCGAACGGGAAAATATGGATAACCGAAGTAATAATCTATACAACGAAATAAATATGAAAAATATACTATCCCTAATCAGTATTTCTTCTCTGCTGCTTGTGTTGGCGGCTTGCGGTAGTAAGCAGGCCCCCACAGCAGAGGAGATAGTAGCGAAAGCACGTGCGGTAAAGACTTTGAATGCTTACGACGAGATGAGCTGTGTGGTGTACGAAATGAAAGGACTTCCCGAGTCACCGCAAACCTCGATAGACCGTTTTATCAGCGATGACTGTGTGGAGGGAACGGGAAGCTTCGAGCTTAAATACTCTTTCTCCGGCAATGCGTCCGGAACCGAATCCGTATATATCCAGCAGAGTGGGGGAGACTATCGCAGTGATTTGTCTTTCCATCCGTTGGGACTTTCCATCTGGGTGAAAGGTAATAAGAATAATAAAGGTACATTCCGTTTCATGCTTATTCAGGATGTGGATCAGTTTACGCAGGATGCGCTTCATGAGAAAGATCGCTGGCAGTTCTTCGAGTATGTGGATAAGGATGTACTGACCAAGGAAGAATGGACACGTGTAGTGATGCCTTATGAGGCTTTTACTTTTGCCAAAGGGCGTGATCTGGGCGAAAACAAACTGGTTCTGAACCGCCTTGAAGGTTATCGTCTTGAAATCACGAACGATGATAACAGCACGTGTACAGGTGAGTTTTGCATCGACAATCTGGAGCAACTGACCTCTTATACTCCTGAATTCAAGGGAACTCCCAAGTTCTCCAGTGTTTTCATTCAGCTAAATGGCGTCTATAAAGAGACCAACTGGGATGAAGAATTCAAAGCAAGCCGTGAAGTGGGCATTGACACTTGGATTATCCAGTATGCCGAAGGTTTCAATGACCGCACGAATGAAAAATCTTCTTTCTATTCGCCGACAAATCTGCCGTGGGTGACCAAGCAATATGATATCATGAACCGAATGTTCGATGCTGCCGAGCGTAACGGGATGAAGCTGATTGTCGGACTATATCCCGGTGATTATAGCAAGGAAGATACCACAAAACCGGAACAATATGAATTTCTGATGGAGCGTAATAAACAAGTATTCGATGAACTGTTTGCCCTTTGGGGGAATCATCCCAGTCTGGCGGGATGGTACATAACCGAAGAATTTCATGATGGTTCGTATCCGGTAGGCTGGCAGCAGGAACCTGCCTTGTCTATGCTGGCTAATTATTTGCAGACAGTGGCGGCTTATGTGAAGTCGAAGTCTCCGAAAGAAGTCTGCATAGCTCCTGCTTTGTGGAGGGGAATGCCCGCTGACCTCTGCGGAAAATGGTTTGGTAAGATATTTGCCCAGACTCCCGATATAGATGTGCTTTATCTTCAGGATATAGGCGGACGTTGTCTGGTAGATTTTGATGTAGACCTGCCCAACTGGTTTGCCGAAATAAAGAAAGCCTGCGATGCTAACGGAGTGATTTTCGGAGTAGATATAGAGTCGTTCAAAGAGTGCTGGTGCCCGAGAATTACCATGCGGACCAAACCCTGGACCGAGCTGGAGGAACAGCTGAGAGTAGCCGGAATGTTTACCGATCATATTACGAATTTCAGTTGGGCTACCTTCAAACCGGGAACAGATACCTATGAAGGGTATAAGAAATATCTTGAAGGAAAATAAGCAACCCTATTAAAAGCAAAGTTTCATCGGATGGAACAAAGAGTTTCAAGCAATGAAACCCTTTGTTTCAAGGGATGAAACTCCTGGTTCCAAAGCATGAAACTCTCAGTTTCACCCGGTGAAACTGAAAGAAACTCGTGGTATGCTCAATCAGTAAACGGGAAATACTTTATTATGAATAAGTTTTTAGAAGAAATATCCTGTCACGGTGACACATACATGCATTTATTTATTTAAAATATAGTACCATGAAGAAAATTATAGTAATTGGCAGTTCCAATATAGATATGGTGGTGAGGACCTCTCATCTGCCGGCTCCCGGTGAAACCATTCTGGGTGGTGAATTCTTTATGAACCAGGGCGGTAAAGGAGCCAATCAGGCAGTTGCAGTGAAAAGGCTGGGTGGTAATCTGATCTTTGTAGCGAAGTTGGGGAATGATATACTGGGACAGCAGTCAGTGGATTATTTCAAGAAAGAGGGAATAGATACAAAATATATCACTCTTGATGAAAACTCTGCTTCCGGAGTTGCTTTGATCAGTGTGGACGATCATGCGGAGAATAGTATAGTGGTAGCTTCCGGAGCCAATATGTTGCTGAACGAGCAGGATGTGGATAAAGTTGTGGAGGAAATGTGCGAAGGAGACATCTTGTTGATGCAACTGGAAATTCCGATTCAAACGGTGGAATATGCTGCCAGGAGAGCTTTTGAAAAAGGGGTGAAGGTAGTCTTGAATCCGGCCCCTGCCCGGAGCCTTCCGAAAGAGTTACTCAGACACCTGTTTATGATTACTCCCAACCGGATTGAAGCCGAAATGCTTACCGGTATAAAGATTGTGAATGATGCTGATGCGGAACGGGTTGCAAAAGAAATCAGTGCGATGGGAGTACAGAATATAATTGTAACCTTGGGTTCGAAGGGATGCTTGGTGAGAGAAGGCGATACTTCATATTGTGTGGATGCTTTTAAAGTGGAACCTGTTGATACAACGGCTGCCGGTGATACTTTCAATGGTGCTTTATGTGTGGGACTGGCAGAAGGCATGAACTTGAGGCAAGCTGCTGTAATGGCTTCTAAAGCTTCATCTGTTGCCGTGACAAGAATGGGAGCGCAGTCTTCTATTCCTCATCGTAAAGAACTGAACCTGAATGAATAAATTAACCTCTAAAAATACCGATTATGTTTATAGTTGAAAGTTACGGATTGGCAGTGGCGTTGTGTTGGGTTACGATGCTTTGCTGGGGATCGTGGGGAAATACTCAGAAGTTGGCGGCAAAGACCTGGCGCTACGAGTTGTTCTATTGGGATTACGTGATTGGCATCGTTCTTTTCTCTCTGATCTGGGGATTGACTTTAGGCAGCACGGGAGAGGCCGGGCGAGGATTTATACAGGACTTGTTGCAAGTGAGTCCGGAGAACTTCTGGAGCGCTTTCCTGGGTGGTGTGATATTCAATGCTTCTAATATTCTGCTATCGGCTTCTATGTCATTGGCAGGGATGTCGGTTGCTTTTCCTGTAGGGGTGGGGCTGGCATTGGTGCTGGGTGTATTTGTCAATTATTTCAGTGTTCCGAAGGGAGATCCCGTCATTCTTTTCCTGGGCGTTTTCCTGATTGTGCTGGCTATTATCTTTAATGGAATAGCATCCGGAAAAGTTTCCAAGGCATCCGGTCAGAGCACCAGTAAGAAAGGTATCCTGGTTGCTGTATGCGCCGGTATCCTGATGGCATTCTTTTACCGTTTTGTGGCGGCAGCTATGGACTTGGAAAATCTGGAAGCACCCACAGCAGGCATGATGACTCCTTATTCTGCTTTGTTCGTGTTTGCAATAGGTATCTTTATCAGTAATTTTCTGTTCAATACACTGGTGATGAAGAAACCTTTTATGGGAGAACCTGTGTCCTACAGCCAGTATTTCAAAGGAAACTTCAATACGCATCTGGTGGGTGTGTTGGGCGGTATAATCTGGGCATTGGGAACTGCTTGCAGCTATATCGCTGCCGGAAAAGCCGGTGCGGCTATTTCCTATGCACTGGGGCAAGGGGCAACGATGGTAGCCGCCTTATGGGGCCTCTTCATCTGGAAAGAGTTTAAGGGGGCATCAAAGTCTACCAATCTGTTGCTTACGCTGATGCTTATTCTTTTTATCTCCGGTTTGGTACTGATTATAGTGTCTGGAGGAAGTTGATCACTTAATTATAGATTTATATATGTGTACTATGAAGAAGAAATTTCAAATGATAGGATTTGCTCTGTCAGTTTTATTGGTTACGCTGCCGGTAGTTACGGTGGGTGCGGATAATGCCGCTTCCGGCAAGCAGAAAAAAGAGAAAACCACCGAGTCGGCTTTGGGTGTGAAACCTGTTACAGGTAGCTGGATCAACCTGGCATACAAGGATGTACGTAATAAATATACGAATCCTCAGAGCTTTGATAATATGGACCCGAAATTGTGGGAAGCAAAAGTACGTGAATTGTCGGCTATGGGTATCGAGTATCTGGTATTCATGGAGGTTGCCAATGAAGGGAAATCTTATTATCCTTCGCAAATAATGCCTTGGTGGTATAATAAGGATAAGAAAAGTCCTGTGGATGCTATTCTGGATGAAGCGGCCAAACATAATATGAAGATTTTCATGAGTAGTGGTTGGGCAAAGGATCAGGATGATAATCTGCTTGATCCGGCAATTAAGGAACGGCAACTCCAGATTATGGAAGAGTTGGCATCCCTTTATAAAAACCACAAGGCCTTTTATGGCTGGTATTTACCGGTAGAAGATTGCCTGTGTCCTATTTTTGCGGAGCATGCGGTGCAGTCGGTAAATACTTTATCAGAGAAGGCTAAAAAACTGACTCCGGGTAAGAAGACTTTGATTTCGCCATATGGAATCGGATTGTCAGAATTTGATAATCCGGAATATGAGAAGCAAATGCAAAAACTAAAAGTGGATATCATTGCCTATCAGGATGAAGTGGGGTGTGTACGCGATCAGTTCACACTTCCCCGTCTGAAGAAGAACTGGCAGAGATTGCGTGATATTCATAACCGCCTGAATATTGAAATGTGGGCAAATTGTGAGACTTTCACTTGGGAAGAGGGTACCAATGACCGTACTTCTGCCTTGATTCCGGCTGCCTATCCGCGGCTGCTGTCCCAGCAGGTTGCAGCATCTGCGGCGGGGGTTGATAAGATCATTTCATTTATGTTCTACGGTATCATTGAGGATCCTGAGTCAAAGTACCAACTGGGGCAACCTGTCTGGTCGAACAAAGTGTATACTGACTATATGGACTGGAAGAACGGAAAGGAATATTGGAAACTGATGGAAGCGGCTTTTATGGAGAAATTAGTCAATGGGGCGACTCCGGAAATGATGCTTGGAAAGGCCGGTTTGCAACCGTTACTGGATGGTAAGGTTGCTGAAGAGGACAGTAAGGATGCCCGCTGGGTGAAGTTTGAGGCCGGCTATCATGAATTTGTAGTGGATCTGCAAAAGAAAACCCGTGTTCAGAAAGCTATGTTGCGTATGCTGAATTATAATCCGGAAAAGATAGGTATGCCGATGAAGACATATCTGTATACTTCAATAGACGGTAAAGAGTATAATCTGTCTTCCATAAAAGACGCCCCTTATTTCCCGAACAACAAGCATGATGCCTGGATTGAAAGCATATTGTTTGACCAACTGGATGAAAATGTACGCTATGTAAAGGTGGCTTTTGAAGCTCCACAACAGGTATATATAGATGAGTTGTTTATTAATCCGGTCCTGAAATAAAAAGCAAAGTACTATGAAATTTGGGACAAAAGTAATTATCGCATTGGCTCTTTTGGCAAACTTGTGGTTTGTTTCCTCTTGTAATAACGGGCCGAAGCGTGAACTCTGGTTGGATGAAGTTTATAAGGATTCCTGTTTTGTGCAGGATTGGGGAATACCGCAGATAAATCAGTCTGTGGTATGGACTCCGCTTACGGTAAATGGTGTTGTGTATGAACGGGGGATCGGAGCTCATTCCATCAGCCGTATGCTGTATGATTTGGGTGGTAAAGCCGTTTCAGTGAGTGGCTTGGTTGGAGCCGATGATAACAACTTGTACGCCGGTAAATTGCAGTTCAAGATAATCGGAGATAAAAAAGAACTTTGGAAAAGCGGTGTGATGCAGAAGGGCGATCCCGTAAAAGAGTTCAATGTCAACCTCTCCGGTATTGATAAAGTGTTGCTATTGGTGGAAGAATGTGGCGATGGCATTATGTACGACCATGCCGACTGGTTGAATGTGAAGTTTGTGACTCGTGGAGAGATTATCCCGATACCTGCCTGGCCGAAGCCTGTAGCTAAGGAGAAGTACATTCTGACACCGGAAGCTCCGGAAACTCCACGGATTAATAATCCTCTGGTATATGGTGCCCGTCCGGGAAATCCGTTCCTGATGACGATTATGGCAAGTGGTAACCGGCCAATGACTTTTGAAGCGTCAGGACTCCCTGCCGGACTGAAATTAGATACTTCCACCGGCTTTATTACGGGAAAGACCGAACTTAGAGGAGATTTCAAAGTGCTTCTGAAAGCCATGAACGAAAAAGGTGTAGCCGAAAAAGAGATTACCTTGAAAATAGGAGACCGGATTGCTCTGACTCCTCCGATGGGATGGAACAGTTGGAATTGCTGGGGACTTTCTGTAGATGATGAGAAAGTGCGCGAGGCTGCCCGCATGATGAATGAAAAGTTGCATGCATACGGATGGACGTATGTGAACATTGATGACGGCTGGGAAGCTGCCGAACGCACCAAGCAGGGAGAGCTGCTCTCTAATGAGAAATTCCCTGATTTTAAAGGCCTGGCTGATTATATTCATTCCTTGGGATTGAAATTCGGTATTTATTCTTCACCGGGACCGACAACATGTGGTGATTATCTGGGCAGTTATCAGCATGAGGAAATAGATGCACGGACTTGGGGCAGATGGGGAGTAGATTATCTCAAATATGATCATTGCGGCTATCATGCGGTTCAGAAGGATTCTGAAGAGAAAACAATCCGGGAACCCTATATTGTTATGCGTGATGCATTGGATAAAGTGGATCGGGATATTGTCTATTGTGTGGGATATGGTGCTCCCAATGTCTGGAACTGGGCAAGGGAAGCAGGAGGTGAACTGTGGCGCACCACCCGTGACATTACCGATGAATGGAATGTTGTGACAGCCATTGGTTGTTTTCAGGATGTTTGTGCTCAGGCTACTGCACCGGGGAACTATAATGATCCCGATATGCTGGTGGTAGGAAAACTGGGTAAGGCTTGGAGAGAGAAGGTTCATGAATCGGCTCTGACTCCTGATGAACAATATTCTCATATCTCTCTATGGTGCATTCTCTCCGCTCCGTTATTGATCGGTTGTGATATGTCCGATATAGATGATTTCACATTGAGTTTACTGACAAATAATGAAGTGATTGCTGTGAATCAGGACCCGTTGGCAGCACCGGCCACAAAATTGCTGACTGACAATGGGCAGATATGGTACAAGAAACTGTATGATGGCTCGTATGCAGTAGGATTCTTCCAGATAGATCCTTATTTTATCCTGTGGGATCAGGATGAGGCTGAAACTATCCAGATGAAGACGTATGATTTTGAATTAGCTCTCAAGCAACTGGGAATTACAGGCAAAGTGTCTGTTCGCGATCTGTGGCGGCAAAAAGATTTAGGGGAATACAATGGGGAGTTCCGGACACAGGTTCCCTATCACGGAGTTTCTTTTGTGAAAATTACTCCTGTGGAGTAAATTGTGTGTATCTTAGAAAAAACCTCCTTTCTAATCTTGTCATGGGGATTGAGAAAGGAGGTTTTATATTTTATGAATGGCTGATTGGCTAATTAGACAACTCCGGATTCGCCGCAATCGCTTCTCTCGGAATCTGAATCGTATAGCGTTGGTCATCCTGTTCCAACACATAGGTTCCTCCTTTGAGAACTTTCTCGATGCGTGGGCGGGTAGTACGGCGTAAGTCGAACCAACGATGACCTTCGAAAGCAAGTTCACGGGTACGCTCATTCAGAATCTCTTGTATCAAGGTTTCTTTATTCATTGCGTTGACCGCAGTTACTTTAGCTGCATAAGCTTCTGGGGTATAGCGTTTCTGCATTAGCTCCAGCAGTCGGGTACGTGCCTGGGGCAGTTTGTCCGATTGTGCTGCTGCTTCTGCTGAGTTCAGATACATTTCGCCTACACGGAAAGAACAACGGAAATCATCTTTTCCACTCTTCTGGCTGAAACGATAGCCATTTTTGTCAGCCGGTTTGAAGTAAGCATCCAGACGCAAATCTCCTTCTCCGTATGAAGACGCTAAAGCTTCGGACAGAACCGCTGCCTGAGTGTAGTTGGAGCTCATGCCGCGTTCCAAGGCTGTGATATTCTCTACAGACTGATAGTGGTTTGGCAGCATAAAGGCTTCGTCATTGAAATCTTCCAGACTATTTTTCCCGGTAAGAACAGCTTCGGCGGCTTTATACGCATTCTCCCATTGCCCCATATACAAATATACACGGGCGCGCAGAGCTTTTACAGATAGGGTTGTGAAACGATAAGAAAACTTCTGTTCCCAGGATTCCTTATTAATCAATTTTTCAGCTTCATTGATATCTGAGAGTACCGCCTCGTAAATCTGTGCAACGGTATTTTTCTTCAGAATTTCGTTGATATCGCTGTTCAGCTTCAGTGGCACTGCTTTCGTTTCTAACGCTCCCGGACGGGTATAAGGCTGTCCGTAGAGATTTACCAACAGGAAATGCATGTATGCACGGAGCAGATAACATTCACCGATCAATTGGTCGATGTCCTCTTCGCTTCCTTCATTGATTGAGTTTCGCTCTTCTATGGTATAGTTTGCGGTGAACATGATGCTATAGAAATTCTTCCATTCAAAGGAAGTAGTCTGTCCCGGAGCACTGAAGTCATCCCAACATTCTATTTTACCATAACGGTCCTGTTCCCAACTATCATCTTTTACATACAGTTCATCAGAACGGAAGCAGGCGAGTCCTCTGGCATCGGGAACGTTTTTATATGCTGTGGCAATCAGCGCTCTGTACTCAGCTAAGGTCTGGGGGATCACTTTTCCCGTAGGCTGGATATCCAACATATCGCAAGCAGTCAGCAATACTACACTGCTCATCAATAACATGATATATATCTTTCTCATTGTTGTTACTCTCTATAAAATTAAAAAATCAAGTTCAGGCTTAAGGTCACGGACTTGGGAGCCGGTGTTGCATAAGCATTGGACATGGTTTCCGGATCGAGATAATTTTTGTAGCTTGAGCCGAATACCAATAAGTTGCGTCCCTCTATGGCAACTGTGGCGGAAGTCATTCCCAACGTGCGGCTGAAGTTAGTAGGCAATGTATAGCCCAACCGGATATTTTGTAGTCTCACATAGTTCAGGTCTCTGATCCAAATATCCAGGTTACGGTATATTTCATTCTGATTTGAATACCACATATATTCGTCCAGACGTTCGTTCTGACTCAGCAGAACCGGGAAGATCGTTTCCGTATTTTCCGGAGTCCAACGATTCAGGATATCACGGTTCGTGTTGCGTCCTTTGTCGAAATCAACGATAGAGTAGGTGGGTTGACTGCGTACCTTTCCACCGAAGTCGAAGCTGAAGTTAACACCCAGTTCAAAAGCCTTGTAGGTGAAAGTATTATTGAAACCGCCTGTATAAGGGCAGTCAGCAGTACCAACATACGTGTAAAGTTCACGACGCTCGCGGGCTGTCAGGTCGGTTGCTCCGAATCCCCATTCCTGAAGTTTAAAGAATTCCATGGCCGATACGGCTTTTCCGTCTTTGTCCTGGAACATCGGATAACCTTCTTCATCCAGCCCGGCTGTTTTCAGGGCAAACAAGGCTCCCGCGGGATATCCTTCACGGCCCGGTTCTAAGGCATCTTCACGCAGTGCTTCCTTCAGTACCTTATTGTTATTGTATGCGAAGTTGAAGTTAGTGGTCCACATAAAATTCTTGGTGTGGACATTGCGTGTACTGAGAGCGACTTCGACACCTTGATTTCGCATGCTGGCCCAGTTGACGGTCAACATTTCGAAACCTGTTTCCAGCGGTAACATCTGGGTTCCGATCAAATCTACACCTTTTCTGTAGTAGTAGTCCACACTCAGGTTGATAGCCTGATTCAATACAGCAAAATCGAATCCTGCATTTACGGAATGTGTTTTCTCCCAGCGCAGCTTTTTGTTCGGTGCACCGGAAACGTCAATCATATCTTCTGAACCTCCCGGCAGGATATTTTCAATTCTGTAATTTCCCAAAAGGAAAGGAGAGGTGTTCTTGTCAATGTTTCCCTGCAAACCGTATGATGCACGGACTACCAGGTTGTCTATCCATTTGGCACTTGCCATAAAAGGTTCTTGGGAAATGCGCCACAAACCACTGACTGAATATAATGGCAGATAACGGTACTTCTTGTCTACACCGAAAAGGTCGGAACCATCGAAACGGATACTTCCTCCCAATGTATAGCGGTTCAGTAAAGAATAGGACAGGGTTGAGAAAGCGGACACGTATGCATTCTCCACATGAGCCTTCTCATGCAACTTGAATGCCTGACTTTCTTCCGGGAAGATGATCGGCTTTGTTGTCAGCGTCTTCCGGTCAAATCCATAACCGGCACTGTATAGCTTTTCTTCCCATGTCTTCCGGATTTCCGTTCCTACCATTGCTTCGAACTCATGGATGTCGTTGTAGGTATCGCGATATTCTCCCATCGCTTTCCAAGTGAGTTGGGACAATGAATTTTCATTGGCCTTGTGAAATCCTCCGGCGGGTAGGTAAGTTACGCCATTGCTGCGATGGTTCTTCTTTTCTTTACGCATGGCAAAAGATTCTTCATCGGCAATCTTCTCGATGGATGTTTTGTCAAGTTGTAAACCGAGCTGGGTGGTAAACTTGAACCGGTCGTCAAAACGTAACTCTGCATCAAAAATAGATGAGAGACCATTGATAGTGGTTTCGTTGGTAGTGTTTTTTAGTTCTTCAAAAGGGTTGAATCCAAAGTCCATATCCACATCATTCTCCACGTCAATGTCGTAGTTGTAATTACCGTGTTCGTTGTATGGCGTGAAGTAAGGGTTAGCCAGGCGAGAATAGAATATCGGATTGGTTAAACCATCCGAATCCGGCAGATAACTTGAATTCTTACGGCGGTTGGCAAACATAGAAGCACCTACTTTCAGAATGCTGTTCACTTTATAACTGGTCTTCATCACTAAGTTCAGACGTTCGGCAGATACATTCGGAACGTTACCATTCTCTTTCATATATCCGAAAGAAGTATAGTAAGTTGCCTTTTCACTACCACCGGAAAGAGACAGGTTATACTCTTGTGTGAATGCGTCGCGGAAAAGGATATCACTCCAGTCTGTGTTTGTTGCCTTCAGTTTATTTATTGCACTTTGAGCGCTGGATGACAAGGCGTTCCACCCTCCGTCTTTGAAATTGTTGAGTTCTCCCAACCCGGAGATAATGCGGTATACCTCGCCTTTGGTTTCCCTGTATGGATAACCGGATGCCAGTAAGTCAAGTTCCAGACCTACCTTCTCTTCTGAGTTCAACAGGTTCAAACGGTCTATATTCAACTTCGGAGAATAGGTCAGTTTAGTGGAGAAGTTAATAACCGGTTTGCCCACTTTACCTTTCTTGGTAGTAATCACGATTACACCATTGGCAGCACGGGCACCGTAAATGGCAGTTGCGGCAGCGTCTTTCAGAACGGTGATATTATCGATGTCGGCAGGATTCAGACCGGCAATAGCGGTTTGACCTATGTTATCGATGTCTTTCAATACTTCCATATTGGGAATGTTCGTTCCTTCCAATGGAATACCGTCCAGCACCCACAAAGGGTCTTGCGTACCATTCAGGGAGGATGTACCGCGAATACGGATTTTGGCAGGAGCACCCGGAGTACCGGAAATGTTGCTTACGGAAAGTCCGGCAATCTGTCCGGCCAATGCTTGGTCTATACTCTTGGTTGCACCCATCATCTGATCCGAGATATCGATCTTCGATACGGCGGCCGTCAACTTACGGCGTTCCACAGTCTGATATCCCGTCACAACTACCGCATCGAGCATGTGGGCGGAAGGTTGGAGAGTAATATCATATTTATTCTTGCCCGGTATGAGCTTTACTTCCAGCACATCATAGCCGACGTAACTACAATAAAAACGGGTAACTCCCTCCGGAATGGAGATGGAGAATTGACCGTCAATATTAGTAATGACACCAATGGTGGACTGATTATTCCCAACTTTCTTCAAATCATCGGCTGTCACATAGACAGAAGCGCCGATGAGAGGCAAATTATCCTCAGAAGAGATGACTACACCCTCTACCTGCCGGTTTGCGGCAAGGGCGTACGTGAACGTTCCTATTAGTAATAGGAATGCGACAGATAAGCGTCTTTTCATCCGTTAAAATAATAAAATTAATACTTAAATTGAAAACTGTTTTTTAGCTAAGTGACGATAAAAAAATAACTTGGTACAAAATATGTCACAAATAAAAGTAACTCAGTTCCCCTCCTCCTCCCGGGAGGAGGAGAGCTGAGTTACTGCTGTTATTGAATTCATTCGTACCAACTTATTTTTTAAGCATTGCTAAATTCCTAATGCCGTGTTAATACGGAGAATCATGTCTTTATAATGATATTTGGTTGCCACATCCGATGTTCCCAGGCGACTTTGAAGCAGATCCTTGATCCGCAACAGTTCACCTCGCTTCACGGAAATGGCATCTGAGATGCGGTTCAGTTGAGAGCCGTAGAAGTTCAATTCGCGACGGGCACCCATCCGGTCTGCATCCAACGAGCGATGAGCATGTTCATCACAACTGCAAAGCGGTAACTGGTTATCCAGCAGGAAATGATTGTCCATAAGCTTCTTGTTGATTTTTACCCCTTCGCTTTCGGCAGCGGCCGTAATCAAGGCATCCAGGAAGTTTTTCTGCAAGGTGCGTGTCATGACGTCAGGCAATGCTCCCCGTTCTGTTGTGGCAAAAATGCTGCGATGTAAACCATCCATCAGTTCTACGGCAGTAAAAGCCTTTTTGCCATTTACCGCTTCGTTTTCAAGCATACGTACCAGGCGGTTGTTGGATAAAAGATCCCACAGAATATAGGACTGGGCATTCTTCAGTATCTGCGTCGGTGCATTTTCTACCACACCCAGCGGAGTGTTACGAAGCAGATAGGTATATTCACCTACTTCTGTGTCGAATAACCACTTCGGATAAGTCAGTACCTCATCCAGTAAGAACTTCAGGGCAGCTTGTTGCTTTTCTTTTTCTACAAAAGTATAAGTCTTCTGTCCGTCACCCACAATTGTATTTTCTATATAGATACCACCGATGTTGGCGAGTACATGGTACAGATAATTATTCCATTGATTGATTACGGCATAGTATAAGCGGGAAGCTTCTTCATAAGTCTGTCCTTTTTCTCCGGTCGTCGTCCATTTTATAATTTCGGGAACGATCCGCTTCAGGTTTGCAATACCATATTGGGAAGAACGTACAGCATCATCACCCAGATCTTCGTTCTGTGCACGGGGATCTACGGCATCACGCACATCCTGCGCTTCGCTGTATTTATACAGACGGTCGGTATGGCGGCTCAGGAAATCATAAAGTAAATCCTTTTCTTCTTCCGGATTTTCTTTTCCATACCAACGGTAACCGTATTCGATGGCGAAGATATCGTAAGGACCGATATGCGGTGAAAGAGCGGTTATTCCGTCACCGGGTTGTGCCACGTAGTTGAAACGGGCATAATCCATGATGGAAGAAGAGGTCGAATTCATCCGGTCGGTGAATGACTTGGAGCGCAGGGAATCGGTGGGGAATGCCCATGATCCCATCATATTGTGGCGTAATCCTAAAGAGTGACCTACTTCGTGGCAGGCTACAAAACGCATGGCATCTCCCATCAGTTCATCGGATAACTTGATGCCACGGGCTTCCGGACGTACAGTACCTGTTTGTACGGTGATCCATTCCTGAAGCATATTCAGTACATTGTGCCACCACATGATATCCGCTTCCAGGATTTCCCCTGATCGGGGGTCCAGAATAGACGGTCCCATAGCGTTTGCTTTGGTGGAGGCTGCATAGGTCAGTACGGAGTAATTCACATCATCCATATCTACCGTCATGCTGTCGGTGATTTCTTTGGCGATAATGGCATTCTTGAATCCGGCACGTTCAAATGCCACCTGCCAGTCTTCAATGCCTTGTTTTATATACTTACGCCAACGATACGGAGTAGAGTTTTCTATATAAAATACAATCGGTTTAGCCGGTTCCACCAATTCGCCACGCAGATAACGTTCGCGGTCTTCCGGTTTAGGTTCCAGACGCCAGCGGGTAATGAACTGTTGCTTGCTGACCCGTTGTTGTCCGTCGCTGTAACTGAGCAAAGGATTGGTAAAATACCCTACACGAGCATTATCCAGTCTACCGGTCATAGGTGTTTCCGGCAGTAGCATCAGTGAAGAACTAACTTCAACGGTTACGTAGACGGAAGTCGTTCCTTCGGTCACTTTCGTTGTCAGTTCGGACGTGGCTACTACATTATTCTCGAATGCTTTGATGGAAAGAATACGTGAAAGGTTTTTGATGGAAGACGTTCCCAGATTAATATTGGTAAATACGTTGTTGATACTCGTCTCCGTTCCATCATAAATATCATTCACCTTGATAACCATCGTCGTAGAGTCATTATTGAATGCCTCAATCTTGAAGCCGGCTATCAATGGCGAGATGTAGTTGTCACGTACTGACTGGCTGATTGCGTCTCCGGCAGGAGCGAGGGGGAGAGGGCGGCTTTGACGGATAAGCAACTTATTCGTCGCCTTATCCTGTTCGAAGCGTACCATTTGGTTTTCATAATTCGTACCACGGTTCACTCCGGCCTCGTTCAGTTCGGAAGGAACGCGTTGAAGTTTGTTCACTACCAACATATCCCTGCCCAGTAAGTTCACCGGTACCTCAAAATAATAGTCGTTCTTTTTCTGGTACACATTGAACATACCACGGTGAATGATGCTACCGTCTCCGGTCAGTTTCTCGTACTCGTTTTTGGATTTAACACTGTCGTTTGGTTCACTCTTCTTTTTCTTTCGGAACCATCCCATAGAATCGGGTGTAGAATCTACAGCATACGCCATCACAGGTTCACACATCAAGGTGCCTGTAGCCACTGTAGTTAGCAGAATTGTTTTTAGTCTCATCAGTTATATCAATTATCATCAGGTTACCTATTCTACTCATAGAATTAAGTGTCGGCAAAGATAGTAAAACTATACTATGCTACCAGATGAACGGGGTTAGTTTTGACGTTTTTTCTTTTATAACGCAAAGAATCTTTCAATTATAAAAAAACAGTATCGTTTAAAACGGTATAGTTATGAATTTGCTCACCACAGATTAACACAGATTCTCACAGAGTTTAATTAATTAAAAATCAGAGAAATAAAATTCTGTGGAAAACTGTGTTAATCTGTGGTGAGCAAATTCATAACCATACAGACATGAATCCATTTTCAGTTTAAAGTCAGTTTAGTCAAACAAACTCTTGAACTTCTTGAAAATCTTTTCCTTAATCGAAGTATTGGGCTTGAAGTTATCCGAGCTTTCCATTTCTTCAAGTGCTTTTTTCTCGTCTTTGTTAAGTGCTTCCGGTACATATACGCTGACATTTACCAATAAATCTCCCGTACCGTATCCGTTTACACTTGGCAGACCTTTTCCGCGTAGGCGGAGCACTTTGCCCGGCTGTGTACCCGATTCGATCTTTACTTTCACCTTTCCGTCAATGGTTGGTATTTCTACCGCACCACCTAAAGCGGCTGTCGGGAAGCTGAGAAGCAGGTTGTAAATCAAGTCATTTTCGTCGCGAATCAGTTCTTTGTCTTGTTCTTCTTCTACAAGAATCAGTAAGTCGCCCGGAACGCCGTTGTGTTTTCCGGCATTTCCTTTGCCGCTCATAGAAAGCTGCATGCCTTCCATTACGCCTTTAGGAATATTTACGCTTACCACTTCTTCGCCGTAAACGATACCTTCTCCGGCACATACCTTACACTTATTCTTGATGATTTTGCCTTCACCGCCACAAGTCGGACAGGTGGCACGTGTCTGCATCGTACCAAGAATAGTCTGTTGGTTACGGATTACCGTACCGCTACCTTTACAGGTCGAGCAGGTTTCCGAACCGCCGTTACCCTCAGCCCCTGAACCGTGACAGTGATCACATGTAACGTACTTTTTCAGTTTGAATTTCTTTTCTACTCCGGTAGAAATCTCTTTCAGATTCAGTTTTACTTTTACGCGCAAATCCGAACCACGGAAACGCGGGCGTTGTGAACTTCCACCGCCGAATCCGCCTCCGAAACCACTGAATCCGCCTCCGAAGCCACCGCCACGTCCACCGAAAATATCTCCGAACATAGAGAAGATATCATCCATAGACATGCCCTCGCTGAAACCACCGAACGGTCCACCGTTTCCGGCAGCACCACTCATTCCGGCATGACCGAACTGGTCATAACGGGCACGCTTGTCCGCATTGCTTAGTACATCGTAGGCTTCTGCCGCTTCTTTGAATTTTTCTTCCGCCACTTTGTCACCCGGGTTCTTGTCAGGATGATATTGAATGGCTTTTTTGCGGTAGGCTTTCTTAATTTCTTCTACCGATGCTGTCTTTTCGACTTCCAGTACTTCGTAGTAATCTCTTTTTTCCATATATATTATGTTATTCTCCTACCACCACTTTGGCATGGCGGATTACTTTGTCGTTTAGCGTGTAGCCGGTCTGTACGCAATCCAGAATTTTTCCCTTCAGGGATTTGTCCGGTGCAGGGATAACGGCAATTGCTTCGTGAAAATCGGTGTCAAGAGGTTTTTCTTTGGTCTCAATCACCTTCACGCCGTCCTGTCCCAATACAGACATGAATTTATTATAAATCAATTCCACTCCTTCTTTCACGGCTGCTACGTCTGTGGCAGTTTCCATGTTTTTCAGGGCGCGTTCGAAGTCGTCTACAATAGGAAGAATGCTGCTGATGGTTTTTTCGGCACCGTTCAGAATCAGCTCGGCCTTTTCCTTCATGGTGCGTTTGCGGTAGTTGTCAAACTCGGCGGAGAGGCGCAGATATTTATCTTTCTGCTCTTCTATCACTTTGTTTGCTTCTTCCAGTTCCTGAGCAAGCTTTTCCTCTTCTGTCGGAGCTGCACTGTCCTGTACGTCCTCCTCTTGAATTTCTTCATTTTCCGCGGCTTCATCCTGCGTAGCTTCGGACATTAACTCTTCTTCGTTGATGTTTTCTTTTTCTTTCGGGTCCATATTTCTATTCTTATTATACTTGTAAAAAGGATTTGTTTTCATTGCTGTCAAGGGTTTAAGTTAGTATATCGCTCTACTAACAAAAACTTTGCCAAATAGGCAGCATTTGTCTAAAACGCCGCAAAGGTAATACTTTTATGTCAGATTGACAGCGCATTTCTACGAGTATTCATGGAAAAATGCCTATCTTTGCACCCGCAAAATACAGAACAATAGGTATTAAATAGTAAATAGTAAATCGATAAATAGTAAATAAATCAATGATTACAGTCTCTAATGTTTCCGTACAGTTTGGAAAAAGGGTGTTATTTAATGATGTAAACCTGAAGTTTACAAGTGGAAACTGCTATGGTATTATCGGTGCCAACGGTGCCGGAAAATCTACCTTCCTGCGTGCCATATCCGGTGATTTGGACCCTACGACCGGTTCTATTATGTTAGGTCCGGGCGAACGCCTCTCCGTATTAAGCCAGGACCACTTTAAGTGGGATGCACTTACGGTAATGGATACCGTGATGATGGGGCATACTGTTTTGTGGGATATCATGAAGCAGCGCGAAGTGCTTTATGCCAAAGAAGATTTCACGGATGAGGACGGTCTGAAGGTTTCCGAATTGGAAGAAAGATTTGCGGAACTGGACGGCTGGAATGCAGAAAGCGATGCAGCGGCTTTGTTGAGCGGTCTGGGCATTAAAGAAGATAAGCATTATGTGCTGATGGGTGACCTCAGCGGTAAGGAGAAGGTGCGTGTGATGCTGGCACAGGCTTTGTTCGGTAATCCGGATAACTTGTTGCTGGATGAGCCTACCAATGACTTGGATATGGAAACCGTGATGTGGCTGGAAGATTATCTGGCTAATTTTGAACATACGGTGTTGGTTGTGAGTCACGACCGTCACTTTCTCGACTCTGTCTGCACGCACACGGTGGACATTGACTATGGTAAGATTAACCTGTTTGCCGGTAACTATAGTTTCTGGTATGAATCAAGCCAGTTAGCATTGCGCCAGCAGCAGAACCAGAAGGCTAAGGCAGAAGAGAAGAAGAAAGAGTTGGAAGAATTTATTCGTCGTTTCAGTGCCAATGTGGCGAAGAGCAAGCAGACTACCAGCCGTAAGAAGATGTTGGAGAAACTGAATGTGGAAGAAATCAAGCCTTCTTCGCGTAAGTATCCGGGCATTATCTTTACTCCCGAGCGCGAACCGGGTAATCAGATTCTGGAAGTTTCCGGGCTGACCAAAACTTTGGAAGACGGCACTGTGCTTTTCCGCGATGTAAACTTCAATATAGAGAAAGGGGATAAGGTGGTATTCCTTTCCCGCGATCCCCGTGCCATGACTTCATTGTTTGAGATTATAAATGAAGAAATGAAGCCGGATGCAGGAACTTTCAGTTGGGGTGTCACTATTACCACTGCATACTTGCCGCTGGACAATACTCAGTATTTCAATACGGATCTGAACCTGGTGGACTGGTTGAGTCAGTTTGGCGAAGGAAATGAAGTTTATATGAAGAGTTTCCTGGGTCGTATGCTGTTCTCCGGTGAAGAGGTTTTGAAGAAAGCAAGTGTGCTGTCGGGAGGTGAAAAGATGCGTTGTATGATTGCCCGTATGCAGTTGCGCAATGCCAACTGTCTGATTTTAGATACTCCTACCAATCATCTTGATTTGGAGTCCATCCAGGCATTCAATAATAACCTGAAGACGTATAGAGGGAATATCCTGTTCTCTTCTCATGACCACGAGTTCATACAGACCGTTGCCAACCGTATTATCGAGCTGACTCCGAACGGTATTATTGATAAGATGATGGAATATGACGAATACATCACTTCTGACCATATTAAGGAATTAAGAGCTAAGATGTATGCACAGTAAATATCTGCTCTTTCAATAAAAAAATGTCGCCTTGCAATAACCGAATATTGCAAGGCGATGTTTTTAGGTGATTAAGCGTTCTTATGATCAGATAGTTCTTCTTTTTTGCTTTGCGAATAAAGGAGCTAAAGAAAATAGTGGTTGAAATCGAAGAAAAAGTCGGTTAAAGTTGTACTATATTGAAACATTTATTATTTTTGTACTATGAGAAGAAGAGTTGTAGCATACGGTCATTATTATAAAGAGTTCCTTGCTACCCTTACAGAGAAAGAAATTCAGAAAGTCAAATATGTGCTTTCGTTACTTGAAACTGACGACCGTGTACCGGTGAAATTTATAAAATCTATACGAGACGGATTATATGAGTTGCGTATAGAATACAATAGTAACATTTATCGTATCTTTTTCATTTTTGATGAAGGGCAAATAGTAGTTCTATTTAACGGTTTTCAAAAGAAGACACAAAAAACGCCGAAATCAGAAATAGAAAAAGCATTTAAATTGATGGAGGAATATTATGAGTACAAAAAACAGTATGATAACAGACATTAGTGCTGAACTTGAAAAAGAGTTCGGAGCACCGGGAACCCCCGAACGCGCTAAGTTCGATGAAGAAGCATACGCTTTTTATACCGGACAAATACTGCTTGATGCAAGAAAAGAGGCAAAGGTAACTCAATTAGAACTTGCAAAGCGAATTAATGCTACCAAATCTTACATTTCCCGTATTGAAAATGGTTCAATAAATCCGAGCGTAGGCACATTCTACCGAATAATGAATGCGCTGGGATTGAGAGTCGAAATCGTAAAAACAATAGGAAGTCTGTAAACAGAAAAGCCGGAGCACTAACCCCGGCTTTTTCATACTCCGATAGAAATATTTTCCCATTCACTCTCCCCATGTTTATTTATAAATCAGCTTATTCCTCCCGTCCTCTCCGAACAGGCTATCTCCCAAAGTCGTAATCTTGTTTCCTGTAGCTACAACATAACGCAGGTTGTCACATCCCATAAACGCGCCATATTCGATGGCAGTCACTCCGGCTGGCAATTCAAGCGTACCGCACAAGCGACCGCATCCACTGAATGCACGTTGTCCGATGCTTTTCAAACCTTTGGGAAGCTGGATGCGCAACAGATATTTTTTCTGGGTAAATGTATATTCGGGAATAACCGTAGTGTTACTTTTGCTCAGATCAACAGCCACAAGATTGGGCATATAATCACGTATTACGGTGAAGTCAGCTTCGTCCAGTTTCCCTTCTACGGTCAGGAAATTCACATCTTTCGGTTGCAAGCCCGCAGCCACTAATTCACTGGCAAGACTTCCCATTAAGCCTACTTGCACGAAAGCCTCTACAGGTTCTCCCTCTATCACGGCAAAGGTGTCCCAATGCTTCTTGCCACGGTAGGAGTCGCTGCTACCCAACGGAACGAAAATGGCCGTTATGCTATCCGCCAAAGCGGCCGGTAACAGGTTGGGAGCAGTCTTCTTTCTCAACTGGCATATTTTCAGATTTTCGCAACCCTTGAAGGCCGCGTCTTCTATGTTCTTGATTTTCTCTGAAAGAATAATTTTCTGGAGAGTTGCTTTTCCGGTGAAAGTACTGTCGCTGGTCTGCTGGCAGAATGCATAAGCCGGTACACAGTTGGGCGGATAAATATAGAAACGGTCGGGGTAAGTGCCGCTTTTACCTGCGTATGTACTGATAGATGCGTTGGAGATATCCAGCACTTTCAGATTCTTGAATTCATCGCGCAGATGTTTGAAGTCAATGGCATTTAGTTTTCCGGTCAATGTAAGATGGGTGACGCTGTTGGCTTCATCCTCAGTGAGCATGGATACCAGAGTGCCGGGCTTGGCTACAAAAAAAGTTTTATTATTAGCTGGTGTGCCTGCATTTTGTGCAACTGCTGCGTAAGTACATGCAGCCAGCATTATAGTGGCTAATGTTCGTTTTAGTTTCATGACAGTAATAGATATGTTTAGACAAATATACGCTTTTTGCAGGAATTTGCTTTCTATTTTTAATTTTATAGGTATTTTTGCTGGGGTATTAACATATAGAAACTAAGGATATGGAATCAATGAACAAGAATATAAATATTGCCCCGCAAGACTCGAAACTTATCATTTATCTGGTTGTTGCAGCAAAAGTTATCGTTTATATACTTTTGATGCTGGGATTTGCCGGAGTATTGGGAGCTGTTTGCATCAAAGCAGTCTCTTTTTTTAAGATAGATGGAATTTTGAAAGAAGTTGTCATGCAAAGTAGTTTTTTGGCGGGAACTTTCCTGGCGGCCTGGGTTCTGCTGAAGAATTGGGACCATCTTCCGATTACAGACTTGGGTTTATCCCTGAAAGGGCGGGCTAAAGACATCTTCTGGGGTACATTCGTTGCCTTGGCTATCTATACTGTCGGATTTGGAATATTATATGGGTTGGGAGAGGTTGAAATTACTGCCGTACACTTTAGCGCGTACGATTTTCTGCTGTCTTGGATATTAATGTTGCTGGTTGCCCTTGCAGAAGAGATTGCCTTTCGCGGTTTTGTCCTGGGGCATTTGCTGACCGCAGGTGTCAATCGTTTTGTGGCATTGTTTCTTTCGTCTGCATTGTTTTCCCTGATGCATATTTTTAATCCCAACTTTTCTCTGATTGCTTTTCTGAATATTTTGTTGGCAGGGATTTTAATAGGTTCTACCTACATATATACGCGTAATTTATGGTTTCCTATCGCTCTTCATCTTTTCTGGAATTGGCTGCAAGGTCCGATTCTTGGTTTCGAAGTAAGCGGAGGACGATTGGGCGGTACTTTATTGTCTTTAGAATTACCGGAAGAGAATATCATCAACGGCGGTGCATTCGGGTTCGAAGGTTCTGTCCTGTGCACCGCGTTGATGATTATTGCTATTGCGATTATTCTGAAGATACAAAGCCGGAAAGTGAATCAACGATTATAAGTCATCTTCCAGCGCTGTACTCTTGGCGTAAGCCGTACTTTTGGCTTCAAAGAAATCGGTTTTCACCATATTGGCGTTTGAATACTGCAACACCCAGTGCATACTTTCCGGTTCTTTCCGGTTGTGCTCGTATAGCGGAGGATTTCCCAGACTGCTCCAGCGTAGGTTGCCCAGATAGTGAATATAGTCAGCAATCATTTGCCGGTTGAGTCCCTGTATGTTGTCGCCTATAACGTATTGTCCCCATTCAATTTCCTGTTTCACTCCTTCGCGCATCATATTCTCGTATATCTGCACTTTGTCGGGGGTAAATAATTCCGGTTCTTCTTTTTTCAGTTCCAGGATGATGCTGCGGAACAACCAGAGATGCGTGTTCTCATCCCGGTTGATATAACGGATTTCTTGAGCGGAGCCGGACATCTTCCCGTTCCGGCTCAGATTATAGAAAAACATAAAACCGCTATAAAAATAAATACCCTCCAGAATATAGTTGGCAATTAAAGTCTTCATTAGCGTAAAGCCATCCTGACTTTCCTGGAATTCATTGTAACAGTTACCGATAAAGGTATTTCTTTTTAATAAATGCTCATCCGTTTTCCATTGGTAAAGAATGTCATTGCGTTTCTCCGGACTACAGATTGTATCGAGCATATAGCTGTAACTCTGACTGTGCACACATTCCTGAAAAGCCTGGATGTGCAGGCAAAGATTTACTTCGTTGGCCGTGATGTATTCGCTGATAGTGGGCAGATTGTTGCTTTGCAGGGAATCCAGAAATACCAGAAAACTCAGGATTTTGTCGTAAGCAGTCCGTTCGGCTTCATCCAGCAGGGGATAATCCTTCGTATCCTGAGTGAGATTGATTTCTTCGGGAATCCAGAAATTGTTCATAGCCTGGCGATACCAGTCGCTTACCCATTTGTATCGCATATTATTGAAATCATTCAGGTTTGTCGTATTACCACCGATCATTTTTCTGAGGCGGATTTCCGTATCACCTGAAGGGTTGAACAGGGCATTTCTCTTTAGTTTTTTTGCTTCCATATTATTTTAGTTTTTAAGTTTTTATGATGCGCAGCTTTCACACTCTTCTACTTCCAGAGATTTGCTACGGACGTAATAGACTGTTTTCACTCCACACTCCCATGCCAGCAGGTAGAGATTCAGCACCTGACGCATGGTGAATTCATTGGTGATGTAAAGGTTCAGGCTTTGTGCCTGGTCGATATGCAACTGGCGGACACCGGCGGCACGGATGCTCCATTGCTGATCCGTCAGGTAGGCACCTTTGTATAGCCAGAATGTTTTGTCAGACAGTGACGGGGCTACACGTGGCAACATGGCTCCCTTCTTCTCTTCCAGGAAAAAGCGTTTCATCACCGGATCTGTTCCTGCGGTGGTTCCGGCTATGATGCTGGTGCTGCTGGTAGGGGCTATGGCCAGCAGATAGGCATTTCTCATTCCGGATGCTGCAACCTTTGCGGCCAGTGCTTTCCATGCGGGTGAGTCATAATTGCGTTTTGTAAAGTAAGCTCCGGTTTGCCAGTCGCTTCCTTCAAAGTAGTCGTACCGTCCTTTTTCTTTGGCCAGTTCGGCACTCGCTTCGATGGCGGCGTAATTGATACGTTCAAAGATCTTGTCCATGAAGCTAAGATGTTCCTCGCTTTCCCAGCGTATGCCACGGATGGCAAGTGCATGGTGATATCCGCTGACTCCTAAACCGATGCTGCGATAATGATGGTTGGTTATCTGTGCAAAAGGGATCGGATAAAAATTGAGGTCGATGACATTGTCGAGTGCACGGACCACTGTTGCCACTTTTTCTTTCATCTGTTGCTCGTCTTCCAACGGTAGATGTCCCAATGAAAGACTGGCGAGATTACATACCACGAAGTCGCCGGGACGGACTGTTTTCACCACTACCATATCCCCATCCTCCGTGCGTATCTCAGTAGAAACTGTCTCTATGGCCGACATGTTCTGTGCAATCTCCGTACAAAGGTTGGAACAATAGATGATTCCCCGGTGATTGTTGGGGTTGGCGCGATTCACGGCATCACGGTTGAAAGTGAAAGGTGTGCCTGTTTCTACTGCTGACCGTAGCACCAGTCTGACGATATCCTTAATGCTCATGCTGCGTTTGGAAAGACGGGAATCGTTTACGCAATCCAAATATCTTTTCTCCCATTCTTCTCCGTAATAATCTTCCAGGCAATATCCTTTGATAGTCATTATTTCATTCGGACAGAATAAATACCATGATTGGTTCAAATCCTCTTTCGCCATCCGCCAGAATAAATCCGGATAGCATACCGCCGGAAATATGTCATGGGCTTTCATGCGGTCATCCCCGTTGTTGGTGCGCAGTTGCAGAAATTCAGGCAGGTCCTTGTGCCATACGTCCAGGTATACGGCTACCGCTCCTTGTCTCATTCCCAACTGATCTACGGCAACGGCTGTGTCGTTCACCAGTTTCATCCACCGGATAACTCCTCCTGCCACACCTTTGAAACCCCGTATATTTCCACCGGCCGCACGTACTTTGCCGAAATACATTCCCATACCTCCACCGAACTTGCTGACCATGGCGAAGTTGTCAATGCTTCGGTATATACCTTCCAGACTGTCGGGCACGGTGTCGATGAAGCAACTGGACAATTGATGATAAGGTTTTCGGGCATTGGCAAGTGTAGGGGTAGCCATGGTTACCTCCAGTTTACTCAGCAGATCATAGAATTTTCTTACCCATTGCAAACGGTTGTGCCTTTCCGGCATTGCAAGATGGAGGGCAATACCCAAATACATTTCTTGTACGGATTCAATCGGTTCATGGGAGCGTGTACGGATAAGGTAGCGTTTGACAAGCAGATCCAGTCCGGAATAGTTGAAGAGCTTGTCACGCTCCGGACATATAAATCCTGCTGCTTCTTCTATTTCTTCCGGTGAATAGGAGGCTAAAATATAACTGCCGTATAATCCTTCGTCCGTGAGATAACGCAGCTTTTCATAGAAAGACAGGACACCGGCGAACTCTGCCTGTTCAGTCAATTTCTTGCTTAACTGAAAATTGAGTAATCGGGCGGCAATAAACTCCCAGTCGGGGGCTTCCTGGGTAGTTAGCTCTACAGCCGCTTTTATAAGAGCCGTTAACCGTTCGTTCGGTGTCATTTCCGGTTTGTAGAAACTGGAGAATTTTTCGGCAAGCAGGGTCAGGCTGTATTCATTGCGCGGGAAGTCTTGCCCGATACCTTTCAGGGTGTCCGTTATTGTTTCGTCGCCAGTTTCATTTACTATGTGGTTGAGGGCTTTTCTCCGTTCTGTCCGTTGCCAGCGATAAAGGATATAGTTTTTGGCTTCGGCATAAAAGCCATGTTCCATCAGGGACCGCTCCACTTCATCCTGGATCCGTTCTACGTGGCGATTGCCGGTGTCACTGAGGATGAAATTTTCCACTTCATTTACCAGCGTGAGTATTGTTTCATCCGTAACACTTTGTCCGGTGCTGGCGAAGCTTTTTCGTATGGCAATGGCTACCTTCTCCTTGTTGTAAGGCTCTGCCATTCCATTTCTCTTGGTTATTTCCATGAGATGTTTATGTATAAAATTATTGTATTATTTCGCACTGTTTCCCTAATCCCACGAGTAGAAACAGCCTTTGATGAATGGTAGGTCTTCTGACTGACTCTTTGTTTTCAATGCCTTCCCGATGTCTTCTTTTCTACTGCAAGACATTCAGTGGCTATGGTGTTATTGAAAAGTTGTATAGAGCTTCACAGCAGCGGGACTGTCCGGGACTTTCACCCGATTCCCTTTTAATCCGAATGGCAGAAGAGCCATTCGGAACCAATTCGGGAACAAAGATAATTAATATTGTAATGGTTACAATATTGAGAAGGTTTAAAAATAGAGAATTATACTATTTTATTAGATAGCGTGATCTGGATATGATTGTATCATGAAGCGTCACTAACTAATTTCAAAGCAATCCGCTTGCGGTCCATATCCACACTCAGCACCTTGACCCGGACATGCTGGTGAATAGAGACAATCTCATTCGGGTCTGAAACGAAACGGTCGGCCAGCTGCGAAAGATGGATCAGACCATTCTCTTTGATACCTATGTCGACAAATGCGCCAAAGTTGGTGATATTGCCTACGATACCAGGAAGTTCCATACCTTCGCGCAGGTCGTTGATGGTGCGTACATTCTTGTCGAACTCGAAAATCTTTATCGGACCTCTTGGGTCGCGTCCGGGTTTTTCCAATTCTTGCAGAATATCTTTTAATGTCGGCATACCCACGGTAGGAGTGAGGTATTTCTCCGGTTTTATTTTCAGGCGGAGCTCCTTGCTGGCGATAAGTTCTGCTACGCTGCATCCCAGGTCTTTTGCCATCTGCTCTACGATGCAATAACTCTCAGGGTGTACGGCCGTATTATCCAAGGGGTTTTCAGCCTGTGGAATACGAAGGAAACCGGCGCATTGCTCAAATGCTTTGGCTCCCATACGCGGTACTTTCATCAGTTGCTTGCGGGAGGTAAATGCACCGTTTTCCGCACGATAGTTCACGATGTTTTGTGCCAGCTGAGGGCCTAAACCGGAAATATACGTCAGCAGGTGGCTACTTGCCGTATTCAGGTTTACACCAACCAGATTTACGCAGCTTTCTACGGTCAGATCCAGTGATTTTTTTAATTTCGTCTGATCCACATCATGCTGGTATTGTCCCACGCCAATGGACTTCGGATCTATTTTCACTAATTCGGCCAATGGGTCCATCAGGCGGCGGGCAATAGATACGGCTCCACGTACCGTGACGTCGTATTCAGGGAACTCATCCCGGGCAATTTTGGATGCGGAATAGATAGAGGCGCCCTGTTCGCTCACCACAAATACCTGAATGTCCTGTCTGAAAGTTTGATGTTTCAGAAAATCTTCGGTTTCACGACTTGCGGTTCCGTTGCCTACGGCGATGGCTTCTATCTGATAAGCTTCCACCATTTTTTGTATTTTGGATACAGCCTCTGCGGTTTTGTGTACCGGAGCATGCGGATAGATATTCTCATTGTGGAGCAGGTTGCCTTGTGCGTCCAGGCATATTACCTTACAGCCTGTACGGAAGCCCGGATCAATGCCCATTACCCGTTTTTGTCCCAGCGGAGAAGCGAGCAATAGCTGGCGCAGGTTCTGGACGAATACCCGGATAGCTTCTTCATCGGCCTGCTCCTTGCTTTGTGCGGCAAACTCAGTTTCGATGGACGACTTCAACAGGCGTTTGTAGGCATCTTGTACGGCCTCTGCCACTTGTTCTCCGCAAGGGTTGTTGCTACGGACAAAGCGGCGTTCCAGACGCTCTACACATTCCTCGTCATCAGGACTTATGCTGACTTTCAGCAGACCTTCGGCTTCGGCACGACGGATGGCGAGCAACTGGTGCGAGGTACATTTCTTCAGTGGTTTACTGAATTCGAAATAATCCCGGTATTTATCTGCTTCAGTTTCTTTTCCTTTCACTACTTTGGCGGTGATGACGGCTTGCCGGGAGAAGGCAAAACGCACGGTGTTGCGTGCCTGTTCGTCTTCGCTGACCTGTTCGGCAATGATGTCTCGTGCCCCTTTCAGTGCGTCTTCGGCATCTTTCACTTCTCCTTTGACGTATGCTTCCGCACGTTTCTCAGGGTTGGGTTCCCGTTGCAGCATCAGTAATGTCGCCAGTGGTTCCAGTCCTTTCTGGCGGGCTACTTCCGCACGTGTGCGGCGTTTGGGTTTATAGGGTAGGTAGATGTCTTCAAGAATGGTGCTGTCCCATGTTTCATCAATACGTTTTTGCAGTTCGGGAGTCATTTTCCCCTGCTCGCTGATGGTGTTGATGATGGTCTCTTTCCGTTTGGCTGTTTCGTTCAGCTTCTCATAGTGTGTTTTGATGGCTTCAATTTGCACTTCATCCAGTCCGCCGGTAGCTTCTTTGCGGTAGCGACTGATGAAGGGAATGGTAGCTCCGTCTTCCAATAAATCAAGTGTATGGCCGATTTGCTTCTCGGAAATGCCGAGGGCGGCGGAAATCATGCGATGGAATAACTGTATCATGTTGAGTCGTTTTTTTGAATAATGAGGGCCAAAGATACGAAAAATAAAGGAATCAATCCAGGAAGGGTTAATTCTTTTTGGACGGGTTATGAACTAAATGATAAATAATCTTTTAGACGCGGATGACACGGATAACGCGGATCTTTTTTTATCCACTTTTATAGCGCAGCCTTTTAAATCCGCGTTATCCGTGTCATCCGCGTCTAAAAAATAATATACCAAATGGCGCTAATCACTTATCACCAAACACTAATCACTTTTGTTCTTTTCTTTTCCGTTATGAATTAATTCACCACAGATTACACAGATTCACACAGATTTATTAATCTAATAATCAGTAAAATAAAATCTGTGTCAATCTGTGTAATCTGTGGTGAGTCTTATTCCTTTCTATCCCGTTTCGAACCCCAAAAAGGGAGCCTTCTTACAGCCCCCTATATTCCCTTTCTGCCTTGAAGCAAGGGCAAGGTTTCATGGGATTCAGGTCATGATGACCTACAATCAGAGCGTGTGGAAAGATGCGCTTCAATTCGCGGAGCAGTGCAAGCAGCGATGCTTTTTGCTCTAAGGTGCGAGTGTCGGATGGCTGACTGTCGGCATCCAAACCTCCTTCATAACAGATACCGATGGAGTGTCGGTTATGATTGAGGCAATGCGCTCCGACTTTTTCCGGTGGGCGGCCACGGTGAATCTCACCGTCACGAGTCACGTAGAAGTGATAGCCGATGTCACTGAAGCCGCGGTGGCGAATGTGATCGCGGCGGCAATCTTCGAAGCTCAGGCCCACGCCCTGAGGCGTGGCCGAGCAGTGAATAATGAGTAGGGTAATCGTGCGCATGTCTACTGGCAGGCGCCTAACCCTAAAGCTCCCGCAATGGCGGTGGCTACGGTGATGATTACTTTGAGGACAATGCCCCACACGTTTTTTGACTTCTTTTCTTCATTCATAATGATTGATGATTTATAATTTATGTGAATCAGGAGTTATCCCAACGGATTTTCGTCGAGACCACCGCCGTCTCCTCCGGAACCGCCACCGGGAGTATTATCGGACGAGCTGCCTCCCACGGTGTACATGGAAGACTCTTTCAATTGTCCTTCCAGATTAATCTGAGCATTACTCAGCTCACCCGTGGCACGGGCGCGGAGTTTCAACCCCTTTACGTTGTTAGCCAGTGAGAAGTCGGCGGCAGATTTTGCGCCTTTTTTGCTGACAATTCCTACGGAAAAAATTGCCAGATCATCCATTTTTACATTCTTTCCATCCAGAATAAGTTCCTTGGTGCAGGAAACCATATCCGTCAACACTCCCTTGATGACACCACTTGAGTAGGGAGTATTGTGGTTAGACATGTGTTTGGCAAGTTTCTCAATGTCGAACGTCTCTTCAATTACGGGACGCGCATACCAGAAACCTTTCAGCGGGCTGTTTTCGCCCGTCACTTGATACTTTTTGTAACGAATCATAGTTTGTAGATAATTTAAAAATTAATACTTGAAAATTCATGCTGTTGAACTCAACAATGCAAAGGTAATACTGCGGGTATGGGCGTTTGTCTCTTTCTGGTTGTTAGAGTCGATTAGGGGCGGTTTTAGTCTGTTATTTCTATGTATATACTTGATAATGTCATGATTTATCGCTACCTTTGATGAAATATAACACATGAATATCAGATATGAACTCTTTTGAAATCCGTACCTATGGGCGTACTGAACTTGCCCAACTCTATTGTCCCGATCTCTGTCCGGAGTCTGCCTACCGTAAGTTGAAACATTGGATCGATCTTTATCCCGGTCTGCGTGCCGGTCTGTCCGCCCTGGGGCTTTCTCCCCGTTCACGCTCCTATACGCCCGCCCAGGTGAGCCTGATAGTAGGCGCACTGGGGGAACCTTAAAGCTAAGGTTTGGGGGCGTAAAGCTGAGGTTTAGCGGTGTGAAGCTGAGGTTGGGAGATGCAAGGCTGAGGTTGAGGGATGCAAGGTTGAGATTGAGAAATACAAAGCTGAGATGAGGCTTTGTAATGGTGAGGTTGGTACACTTGGTACAGAGGTTCACCCTTCCCTTTCGCTTCACACACACACGTGCGCGTATATAATGTGTGAGTCCCCCTGCTAATCACTAATCCCTCACCACTCACCACTTCTTACCGCTTACCCGGCTTGCGATAAGTGCCGTTTCTGTCCGTACTTTCCACCAGACCGTGCTTCTGCAGGCGCTTCAGCCAGGTGGAGGCGGTTTCGGGCTTGATACCCATCTCTTCGGCTCTATGTATGAATTCAGCTCGTGTAAATCTCTCCCCCATGCATTGCACAAGCGCATCGCGGTCGGCATTTCCCCGACTGGTCACTTGGGTGGCGGGCAGGAAGGAGAGTATGTGGATGGCGTGGCTGTAGAGGCTTTCGGCGAGCGACAGCACAGCGTGGAAATCGTCGGAGGTGATGCTGAGATCCCATAGGGTGATGATATGGTCTTTCAGATTGTCGGGATTGGTGCCGGGATCGGGCGATACATTGGGTGAACGGGTTATCTCCCCTTGTTCCAATGCGCGGAGCATTGCCACTACCTCCATGATGCGGCAGATGTTGATGGCCAGACGTGCCACACTGCTCGACATTTCACTGCCGTTTGACAGTTCTGAACGGGTGAATAGATTGGAGAACAGTTGGTTGAAATCCTTCTTCTGTCCGTCGGTGAGGCGTAGTGTGAAAGTTCCGCCCATGACGATAGCCTTTAGTTTTTCTTTCCATTCCATGCCCAGCGTGTTGAAAGTCTCTTCGAGATTATTGTCGTTGAGATCGAACTGGTCTTGCCAGTGGTGTATACCGTGCATGTAGTAGAATAGTTCTCGGGAGAATAGCCCGTTTTCGGTAGTGGGTATCAGTGGTTTCACCTGTGCGGGGGTACCGGACAGGAGTACGGCAAGAAACACCTTTTTCACTTCACGGTATTCCCGGTCGGTGCGTCGGTTGTAGGAGATCCGGTCGTGGTCGAAAGCCTTTCGCATGGTGTCGCTCCAATGTCCGTATTCTGAGCCGATAGCGGTGGATATGGTGTCGGCTTCGCTTTCGCATATCAGGCCTGTTCCGTCGGAATCTATCAGGTTTTGCAGGATGCCGGTTCCCGTATTGTTACCGGGGATGAGGAACATCTTGTCGGGAGGCATCATGGGCGCTTCGGTCTTCGCCCGTTCTTTGCCCAACGCTTCGTACTTTGATTTTTCACGCCGGTAGCATGCCATACTTTCAGCCGTCTGCTTTCGGATCTCATCATGAAAGGGCTCTACCAACAGGCGTACCAGTGATAGTATACCTTTGCCCGATGTGGATGGTGCCACGACAAAAGTTTGCAGGCAGGGCGACGTCATTTTTCCTCCATAAGCACACCGGACGTTCCGCCCCATACTTGCCCCTAGCACAGTGACCGTTCCCAATAGAAGAATATCGTATTGTGTGCGGGAGGTAGCGCAGCTCAGGATACGTCCCAGGGGATAAGGCCACCGGGTGCGTTCGTCGAAAGTGGGTAGAGGTGATATCGGGTCGCTACCCGTTGCCGTGTCTTCTTCGCATATGCTTACTTCTTCTCCTTCTTTACGTGCGCGTGTGTGTGAAGCGGAAGATGAGGGTGAACCTTGTGTACCAAGTGTACCAACGCCGGATGGAATTTCGGCTTGAATTTTTACGCCGCACAACTCGGCCAGGTGGAAGGCTGTGCCTATATGTACGTCGTTGTGTCCGGTTTTCAGCGCGTTGCTGAATAGTTTTTCGGCTGCCTGCGGGTCATACTTTGATGAAAGGCTGCACAAGGCGAGAAAATCCTGACGGCCTGCCTCTCCGCAGTCCGTGGCGATGGCAAAGGCAAGTTGTATATACTCTTGATAACTGGGAGCGATGTCTGCTCCCGCATTCCTGACGGCTTCGGTCAGGAGATGTAATGAAGATATTGGTTCCATTGAATGCTTAATTTGTAATTCGTAATTTATTACTCGCCATTTGTAATTCTGATCAACGCTCCCGGATCATGGCATAGGAAACAGGAGCGTACGAGGTCTTTTCCCGACGTATCCACTCCTTTTCCCGATTGCTGGTGGTCGGTGTCGTACATACAGTGTACATAGTTCATGGCCCAGCGGATTCCATCTGTAGCACTTTGCCCTATGGCGCAGGGCACGAAGGCTTTCACACCCTGTCCGGTGGGGCTGACGAACACTAAGGCAGGGCACAGATAGGGATCGTCGAATAACAGTTGGCGCAGTTTTTCGGCTTCTTCGGTAGATTCAAGATGGTCGATGTCCACTACTACCAGTCCGGAGGCTTCTTCTATGCAGTCACTTCGCCGGCGGGTGAAGACTCCGCAGGGAGTCACGTAGGGCAGTGTCTGCTGCTTCAGGAGGCGGCAGGCATTGTCATCACCCAGCAGTGCGGCGTTTCGTACTTCGTGGGTGAGTGCGGCAAGTTTCGCGTTTGAAGTGATAAGTTTGTGTACTTCGTTCACATCCACTGTGCGTAGTGGGGTTAGTGTGGCATTTCTCAGGTTTTTTCCGGAAATTTTATCTCTTATCGGTGAGATAGGAGGCATGAATAGCGACATTCTGAAAATGTTTTCCATTGCGTTGTTTCTTAGTTGAGTAACTTTCATTTTTTTTATTTACTTCGGCAGTCTGTCGGGCATAAAAAAGAGAAGATGTCACTTTGGGATAAAGCGGCATCTTCTCATAGCGGGGCTTAATCTTTGCTAAAGCGAGAGCAAAGATAGGCTCTTTTGCAACATGTTATTCAACACTAATTCATATCTGTATTTTGTTATTATTTTCTCTTTTTACCTCTTGGGTTTTTGAAGTCGCATTCTTTGGCAATATCTGTCAATTCCTGTCTTATGGTATTGACAGATATCTGTTTACCATTATTTTTCAAAAACTTTTCGTTTTTATATAAAAAACGTGCAAGCGTTGTCAATCCGTTTTCCGGAGATACGTCCAGACAGTTTGTTATATAGAGTTCCAAATATGCTTTTTCTATAATATCCCTGCGGTCGATTATTCTCGTAATGGTAGCTCCTGTTTTGGGGCCTCTTTTCAACCTAATCCTTTGTCTAATTGATTGTTTACTGTTGTTTTCGTTCTCTTTTGCAGTTTTTTTTTGCTGCTTTATTGGCTTTATTATTTTTCATACTTCTAATGATTTTATGTCAGAATTAGTGATGAAAAAATATGTTGCAAGTTACGAAGATAAGTGTAAAAAGAAGAGTGGACAAGAATATTGGGATAATATTGATTTTATATACTGTTTTACGACGCTTAATTGACTGATATATAATTTGTTGGAGTGAAAACGGATAGGTGTTCAAAAAACGTTCGTTTAATGGACACCAATATTTGTAAAGAAAATGTTTCTTATAAAAACATCAAGTTGAATAGATATTAATGATATTTTTTTAGAATATAAAATCTTATATATGAGATGCTTACATGAGGAAAAGAGGGCCTGAAAAAATATTTTTATCAAACATTTTGGTCATTCAAAAAATACCTTTTACCTTTGCACCCATTAAACGAACGATTAAAAGACAACTAATCTTCCTTAATCACCCGTTTATAGCTTTTGGCTCCAGAAGCTCCACATAGATGTTTCACAGCTTCTTTTTCCGCGATGGTAGGAAGTTCTGAAATGAAATGAATGCAGCATAAGTTATTAAAAATAATCGCATTACATAATTTGACCGGTAGGTATTTCACTACTCCGGTGTCCCTAAAAAATGTCCTTACGCGAAGTTGCTTTGCGAAAATATCATGACTGAAAGTACTCACTCTCAGCTTTCAACTTTCAACTCTCAAAATCTCCATTGGTTTGCTGTTCGTGTCTCTTATAGTCGTGAACTGACTCTTAAGTCTATTCTTGATAAGGAGAACATAGAGAGCTTTATTCCTATGTGCTATGGAATGGTGATGAAAGGTGGTAAGCGTGTCCGTAGATTGGTGCCCGCCATACATAATCTTGTCTTCGTTCATTCTACGCGCAAACGTATTGATGCTTTGAAGGACGAACTTGAGGGAACGATGCCTATACGTTTCATTATGAATCGTGAACATTGCCGTCCGGTAGTTATTCCTGATGTGCAGATGCGCAGTTTTATTCTGGTAGCCGGTAGTCACGATGAGCCAATTCTTTATATGGAAGCAGCCGAACTGAATTTGGTAAAAGGTCAGAAGGTTCGTATCACTGATGGTGTTTTCAAGGGCGTAATCGGTGAGTTTGTCCGTATTCGCCATGATCGCCGTGTGGTAGTCAATATTGAAGGTGTCATGGCTGTAGCTACTACCTTTATCCCGCCTTCGCTTGTTGAGCCGTTAACTGTTGATTGACACTCTGTTGATTGACATTAATCATTGATTGGCATTGTTGTTGATAATAATCGTTAGTTGATACATAAATATTGTGTCCTCTTAAATCTTTCGAAGTATCTTCTCTTTTTGAAATAAAACATTTAATAATATGAATTCTAATTCTTCATCATTATTTTCCTTAGCCCATGATCTTCTAACCTACGGGCTTGATGGAAGTCCCATTTATGCGGACCAATTTACACGTTTGAACCGTGATGTTTACGAACGGGCTATCGAACTTTACAACATTCATGGAGCTACGGCCGAAGAGGAGGCTGAACTTTGCCTTGCTTTGTTAGTGGCTTTCGCTGCAACGATTTATGATAATGGCTGCAAGCAGGAATATATTCAGAATGTCCTGGATCGTAGCTGGGAGGTGCTTCCGAAGCTTTCTGCGTCATTGCTGAAGGTGCGTTTGTTAACTTATTGTTATGGGGAGTTCTATGATGAGAGTTTGGCAAAGGAGGCTCATGAAATTATCAATACTTGGGATGAGACAGGACTGAGCCGGGAGCAGGCGGAGATTGCAGAGGAGTTGAAGGGGTTTGAGGAGAATCAGTATCCGTTTGAGGAGGTAGAAGAATAAATATAAGTCATAGGTGTAAATAATGACGAATATTAGAGAAAGCTTTAACTTTTCTTGACTTATAGAGAAAATGCTTTTATGCGGCTCTCGCTAACTAATACGTCAAAAATGGATGCTACTTTTGATACTCACACAAGTGCTTAAAATGAGGGTCTACTCTAATTTGAGTACTAATTAGTATATAGATTTATGAGAAGTTCTGTGATTTGGTTTTTTACCAATGGAATAATTGCATTTATTCCAAGTAGACACATACGTTATATTTTATATAAATTGTTAGGGATGAAAATAGGTGGAAATGTTTCCATTTTTATGGGAACTCATATTCGAAATCCTAAAGGTGTATTTATTGGAGAAGGTGCGTCTATTGGTCCTAAGGTATTATTGGATGGACGTCGTGGTATCATTATTGGTAAAAATGTGACAATTGCATATGAGGCTATTTTGTGGTCACTAAATCATGATTATAACGATTTGTATTTTGCTGGAAATGGAGGCAAAGTTGTGGTTGGCGATTATGCATGGATATGTTCCCGAGCAATTATTTTACCAGGTGTTACTATCGGTGAAGGGGCAGTCGTCGCCTGTGGAGCAGTTGTTACTAAAGATGTAGCTCCTTATGCTGTTGTAGGAGGAATCCCAGCTAAGGAAATTGCAAATAGGAAAAAACAGAATTATCAATATATTCCAGGAAAACAACAATCTCATATAATTTAGATGTCTTTAAAATCACAAACTATTTCAGGAGTTTTATGGGGAAGTGTTGGAAAAGTAGGAATTTTACTTGTTCAATTCGTATTGTTAATAATTTTAGGAAGAATATTATCTCCTTACGATTATGGTGTGATTGGTATTTTATCCTTTTTTACTTTATTGAGTAATGTTATTATCGAATCTGGTTTTGGACAAGCTTTAATTCGTAGAGAAAAGGTAACGGACTTGGAACTTTCATCTGTCTTTTATCTGAATTTATTCTTAGGAGTATTTCTTTATGTGATCTTGATACTTCTGTCGGAATGTATTGCACTTTTTTTTAATATACATGAACTTCAAAAAATTTCAAAAGTATTTTTTCTCATAATTCCTGTAAATGCTTTAGGAATAATACAGACTACTTTATTTAATAAAAAAATGGAGTATAGGAAAATTACATTCATTTCTTTTACATCAATATTGATTTCTGGTGTCTGTAGTGTTGCTTTTGCTGTGTTGGGTTTTGGAGTTTGGGCATTAGTTTTTCAATTGTTAATCTATTCTATAACGAATACTTTCTTTTTATGGCTATATGGTAATTGGAAGCCTTTATTTGCTTTCTCATTTCACAGTATTAAGGGTATGCTTCCTTTTTCAATAAATATGTTGTTTACGGGGGTTGTTATTGTTGTATTTAATAATCTGTATACAATTATAATTGGAAAATATTATTCTCCTTTAGATTTGGGTTATTATACTCAAGGTAAAAAAATAGAAGATATTCCTAGTCAATCATTGACTATGGTTATTCAGAACGTTTCATATTCTGCTCTTTCTAAGTTACAAAAAAATAATATGCTGTTAAAAGAGAGTTATGCGAAAATAATTAGACTTAGTGTTTTTGCAATAGCTCCTTTATTGCTTGCGGGAATTGTATTGGCACCCAATATGATACCTTTGTTTTTGTCTGAAAAATGGTTACCTGTAATACCAATTTTTCAGATACTTTGTGTTTATGGAGCGTTTTTCCCATTGCATAGTATTAGTATGAATATACTTAAGGTTAAAGGCGATAGTAAAATAATACTAAAGTTGGAAATTTTAAGAAGAGGATTGATGTTACTTGTTGTTTTTCTTACATTACAATACGATATCTATGTATTGCTTTGGGGAAGTGTATTTTCGTCTCTTCTATCTGTTGCTATAAACTTATATTTTTGTGGTCGAGCGATATATTATCCGATAATTGAACAACTGAAAAATATATTTCCATATTATTTCTTTTCTTTACTTTCTTGCATTGTTTCATATATTGTAGGCTTATTCTTTGTTGATAATATTTTGTTAGCTTTTGTGTGTCAATCTATAACTTTTCTTTTTGTTTATATACTTTTGTTGAAGATTAGTAGGAATTCTGCTTATATAGATTGTGTTGATATAATGAAAACATATTTAAAACGAAAATCAGAATGAAAATAGGAATATTAACATATCATTGGGTTGCTAATTTTGGAGCTAATTTGCAGACTTTATCTACAGTTTGTTATTTAAAAAAAAATGGATTTATTCCAATTGTAATAAATTGGATACCGCTAGATTGTGAATTGAAATATCAGTCTTCTACTCCTGTTGAACAATTGGATGCCCATGCTTCTTTTAGTGAAACTTATTTTGAAACTACTCGAGTATGTAGAACGAACAATGAAATTTTGGATATAATTGAGGAGTACGAAATTGATGCTATAATAATAGGTAGTGACTCTCTGTTTAACATAATGAAACCTTCTTTTAACTGGATTAAATTTAAAAAAAACGTTCCAACAACTGATCATGTTTTTCCAAATCCTTACTGGGGAGATTTTTATGAAAAACATAATATTCCTATAGCTGGTCTCTCAATATCTAATCAAAATTCTGATTTTTTTAAATTTAAAAATCAGAAGAATGAAATAAAGAAGTGTTTGATGAATTTTTCGCATTTAAGTGTACGGGATGATTGGACGCAAAAAATGATAGGATATATGACTGATGACTTAATTTTGCCATCCATAACTCCGGATCCTGTTTTTTCTTTTAATTGTAATTTCCCTCCTTTGATTTCTAGACAAGAAATATGTAGAAAGTATTCGTTACCTGATAAATATATTCTATTATCTTTCTCTGGGGGAATTCGATCTTCGGTTTCTGAGCATTGGTTAAAGAGTTTCAAGAAAATGGCTAATGCACAACAAATTTCTTGTGTTAGTCTACCTCGAACTTTTGGAGGCCAGATTATGCATTTGGATATAGATCTTTCTTTACCTATATCTCCTATTGATTGGTATTATATTATAAAATATTCTCAAGGATATGTAGGGGTTTTAATGCATCCTATTATAGTTGCGATTCATAATAATATTCCTTTTTTTAGCTTTGATCATTATGGAGTATCTAAATTTCTCTTTTTTGCAAATAAAGCAACTAGCAAAATATATCATATATTATCCCAAGCAGGTATGTTAAGTAATTATTATAATTTACGTTCGTGTTCTTGCTTTCCTACTCCAGATTATGTTTTTGATTGTATAATGAACTTTGATCATTCTTTATGTGCTGATTTTGCTTCAGCGCAAGCAGAAAAGTGTCTGTTAAATTATAGTAGTATTATTAAATCATTTTATGAAAAACGCTAAAATTCTTTATTTGGATTTAAGGTGTCCCATAGGACATATTAATTTCAATAATATATATTTAAATGCTTTTTTAAGCAAGGGAGTGGAATTAGACATTGTTTTACCAAGAACATATATGAGTAAGTTGTCACTGATGAAGACAGGTTATAAATATTATGAAGTACCTAGTTCTCTTGAAAGCAATAATAGAAGTTCTCTTAAAAATAGATTGGCTATTCTTAAATATCAAAACTATTTGCGAGTACATTTTGATTTGAATTCTTATGATTTAATTTTTGTATCATCATTTGATAATATTGCAGCTGTTTTTTCATTTTTTCCAAGACATACGTTGTTTGTGTGTCACAATAATTTATCTTTCGCATGCTCTAATTATTTACATCGATTTGCTTTAAAACTTATTGGAGCAAAATATAAGTTTGCAGTATTTAATAAGAGTATGTTTGATTTTATGGATTGTCTGAGAGTGAAAAATGTATTTACTATTTTTCATGGTTTTCCTTTACCATATTCATCTTCGAAAACGAAAAAAGACTTCGATTATATATTTCTTCCTAGCTCATATAGTTTAGATATGTCTATAGTGTCAGAAATACTGACGGAAGATTTTAACGATTTTTTAATTAATACGGGAAAGAAATTGATTTTAAAGTCTGATCTAAAATCTAATCTATCCAATATTGATATTATAGCTTCTTATATAGAAACGGAGGAGTATCAGAAACTTTTAGTGAATTGTTGGGCGGTATTAATTCCATATGATTCAAGTTTTAGATATCGAACTAGTGGTGTGTTAATGGAAGCTATCGCAAATAAGAAAATTGTACTTATTAGAGACATCCCATCCTTTGATGAATTTAAGAATATTGCAGTAAAAGGCCTGTTTTATTTTAAATCAGTAGAGGAACTGAAAAGAATTATTAAGGAGGAGGATTTTTCTTTTACTCCTGAATATGATTTTCTATTGATAAATAGTGCTGAGAATTCTATAGCGGAAATATTGAAAAAATGAGTCTCTAAATGTGGAACTTCTGTAAGCTGTCATTTAATTTAATTTTACTGTTGTATTTTGCTTTCATCTATTTAGGGCTCTTTTCCATGCAATCAGAGTTTAATTCTAATAATGAATTATTTAGATTTTTGTTGTCGTTGGTGATAGTACAAATAAACATTATAATGTTATTGAATATTTTGCTATTACAGCGAAATATGAGGTTAACATGTTTGAATCTATTTGTGATTGCGTGGATATGTGCTATTTTTATTTGCATCACATTGACGTCTGGAGCAAGATTTTTGAAAGATCTAAATTATGTTTTATTATGGCCTTTAACTTATTGTTATTCTTTTCTTTTGTTTAAGAGAGGGATATTAAGTACAAGTAAGGTAGTAGATATAATGACTGTTTTGTGCGTTTATTCCATGATTTTATTTGGAGTTTTCTTTACGGATAAGGCGAATGAGAATTTAGGTATTATAAGTATTGAAGGAATGAATCAAATTTTCTATGCATTATTATTTATTCCATGGATATATTTGAATGAGAAAAAAGGAGTACAAAATGTAATACTATTTATCTTATTAATCATTGTCTTTGTATCAATGAAAAGAAGTGCATTAATGTCTTTTTCTGTTATCTATTTATTTTCGTTCTTATTTAATAGGAATGGTAGTAAGTCCCCAAAGTTCTTATTGAGAGTTTCTTTAGCTTTTGTTGTGCTTCTTGCTGCTTATTTATTCGTTGACTCCTATTTGGATGGTGGGGTAACTGAGCGATTAGAGCGGGTTGAAGATGATGGCGGAAGCGGGAGAACTGATATTTGGATGGCTGTGTGGCATAATATATTGAATTCTTCAGTTTCTGAAATACTAATAGGACATGGACATAATACTGTAATAATGAGTAAAACTCTCTCGGGAGTACCATTGTCCGCGCATAATGATTTTTTGGAAATCTTATATGATTACGGTTTTTTTCTTTTTTTATTATTTATCGTTTTTAGTTTCTTATTATGGAAGAAGCTTTTTTTTCTTTATAAAAATCGTTTTCCCTATTTTTTTTCTTATTTATCCTCATTGGTACTTTTTTTTACAATGACTAATTTAAGCCATTTAATTTTGTACCCCTCATATATAGTATTCTTATCTTTTTTATGGGGAATGGTCGAAGCAAAAACAAGTGTTTAATTTAATATATAAATATGAAAGCATGTTTTATGGGCCTAGGCTATATAGGCCTCCCTACTGCTATTATAGCAGCTAAGCACGGTATTCAAATTATCGGAGTAGACATTAATCCTAATGTTGTGGAAATGACCAATCAAGGAAAGCTGCATATAGTAGAGCCTGGTATGCAAGAACTTTTGCAGGAGGTCGTATCTGATGGACGTTTGAAGGCTTCTACTGTGCCTGAGGTTAGTGATGCCTATTTTATGGTTGTACCTACTCCTTTTAAAGGTAACCATGAGCCAGATATCTCTTATGTAGAGTCTGCTACGCGCGCAATTATTCCATTTTTAAAAGAAGGGGATTTGTATGTAATAGAGTCAACTTCTCCAGTTGGAACAACTGATAAAATGACAAATTTAATATTTAATCTTCGGCCGGATTTGCGTGATAAGATATTTATTGCTTATTGTCCTGAGCGTGTACTTCCTGGTAATGTTATTTATGAGCTTGTTCATAATGATCGTGTTATTGGTGGAATGAATGAGGTATCTACAGAGAAAGCTGTAGAATTTTATAGTCAGTTTGTACAAGGCACCCTGCATCGTACAAATTGTAAAACGGCTGAAATGTGTAAGCTTACTGAAAATTCTTCTCGTGATGTTCAAATAGCTTTTGCCAATGAACTTTCTTTAATCTGTGATAAAGCTGGTATCAATGTTTGGGAATTAATAAATCTGGCAAATAAACATCCTCGTGTCAATATCCTTCAACCTGGTTGTGGTGTTGGTGGACATTGTATTGCTGTTGATCCTTATTTTATAACTGCTGATTTTCCTATTGAGTCTCAAATAATAGCTAAAGCTCGTGAGATTAATAATTATAAGGCTTTTTGGTGTGCTGAAAAAGTCGAAAATATAATGTTAAAGTTTGAATTGGAACATCATCGTAAGCCCACTATTGCTATGATGGGGTTAGCTTTTAAACCAGATATTGATGATTTACGTGAAGCTCCTGCTAAATATATCACGACGAAAGTTATGCAGAGCTGTAATAATGCTGATATATTAGTAGTAGAACCCAATGTGAAAGAGCATAAGGTTTTCAAATTAACTGATTATAAAGAAGCTTATGAGAAAGCTGATATTATAGTTTTTCTGGTAGCTCATTCTGTATTTAAATCTTTGCCTTACGACGATAAGAAGATTATTCTTGATTTTTGTGGCATATATAAAAAGTAATCAAATCCTTTTATTTTATGAAAAAAATTATGCTGGTTTTTGGAACTCGACCTGAAGCCATTAAGATGGCTCCTTTGGTAAAAGAATTCCAAAAATATTCGGTAGAGTTTCAGACTATTGTATGTGTAACTGGGCAGCATCGTGAAATGCTTGATCAGGTTTTGCGAATATTTGAAATTCAACCTGATTATGACTTGAATATTATGAAACAGGGACAGGATTTGTATGATGTTACGGCTCGTGTACTTACTGGTATGCGTGATGTGTTGAAAAAGGTACAACCTGATATTGTATTAGTTCATGGTGACACAACAACTTCTACTGCTACTGCATTGGCAGCTTTTTATCAGCAAATACCGGTTGGACACATAGAAGCTGGTTTACGTACTCATAACATTTATAGTCCTTGGCCTGAGGAAATCAATCGTCAAATAACAGGGCGCATTGCAACTTATAATTTTGCTCCAACTCCCTTAAGTAAGCAAAATTTGTTGCAAGAGAATATAAAGGATGCCTCGATCTACATAACTGGTAATACAGTGATAGATGCTCTTTATATGGTAGTTGATAAGATAAGGAAGGATAAAGAATTGGATTTGGATCTTGAATTAGTATTGAAGTCTTCGGGCTATGACATTAATCGTCTAGTTAGTGGAAAGAAGCTGGTTTTAATAACTGGACATCGACGTGAGAACTTTGGTGATGGCTTTATCTCTATGTGTCGTGCTATCAAAACTTTGGCTGAAAAGTATTCGGATGCTGATTTTGTTTATCCTATGCATCTAAATCCTAATGTGCGTAAGCCTATTCATGAAGTTTTTGGAGAAGGGCAATTAACTAATTTGTTTTTTATTGAGCCTTTAGAATATCTGTCTTTCGTTTATTTAATGGAGAAATCTACGATTGTTTTAACAGATAGTGGTGGTATTCAAGAAGAAGCTCCAGGATTAGGGAAGCCTGTGCTGGTCATGAGGGACACTACGGAACGGCCAGAGGCTTTGGATGCTGGTACAGTAAAACTTGTTGGCACTAATTATGATAAAATAGTGTCTGAAGTTTCAGCTTTACTTGATGACAAAAAATATTATGATCAAATGAGTCAGGCTGTGAATCCTTATGGAGATGGAAAAGCTTGTGATAGAATTGTGAATATTTTAAGTACATATGCTTAGTAAGAAAATAATATTTATAACGGGAAATCTAACTCAACCTCGGGTGATTAAAAGAATAAAAGCTTTTAAAGAACAAGGATTTGATATTTGTGTATATGGTTTTGATCGTGGAACATTCCAAAATGTAAACGTACTCTCTTCAGATATTCCCGTTGAATGTCTAGGACATCTTGAAAATAGTCAGCAGTATTTTAAAAGTTTGCTTTTAAATAGAAAAAAACTACTTCCTATTTTTAGAAAATATCGTAATCAAGATGTTTGGTATTATACATTTGGTTTTATTCCTGCATTAATAACCTTATTATACTCTTCAAAGCCTTTCACTTATGAAATATCAGATCTTATTTATGGTTATTTAAAGAATGGGCTATTACGTGAAGGATTTCGTATTATTGATAAATTCATAATAAGACGTTCATATTTGACGGTTTTAACATCACAAGGTTTTTATAATTATCTATTTCCAAAATTGAATAGAAAAAACGTATTGGTACAACCTAATAAATTAGAATCTTCTTTTATGGATTATAGAAGGGTATGTTCTCCTATAAGTACAGATAGAATTAGATTTGCTTTTATTGGCTTTTTAAGATATCCCAATACTGTCTTTCGTTTTGCATCTATTATAGGTGAAAGGTATCCCCAACATTCTTTTTCTTTTTATGGAGATAGTAATTATCGCGATGATGTGTCTATGTTAGCAAAGAAATATAATAATGTTTTTTTTTATGGTAAATTCCGAAATCCAGAAGATTTACCAGATATTTATGAAAAAGTAGACATTGTTGTTGCGTGTTATGATACTTCAACATTTAATGAGAAAGTTGCTGAACCTAATAAGCTATATGAAGCTCTCTTTTTTGGTAAACCTATTATAGTATCAGAAGGCACATTCTTATCACATAGGGTTAGTGAAATGTTTTGTGGATATGAGATAGATGCATCCAATGATAAAAATATTGTTGCTTTTTTAAATAATTTGCAGGTGGAAGACGTAAATGAGAAAATTCGGAATATAGAAAAAATGGACAAATCAGTAATGGTAGATAATCCTTTTGATATATTTTCTGCTTTATATAATAGATAAATATCTCGACTATTTTTTACTAATGTTTTAATTCTATTGAGTTCTTTTTATAGACTCTATTGAATGTTTATATAGTGTCAAGCTTATAAAGGTTATATATGATAGAAAAGATTTATCAGCTCTTTTATGATAAGTTGCCAGATTCGTTGGCTCAGGTGTTACCAAAATATGATCGTTGTCAATTAGTTACTTGTCTTAATCCTTATTATCTGGTAATGCTTTCTCCTAAAGATTATCCATTATATGAAAAATTTGATTATATTTCTTCAGATGGTATGGGGCCATTAAAATTGAATAAATTATTTGGTAAATCTAAATCAGTTCGATTGTCGTTTGATCTTTCTTCTATGGCAGGTCCTGTATTTAGAAATATGATAAGTCATGGAGAAAGCATGTATATGCTTGGGGCAAAACCAAATGAAATAGAGAAATCGGTAAATACAATTAAAAAGAATTTTAAGGGAATTAAGATTGCAGGTTTTCATCATGGCTATATTAAGGATTGTAAACAGAATATTGTAAATGAAATTATTCTTTCAGGTGCCAAAGTAGTAATTATCGGTATGGGAGCACCCATGCAGGATGAAATTGCTGTAATGTTGAAAGAAAAGGGGTTTATTGGTTCTGTGTATACTTGTGGTGGTTTTATTCATCAAACTACCGAGGGAATAATTTCTTTTCCAGAATGGACTAATAAGTTTGGGGTGCGATGGCTTTATAGAATATTTACACAAAAAGGAATGTTGAAACGTTTGTTGCGGACTTATCCAAAGTTTGTGATTAGTTATTCATGGTTCCTTTTGTTTCAAATAAAAATTGAGACATGAATATATTAATTACAGGTATTCACGGTTTTGTGGGCTCCAATCTTGTTATTGCCTTAAAAGGACATCATTCCCTTTATGGTCTTGATATTGTCGCCCCTGAAAAGGAGGGAGTAGTAAAAACTTTTGCTTGGAAAGATCTTGAAACAACTTCTTTTCCCATGCAACAATTACCCAAGTTTGATGCTATCATCCATTTGGCAGGCAAAGCGCATGATACAAAGAATCGGTCTGCTTCTCAGGTATATTTTGATATCAATACAGGGCTGACACAGAAGATATTTGATTTCTTTTTAGAATCATCTGCGAAGAAGTTTATCTTTTTCAGTTCTGTGAAAGCTGCCGCAGACAGTGTAGTGGGGGATATGCTGACGGAAGATGTGATACCGACTCCGGTTGGTCCTTATGGAGAAAGTAAGATTGCAGCTGAAAGTTATATAAAGGAGCATTTTATTTTACCTACCACCTCCTCCGGGTACTTATCCCCTCTTAACTCCCCCGTTAATCGGGGGAAAACAACCTCTCCGGAGGAGGAGAATGTAAGATACTCTGATAAGCGAGTGTATATTTTGCGTCCTTGTATGATCCACGGTCCTGGTAATAAGGGTAATCTGAACTTGCTTTATAATGTGGTTAAGAAAGGTATTCCCTGGCCTTTAGGCGATTTTGAGAACAAGCGTTCTTTTACTTCTATAGATAATCTTTGCTATGTTGTGGAAGGTTTGTTGACAAAAGACGTAGCGAGCGGTATTTATCACATGGGTGATGACGAAGCTTTGTCTACGAATGAACTGATTGCTCTTATGTGTGAAGCTATGGGTAAGGAGCCTCACATCTGGAAAATGAACAGAAAAATGATGGAAGGTTGCGCAGACTTGGGTACGCTGCTTCATTTGCCTTTGAATACAGAACGGCTGAGAAAACTGACTGAGAATTACGTGGTAAGTAATGAGAAAATAAAATTAGCTCTTGGCATTGACCGGATGCCTGTCCGTGCGGCGGATGGAATAATGAAAACAATACGGAGTTTCTAACCTATTTATAAATTGTAAATCGTGTATTATATCATTATATTAGTTCTGCTCTTTGTGGCAGAACTTTTTTATTTTAGAGTAGCTGATAAGTTTAATATCATTGATAAGCCCAATGAGCGTAGTTCTCATTCACGGATAACTTTGCGTGGTGGCGGTATAATCTTCTATTTTGGAGCTTTAGCCTATTTCCTGAGTAATCATTGGGAGTATCCATGGTTTATGTTGGCATTGACTCTGATCACTTTTATCAGTTTTGTAGATGATGTCCGTTCTACTTCCCAAGGTCTGAGGTTGGTGTTTCACTTTACTGCTATGGCTCTAATGTTTTACCAATGGGGCTTGTTTTCACTTTCCTGGTGGTGGATCATTATAGCTTTGATTATTTGTACGGGTATCATCAATGCTTATAATTTTATGGATGGCATCAATGGCATCACAGGTGGTTATTCATTGGTTATCCTTGGTGCATTAGCCTATATCAATTCTGAGATCACTACGTTTGTTGAACCGGTTTTGATTAATACCGTTCTTTGTTCAGTCCTGGTCTTTTGTTTCTTCAATTTCCGTAAGAAGGCGAAGTGTTTTGCGGGTGATGTCGGTTCTGTGAGTATCGCTTTTATTCTTCTTTTTCTGATAGGGAAGCTCATCATTAAAACAGAAGATTTCAGTTGGATAATCCTGTTATCCGTTTATGGTGTCGATAGTGTTCTGACTATCATTCATCGCCTGATGCTTCATGAGAACATCGGTTTGCCCCACCGAAAACACATGTATCAATTGATGGCAAACGAGTTGAAAATACCTCATGTTGGGGTATCATTAATTTATATGGGGGCACAGGCTTTGGTCATATTAGGTTATTTCTGTTTCGTGAGATATGGTTATTGGTATTTGTTGGGGATAATTGTATTGTTGAGTGGCATTTATGTGTTGTTTATGAGAAGGTATTTTCATTTGCATATTCAAAAGGGAAAATAAAAATGAGTCTCCGGCTTTAGGAAACAATGCGATGAATATCTAAATAAAAATATCCTGTTTTTTTATAATAACGGGCGGTAAGACGGTAGCTTGATAAACTATCTCTTACCGCCCGTTTCTTTTTTTATAGTTTAAAATTCTACAATTTTTTTTCTATCCTTATAACTTTATTGTATATTTGCCCAAACAATTCTATATTCACTGAATGGACTTATTTAGGAAAATAATATATAGTTTTTTTCTTTTCTTACTGGTATCCATTTTAGGGCTTTCATCAGTTTTTGCAGTGACTGGGGAACACCCGGTACTGATTATCGGTTCGTATAATCTGGATGCTCGTCAGACTTCCGGAAATATATACGATTTCATGGAAGAGTTTGAGCGTCTGGGTGGAAAAGCTCCGATAGCTTTGGAAAATATGAACTGCAAAAGCTTCTCTGAATCGCCACAGTGGAAATCGAAAATGACGGAGATACTGGATAAGTATGAGGGAAAGCGTGCGCCTGTATTACTTGTTTTAATTGGTCAGGAGGCTTGGGCTGCCTATCTATCGCAAGAAGACTCTATACGCGGAAGGTTTCCGGTACTGACTTCATTGGCAAGCCGCAATGCCATTATTCTTCCGGATGATTCTGTAAATCTGAAAACATGGATGCCTGGTGCAGTGGATTTCTTTAATGATTTTACTGATTCTTCAGTCAAAGCCGGTTTTGTTTACGAATATGATGTGGAAGCCAATATCAATCTGATAAAACACTTATATCCGAATACTAAAAATATAGCTTTTGTTTCTGATAACAGCTATGGAGGCGTTTCCTTGCAAGCCCATGTAGTAGAGGAGATGAAGAAACATCCGGAGTTAAATCTGATTCTACTGGATGGACGTACCAATACGATTTATACCATCAGTGATAAACTTCATGAATTGCCCCCGAATACAGCTTTGTTGATGGGTACCTGGCGTGTGGATATGTACGACGGATATTTTATGTGTAATGCAACTTATACCATGATGGAAGCTGCGGGTGATGTGCCTACATTTTCCATTAGCTCTGTCGGTATTGGTTATTGGGCTATAGGTGGAGTGACACCCTCTTATCGGCCATTAGGCAAGGATATGGCGTATCAGGCAGTCCGTCTGCTGCAAGGAGCTGACAGTGATCGTATAGAAGTAGAAGTCATCCCTAATAAAGTGATGATGGATAGTAAGATTGTGAAGGAAAAGCGTCTGGATCTGTCTTTTATTCATCAGCCGATAGAAATGGTGAATGAGAATCCATCGTTCTATGAACAATATAAATATCATATCTGGACTGTTGCAACCATTTTAGTCGTGTTATCTGCGGGGTTGTTTGTTTCATTGTACTTCTATTACCATACCAAAAAGCTGAAAGATGAACTGCAAGAGTCGGAGAGTGCTTTGAGAGATGCGAAAGACCGTGCAGAAGAGTCCAGCCGTCTGAAGAGTGCCTTCCTCGCAAATATGAGTCATGAAATCCGTACTCCGCTGAATGCAATTGTGGGATTCTCGGATGTGTTGGCTTCCGGGGGAAGTTCGGAAGATGAACAGCAGGGGTATGTTGATATCATTAAAACCAATTCTGATTTGCTGCTTCGCCTGATAAATGATATTCTGGATGTTTCCCGTCTGGAGGCGGACCGGGTTACGTTTACATTTGAGGAATGTGATGTAGTGCCGTTGTGTCAACGCGTTTTGGCTTCCGTCAGTCAGGCTCGCAAGTCGGAAAATGAGTTTATCTTTGAGTGCGACCGTGAAAGTATGGATATGCGCACTGACACTCAGCGTCTGCAACAGGTTATCATAAATCTGCTTTCCAATGCCGATAAGTTTACCCGGAACGGTAAGATTACTTTGGGACTGAAAATGGATGAGAAGCAAAGAGAAGTCTTGTTTTCTGTCTCGGATACGGGTACAGGTATTCCTTTGGAAAAACAGAAGCTTGTATTTGAGCGATTTGAAAAACTGAACGAGTACGTACAGGGCACAGGATTGGGACTTTCCATCTGTAAGTTGACCGTAGAGAAGTGGGGAGGAAAGATCTGGGTGGATCCGGGATATACGGATGGGGCAAGATTTGTATTTACACATCCATTAGACATCGAACAACCAAAGAAATAACTAATAACTATGAAAAGAGTTTCCTTTTTTTTAGGGTGGATATTCCTCCTGATAGTAGCTGTATCAGCTCAGGATAAGATCGTAAAGCTGAAAATAGTAGAGACCAGTGATATACATGGGAACTATTATCCTTATGATTTCATACTCCGCCATGAGGCTGGAGGAAGTTTGGCGCGCATACATGCTTTTGTGCAGAAAGAGCGTGAAGTCTATAAAGATAATCTGCTTCTATTAGATAACGGGGATATTCTGCAAGGCCAGCCTTGTGCCTATTATTACAATTATATTGACACTATTTCTCCGCATCTGGCAGCTGAAGTGTTGAACTATATGCAGTATGATACCGGCAATATGGGTAATCATGATGTGGAGACCGGACGTGCCGTGTTCGACCGTTGGGCAGGGGATTGCAAGTTTCCCATTTTAGGTGCTAATATTATTGATACGGCTACGGGAAAGACTCATTTCAAACCTTATGAAGTATTGGAGCGAGATGGCGTGAAGATCGTAGTGTTGGGTATGATTACTCCTGCTATTCCTGTATGGTTGTCGGAGAACTTATGGAAAGGACTGCGCTTTGATGATATGGAAGAAACGGCTCGCAAATGGATGAAGATTATCCGGGAAAAAGAGAAGCCTGATCTGGTGATCGGTATTTTCCATGCCGGACAGGATGCATTGCTGATGGGCGGTAAGTATCGTGAAAATGCTTCTGTAGAAGTAGCTCGTAACGTTCCCGGATTCGATATCGTCCTGATGGGACACGATCATGCCCGTGAATTGAAGAAGATTAAAAATATAGCCGGAGATTCTGTCTTGATTATGGATCCCGCAAGCAAGGGAATTGTTGTGGCAAACGCAGATGTTACTTTGAAACTTCGAAAAGGAAAAGTCATAGAGAAGCATATTGACGGCGCTTTGACAGATATGAAAGATTATGCTGCAAGTGAGGATTTCATGAAGCATTTTGCTCCCCAACTTAATGCGGTGCAGGATTTCGTATCCAAGAAAATAGGCAGCTTCACAGAAACCATTTCCACGCGCCCTGCCTATTTCGGCTCTTCTGCCTTTATTGACCTGATTCATTTGTTGCAGCTTGAAATAACCAATGCTGATATATCGCTTGCTGCGCCTCTGTCGTATGATACGGAAATTAACAAGGGAGATGTGTTTGTAAGCGATATGTTCAACTTATATAAGTATGAGAATATGCTCTATACCATGAAACTGTCCGGTAAGGAAGTGAAGGATGCTCTGGAAATGTCATATGATATATGGACGAATCAGATGAAATCTCCTGATGACCATCTGTTATTGTTCCGCAAGCAACGTCGTGAAGGTGCAACGGATCGTGCTTCTTTCCAGAACTTTAGTTTTAACTTCGATTCGGCAGCCGGCATCATATATACGGTAGATGTAACAAAACCGAAAGGGGAGAAGGTTACTATTATCAGTATGGCTGATGGTACCCCTTTTTCTATGGACAAGATGTATAAAGTAGCACTGAATTCATACCGTGGTAATGGTGGTGGAGAATTGTTGACTAAGGGAGCCGGGATTCCTCAAGATGAATTGAAAGGGCGTATCTTGTTCTCTACAGATAAAGATCTGCGTTATTACTTGATGCAGTATATAGAGAAAAAGGGAGTGATTGAGCCACATGCATTAGGGCAGTGGAAATTTATTCCCGAAGAATGGGTAGAGCCTGCCGCCAAAAGGGATTATGAATACTTGTTTGGGAAAGTGGAAAAATAATCGCTATCTTTGCAGTCGCAAATTTTAAGGGTGGTAGGAACGTGAACAAAGAGATGAAAAGAATTATAGGAGCTGTATGCTTGTTGGTGCTGTTTGTGGCATATCAGACAAGTATTACAGCTTTTACTCATGTTCACTATGTCAATGGAGTGATCATTACGCACTCCCATCCGTTTCACGGTAAACATACACACTCCAAATCCGAACTTCTCGTTATTGGTCGTTTGTCAACTTTCCAAGCTCCGGAGGTTGATGTATATGAAGATCTGCACCCCATGCGAATACTTCTGGCAGTGCTGGAAGCAGAACAGGTGTCGCCTTTGATAAAAGGAGGGGGAAAACAGACTATTTCTCTTCGTGCTCCGCCGGCGCTCGCGGCGTAAATGATAATTTAGCGGCGAGGGAATGGGTACGCGGACTACGCGGATAAGGCG